>Ga0307516_10000322_pt1 | contig 62349 bp, 47 predicted proteins | sample 19_EM_MG_FD_203310 | JGI IMG/M metagenome (GOLD analysis project Ga0307516, IMG submission 203310) | Populus trichocarpa ectomycorrhiza microbial communities from riparian zone in the Pacific Northwest, United States - 19_EM | ecosystem: Host-associated > Plants > Roots > Unclassified | place...
GAACCCGGCTTCGAGTAAATATTTCTGGGCGTAGTCATAGTTGAGCTTACCGATATAGGCCAGCCGGGAGCTTTCGCTAAAGCCTGAATTGACCCTGTCCGGGTTCGCGCCGCCATGCACGCCCGCGCCTAACTGGTCGATGATGTCGACGATATAAAAGGTCTGCGCCGAGAAGCTGTTGCCTTTATTGTACAATTGCTCATATACACCCGTGGCGGCTACATTGTGCTTCCCGAAATGGTTCTGATAGCTCAATTGCAGTTGCAGGTCGTTACGCAGCGACGTACCGTAATTATTCGTCAGGTTGGAAGGAGCATTGAATACGGTGGGCTTTTGTGTCTTGGTGGCGGGGTCATAAGCATACTGACTCCATGATCTCGCAAAATTCTTATCGAAGTTCCAGTTGTTATCGTAGGCAAGGAGGGCTTTCGCGCTCAATCCCTTTACGAAGGGGATGTTATAACTCAGGTTGAAGGTGGAGGTAAGGGCTTTGTTATTATTGTTGTCATACCCGGAAACGCTCTGGTTGATAACGGCCAGGGGATTTTGTTGTTGGGAGGCCGAAAAATTCCTGTAATAAAGAGGATCGCCATTGGAATAAACGGTCTCTCCCGGGAAGATGCGCCAGGACGCCCTCACCAGGTCCCAGATGGCATCATGGGGAGCGTTCGAGATCACATCGTTAAAGCCGAGGTTCATATCGAAGGTCAGGTCTTTCGTTACCTGGAAGGTCAATACGCCCCGCAGATTGTATTTTTTCGAATTGTCGATGCCGGAGGTGAAGAGCCCTTTCTGATCGAAATACCCGCCGCTTAGGAAGAAGCGCATCCGGCCCGTGCCGCCGCTGGCTGTCAGGTTGTATTGTTGCTGCGGCGAATGTTTCCTTAGCAGCAGTTTGAGCCAATCTACGCTGGGCAGCTTGCCGGTCCGGTAGTCTTCGATGGTCTGCAGGGAATAGAGGGGGGGCGTATATTGCAGCTTATTGCTGATCATGTTATTCACCTGCTGCTCGTCCCACATGGTTGCGTACTGGTAAGCACTGGCCAGGCTGGGATACTTGGTGACCTTCTGGTCGCCGATGCGGCTGGTAAAATCTATCTGCACATCTTTCACGCTGCCTTTCCGGGTAGTCACCAGGATGACGCCGTTAGCGGCCTGTACTCCGTAAATAGCGGCCGAGGCATCTTTCAATACGCTCAGGCTCTGGATCTCGTTCGGGTCCAGGTGGTCGAAAGCGCCCTTGTCCCTGGGGACCCCGTCGATGACGAATAAGGGACCGCCTTGCTGCCGGCCATTGATATCATTGGGGTCCACGAAGCTGAACCCGCGGATATCGATCTGGCTGTCGAAGATGCCCGGCTGACTCGAAAGCTGTGCGACCCTTACGCCCGGGGCACGGCCCGTCAGGGTATTGGTGACGTCCTGGTTGGCATTCTTAATAAGGTCGGTAGGCGCCACGGTCGTGATGGCCCCGGTGACCGTCACTGCTTTTTGAGTACCATAGGCGACGACGATGACCTGGTCGAGACTTCCTGAGGCAGGCGCCAGCCGGATGGACAAGGGCTCCTGCCCTTCTACGGTGGCGCGGACCGTTCCATAACTGACATAAGTAAATAATAGTACTCTCTTTTTGCCCGTAGCCGGCAGGGAAAAACTGCCATCCCCGCGGGTAGTGGTCTTAATCCTGGTCCCTTCGAGACTGACGGTAACGCCCACTAAGGACTGACCGGTAGCCGAATCGACGACCTTACCCCGGATGCTGTCATGCTGGATGGAGGTGTTGGGAGATGTTTTTTGTGCATGCAGGCCCTGTAAAAAGAAGAGGGTGGCGAGCAGCATACAAGTTCTCAGGCACAGGGGTCTACCCTGTAAGCAATCTTTTTTCATACGCAAGCCGTTGGTTTTTAAAAAAGTTAATTAGGAATCAAGCATTTTGAAGCTCCTGTAATAAACAGTTTGGGGGATTATCCGCGGGATAATTTTTCCTTAATTCGGGAATTAAGTTTGATTTTTTTGGGGAATTTCCTGGTTTTAGGCTTTCCCCGGGGGATACCCCCTTAATTTACCGGTGGAGAGGGTCCGGGGAGCCGGTATTGATAATTTCGTTGAAGGATTTATTGAACTCCTCACCGTAAATATCCTTGTAGTCCTTGGCGAATTTAGCAAAGGTCTTGTTTGCCAGGGCCAGCCTTTTTAGAGAGAGCAGGCTCCTGCATTTATATTCCAGTGCATCCTCGTTCAGTTGATCGAACTGGAAAATGCAATTGGCGATCTCGATCACGAATTCGGGATGGAGGAGCTCGTCATGGGGGGCTCTCAGGAAATGGAGACAGGTCTCGATGACGGCATTCGATACTTCCACTTTCGTATCGTCCAGCCAGTTGTATTCCGTCTGTATTAAAAAAGCTCCTTTTTTTATGATCCTCAGCAGGTCCTTTAAATGCTCCCCTTTGATCTCATGATGGTGCCGGGGCAGCTCCAGGTATTTTTGATAATCTACATAGACGGGACTCTCCGCAGTGGTAAATTGCCAGAATCCGGACTGTTTCACCAGCAGGCCTTCTCCCATTCTTTCCAGGATGCTTTTCAGCTTGGCCATATTCACCGAGCGGTTGTTCTTGGCATCCTTTACGGGCTTTTCGGTCCAGAGTACCTCGGTGAGCTCTTCGGCCGAGATCCCCCTTCCGTCCTTAAAGGTATAAATAAGGATCAGCAGGAATAACTCCCTTAGCACAGGGGTGAACAGGTTGCTGATATCTACGCCGTCTTTGTCAAAGACGCGGAACTGCCCGAAAAGATAGATCCTGGGTCCCGTCACTACAATTTCTTCCTCTTCTTCCTCCCGGCGGGGACCGTAAGGTAGCGCAGACTGATCTTCCTGCCTGGTGGTCGCTGTCTGCCCGGCCGGCTGAGGATAAGAGAATCCGCCCTTCTCCCGCCATACCTTTTTTTTGTAAACCCAGATGAGACCACCAGTCAGGGCCGCTACCAGGAGGAGGAGTCCCCCGAAGAACAGGGGCTTGTTGAAGGGCCGGGCAGGAGCGGCGGGCTCCAGGTATTCCGGGGGGAAATCAATGGTATATACTTTTACCGTCGTGAATTTATCCTTCCCTTCCGGCTTTACATAAAAAAAGGTAACGGCGATGAGCTTGCCGGCCTTGGGTGAATAGTAAAGGTCGGCGAAGGATTGGATATCATAGAAAGAGTAGGGGAGTTCGTTGCCCAGCAACTGGAAGCTACGGTCCTTCAAAGATCCGCGGATCAGATGCAGGTTGGAATTAAAACTGTCATTGGGGAAGATCAGCCCGTAGTATTGTTGATTTTTTGAATCGATGACGAGGCTGTTGGCAAAAGTGAACTTGGTATGGATGGAATCGAGATCGAATAGTTTATTGAACCGGCGCGATTTTACGTCGAACGTAAAAAGATCGAAATAATGGGCGGGGTTGAGCATTTGATCCCCGGTGGGACTTCCATATCCTCCCATGATATAAGCCGTATCTCCCCTCTCGTTCATCCCGAGTGCAGACAGGTAACGGGGAGGGAAGAAAGTTCCACCCGGCGTGATCGTTTCCCATTGTTTAGTGGCCAAATGATAACGATGAACGACATTTTTATATTTGAGCTGACCATAACCTCCGATCGTATAAAGAGAAGTGTCGAAGGGAGAAATGAATTTATTGGGATGCCAGTATTCCGTTAAGGCGGAATCGAAGGATACGTCCCAGCGGGGAGCATTCAACTGGTAAGCGGCAACTTTTTTCTGATCGATAAAAATACTGTAGAGCCGGTCGGTCACCGTATCGTATACGCCCTGGCTGCCGGGTAAGATATTCTCATGTTCAACGGACAGTTTTATCCAGGGATCGCTGATACGTTTGGCATCATAGATAAAGATCGAATCGGAACCGGCGATGTACAACCGGTCGTTTTTTTTATCGAAGGCCGCCACGGCATTTCCCTGAACGATAAAGGAACTCGTCATCTCCCAGTTCTGATGCCCGGGCCTGATCCAAACGGCGTTTTTTATCAACGCTTTTTTCTGATGGATCTCGTCCAGGCTGCTGTTGCCCGTAATATTATTCAAGGGCCAGTGGTATTTCAGATCGGCGTTCTCAAATAATTGAATTTCTCTTACCCGCATGGGTGGGATATCCCTTGTCTGGTAGCTCTCATAATCATTGGCCCCCCATAAGAATTTAAAACAGCCGCCTGCCATAGAGATAGCTGAACTGCCGATCGTTTTTCCATTGACCCCCAGCTCCATTTTCCCGGCGGAGGGGTCTATGAGAATGCTTATTTTATTCCATTGGTAGTAGAGGTGCGCGGAATCCAGGGGAAAGGAGATCCCTGAGAATTTTTTCCCCACCGTTATGCGGAAGAGGCGGGCGCGTTGGTCGTAGACCAGGTCGATATTCTCTCCATTATTAAGGATCCGCAGCAAATAACCGAAATAGACATGGTTGCCGGAAATGAAATTCATATCGAAAGCTACCCGGAGCTTCCCGGAAAAGCAGAGAGAGTCGCCAGGCGTTAATTCCAGGCCCGTCCTTTTTTCCGGAACGGATTCATGACTGTTGAAAGCCAATCCATAAGATTGAGAAATAGCAGGTGCGGTCAGTAGTAACGTCAGGAATATCGTTAACAGGGTTCTAACCATATGCAGGTACAAAGCAGCGTTTGTTAAGCAATCACTTCGGCCTGCCTAAGGTACTTCTTTTATTCCAGAAAATAAAAGTGCCCCGAACCCCGTTCCATGGATCTGGGAAAAGGTCACCCCGCCCCCGTAACGACATGAAACTGAGGCCAAAACCTGCAACGGCTCCCGGCGAAGGACTTTGCGCACAACAACCATCATAAATTATTTTTTAAATATTTCGTTTGACACGATCGATCAGCCAATCGGCCGCTTTTTCAAAGTCCAGGTCCTGGTATGGAGGCGCCCACTGTTCGACGGAATAGATACCTTTAAACCCGGCCTTTTCGGCCATCTGCACGTATCGGTCGAAATCATAGGAAAGCTGTTCCATTTGCCCGTTGAACAGCATCGCCTTGGCGGAGATCAGGTAGGCATAAGGCATGATCCGCACATGGATATCGGGATTCATCCCGATCCCAAAATGATTCTCCGTCAGCAACACCAGCTTTTTGCTTCGGGCATAGCCGTTCACTTCAATCATGGACTCGATGCTCTTTTCTACGGAGCCACTCCCTCTTCCGGGATTGATCCGGACGCATTCCGATCCCAGATAGGCAATGGCATCCATCCATTTTTTGACATGATCGAGACTGCGCTGTCTTTCCACTTCATCCGCGGATGCCAGGTCATAAGAGGTATCTACCTGGACATTGACGAGGCTGGACTCAGACGACCGGATCTTCCCGCGAAGCATTTCGAGATACGGAGTTTCCAGCGACTCGAAATGATTGCTCCGGAATTCCAATTGGCGGACGCCAAATCTTTTTTTATAATAAGCAGGCACTTCCGCCAGCGTCCATTCATGAGGGATGCCGGCGATCGCCCCCATCCCGATACGGTCCATCTTGGAGGCAGCCATCGGCCATTTTGAAAGGGAAGGTGAGATCCATACGGTAAAGGTCAGCCCCGATGCCCTTTCAATAAATACTTTGCGGTCCATGGGATTCTTTTAATGGGTTACCGGCAACGCATATACGATATACGCTGACGGCAGGAGCCCGGATGGTAATTTATTTTTCATTGACGAGTGTATAAATGCCCCCGGCCGAAGTAGGAAGATCATATACGGTTCCTTCCTGCAACACCGGTTTGGAGGGACTGGCCTGCGGACTTATCAGCGGAGCCGCCCCTGCATCTGTGTAATAAAAGGGATTCGTATTGTTTCCTTTGGCCTGGGCCGGTAATTTGTTTCCCGGTAATTTTAGGGACTGATTTACTCTCAGGCGGCAGTTGCCTCCCAAATGAGATTTGATCACCAGCTTTACCAGCTTGCCTTCCTTCCATTTCATTTCCAGGATCTCAAAGCCGCCGATGGCGCGCAGCCCGCTGACGGAGCCATCCTTCCATGCATCGGGCAGGGCCGGTAATAAATGGAGTTCCCCGTCGTAGCATTGCAACAGCATCTCGGTGATGCCTGCGGTACAACCGAAATTGCCATCGATCTGGAAAGGCGGATGCGCATCGAACAGGTTGGGGTAGGTGCCTCCGCCACTGTTCTCTCCCTTGTTCAATCCCGCAGGGGTCAATTGATTTTTGATGAGACTGAATGCATGATTGCCATCCTGGAGCCTTGCCCAGAGATTGACCTTCCAGCCCATCGACCAGCCGGTGGAGATATCTCCGCGATAGATCAGGGATTGTCTGGCGGCCATGAACAGCTCCGGGGTTCGGATGGGAGATATTTCATTCGAAGGGTATAACCCGAACAGATGCGAGACATGCCGGTGTTTGTCATTGGGGTTGTCGAGGTCCTGCATCCATTCCTGCAACTGGTTGTATTGCCCTATCTGCATCGGGGGCAGGCGGTCGCGGGTGCGCTTTACTTTTTCTGCGAATTCCTTATCCAGGTGAAGGATCCCCGCGGCGCGCATCACATTGGAGAATAATTCAAATAAGATTTGGTTGTCCATAGTAACGCCCGCGGCGATGGACTTTCCCCCGGCAGAACGGGGGGCGTTCTCCGGCGACATGGAGGGCGCCACCACCAGCCAGTGATGCACGGGCTCTTCGACGAGGAAATCCAGGTAGAAAGCCGCCGCTCCGCGCAGGGCAGGATAGACGGACTGCAAATATTTTGGATCGCCGCCGTAAAGATATTTCACCCAGAGATGCCGGCTCAGCCAGGCTCCGCCCATGGGCCACATGGCGGAATAGATCCCATCCACCGGCCCGGTGATCCTCCATAGATCCGTATTATGATGCGCCACCCATCCGTTACTGCCATACATGACCTTAGCCGTTTCGCGACCTGATTGCGACAGGTCCCTTACCATTTCGATCAGGGGCTCATGCATTTCGGCCAGGTTGGTCTCTTCACTGGGCCAGTAATTCATTTCCGTATTGATATTGATCGTGTACTTGCTGCCCCAGGGAGGGGTCATTTTATCATTCCAGATGCCCTGCAGATTGGCCGGCTGTCCGCCTCTTTGCGAAGAAGAGATCAGAAGGTATCTTCCAAACTGGAAATACAGCGACACCAACTGCGGGTCATTGCCGGTGGCAAATGCGGCCAGCCGTTCATTGGTAGGTTTGTCGACGGCCTCCGTCGTGCCCAGGTCAAGCCTGACCCGGTGGAAATATTGCTGATAGGCGAGGACATGCGCGTTCAGCAGGGCAGCATATTTTTTCACCAGGGCCTTGTGCAGATAGTTGTCCGCGCGCTTTATTTCGTCGGCGCCCAGGTCGTGATAATTGATGAAATTGGTGGCGATCGAAATATAGATCGTTACCTCATCGGCATTTTTTACGAGCAGGTCCCCGCCCGCGGAAGAAAGCTCTCCGCCCCGCTTTACCAGCTTGACGGCCCCCCGGAATTTCACCATCCCCTTCACGCCTTCTTTATCGCCCGTGATACCGGACAGGTTCAGCTCTCCTTCACCACCCGTGGTAACGGAAGACTTCTGCGGACTTGTCAGACCGAGAGAGAAGCTGAGGCTGGCCGGATGATCCGCCGTCAGGTGGAGTACGATGACCTGGTCCGCCAGGGAGGCAAAGGTTTCCCGGGTATAACGGACCCCATGAACGGTGTAGGATGAGAGGGTTACGGCCCGGTCAAGATCCAGCTCCCGGTAGTATTTTTCATAACTGTCATGACCGGGAAAGAATAAATGCAGGTCGCCCACCGGCTGATAGTTCATCCCGTTGATCCTTTCGGATTGAATGTTCCTGGCGGCAAGATCGCTGGCAGACCTGGGATCGCCTTCGAAGAGAAATTTCCGCACCTGGGGCAGGGCCGCCAGCGCATGAGGGTTGTCGTTACGATTGGGGCCGCCGCTCCAGACCGTCGACTCATTGAGCTTGATCAACTCCTCTGCGGGATTCCCATAGACCATGGCGGCCAGCCGGCCATTACCGACAGGCATCGCCGCCTCCCAGACCGCTCCGGCGGGGGTATCATACCATAGCCGCATGTTCTTTTTTTGCTGTCCATGGACGACGGTGGTGACCAGTAATAAGGCAAATATTTTTTTCATAAATGATTATTGCACACCCCAGCTTTTGTTTGGTTTCGGGCCCATAAATAATTCCACCAAACCCCCGTTCACAAGATCCTGGTGTGTGAAAGTGGGCCGGAGTAAAGGTCTGCCATTGAGCCGGGCTTTTTGAATATATTTATTGACGGTCGAACAATCATGGGCGATCAGCGTGAATGTCTTTTTATCATCCAGCGCGATCGTTATCTTTTTGAAGACGGGGCTTCCGATCGTATACTCAGGCCGTCCCGGCGTTATGGGATAAAACCCCATCGAGGTAAAAACGACGAAGGCCGACATCCCGCCGCCATCTTCGTCTCCCGGTATGCCGAAAATATTATCCTTGAACCAGGTGTTTAACAGGAATCGGGTATGTTCCTGTGTCTTCCAGGGCGAGCCTGTGAAATTATAGAGATAGGGAATATGAAAGGAAGGTTCGTTACCCATGGAATGCTGCCCCACCAGCCCCGTAGCATCCGGGAATTTATTCCAGAAATCCTGCTTCGACCGGCCGAGGCCCTCGCGGAACAATTGATCCAGACGGTCTTCGAGATTTTTCTTGCCGCCCATCAGCTCGATGAGCCCGGGAATATTTTGCTGCACCTGCCAGAGATAGGTCCAGCCATTGTTCTCATCATAGTAATCGCGGCCGCCCGGTCCGCCGTCGAACTTCGTGTCGATCTCGATCCATTTGCCCTTGTCATCTTTTGGAAGGAAGAAGCCCTTGTCCTTATTCCAGAGGTTCCGGTAGTTTTCGCCCCTCGGAGCGAAGCTGGACTGATCCTCTTTTTTTCCAAGATCACCCGCCAACTGCGACAAGGCCCAGTCATCATAACTGGTGCCCAATGTGACGGCCACAGCCTGGCGGCGCTCGAAGGGGTGCACCTTTTCCACGGTCTCTTTCTCATCGGGATGCAGGGCGGGGAAATACCCGTTCGTATGATAAAAATCGTCCAGCGTGGTCTTATCGCCATTTCGCCAGGGGAGCATCGTGGCACTCAGGGCGTTCTTCTTCATGCCTTCATACGCAGTGGCCACATCAAAGTGTTTCAATCCTTTACGCCAGGCGTCGAGGAGTATGATGGAAGAATGAAACCCGTTCATGCAGGCATGATCGCCAAAGAGTACGGGGAAGGTCGGCATCCATCCGCTCTGTTCGTACATGCGCACGTAAGATTGCAGCATATCTTCTTCCTGGGACGGATGAAGGATCATGCGCAGGGGATGGAGGGCCAGGTAAGTATCCCATGACCAGTCATCGACGTAAAAGGGGCGGGCGTCTCCCTTATGGATTTGTTTGTCGAACCCGCTGTAGTAGGAAGAATCCTCCGTGATGTCCACCATGCGCTCATGACAGCGGTAGAGGGCCGTATAGAAAGACCTCCGCTGCGCTTCGGTGCCGCCTTCCACCTTTATCTGGGACATCGTGCGGGTCCAGCTGTTTTTTCCTGCGGCCGACATGCTTTCAAAATCCTTATCCTTTATTTCATGGTCGAAATTCATTTTCGCCTGGGCGGCGCTGATATAGCTGATGGCATATTTAAAACGGACCTCTTCTGCATCGGCCGGGAAGCTGATATAGGCGCGGGCGCCCCTGCCGGCCGTTTTTTTTGGGCCCTGGGCAGGATCGCTCTCCGGGATACCGGTCGTTCCCGGGAGGCTGAACACGCCGTAGGTATACACTTTGATATCCCCGTTATAGGTCTCGATCCCCGCGATCTCCTTCTTCGACAGGAAATTCCACTCGGATTCCCCGTTATTATAAACGTCGAACAAAAGGGATTTCTGTGTTCCTTTCGGGAAATGGAATCGGAAATAACCCGTCTTCCGTCCCGGTGTAAATTCTACCTGGATGTTTTCATCCAGGAGCCAGGTGGAATAATACCAGGGCTTATTCACCTCGAGGTCGTGGTCATAGGTCATTTTCCGGCGCCAGGCCTCCTTTGTCACCTCCCCGAGGGATGGCTTGAGGGCAAAGACCTGTCCGAGACGATGGGAAACGATCGTTAGGGGGAAGCTGGAGATCTGGTCGTCCATAAAATCCTTCCTTTGCGGGGTAAACCGGATCAGCTCATTGGGAAGCTGCACCGTTGGCCGGGTAGGTTCCAGCAGCCAGCCTACATTGCCGATCGTGGGGTCGATATAATCCACCGGCTGGAGATGATGTTCGGTGGTATCGGCGGCAAGACCCTTCCCGTAAAAAAATAGGAACAGGCTAGCACTTAACAGGACTCTATACTTCATATGCAGGCAATTTTGAATTTCCTTGTGGCGTGCTGTAAAGTATAGGTCAGGGGGTTAATAAGCCATTAATTAAGCACTAACGGGCACATTAAATCGAATCTTTTTTTACTAAAAGTGGTAAAAAGGGAAAAAAGGGGTGTTTTTGGCGGCGGGCAGGGGAAAATAAAAAAGGGGCCGGAATTTGACCGACCCCCGGAAAGGTATTTTTTAGCGTGAAAAGTTCTTATTTCTTGGACTTTTTATAGACGATCTCCGCTTCGGAAGTGGAATCCGATCCATCCCTCAGTTCGGCTTTGAGGGTGAGGGATTTTTTAGCTACCTCCTCGATCTGGAATTGCATGGAATCATTGCCGGGGGTACCGCTTTTCAGGACCAGGATGACAACGGTGTGATCGTTGATAAATCGCTTGCCGTTTACATACTTGTCGTCCCTTACCGTCCTTTTGACGACTTTCCAGGTATACTGCCCTTCCTTCTTAGTCTGACAATCCTTGGCATGCGTACCGGTGGTGACCCGGGCCGTCAGGTCCTCCATCAGTTTTATTTGCTGGTCTTTCTGGCAGTCGGTGTATTCGTCGATGGCGTCGGCGGATTTTTTACCGTCTTTATTGATATCTACCGGAACCTTGAATTTCACCGATTCGAGCGCCCAGTAACCCGTCAACTTACTGTTCAGCGAGTCGGTGGTCTGTGCGGAGGATGAGTGACAAAAGAATAATAAAGGAAGGCTGAATAAAGGGGCCATTTTCATAGTAATTGCGTTTTTGGTTTAAGAGTTGGATGATAACGCTTTTTTTGCCCCTTTTCGTATATAGAAGAGCGTTTGGATCCTCATTTTAATATATGATCAAATCCATCCGCCTTGGATTCGAACAGGTAATAATCATGGGTGCCCGGGACGATCGTCGTTATTACATTATGAGCCTTTCTGAATTGTATGACGGAGTCTGGCATATATCGATTGCTTTTAATATAGGCCAGTTCATAACGGCAAGGGCTAATCCATTTTATTTTCATGGTAGTTACCATGCCGGAATTAATATCCGTTTCCAACTGGATGGAGTCATTTCTTTCGAGGATATAGCGGCGTAGTCCATTGGGAGTCTGAGCATGCCACTTGAAATGCCCTGTTCGGTACCGGCTGCAATCCTGCTCCTTTTGTTGGTTGCCGCAGGCGGCGGATAGAAATATCAGTCCTGAAAAAAGGAAGCATTTGATCATGGATCAAAATAAGACAATCCTCCCGGTATCTCCAAAACCTGCCCTGCCTTCATTCACTAATCCAGCCTATCTAATCCATAGTAGCATTCAAAATGGGCGTAAGGTCAAGATACATCTGTCGGGTATCCTTCCCTTTATCTGCATCCGAAAAATATTCAAACCCCATTTTCAGGTAGAACCCTAATGAACGGTCATAAGCATCTACGGTAACCAGCTTACAGGCACAATGTTCATTTTGATTGATGGCAAGATGAATGATAAAATAAATAATAGCTTTACCGATCCCCTTATTTTTGGTTGTGTTACAGACGCCCAACCTGCCGATCTTGAGCGCAGGGTAACTTTCAAGATGCCTCTTGGGGTGAGATACAAGGTTGGAAAGAAATCTTTTAAGCGCGCTTTTGGAAGCAAATGAAATTTCCTGTACTCTCAGACTGTCATTGAAAATACTGAAGAATGCAATAGTCCTTTCCTCGTTCTCAAGCAGATAGGTTACAGCCAGCAATTCCTTATGATAGTCTTTGGCTTTAGACAATAAAAAATCATTTAAGTCCTGATCGCCACAATCAAAGGGCTTAATAACAGTATTTACATCTACCTTAATGAGAGATAATCCGGCTAACTCCATTTAGCGGGGCCTAAGAATAGATTGAAATTGTCTGGCGCTTTCACGGATAGCCGAAAGGAGGCCCTTATTAACTTTTTTATTTCTATTCTCTTCGAGCTTATTAAAAAAGTTAATGGCGTCTTTTCCTTCCAATACGGGTGTATTTTTTATCGGCTTTGCCATATAATTGCAATGTAAAATTACACTACAAAGGTACGTTTCAAATTTGAAACATTTACAAAAACTAAAGGGGTACAATGTGAAGTCGGTTAAAATATGTATAAATAATATAATATCTTCTTGATCATTCGCATCCGGCTAAAGATCCGCTTATGATCTGGATATTGACCTCAATAGCCAGTGGTTCTCCTCTCTTTAAGGTGCCAAATTGGCTCCTCCATTCCTGGAACTGCCTAACATACTTTGAGCGAGCAGCACCTACAACTCCGGCTGCATCCTCAATCCTACCCCGATCCGGTTCCACGCATTGATGATAATGATCATCATCATGGCCTGGGCCGTTTTTTCCTGCCCGACCAGGCGGATGGCTTTTTCATAGAGTTCATCGCTTAACCCATGCTGGTGGATCAGCGTTATTTCCTCCGTCATGGCCAGGTATAATTGTTCTTCTTCCGTGAAGAGTTCTCCTGCTTCCCGCCAGATGCTCAGTAAATAGATCCTTTGTTCCGTTTCGCCCAGTTTGCGTGCATCCCGGGTATGATGATTGACGCAATACGCGCAGCCATTGATCTGCGAAGCCCTGATCTTGATCATCTCGCGATGGATCTTATCGATGGAGGTCTGATTGATATAGGCATCCAACCCGAACATGGCCTTGTATGCTTCGGGCTGCACCTTTCCCATGAGAAATCTTTTGCTCATACTGCTATTTTTCTGCAAGGTAAGACTTTAGTCCTTTAGGACAGCACCGGGTCGCCCCGCTATTAATAGGCCACCCCATACCCCTGATATTTCCCGGGCGCCCGGAAAAAACCGGTTACTAACCGGTGGCTGTACTAGCCACCGGCTTTTTATGTTTTTACTTTGAGTCATCAATTAACACTCAAAAAAATAAAAACATGAAACAGTTAATCGCTCTCCTCGCCCTCACCTTTACCCTTCATCAATCGCAAGCCCAGGTGGTCCACTATGCCACAAAAGCCTACACAGGCACCTGGAACTCCTATTCTCAGAAATACGTCTGGGGGCAGGCCAATAACGTGGATATGAAATTCACCTTCCGGGGAGACTATGTTTATGTAGCAGATCGCTCTAATTCGTACTATACGACCACAACCCAGACCGTCAACAAGATCGATAGCGATGGCGCCCATGAATATGCCTGGCAGGCCACCGATGAGAATGGGATCGCGTGCGTCTTCAAAATGATCAATTACACGGATGGGTCCAGGCTGATGTTCGTATATTATAGCGATTATGCCTATATGTATACCTTCACCAACTGAAAATTGGAAAATACCTTCCAGCCCATAGAGTTCCCCCCAGGCTTCCGGCGACGGCGATCATGCTGAACTCCGGAAGCTTTTGATTTTCCCGCTACCTCTTATTCTTCCTCGTCCACTTCTTCCGATTCCGGGAGATCCAGATCCTCTCCATACCGGTCCGTCGCCAGGCTGCCCTCATTAAGGGGTGTTCCATCTTCATCCGTGCCATCCAGGGAAGCCCCTCGCGCATCTTCCTCGGATTCATCACCGGGGGTTTGACTGGCTGCTTTTTGGAGAAGGACCCGTTCTGTCCTGCTGACATCGGATGGGTCGCCTTTCTCAGCGGCATCATCGAACAGCCCATCGCCTTCTTCTCCGGCCGAGGAGGCGGTGGTATCTGCAAATTCTCCCATTTTGGGGACTTTTATATTTTCCTGCCCGGGAATATCTTCTACATCGGGCAGGTCGAGGGTCGTTCTTCCGGGCGCTAAATGCTTTTTATCATCTTCCGAATCCTGAAGATCGAGGTCGGGTTGCTGTTGTTTTTGCATGGCTTACGATTTTATTTAATTTCCAGTGAAACCTTATCTTGCTGAAAATACAGTGCCATATAAATTAGGCGGTTTCGCAGCGGGCATTGAGAAAAAAGTTCTACAGGACAAAAAGCCATCACAACATGAAGATATTTCAACAGGCCATCACCTTGCAGGAAAGAAAAAGGGGGTTTCACCTCATTACGCAGGAAATTATGAGGGCCCTGCCACAGATCAGGGAGATCCGCATGGGCCTTTGCCAGGTCTTTATCCGGCATACCTCCGCCTCCCTGACCCTTAATGAGAACGCCGATCCGACGGTGCGGAAGGATTTCGAGACTTTTTTTAACAAGGCCGTTCCCGAGAATGACCCCGATTATCTCCATGATGACGAGGGTTCGGATGATATGCCCGCGCACCTGAAGGCGGCTCTCCTGGGTAATTCACTCCTGCTTCCCATCGCCGGGGGGCAACTGGCCCTGGGTACCTGGCAGGGGATCTATCTTTGTGAACATCGCAATCATGGAGGTAGCCGCGAATTGGCGCTTACCTGCTGGGGAGATTAAGCCGCGCAAGCATGGACAGGGCGTTCTTATTTCCAGGCTCGACGCTCAATGCCTTTTGAATGTATTTCGAGGCCCCGGGTTTATTCCCCATCCCCGCATATTTCCCGGCGATCCCGGTGAGGAGTTGGACATTCGAAGGGTCTTTTAGAAGTCCTTGCTGCAGTTGGATGATCTCCTGCGTAGTTTGCCGGATGAGGGCCAGTCTTCGGTCGGATGAATTCGCAAGGGCATATTCCATCGCGGGCAGCGCATCGACGGGCTTGTCCAATTCCAGGTATATGACAAAGACGGCTCTTGCCAGGTTGAAGGATGGGGCCAGGGCAAAGGCTTTTTCAAAATAAAACACCGACTTTTTCAGGTCATTCAATTTACCGTAGACATTGGCCGCTCTCTCGTAATAGGAGGCCTGCTCCGGGAATTCCAGCGTCATGGATTCCATCACCGTCCCCGCTTTTGGCAGATCGTTCCTGCTGATATAATAATCATAGAGCGTCTCCATCGCTTCCGGCCATCGTAAATTTTCAAAGGCGACGCCATAGGCTATCTTCTCCTCTTCGGATACAGGCTTGATAGAGTCCTGCTCTTTTGCTTCATTAAAGGGCCAGGTCCTTTTAAGCTTGGCGATCCGATAGGCCCCGGACAGCGAATCCACCAGGGTAAGGGGCATCGTCGCCACTAATTCCCGGAAACTCATTTCCTTTTTCGGATCGTCGGGGATAAATGGTTGTTTCTTCATCGCTTCATAAAAAACATCGGATAGCAGCGCATAACCCCAAAGATTGGGATGCACATGTTCCAGGATCAATTCCTTGCCGATCAGGTGATCCGTAGCCTGCGATTCAAATCTTGTCTTCGTATCGACTAAATAGGTGTTGGGGATTTTTACACATAATTGACTGATAATGGTATTCAATGCGGAGGGGGCCCGGAAACGCAGCCCATCCAGGTCACGGGCTTTGGAGTACCAGTCCGCCGCCTCTTTGATAGCGCCCCGCCCGTAGGCCAGTTCCCCTAAATAATAATTGCACAGCGCGTGCAGGGAATAGCCTTGATTGGCCTTCTTAAAAAACCCCTCGGCGGCGGCCGTATCCTGTCTTTCAAGAGCCGTTAGCCCCTTCTCATAGTTTTCTTTGAACCCGGGCGCTTGTCCGGGCTCGGGGTCGATGCTGACAAAGGGCTTCAGGTCCCTTTCATTGCTTACAAGATTGCTGATGAATACGGGGACATGATGTTCATGAAAGAGCTCCAGGGTCTTTTCCATATTCGTACGGAACTGGTCGATGCCCCGTTGATAGGTCTTCGATCCATAAGGAATATGTTGATCGGCGGCCATACGGCGCATCAGCGTCTCGCCGGAATAAGTTTTGCTGGCTTTGAAAGCGCCGGAAATCTTATCATAGAGGTTGCCCAGGAGTTGCGTGATCCGCAAGGATCTCAACCGGAGCGTACATTGGATAAGGGCGGAATTACCCGCGATCTTATTGGTGGATCCTACTCCCAGCGCCCCGTAATATTCATTCTGACCGGAATAGATCAACACCGCATCGGGTTCGTAATCCACCAGCTCTTTTGCAAAACCCAATACCGTATACGAATTCACCCCCGTCAGGGAAAGATTGATGATCTCATAGGACCGCCCGGGAAAGCTTTGCCGCAGCCGGTATTGCAGCCACCGATGAAAGGACCCGTTATGAAAATAAGGATAGCCGATGGTGGTGGATTCCCCGAGGACAAAGATCCTGCAGGTGTTGCTGTCTTTTACTTTTTTAAAGGGTTCACGATTGCCGGTGGGGGCGATGGCCTGTTCGGTGAAATATTTTTTGGACGCATCGGGGTTTAACGTAAGATAGCGATGGTCGCCGGGGTATTCCGCGAACAGGGAAAGATCATGTCCATAATGAAAGAGCCGTAAGGATCCTTCCAGCAGCAAGAGGAAGAACACCGGGAGGAGGATCGCGATCGTCTTAAATAATAGCTTTTTTTTTGATGGTTTCACCGTATCAATGTAAAATGTCCTTTAATGTTTTGTTTTTTCTCTTCGTCGAATTGATAATCACAGGCCCAGATATAGGTCCCGCTGGCCTGATCATGCCCTTCGATCCTGCCATCCCAGCCTTTTCCGGGATCCGTCGTATAAAAGATGCGCTGACCCCACCGGGTGTAAATGCTAAGATGGTAGGAGTGGGGACGGCGGGTGGTCATCGGTCGGAAAAGATCATTGTGCCCATCCGAGTTCGGTGTAAAGGCATTGGGGAAAATAAGGTCATAGGGGCATTTCTTCTCCGTGACCAGGATCTTATCCGTACCCGCGCATCCATTTTTATCCGTTAACTGCACCGAATAGGCGCCGGCAGCAGAAATGCGAAGACTTTCACCGGTGCTCCCATCCTGCCATCGGTAGCGGTTGTAGCCGGCTCCTGCATCCAATAGCAGGGTTTTCCCGGAACAGAGGACAGTGTCCTCCGGTAAATGCACCCCTGAGCTCCCATCCGCTACGGTCACGATAATAGAATCCGCCAACATCGTACACAGCGTTTGTTTTTCAACTTTTATGGTATAGACCCCTTTCTCCTTAAAATGGAATTCCATTTCCCCGGCACTGCTGGCAACGACGGAGATATGCAGGGGATCATAGTTCCAGGTCACGGGCTCGGTACAGGCAGGATCGGTATGGAGGAGATACCTGGCAGGCTCGGTCAATTGGCAGATCGTTGCAGGCCCCTCCAGTTTCAGCGAATCACAGGCGCTGGCCGAACCTGGACAGAGCGTGAGTGCTCCCATTGAAAGGGGATGTAAGGGTTGCGGCAGGTCCGTTACATTCATGGAAAGACTTGTATTGGTGACCCAGACCAACGGGATCAGTGAACAGGCGATCGGTGAAATGCTCAGGTGGGCATCTCCCGAAATACAAGTGGTTCCCGTCGAATCCAGTCTAAGAAAAGTAAGGGTGTTCAGGCCTTTGGATGTCACGCCGCTGCCGATGGCCGCGACGCCTTTGAGGGGAGCCGCCGATAGTTGATACCAGCCGTCAAAACTATGATCCTGCGAACTCAGGTCGTACTGCCATAAAATTTGCTGATCGCTATCCAGCCGCATAAGGATATCTTTTCGCGGACCTGCGGCCGATCCGGATGGTTGATGAAAATAGAGTTCATTCCCGGAGGTAACGAGGATATTTTCTCCTCCTCTTGACGCGCCGTAAGGATTATTGACCAGGTTGGCGCCGGTGCTGTTCCCATTATAGTCAGTAGTAATTAATTCGCTCAGGGCATTGCCGTTAAAGCTATTGATCAACAACCCTTGTTTATAGGCATGGACATCCGTGAAACTAAGCGGGGATTGTGCCGGGTTATTTTGCCGGGTCCAGGCGGGAAAGCCGGTGGCTCTGTCTAACTGGGTGACAAAGGAACGCAGCAGGCGGAAGGGCGCGGTATTCTCATAGATCGATCCTGTGGTATACAGCGCGCCGTTGGTCTCTGTGATCCCCCCGATATTATACAAGGCATTATCCTCCATGCCTAATTTATGGCCCCAGGTCAGTCCGCCGAGCCGATCGAGTTTAAGGATGGACAGAAAGGAAGGGCCGCTACCGGGAAAAGATCCGATCTCCACGGCAAAACCTTTATCGGTGGTTTCCAACAGGGCGGAAAAATAGTTATTGACGGAAGTGACGCTATTGTAATCATGGGCCCATTCGAGGTCTCCTTGTTTGTTCAGTTTAAGAATGATCAGGGAATTCGGGTAGTTGGCCGTCTGCGATTGGAAAGGGAAGGCGCTGATGAGGAAGCCGCTGTCGCTGGTGGGGATCATGGCCTGGATCACTTCTTCTTCACCGGTGTTCATGGATTTGGCCCAGGTTACACAACCGTTCTCGTCCACACGGATCAGGCAGGTCGTCTTTCCCAGGAAGGTATTTCTCTCCGGTGGGTAAGTATCCCCTGCCAGCAGGTAGCCGTTTGCTTTATCGCTGGCCATGCAAAAAGGTTCGAGGGCCATGCCCGCAGGATTGAATTGTTTCGCGACGGATGGGAAGGAGTTGGGGGCTTGAGAAAAGCAATCGATAGTAAGGGAGAAAAGAAGAGTGAACACCGGCAATATGATGCCTTGTTTATTCATATGCTACCCGTTATTTCCTTTTTACTATCGATTGCCGTAAGGTACTAATAAAAACCCTAATACCCGTGGTTCTGCGTCCACTGAGGGTTCTTCAACATTTCATTCACCGGTATGGGTGCGTAATATTTGTCCTGCACGTTCGCAAGATTGGTAGGACTGATCGGGTTTTCCAACGGGTTCCTGGCGGCGACCACCTGCGGAAGAAGCTGAAGCCGCTGGATGTCAAACCACCGGGCGCCCATTTCGCCTGCGAATTCATAGGCCCGTTCGAACACCACGGAATCCCGGAAGGCAGTGGCGGAAAGCCCGGGCGTAAGCGGTGCCTCACCCGCACGCGCTCTTACCAGGTTGATGGCTGTATAACTGGCGGAGGTCGGTGCGCCGCCCGCCATAGCGGATGCTTCTGCAAAAGCCAGGAGGGTCTTCGGATAACGGATCACATCCGTAGCCTTGTTCGTGCTTGGGTTCATGGAAATGATCGTCGAATCCGTCTCGTTGATCCCGTCCGGAACGCCATTTTCAATGAGCCCTGCCCTGAACTTCCGGTAAAAAGGATGCTGGTTCCGGGTTAAGTTGGAAGAATAAGGAACGAGCAGGAAGGTCTTATGATCCGGCTGCAGCAGTTTGATCGTCGTATAGAATTCTTCGGTCGTCCTCTTACACACAGGAGCGGATTTATAGAAATTGATCTCGGGATAAAATTCCTCCCATCCGAAATTTCCATCCAGCCCATATTCTTCCCAGGCCCCGGAACAATCTCCGAAGAGACGGTTGGGATTTCCGCCGGCGACATTAAAGTGCAGGGCAAAAACGCTCTCTGAATTATCATTGCTGGTGAACACCTGCCCGTAATCCGGCATGAGCGTATATTGGTTGGATTTTATGACGGAATCCGCTTCTGCTGCGGCGAGGCTGTAGTTCGCGGTCTGCTTCAAAGGCCAGGTGGCCATGGTCAGGTATACTTCGGCCAGTAGCGACCTGGCGGCATTCTGGGTAGCTTTCCCCGATGGCTGGACCTTACCGCTAAAGGCGGGGAGCAGGGTAATGGCCGATTTCAGGTCGCTGACGATCTGCGCATATACTTTATCGATAGAATCCCGGGCGGGTCTGTAATCCGGGCCTACCTTGGTCGTGATCACCGGTACCGGGCCAAAGGTCCGGACCAGGACAAAATAGCTCCAGGCCCTGACAAAAAAGGCCTGCCCTGCCGCCGCGTTCTTCAGCCCCTGGTCGCCGACCACGCGTTGGAAATTATCGGTCACATTATTGCATTGATAGATCGCGGCCCAGGGAGTGAGCCACACGTGTCCGTTGATGGAGCCGTTCCCGGAACTTCCATTCAACTGGTCGAATTCACGCTGGTCGCCTTTAGACAGGTTGGGATCTGCCGTCAGGTCATCCGAGCCGAAATAAGAATACAGGGGGAAATCAAAGGCGTAGCCGCCGTCTACGACCATTCCCTGGAAAATAGCTGCTACCGCAGCATCCAGGTCTGCCTGGGTCTTGAAGTAGCTCACTGGCGTCAACGTTGCTTTAGGATCCTCGTGCAATTTTGTACACCCCAGCCAGGTGAGGAGTATGAGGGATATGAACGGGATCAATAGTTTACTTTTCATCTTAAATATTTTTACTTAAAAAGTTTATACGTTTACAAAGTCCCTGATCCTTAGAATCCAAGCCTGAACCCAACGGTAAAGGTCCTCGGATTGGGAACGACGGCCATTTCCACACCCTGCAATTCGGCATTGCCTGCGTTGGTCAGTTCCGGATCGAAGCCCGGGTAATTGCTCACCGTGAACAGGTTCTGGCCGCTCACATAGAATTCCACGCTGCGAAGGTTGGCCTTGCTTAAGATACTTTGCGGAATATGATAGGTCAGGGATACATTTTTCAGTTTTACGAAATTTGCGCTGTATACAAAACGGCTGCTGTTGGTAGGCCACTGGGTCGAAAGGCTGAAATGCGGAATATCCGTTTCATTTTGAGAGGTCCACAATTTGGTGGCGTCCTGCAAGGTCGCATTGCGTACGCCCGGAGCCTGACCCCAGGTATAGGCCAGGGTTTGGGAATAGATCTGCGATCCGCCCTGACCGGCAAACATAAGGCTCAGCGAGAAATTACCTGCTTTGAAGTCATTGATAAAACCCCAGGTATATTTCGGCACACCGTTCCCGATGGGGAGATAATCGCTCTGGTTGATATGCCCGTCATTGTTCACATCCAGGTATTTGGCGTCGCCGGGAACATTGCCATAGGTCGCTGCCTGCGCTGCTTCCTTGCTCTTCCAGGTGCCCAGGAATTTAAACCCGGTAAATTCTCCCAGCGGCTGACCCACTTTCAGGATGGAAATATTCGCTTGCGGCTGACCGATGCCACTCACGACGATATTATCCTGGCCGTTCAGGTCCAGTACTTTGTTGTCGTTGAAGGATACTTCAAAATGAGTGGTCCAACTGAGTCGGCTCGTCTTCGGGTTGAGAGGCGTTCCCGAGATCCCGATCTCGATACCCCTGTTCTGCACGCCGCCGATATTCCGTTGGTAGCTTCCGCCTCCGAGATAAGCAGGCGTTGCATAGGAATAAAGCAGGTTGGAGATCTTTTTCTTATAAGCATCGATCGTGACGGATAACCGGTTGTCTAAAAAGGAGGCATCCAACCCGATATTCGTTTGCAGGGTTGTCTCCCATTTCAGGTCCGTGGCAACGGGCGTTCCGAGCGGTGTGCTGACGGAGGGTGATTGCGAGTCGAAATAATAGGACGTTCCGCTGGTATTGATCTGCGCGATGGACGAGTAGGGGGGCACACCCTGGTTACCCGTTTCTCCATAGCTGCCCCGGAGTTTGAGGGAGGTGAACAACCTTGAATTCTCCATAAAACTTTCTTTGGAGACGTTCCAGCCCAGGGCTACGGAAGGGAACGTGCTGTATTTCTTGGTCAGGACGGAAGAGCCGTCGTCCCGGATGCTGGCAGTAAGCAGGTATTTGTCCTTATAAGAGTAGTTGATCCTTCCCATAAAGGACTGCAACTGGTTAGACGAATAGCCGGACGTTGTCTGCTGTGATAAACCCAGCCCGAGGTTATAATAGCCCAGCGCATAGGTAGACAGGTTAGCGGAGCGGGCATTGATATTCTGGTTGGTCCCTTTCTGGTATTCGAACAGGCCGAGGAGGGTCAATGCATGATCGCCTACATGTAATTTGTAGGTTAGGAAGTTACTGGTCTGAAAGGCATGCAGCCAGGTGGAATTGGCTGACGCAAAACCCGCGGTGATCCCGTTGACGACGGTCTGGCTGGTGCCCAATCCGAAGAACTGACGGTTCCAGCCGTATTGCGTCTCATAGGAGTTGGAGGAAGTAAAGGTCAGGTTCTTGAGGATATGATAGTTGATGACCCCGGTGCCGAGTACGTCGGTAGAATTGGCATCCACCTGCTGATTGGTCTCCTGCGCAACGGGACTGACACTATTGGTCCCGTAGGCGGACTGGATGGTTAGTTGACCGGTGCTGGAGTTCCTGATAGGGGCCGTGGGATCGAACAGGACGGCGGAGGCAAAAGGATCCCCGGTATCTCCGGAATAAGCCGTATTGCGGCTCGACGGAACGGCTGCGACCACATTGAATTTCAGATCGAGTCTGTCCTTGACCTTAAAATCCAGGTTGGCCCTCAAACTGGCTCTTTTATAATATTGGTTCAACAGCAGGCCCGGCTGATCGAGATAATTAAAGGCGACAAAATATTTCGAGTAGGCCGTACCTCCCGAGATGGAAGCTTCATAATTCTGGATCGTCGGCTTACGGGTCGCGGCCTTCTGCCAATCCGTTCCCGGGTTGGTTTTAAAGCCGGCCAGTTGTGCGTCGGTAAAGGGGGGCGTCGCACCGACGGTAGTAGAGGCTACCTGGGTGTTCACGGTCCTGGCAAAATCATAGGCATTCATCAGGTCCAGGTATTTCGGCATTTCGGCTTTTTGTATCCATGCGCCTATATTCAGCCGGGGAGTACCCTCATGACCGGATTTCGTGGTGATGATGACCACCCCGTTAGCTCCTCTCGAACCATAAATGGCGGTGGCGGACGCATCTTTCAGGATCTCCAGGGATTCGATATCGGAAGGGCTGATGGTGCCGAGATTGGCTCCGATGTAGCCGTCGATCACATACAGGGGCTCGTTGGAGCCGGTGATGGAGTTTACGCCCCGGATCCGTACGCTCAGCGGGGTTCCCGGCATACCGTTAGCGCTTTGAACGGCTACTCCGGGGGTTGTTCCCTGCAGGGCCTGCTCCACTCTTACGAGGGGTCTTTTGGCGATCTCTTCCGCTTTTACGGTGCTGATGGATCCCGTAACGTCTCTTTTCCGTTGCTCTCCATAACCTACGATAACGACATCTCCCAATGCGCGGATGTCCTGCTGGAGACGGACCATTAATTCCGAACGCCCCCGCACGGGATACACACCCTGTAAAAATCCGACAAAACTGACTTCCAGCACGGGCTTTAACTGATCGCCCGTATTGATCTGGAAATTCCCGGATTCGTCCGTGATCGTATTGCTCCGGGTGCCCCTAAGGGTCACCGTTGCTCCGCCGAGAGGTTCTCCCGATTCATTCACGACTTTGCCGTGTACGATATTCACGGGACGGGCAGCCGCGGGAGTGGTATCGGCAGGACGGGGCGCCGCAGTGAACTCTATCAGCACGACCCTGTCCAGGATCTTATAGGACAGGTGCAGGCCCTGGAGACAGATGTCCAGGACCTTGTCGATGGAGGCATCCTTTACCTCGATGCTCACCGTGCGCGATTTATCCAACGCGCTTTCATTCCATAAAAAAGAAAAGTCCGTCTGCTCTTCGATGAGCTTGAACGCCTTTTCGATAGTGATTTTCTTCGCCGAGATGGTAACGCTCTGAGAGAAGCTATTTGCGCTCACGTGCAGGGAAACGCCAATTAGTAAAATAGCAGTAAGTCTCATAACAAGCAGCAATTTCGTTAGCAATAAGCCCTTTTCATCAATGGCTTTGCAATGTAAAGGCAGTTTCATACTTTTGTATGGTTGGGTTTTAAAGTGAAACATTCATTTTTGCTAGTGTCTGGTTCATTCTTAATCACTCAATTTCCCCGGGGCCAGACGCAATCAGGCTCCGGTTTTTATTTGAGGTTAAGGCGGGTTGTTTTTTTATTTTATCATGCCTGTGTTTTGGTGAAGAATAGGTTATCAGCGCATTGTCTTTTATTCCAGGATAATGATCTTTTTTCCTTCCATTTTATAACGAACGCCATTCTCTTTCAGGAAGCTCATGACCGTAGATAAGTAGACATCCTCATGAAGGATCCCCCCGATGCGGATATCAGGGGCCTTTCCTTCGAAGATGACATCGATATCGTACCACCGTGCGAGTTGACGCATGATGGTCTTCAGGTCCATATTGTTAAGCCGGAAGCGTCCGTTCTTCCAGGCCATTACTTCATCCGTATTCGGTTCGTCGACTACTTCGATGCTCTCCTTGCTATTGCTAAGTACGGCTTGCTGCCCGGGTTGGAGAATCCGGCTGTCAGTCCCTCTTTTTACCTTTACGCTTCCTTCCAGGAGCGTGGTCTTCATCGCATCTTCGTCGTCATACGTATTTACATTAAAGTGGGTACCCAGTACTTCGATGCTTTCGTTGCTGCCGGCCCTCCTGACGATAAAGGGCATCTTGGCATTTTTTGCGATTTCAAAATAGGCTTCACCGGTGATCTCTACCAGTCTTTCCTTCCCGGAGAAGGCGGTGGGATATTTTATCGAAGAGGCGGCATTGAGCCACACCTGCGTTCCATCGGCCAGGACCACGCTGGTCTTTCTTGCCCTGGGCGTGGTAAGGGTATTGTAAAGGATCTCTGCGGGCTTGCCGGTGGATGAAGTATAATTGAGCTGACCGTTATTCAGCTTGGTGATCCGGGTAGTTCCCTGTACGGCCAGGTCCCCGTTCTGCGCATCACCCAGTACGATCTCTTTTCCATTGGCGAGCGTAAGGATGGCTCCGTCATGACCGGGGGATACATCATTTTTCCTGGGAGCGACGGTTTGGACAATGGCCGGCCCTGGGGTAGGGGAACTCTGGCGCGCCCAGAAATAGGCTCCTGCGCAAAGCACCAGCAGGGCAGCCGCTGCGACAGCGATCCGGCGGTTCCGCCTCCGGTAAAAGGGAATAACAGGGGCCAGTAAATGTTCGGTGGCTTCTCTTTGCCGGATCTTCTCCAGGATGGAAGCAAATACTTCTTTCACATCGTGATCTTTTGAGCCGGCGGCATAGGCAGGATCTGAAAAAGAGCTTTCCAGGATTTCTTCCAGGATCTCGGGATTGTATTCCCTGTTGATCAGGGTATATAGTTGGGAAAATTCATCCGGGGTGATGCTGTCATCCAGGTATTTCTTAAAAAGATCCTGTACTTCAATTTTTGACATGGCCAATTTTGGAGTTTGATTTACAATCGTTTGGACAGGAATGCGCCTGGATCCGACAGATAGACGGATGAGCCTGCAAAAAGAGAACATCCCGGCAGAAAAAAATAAGATTAAAGAAGATGGAAGAAAAGCCCGGTGATAAAAAGCAATTTCCCTGAATTCTTTAAGATCTTTTTCCGAAGCGCCATGATCGCCCGTACCATATAGGTCTTGGAGGAGAGAGGGGTAATATTCAGTCTTTGGGCGATCTCTTTATGGTTCAATCCTTCCAGCCTTCGGAGATTGAACACCTGTCTTAGCTGGGGTGGCAACTCGTTGATCGCCGCGGTGAGGGCCGCTCCTAATTCCTTTTGTTCCAGCAGTTCCTGCGGGGAAGATTCGGTGTAACTAAAATACCGGAGCAGGAATTCTTTATTGGATTCACGGAAGATCCGCGTCCTTACCTGGTCGTGAATAAGGTTCTTCGCGATGGTATATAAGTAGGCGCTTAGATTATTGACCTCCGGCAATTTCGCCCTGTTGTCCCAGAGCTTTAGAAAGATGTCCTGTGCAAGATCCTTTGCCTGTTCGGGGGACTTTGTCAAACGCAATCCCGATCCATAGACCTGGTCCCAATAGCGATGAAAGATCTGCAGATATGCCTGCATATCATTTTCTGCTACCGATCGTAGCAGCGCTTGTTCGTTATAGTAAAGTTGATCATCCAAATGGCAGGCCCGTACAGGTAGTTAAGGCGATTAAAAGTACAGATTTCTACTTACTTCGCAAATTCATCAGGTACGGGCCTCCCATTTTAGTAATGGTGACGCAGGCTAATTACCCAGAAGGTAATCGACCTCTTCATTGAATTCTTCGACGAAATGCCGGTAATAACTCCCGGTGGCAGGACCCGAATAGCCGGTATGTATTTGGGCAACCTTGCCCTTTCGGTCGATAAAGATCGTAGTAGGAAAGGCGAGGAAACCGTTCAGAGCCGGTAAAGACCGGGCTACTCCTTGTTTATCGGCTAGTCCGCCAAACACCTGGTCATATCCAATATTGTACTTTTCGCGGAATCGGGTCAGGACCTTCCTGACATAAGCGGGTTCGGTGGACCTTTCGTACTGGATGGAGACGATCTCCACGCCTCTGGCATGGTTGGCGGTGTACCAGGGGGCAAGAAAGGATGTTTCATCCACGCAGTTGGGGCACCAGGTGCCTCCAATGGTAACGATGACCACTTTGTTCTTAAATTTCTTATCCTTCAAAGAGAGTGGGCGGCCGTTTACGTCCGGAAAGGAGAAATCAAAGAAAGGGGTGCCTTCTTTGAGCCGGGTCAATTCGTAGGGGTCCGGTAATGCCGCCTTTTCATTAAGACTGCCGGAAAATTGCTGCCCTCCATGCGCAGATACGATCTCACCGGGTGAAAGATCCCAATGACCCCAGCATAACGCATGAGACGATCGCGAAAGCCATGTCTCCCGGCGCCTGATCAGTCTGCCTGCACTACCATTTCTTCATCATTGAGCTGCCAGTTATTGTCGAAATAACCAGCCATCTTTATGCCTGTACTTCCTTTCAGGAGCATCTCGGGGGTAAAGATCATAAAGTCGGGGAAGCCGCTGCCGCCTGCAAAATATTGATTGGGGAGCGTTGCATTCATGCCTTTCACACCGGTGCCGGTGATCACTCCTACGGAATTGATCTTCGAACTCCGGATAGGCCAGGTAAAATAAGCGGCTAACCCATCTCCTGAAAAAATATTTTTCCCCGCACTCAGCTTACCGCGCTCCACCTGTATGGGGCAATCCGCGAGTAAGAGCTTCCATGCCTTATTGGTGCTCGCATTCCCATAAAGAAGGACGTTCCGGTCCGGATAAGCCGATGGTAAGTAATCTTTATCGGCCATGATATCCACAGCGCCATTGGCACGGTAATACCAGGTCTCGGCATCGAACCTCGCCTTATTAAAACTCCATTGATTCTCTTCGGCCGGTCCCGCCGTGCTATAGATAAAGACCATTTTATAATTGAAGGGGTCTTTAAAGGTCCCGTACCGGATCGAAGTTTTTTCCAGGCCGGAAGGAAGGGAAGAGAAAGCCCAGCCTGCCTGGGTTTTCTTTAAGAAGATTTCGTCTTCGGTATTTTTCGTTGTATAGTCGAGGGCGGGAGTTCCGTCCAGTTGAATGCGGACCTTTTTATCAGGGCCAAGGTCCTTCAGGTTCAATCTTAGCATTCGGGCATTTTCGGTAATCCCGCTGATAGTTCCCGTACTCTTATTACGGGTGAAGCTGATGCGGGTATATTGTAACGGATGTTCCTGTTGCAGGATCGCGGCCCATCGGTAGCTGGAGGAAATGCCGGGATTGGCAGTTACGAATTCGATCTTGTCCATCGAAGTGTCGGCGGCCAGCTTATGCCACTTAAAGAATTCGAATAACGGCTTCCAGTCGACGCTCTGATCTCCAAACCAATGTTCCCCGCCCGGGTATTCGTAATAGCTCAGGTCGGTGTGAAAGTCGGCCAGCAGTTTCCGCATCTGGCGGGCATAGTTCACCGATACAGTCCTGTCAGCATCGCCATGCAAAATATATACGCCAAGGGTCTTATAATTTTTGGCCAGTTTGAGCACATCACTGGGGTTGCTGCCGCGAAGCAACATTTGTTCGATAGGGGAGTGACTGCTGTCCGGGATCAACCCGTCGGCGGAGCCATATCCTTTTAAGGTCGGATAGCCCGAACAGGCCCCGATGGCTGCCCATTTATCCGGGTAGGTAGCGCCGAGATACCAGGTGCCATGCCCGCCCATCGAATGACCCGTCAGGTAAATATGCTGCGGGTCGGGATTGAATTTGGCTTTGGCGATCTCCAATACTTCCAGGGCGTCGAGTCGTCCCCAATCTTCCCAGTTGAATCCCCTCGGCCGCCGGTTGGTTGCCGCTACCAGCGTTCCCCAATCTTTCGATTGATAGGCTTTTGCCTGCCCTATGGCCTCTACGCCCGCGCCATGCACGGAAAGGAACAAGGCGGCATTTTTCTGAGGACCGTTCAATTGCGGGGTAACGGCATAATATTGAATACTGCCATCGATAAGGCTGATGAAGGTCTCGCTGTATTTTTCGGTGGGGGCCACGGCCTCCAGTGAGATCTCGGTCTCATCTATCTTTTTATCCTTGCTGGTGATCCATACTTTACATGGATAGCGGCCTTTGGCGGAAATGGCTGATCCATCGATGGTGAAAGGGACCTTCCGGGTCGACATCGGCGGGATCGGGGGTAGAGGAGTAGTGGTGATGGCCGGTTCGGTCATCGAGACCATACGAAGCCCCTTTAATTCGGTGGGACTTGCATTGATGATCACCAATGCTCCCACCAGGCGATGGTTATCATGCGTGAGCACTACCGAAGGAAGGGTAGGGTCCTGGGTATTGATCGTGACAGGCTTTGAAGGAAAGATCAGGTCGGCTACTACCTGGCCGCCACGGACATAGAGTTCGTTCAATCCTTTTTTTAATTTGACAGGGATGTACAACCAGCCCGATGCATAGGCATCTCCGCCATGCGGCTCGCCGTTGAAGAATAAGGCGCTATTCCCTTTCACGTTCAGCAGGGCGATCCTTTCCTTATCCGACTCATACGTGAAATAATAGTAGCCCCCTCCGCCAAAGCCGCCCCGGCTTCTAAAACGATGCAGGCTGTCGGCCGTTACGGCCGCCCAACTCATGTCTTCGCCTTTTTCATTTTTTCCGAACAACCCCAGTGCGACAGGGGACAGCAGGGTATGATTGAATAATTTATAAGCCAAGGGATCGGTGGAGATCGCCTCACGGCCATACCGGCTGGCCGAAGAGAGGAACAGCCCCTTTGAAAAATGCACCGTGTCGTCCTGCGCCTTTGCGGACCCTACGCAAAAGGAAAGGGCCGCGATAAAAGAAAAGCATGCGACCGTGCGGGAAAGGAATTCTTTATACATCTTGCTACTAATTTCTTTTTCTCACCGGGGGCTGGTTGGAGGTCGGATCGAAAAATGCTTTGCTGTAGTTGACCTTCCAGAGATCGTACCGGCTGAACTGTTTTCTTAGCCTGGGTTCGAAGCCATTCCAATTGCGTTGTTCCTTTGTACTCCACAGGACTTCGCTCAGCGCGCTTATACGCGGGAAGATCATATACTCCACTTTGGCAGGACTGGCCATATATTCACTCCATACGTTCGCCTGCGCTCCGAGTACATGCACTGCTTCGGCAGCATTCAATTCTTTTGGCACCGGCTCGTAACTATATACTTTTTGCAGGGGTACAAATCCGCCGATCGTGAGGGAATCCTCATGACCGCTCTGGGCCTTATCGAAATAAACATAATCTCCCGGTGTCATGACCACATCGTGACCCTGGTGAGCAGCCTCGATCCCTCCTTTTTCTCCGCGCCAGCTCATCACCGTTGCATTCGGGGCCAGCCCTCCTTCAAGGATCTCATCCCAACCGATGATCTTCTTGCCCTTGCTATTGATATATTTCTCCATGCGCTGGATAAAATAACTCTGCAATTCATGTTCATCCTTTAATCCCAGGTCCCGGATCCTTTTCTGGCAGGAGGGACAGATCTTCCAGTTGTCCTTCGGGCATTCATCGCCGCCGATATGAACATAGCCACAGGGGAACAAGGGGATCACCTCGTCCAGCACATCCTGTAAGAACAGGAAGGTAGAATCTTTGCCTGCGCAGAATACATCCGCATAAACCCCCCAGGATTCCTGCACCTGTTTGCCTTCCCGGGGACCATACCAGGTGACCTTCGCAGTTACTTTCGTGGAAGAATCAGGGAAGCAGCTGAGGAAGGGATAGGCGGCAATGGCGGCCGAGCCATGTCCCGGCATTTCAATTTCGGGCAGTACGGTGATATATCGGTCGGCGGCATACTGCACGACTTCACGCACCTGGTCCTGCGTATAGAACCCACCATGACGGGTATTGTCATTGCCGTCGCCGGGATGGTGCCCGGTGATGGTGCCGTTACGGAATCCTCCTACGGAAGTGAGGAGCGGGTATTTCTTGATCTCGATCCGCCAGCCCTGATCTTCGGTCAGGTGCCAATGAAAATAATTCATCTTATGCAGGGCCAGGTAATCGAGATATTCTTTTACAAACTCAACCGGGAAAAAATGACGGCCCACATCCAGGTGCATGCCCCTGTAGGCAAATCGGGGACGATCGTTGATCGTAAGGAAGGGGAGGGGGAGCTTGTTCTTTTCCACCACCGTGGCGGAGTCGGGCACGGGTAACAACTGGATCAGGGATTGCACGCCATAAAAAGCGCCGGGACCGTTAAATCCTTTGATCGATACGCCGGTCTTATTGATAGTCAGGGTATAGGCCCCTTCTACGCTGTCTTTGCCTGCCTGTACAGCCAGCACAATATTATTGCCGCCAGTGGCTTTCGGCGATTCCCTGAGTTTGAACCCATAGAATCGCTCCAGGTAAGTATTCAGAAAATTGGCCTGTGCCTTTAATTCGCTGCCGGCTACCAGTTGTGTGGAGGCATTCAGGGTGAAGGTACCGCTCTTTGCAGGCATGATCACCTGGGATGGCATCGGGATGATATTTACCTGGGCCTGGAGCAGGATCGGAACGAACAGTAGGGAAAGAAAAGAAAGTTGTCTCATAATCAAATATAAATTATTTTTTCTCGCTGAGGATCAGGTGCTTGATATTCCTTCGGTCGTAAGTATAGATGATATGTACCTTCCCGTCCCTGGTCTGGATCACGGCCGGGTAGCTGAATTCTTCCTTCCTGCCATTCTCCAGGGTAAGGACATCCTTCCAGTGGCTGCCGTCATCGGATACGGCGACATGGAGCCTGGCGCGGCCATTATACCATTCTTTCCCGGGAAGATCGGGATTATAGACGATCAGTTGGCGGCCGCTCTTTAGGGTCACGGCATCCGTGCCCGAATTGGGATTCAGCAGGTCGGTCTTCGAACAGGTTCCCCAGGTCTTCCCATTGTCTCCGGACCAGGCCTGTACGACAGCGCCCTGTTTGCTCCGGCAAAGGATCTGCAATTTTCCATGGCCATAGTCCAGGATGCTGGGCTGAATGATGTCGAAGCCCGCCGTGTCTATCTCCGTCCTTTGCCAGGTGATCCCGTTGTCTCCCGATCTTTCGATATGAGCGCTCCATTTGGTCCGGGTCTCCTGGCTGGACCCTGCGAGGATCGTTCCCTCCTTTAATTGATAGGGCTTATTTTTGATCGGGCCCAGGATCCCTTCCGGTAAACGAACAGGGTTCGACCAGGTCTTTCCTTCATCGGTGGAAGATCTCATCATTCCCCACCATCGCTGCGGTGAAGGGCCTACTTTATAGAAGAGCAGGAGGGGACCGTTCCGCGGCTTGAACAACACGGGATTCCAGCAGGGATAACGAAGGGAATCATGGATAATGCCATCGGCAATGATAAGGGGCGCAGTCCAGGCTCCATTATAATAGGTAGCAGACCAGATACAGACATCCTTTGCACCTTCCCGCGCACCGCCAAACCAGGCAGCCATCAGCCGGCCCGATGAAAGTTCCACGATGGTGGAGGCATGACATTGCTGAAAAGGAGGATCACGGACCACTAATTCCTGTTGCAGCACCTGCCATCCGGCCCGTGTTACCTTCCGGTTATCCTGCGCCGTGGTCGTATAGGTCAGCAACCAAAAAAATATTGCAAGAATACCGGATTTCATGATTATTTAGTTGAATTGAATGTTATATATACAGGGCGACTGTGTATTACGGCAAGTTAAAAGAAGTATTTTGTATTGGGGTTAAATAAGGAGACCAGGATTAAATGGAGGTAATCCCTTAATTTTAATAAAATAGTCGCCGAGGATGGGCATGCAGATCCTTCAGTACCTTCGATTGCTCCTGGTACTCTATATCCACACGGGTTCTCCCGATCCATTCCCGCCGGGGAAGATCATCGATGCCGTTCTTTGTAAGAACGACCCTTCCCAGTCCTACGCCCTCTACATCCCTGTCAAAGGCAACAAAGAGGCGTTGCCCGTCATCTATTTTTTCGACCCGCATGGCGATGGCGCGCTGCCCTTAAAAAAATACCGGTCGCTGGCGGAGGCGTATGGCTTTATCCTGATCGGCAGTAACAACTCGAAGAACGGGAACGACTGGCCCACCACGGAGAACATCTGGCGGCATTTGTCGGAGGACACCCGGGCGCGGCTAAAGATCAACAGCGACAGGATCTATACGGGCGGATTCTCAGGGGGTGCAAAAGTAGCGGGCTATGTGGCCTTACAGCATAAGGAAGTAAAAGGGGTATTGGCTAACGGGGCGGGACTGCCGGACGGGATCCCGGCGGGTGATTTTAATTTCACCTTCACCGCCATCGCAGGCAAGGGCGATATGAACCTGACCGATCTGGTCGCCATCAGCAAAGAGCTCGATAAAAGCCGGACCCGGCACCGGCTTCTTCTTTTCGACGGGAAACATGAATGGGCTCCTGAGCATTGTATGGACATTGCCTTTGCGGGTTTGCAATTCGATGCCATGCAGGCGGCGGTGATCCCCAAAGACGGAGCATTTATCCAATCCTATATTGTAAAAAGCAAGAAAAGACTGGACAGCTACCAGGCAGCAAGCCAGTTCCTGGCTGCCGTGCAGGAATGTAAGGTCTCTATAAGTTTTCTGGATGGCTTAACAGGGCAGGAGGCCGGCTGGTTTAAAGAAAGATCCGCATCGATCGCCAAAGATCCCCGGTATCAAAAACAACGGCAGGCGGAAGATAATTTACTGATCAGGGAGCAAAATACCAAAGCGGCCTACGCACAGCATTTCCTGCAGGATGAAGGAGCTTACTGGACAAAGACTATCGACGATCTGCAAACAAAGATCAAAACAAACTCTTCGGAGCGTTCGATGGATCAGCGGTTGCTGGCGTATTTGTCACTGGCCTTTTATTCCATCAGCAATCACCTGATCGCCGGCAATGACAACGGCCAGGCCCGCCAGTTCGTGGAGTATTATAAAATAGCCGACCCTGCCAATAGTGAAGCCTGGTATTTCTCTGCCCTATTGCATGCGCGGGACAATCAGCCGCAGGCCGCGGAGAACGATCTGCTGAAAGCTTTTAAACTTGGCTTCAGGGACAAGGCCCGCCTTGCGCAGCAACCCGAGTTTCAAAAACTCTCCTCGCAACTACATACTATCCATTAACATCAGGCCAAAGCCGGAACTCCTTCCATCAGCTTACGAAGATTCTGAAGACCATAACGCATCCGGCCCAGGGTCGTGTTAATACTGCAGTTGGTTAAAAGGGAGATTTCTTTAAAGCTTAGCTCGGCGTAATGTCTTAGGATCACTACTTCCCGCTGGGGTTCAGGTAGCCTGTCAAGCATTTGGCGTACTCTTGCATGGTTTTCACGCTTGATGATCTTGCTGTCGACAGCCTGTTCGGAATAACCGATATTTTCCATGATATGTTCATCGTTGCTGGCTCTGAGAATAGGGTGGATCTTTACTTTGCGAAAATGGTCCAAACAATGGTTGTGTGCTATGCGCATGACCCATGGCAGGAACTTTCCTTCGTCTTTATAACGCCCTCCGCGGATCGTTTCAATTACCTTGATGAACGTATCCTGGAAAAAATCATCCGATAACTGCTTATCCTTCACCAGCAATAGGATGGTTGTATAGATCTTGTCTTTGTACTTTTGGATAAGTTGCTCTAACGCACTCATATCCCCGTTCTTGAAAAGATTGACTAGTTCGCTGTCAGTTTGTAGTTGTGAAGGTTTCATAAGCAATTTCGTTTTAGTACAGCAAAGGAACGAAAGGGGGGATTTTCGAAAAATAGAAGAGGATACCAAAGGCATGTACGGAAAGATTAACTACTCCTGTAGAGATAGTACTACACGAACCGGGTAGACGGCTAATTATCAGCTTATTGCGTGTTTAACTTGTTGAAATGTCTTCTATTGGGAGTTGGAATTTATTTTTCAATTCTTTCATCAGGTCCCCTAACCTTTGTAAAGATCTTTGCAGGGAGGCTTCCATTTTTTTCTTCCTGAACTGCCGGAACAGCATGGACGCCAACGGCGTTTTTTTAAGATAGAAGTTCAACGTGAGCCTTGCCCTGTTATCGCCGGACTTCTCTATTATAAAATATAAAGTGCTGTGATCCTTTTCATTCGTTTCGCTGAACTCGATCCTGTCCACATGATAGGAATAGCTGCTGACATAGACGGCGACCTTGCCATTCTCCAGCTCAAAGCGGGACCGCATGCCCACCCGCGGCAGAAAATGATTGATCTCTTCCACCTTTTTCAGACCCTCCTGCCAGAGGGTGCGGTATTGGAAATCCCCGGTGGCATGGAATAAGGTGATGACATCCGTAACATATTCCTCCGTCTGCGAAAGGACGTTTACTTTTTTGGAAAGCTCTAAGGGAGGCACCAGATCAGGCTGCAGTTCATCTTTTAATGGACCCAACTGCGTATAGTGAAAAGGGATCTCGCCATGTTCCGTTAATTTGACGCTGCTGCTCCATTGCATCCAATGGGCCAGCTCCTCCCGGGGCGCATCCTTCGCCAGGTTTTCCGTCACCAGCCAGTATTCATGCTGCTCGATGTCGTTCTTCAGGAGCTGGTGCGCGACGATAATGTCCTTGCCGATCAGCTTATTGAAGTTTTTCACGTTATAGCCGGTGAATTCGCCATAATGCGTGATCACTTTAAGACTAAGGTCGATCGCCGAAGTACAGGCTTTGCATTGACAGAAGCGGCGATGGTCGTAGGCATTCAGGTGTTGGTGGAACTCGCAGAACATCTTCTTTACCTGTTCGTACAAGGCAGCCATGTCAGGGACTTTTCCGAATTTGTAAAAAAGGATGGCATCTCCTTCGATCTCGGAGATCTCAAGCCCCAATTGATTCGTATTGATCAGGGTCTCCAGCAATTCCTGGATGATCAGCCGGCTGTGCCCGATCTCGTTCTCATTGACAAACCTTGTAAAGCCGCTTATATCGGGAATAAAAAGCAGCCCTTTATTTTCCATTTTTTCTTTTAAAGTTACGTAGATTAGTCCAACGTTTAAACCCCAGCATGAAAAGACAAAGCCGGCGTTCTTTTTTACTTAATACCGCTCAGGCAGCTATCGGATTGACCACCGTCAGCTATCTCCCTTTCGACAAAAAGGCTCCCAAAGCTATGTCTGGCGCAGAAGAGCTTCCCTGGTACAGGACTGTTACCCGTTGGGGGCAGGTGAATATCACGGAGAAAGACCCGCCGCAATACGAAGTCTCCTGGTGGCGTAACTACTGGAAACGAACGGAGACAAAGGGCATCATTGCCAATGCCGGCGGGATTGTGGCTTATTATCCCACAAAGATCCCGCTTCATCGTAAGTCGGAATATTTAGGGGACAGGGACCTTTTCGGAGATCTCTGCCGCGCGGCGCATGAGGACGGTCTTGCCGTATTTGCCCGAATGGATTCGAACAGGGCTCACGAAGAACTTTATAAGGCTCATCCCGGTTGGTTTGCACTGGATGCTTCCCGCAAGCCCTATAAAGCCGATGATCTCTATATTACCTGCATCAATGGGCCTTATTACAACGAACACATCCCTTCCATCCTGGAAGAGATCAGCAAAGGGTATCACCCGGAGGGTTTTACGGACAATAGTTGGAGCGGTCTGGGAAGGGAATCCATTTGTTATTGCGAGAACTGCAGTAAAAGCTTCCGTGACAAGAAGGGCCGCGCGATCCCGGCGGTGAAAAATTGGGATGATCCGGCTTACCGGGAATGGATCAATTGGAATTATGCCAGGCGGCTGGAGATCTGGGACCTGAACAATACTACGACAAAAGCGGCCGGAGGGGTACACTGTATCTGGTCGGGCATGAACAGCGGCTCTGTCAGCGGGCAGGCCCGAAGTTTCCGGGATCTTAAAGAGATCTGCAAAAGGGCGGAGATCATCATGCTGGACGACCAGGCGCGATCGGATGCCGAAGGGTTTCAACATAATGGGGAAGTAGGCAAGCGCATCCATGGATTATTGGGATGGGATAAGCTGGTGCCGGAAAGTATGGCCATGTATCAGGCGCATGATCCCTGGTTTCGGCTGGCGAGTAAACCTGAGCCCGAAGCAAGGATGTGGATGCTGGAAGGGATCGCCGGAGGCATCCAGCCCTGGTGGCATATGGTCGGCGCCTACCACGAGGATCGACGGATGTATCATAATCCCGAGAAGACCTTTCGCTGGCATAAGGAGAACGAAGCTTTCCTGGTCAACCGTTCACCGGTAGCCACCGTGGGATTGGTGTGGTCGCAGCAGAACACGGACTTTTATGGAAGGGATCATGCGGGAGAATTGGTAGACCTTCCATGGCGGGGGATGTCCCAGGCGCTGATCAGGGCGAGGATCCCTTATCTGCCGATCCATATCGATCAGATCGGGAGCGCATCCGCAGGTCTGAAATGTTTGATCCTGCCCAACCTGGGCGTCATCAGCGATGAACAGGCGGCTGCGATAAAAAAATTCGTGAATGACGGTGGAAGTTTAATAGCCACCGGGCAGACCAGCCTTTATGATCATTGGGGCGACCGCCGTCCTGACTATGCATTGGCGGAACTTTTTGGAGCGCATACGATGGTGCAGACCGGCAATGACGGACAGCCGCCCAAACAGAAGCTGGCCGGCGATGCTTATCATAGCTATCTGCGCCTGGCTCCCGAACTCCGCTCCGGTGTCGATGGTCCGCATATCCGATCCGAACCGGTGGCGATGGGCAAAAGACATCCGGTGCTCAAAGGCTTTGATGAGACGGATACGATCCCCTTTGGTGGGTGGCTCACCGCGCTGAAAGTGGATGCAGGAGTGGATAGTCCCCTGACCTTTATACCCCAGTTCCCTGTTTATCCCCCGGAAAAGGCCTGGATTCGGACATCCAGGACCGAACTACCCGGATTATTGCTCAATGAAAAAGCCGGAAGGGGCCGGGTCGCTTTTCTTCCCGCCGACCTGGACAGTCAATTCGGGCGCTTCAATCTGCCCGATCATGGCAACCTGCTAAAAAATATGATCCTTTGGGCGGTAAAGGACGACCTGCCGGTAGAGGTACAAGGGGCAGGGCTCGTCGATTGCCATCTCTACCAGCAGCCCGCGGACGTTTCGAAGGACGGACAGACGAAAGCGCGTTTGATCCTGCACCTGGTAAACCTCACCAGTGCAGCGACCTGGCGTCAACCCCTGGACGAATTCATTGCCCTGGGTCCTTTACAGGTCCGGGTACAAGTGCCCGCTGAATTAACAAGCGCCAAACCACGATCATTGGTCACCGGTAAAATCATCCCTGCAACGGTCTCGGCCGGGTACTGCCAGTTCGGGATCGACCAGGTCCTGGATCATGAAGTGATCGTTATCGGGTAAAAAAATAATGTAAAGTATGAAAGAAGAAAAGATCTCACCGGCACGTGTATTGGAGATCATGCTGGAAAAAGACAGGTTCACGAAGTGGCTGGGGCTGGTCATCGATGACCACGGTGAAGGAACCTGCAAACTCCATTTCCGGGTGACCGACGAAATGCTGAATGGCTTTGATAGGATCCATGGGGGAATCCTTTTCTCCGCTTCCGATTCGGCCTTTGCCTTTGCTTGCAACGCTTATGGAGTGATCACGGTTGCCCTGGATGTAACCATTAGCTTTGCGCGACCGGTACTTCCCGGGGAATTGCTCACGGTGGAAGCAAAAGAATTGCATGTAGGAAATAAAATCGGAATTTATGATATCAAAACCACCAATGAAAAAGGAGAATTGGTCTGCGTCTTTAAAGGGACGTCCTATCGTACTTCCAGGGAAATTGGTTAATAGTTAGTGTATTGATTGTCAGTTTATTACAATTTCATAAAGCATTTTAACGATTTAGAACAAAGAAGCAGGGCATTCTTACTTATTTTTATCTTAATAAAATCAAAATATGAAGAATAGCATCGTGGGTTTATTACTCCTCCTTTCAGTATCGACCTTTGCGCAGGAAACAGTAACGGATAAATTTAAAAAGATCAACACGCTCCCGGAAGCGCAGGCATTCATGGCTGCCAATGCGGCCCTAAAGCCCGCCATACTCAATCTGAATTACGGGAAAGACAGCTCCCTTATCGAGAAAAGGTTATTGAGACAGAACAAAGGCGACATCTTTTCCGTCGGCTATGTCACCTATAAAGTCATCGAGTCAAAGGAAACAGTGAACTACCGGGCAAACTATGTATTCCTCGACGGCTCCTCCCTGACCCCATCACAGGTCGACAGCACGCGAAAGATCATTGTACAGAAAGCCAACGCGGGCGCTAACTTCGAACAACTCTCCGACCAATACACGATGGATGGCAATACCACGCATGGCGACACCGGCTGGTTTTTTGGAGAGGAGATGCTGCCAAAAGAATTCCAGGATGCGGTAAAGAACCATAAGCTCGGTGAGATCTTCTCCGTGGATGTGCCGGACAAACAATGGCATTATATCGTCAAAAAGACCTACGACGATCAGATCAAAAAGGAAGCGACCATCCTCCGCGCTAACGGAAGGTAAAAAACCGGCCTTAAAGTACCCGGATCTTTATATTTCTCCATTCACTGGAGCCGGGATGCTGCTGTAAGGCGATCTTGCCTTTGGCGACTTTCGCAAAATCGCTGAACGCTTTATTCCTGAATTTACTGTTGGCCACCATCGTATTCCATTCCTCACTGCCTATCTGTCCTTCATAGGTCTTGATCCCATTGAGCCAGAAAGTAAGATGTCCCTTATTCTGGATCAGCCGGACCTGGTTCCATTCTCCGACAGCATGAGGCTTCGAGACGGTGGAATCGCCGGACATATCATAAAGGCATCCGGCCAGGTGATTTTGTTTCTTATTGTCAGAAGCATCTATATTGTCAAGCACCTGCATTTCCGGTCCCGTTAAATAAGTATCCCTGAATTTCGGATCTTCCTGGATGTCGAATATGATCCCGCTGTTGCCGCCTTTCGAGATCTTCCATTCCAGGTTGAGTTCATAATTCTCATAGGCTTCATTGGTGACGATATCCCCGCCGCCGCTCTGGGGCTGGGAAGGATCGAATACGATAACCCCATCTTTCACCTGCCACTTGGATCCTACCGTATCTCTTAAGTAGGTATGCCAGCCCTTGGTCGAACTACCATCAAACAAGAGTTTCCAGCCTTCTTTCTTTTCTTTCTTCGTAAGTGTATTGGGAGTTTGAGCTATGCCTGCACCACACAGCATGACAAGTACCAGTAAGGTCATCGTTCTTTTCATCTATTTGATTTTAGAGCGCCTAAGGTAGTGAAATATTATTACTCCTATGGGACTCCTGATTTTTGGATCACAGCTAAAACTTTAGTGGAGAGTCGCGGCGGCTAAGGAAAATCTTAGCCCGGGACAACCAGCATTTTAGCTAAATTTAGTGAGCTAAACTCTTAGGCAAAAACTCGGCGAATGGATAAAAATCTTTATAGACTCGTAATAATATTCCTGCTTTATACGGCCCGGGCTTCCGCACAGGTCAACGACCAGTTCGGGCTAAAGGATGGCAAATATGTATTGACCATCGAGGGAGCTTTGCATTTCGCCGATCTCCCGTTGAAATGTATGCAAAGGGAATTTCCTTACAAGACAGGGGTTGCTTTCCCTGACAGCACTTTAGCCGTGAAGCCGAAGGCATATCATCCTGCTTTTTATGGCTGTTATGACTGGCATTCCAGTGTACATGGTCATTGGATGCTGGTGCGTTTGTTAAAACTGTTCCCTTCCATAGCAAGGGCCGCGGAGATCCGGAGCAAGCTGGAAGAGAATTTGTCGGCGGAGAACATCAGGGGCGAGATGAAGATCTTTGCGATGAAGGATAATAATGGCTTCGAGCGTACCTATGGCTGGGCCTGGCTGCTGCAATTGCAAACCGAATTGTTGAAATGGAATGACCCGCTCGGGCGTAAACTCAGCGCTAACGTCGCGCCGCTGGCGCAGCAGCTTTCAGGAATGTTTATCGAATATCTTCCCAAACTGAATTATCCGATAAGGGTAGGGGAGCATTCCAACCTGACTTTTGCGCTGAGACTCGCCTGGGATTATGCGGAAGAGACAAAAGATGAGCCGTTACGGAAATGTATTTTGCAGACGGCGATACGGTTTTATAAAAAGGACGTAAATTATCCCCTCTCCTGGGAGCCGGGCGGCAATGATTTCCTGAGCCCGGGGTTGGAAGAAGCCGACCTGATGTGGAGGATCCTGCCGGATACCCTCTATCAAAAATGGATACGGAAATTTCTGCCGCCCATCGCAGGTAAGACCTTTACGATGGAATCAGGACAGGTCAACGACAGGACGGATGGTAAGTTGGTACACCTGGACGGCCTCAATTTGAGCAGGGCCTGGGATCTCTATGGAATTGCCCGGCATTTTCCGGCTAACCGGGCACAGCTATACAAGATTGCCAATAAACACCTTTTGGAAGCGTTGCCCAATGTAGCCAGCGGTAATTACCTGGGCGAACACTGGTTGGCCTCTTTCGCCGTATATGCATTGACGATGCAATAATTTTCTAAAGGGCGCGAAACAATTTTTCATCGATCCTTTTTTTCTGCCGGAAATGATGCCGCATATGCATTTCGGCAAACTGAAGCCATTCCGTCGCAGTAAAGAATAGAAACCCAGGATGGTTGGCCTTGCCGGGTGAGGTGTAGAAGTCCGGGGCAGCAGCCAGTTTATTTACTGCTGCTTTGATAGATTGGAGGCCTTTCAAAAGTTCGTCTTTGCTTTGCGGCTGCCTGATCGGGACATTCGTAGAGGGGCCTTCCAACTGCATATCGGGAAACTCATTATGGGCAAACAGGACCTTAGCCTGTTCATGCATTTCCTTTTCGCCATCGGCCTTGTTCAACAGGGCCGCTCTTATTTGCCCGATGAAATAGCGGGTATCATCGATCATATGGATATAGACCTGTCCTAATGACCAGGACCCCGGTGATGGATTTTTGCAGAGGTTCTCTAAAGGGTAGGCATCCAGGAAAAGGATCCATTGGTCAATGGTCTCATTGAATTGCCGGAGAAGAGGATGGGACTCATTTGTTTCCATTCCTCAAAATAGGAAATTATTTGATCATCGAATCATCGGGGGTGGTTCCTGATAATTTGATCTGGTAGGGCCACTCTTCGTCATTCTCTTTTTTCGCGTCCGAAAGATGTTCCCAATGTTCCCTGGGTGCGCCGCTGACAACCAGCCACAGATAAGTAGTCTTTTCGGGTACGGTGAATTTCGCAGTCCCGGCATTTTTCGAGAACACTTTTCCATATACGCGACTGCCATCTTCCTGCACAGCCAGGAATCCATAACGCCAACCCGCTTTTTCAACGTTGATCGCCCTGTAACCTTCGGCGCCGGCGATGCCTTTGAAACGGAGCTTTACCTTTGTTCCCGCTGCGGGCACTTTTAATCGGATACCGTTGTATCCGTAATTCTGGGGACAATTACTTTCCGCGATCCGGTACCACCCATCCCCGATGGAATTAAGAGTGCTGATATGCTGATTGGCGTATTTTGCCGCGACCTCCCTGATCCGTTCCATGTCCCAGGTAATGAACTTTCGCGAGGCATCGAAGATCTCGTCGTTGAATGTTTTCTGGTCGATAGCGGCCAGCCGTTGGTACGTCATGACAGGATCTTCCCCCTTGATCGCATTGCGCCATAGCTTGCCGATAAAATCTAGCCCGTGTTTATTGCTCCAGTACTCCAGCACATAAGGAGAATGATACTGGTTGTCCTCATGCAGGAAGGCAAGATGCGTCGCCTGCATGAAGGCTTTCAAATGATAATTCTCAAAGGTCATCCACTCGGGGTACACCTGCCATAACATATACTGGGAGGTCATCTCATGGATGGTCTGTCCCCTGCCTCCCGGAGGAGAGGAAGTATAGCCCCAGCCACCGTCGGCATGTACGAGGTATTGAAAGGAATGACCCAGTTCATGGGCCAGGGCGCCATAAGGAGCTTTATTCATTCGGGAAGCAGGCGTCCATAAATTTCCGATCTTATTCTCCGTCCCACCGCCAAAGGCCGTTCCCCCCTTTCCTCCTATGACATAGAAAAGGACTTTGTATTTATCCGTCACGGAATGCCCTTTCTCGACGAATTTCAGCACATTGACATAGTAGTCATAGTATCTTTCACATTCCTTCATCGCCTCCCTGATGTCAAATCGTTTTTTCTCATCCGGGTTGGCGGTGGGGTCGTCTCCAAATTCCTTAGACCAGAAGACTACGATATTCTCCGTCTCCACTTTTCGCTGGTTGCTGTATTCGCTCTCATTGTTGGTATAGTCATTATTCTCGGGGACTCTGTAGACCTTCGCCGGGATATAGGCTTCTTTGACAGAGGCCGTCTGGGCAAAGGACCCATTGCCCAAAAGAAGAGCCATCAGGATTACTGTAAGACATTTCATACCGCAAATTAGGGTTCTACGGGAGCAACGTATACCCGCCCGTTAACCGGATTTGATTGGATATTAACCACTCCTATCAACCTGCCTGGTTCTTTATATCGGGGATCGTAACGGTAAGTTTGCAGCCTTTATGGGGAGAAGATTTTATGTCGACCTGCCCGTTGAACAATCGTGCGCGGGACAGAATATTTGTCAGGCCAATCCCTTTCTTTTTGGACCTGGGATTGAACCCAACGCCATCATCCTGTATGCAAAGCCGGATCGATCCCTGGGCCCATTCGATGGTTATACTGACATTGCCGGCTTGGGCATGTTTTAAAATATTCGTCAATTGTTCCTGCACGATCCTGAAGAGCATCAGTTTAAGGTTGGGCGCCAGGTTCTCGGAGATCTCTTTTGTCTCAAAGCGGATATATACATTTTTTTTGTGATGGAAGGTATCGATAAGGTCTTTGACGGATTCGACGAGGCTGATCTCGCGGGCGCTGGGTCCTACCAATGCCTTGGTAAGGCCCCTTATTTCTTCGATGGCATCCATGATGATGTCCCTGCCTTTCCTGATATAGGTATTTGCCATCTCTTCATCGACAAGGGCCGTCTCGAGGTATAATTTTGCCGCGCCCAGCATTTGATTGATATTGTCATGCAATTCCTTTCCCAGTTCGCTCTTTTCTATTTCCTGCCCGTAGAGGGTCGCCTGGATTACACTTTTTTCCTTGATCATCCTTTCTTCTATTAACTGCTCCTGGAGACGTATCCTTTCCGTGCAGTCCTGCCCGATCATATAGATATCTCCCTTTTTGTCGGGAGGGATCACGGTCCAGGTCAGCCATTTATAGTCGCCGTTCTGCACCAGGTGCCTGTTGGTGAAATGCGTCACAGTCTTGCCTTTCGCCAGTTCCTCTATATAGGCAAGGGTGGCCGTTCTATCCTCGGGATGAATAAATTCGATAAAAGGCCTGGACAAGAACCCTTCCTCGGGATAGCCAAAGAGCGTTATGAAGGAAGGATTGATATGGCTGTAATAGCCATCCTTTCCTGCGATGCAGAAAAGGCTCTCCGACAAATTGAAGAATCTCCATAGCTCTTCGATCGATATGACCTTATTCTGTTTCATCCGTGGGTTGTTCAGATCAGTTTATTGTCGAGTGCATAGCGGGTCAGGTCTGCATTGGATTTCATGCGCATCTTCGTCATGATCCTTGCCCGGTAGGTACTCACTGTCGTCACACTCAGCGATAGCTTTTCCGAAATATCCGAGACGGACTTGCCGGAGGAGAGTAATTGAAATACGTTGAATTCCCGGTGGGAAAGGATTTCATGCGGCGCTTTATCGCCATTGTCCTGGTTGAGATCGTACGCCATCTTCTCAGCAATGGAAGAAGAGATATATTTCCGGCCCTGGAGGACCCTGCGGACTGCTTTTACCAATTCCTCGGGGGCCGCGTCCTTACTCAGGTAGCCGGCCGCACCGGCCTTTAAGGCCCGGATGGCGTATTGTTCTTCCGGGTGGATGCTGAGGATCAATATGGGGAGGGCCGGGAAATGTTGCTTCACATGCTGGACGACGTCCAGGCCGCTCCTGCCCGGCATGGAGAGGTCGCAAATGATCATGCTCCATTCATCTGCCAGGGTCATTTTGATGACTTCTTCGGCATCGGTGGCCTCGGCGATCAGAGCCGATGGAAATTCTTCCAACAGGATCTGTCTCAGGCCTTTTCTTATGACAGCATGGTCGTCGGCTATTAGAATGCGCATCTGAGTAATTTGGTTATTGAGTAAATAGTTTCGGGCAATTAAAATGGAACGGAGACCTTCAGGGAAGTCCCTTTTCCGGGCTCGCTGTTGAGTTCGTAACTCCCATTCATCACATAAACACGCTCCTTGATCCCTAAAAGGCCAAAACTTTTTTTCTTCGGACCTGCCGTCATTTCGATGCCCTTGCCGTCATCCGTGATCATTAACACCAGCCTTTCCTTTTCCATCTTCAGGCTGGATTCGACAAGATGCGCATTGGCATGGCGGACTGCATTGGTCAGGGCCTCCTGGTAGATGCGGAACAGGCCCGTACTGATGCCGACGGAAGCATCTATCTCAGGAAGGGCGCAGGTAAAATCGACTTTTATGCCGAACCTGGTTTGCACTTCCTGGCTTTGCCATTCCAGGGCTGCCACCAGGCCCAGGTCGTCGAGTATGCTGGGCCGGAGGTTGGCGGATATTTTTCGTACTGACTTTACGATGGTTTCGATCAGTTCCTTGATATCCTTCAGTTTTTCCTGAACCACGCTATCTTCGGGAGGCAACTTTTTGGCCAGTGCGTATACGTCCATCTTCAGGCCGGTAAGCTGCTGACCCAATTCGTCATGGATGTCGCGGGCGATCTGTATCCTTTCCTCTTCACGAATGGTCTGGAGATGGCTGGAAAGCTCACGCAGCTCTATATTGATCTGCAGCATTTCATTTTCGGTCTTTAGTTTTTCCCTGCTGATCCTTTTTTTCTCGATGGCCCGGGTAATGGCGGTAGGAAGGCGTGTGAGGTTATTCTTCAGGATATAATCATCGGCTCCCTGGTGGATGATGTCGACGGCGAACTCCTCGGAGACAGTGCCTGTCACCAGGATAAAGGGCCAATCGATATCCTGCCCGCGTATCAATTGAAGGGCGTCCACTGAATTGAATTGTGGCAGGGAATTGTCCGCTAAAATGGCATCGAAGCTGTCTTCCTTTATGGCCGCCTCAAATTCTTCCTTATCCGATACGACCATAGCCATGAAATCAAGGCCTGAGCGCTGAAGGAACCTTTGGATGAGTTCCGCGTCCATGGACTCATCCTCCAACAACAGGAGACGTAATTTATTTGACATAACTTTTTATTTTACCCTGACCCTAATGGAACGTATTTATTTAATCCTTAAACTTTACTCTCTTTGTCAAGAAAAGATGGGGTTTGATTCAGGACCAGCCAGAATAGCCCCAGTTCACTAATGGCTCTGGCAAAGGATTCGAAATTCACTGGTTTTACGATATAGCAATTCACACCCAGCTTGTAACTTTCTATAACGTCTTTTTCTTCCCTGGAAGAAGTGAGGACGACGACGGGGATCATTTTGGTTCGTTCATCGTTCTTTAATTTTTTAAGGATCTCCAGGCCGTCAACTTTTGGCAGCTTCAGGTCCAGCAGGATTAGCTTTGGATTGAATGGACTTTCCTGGCGTTCTTCCCGCGTTTTTGCAAAAAGAAAATTCATGGCTTCTTCGCCGTCATCGATATGCAGGAGCTTATTGGCCAGGTTATGTTTTTTCAAACCTCGGATGGTCAACTCGGCTTCCATTGGATTGTCTTCTATTAGTAGTATTTCTATTTCCTCGTGTACCATATATGTTTGATTTATTATTGTGTGCTATTTTTTTGGCAGACTAAAGAAGAAGGCGGCTCCTTTGCCCACCCCCGATTCAGCCCAGATCCTTCCCCCATGTTTGACAATAATTCTTTGCACCAGCGCAAGGCCTACACCGGTGCCATCAAATTCCGTTATTTTATGCAGCCGCTGAAACACGCCGAATAGCTTTCCGGCATATTGCATATCGAATCCCACTCCGTTGTCCTTCACCGAATATATGATCTCACTCTCTTCCAGGCAGGAGCTGATATGGATGGATGGATGTTCCTGTTTGCTTGAATATTTCAGCGCGTTGGAGAGGAGATTGTTCCATACCTGGCGAATCAGGCTGTTGTCGCAGTTGGCAGGCAATAAATTTTCCGTTATGATAGCAGCTTGCTTACCCGGATACAGCGACAATTGCTCGTCCAGGGCGTGTTTTACCAGTTTATTCATATCCACACGGGTCCTGGAGATCTCTTGCCTTCCCAGGCGGGAGAGATTTAGCAGGTCATCGATCAGTTGCCCCATTCTTCGCGCATTGCCGGTGATAACGCCCAGGGTCCTCTTACCCTCTTCGTCCAGCTTTTCGGCATAGTCGGTCGCCAATATATCTGCAAAGCCATCGATGATGCGGAGCGGGGCCCGGAGATCATGTGACACGGAATAGGTAAAAGCCTCCAGTTCCCGGTTGATGATAGCCAACTGTTCGGTGCGTTCTGCTACTTTAATCTCCAGGCCGATGTTCAGCTCCATGATATGCCGTTCGGCATTTTTTAATTCGGTGACGTCGATCATGACGATCATGGCGGCATAGACCTGGCCGGATTCATTCTTCAGTGGAACGTATCGGTATATAAGGTCATATCCGTTGCTTCGCTCCTCTTTACTGAAAAATTCGCCTCCGAAGACGCGCCTGAAATCTGGTAATACCTCGGCAAACCGACTGGCTGTTACGACTTCTGCCTCTCTCTTCCCCAAAAGCATTTCCTTATGGTACCCCAATTTCTCCAGCATATCGCCTTCGATCAGAAAGTAACGATATTCATGATCGAGCAAGACAATGGCGGACCCGGGAATGCTGGAGGCGATGGTCTTGTAAATATTTTCACTTTGCTTTATCCGGACCTCCGCCTTTTTCTGCGCTGTAATGTCCCGCACGAAAATGGATAATCCTTCCGGTCCGGGATAAATATGATTTTCCTGCCAAAGGTCCAGCGGTTCGTTATAGTCGATGTTCGACAAATAGCGATTTTCCTCTTTTGCTGTTTTAAATGCCTGATAGGTCGGTGAGTCAACTGCTTCAGGAAACTCCTCCCATATATTTTTACCGATCAGCGAGAGGGGATCGCGCCTGGTCATTTCTCCAATCCTTTTATTTACGTAGGTGCAACGGTAATCATTATCGAGCACTATAAAGCCGTCCGTTATCCTCTCAAAGATGTCTGCCAGCTCGGCCCGCTTTTTCCTGACATTCTCCTCCAACTCCGACCGGATCTCCTGCGCGAGCTTTCGTTCGGTGATGTTGCGGACGAGTTTGGAGGCGCCGATGATGGCTAAATTGCCGTCCCTGATAGGGGATACGTTCAGGGATATATGAACGGAGGTGCCGTCTTTTTTTAGCCTTTGCGTTTCAAAATGCTCTACATATTCACCCTTCTTTATTTTCTTAATAATGAGGGTTTCTTCATGCTGCCTTTCCGGGGCAATGAGTTTAGAGATATTCTTACCTACGGATTCCTCGCTGGAATACCCGAACAGATTGACGGCCCCCCGGTTCCAGCTGGTAATGATGGCATCGAGGTCGATGCTGATAATGGCCTCGTCAGAGGAATTGATAATGGAGGCAAGCAACGTCTTTTGCTCCTCCGCTTTCTTCCGCTCGGTAATATCGGATCGGATCGCTACGTATTGATGAGGTTTGCCATTCTCCCCCAGGAAAGGAACGATCGTGGTATCCACCCAATAGGTGCTGCCATCCTTTGCCCTATTCTTCAATTCCCCTTTCCAGATACCACCCCGGGCGATCGTGCCCCATAGGCTACGGATAAATTCCTGCGGATGATACCCGGAATTGATGATCCGGTGGTCCTGACCGATCAATTCTTCACGGCTGTATTTGGAGATGCGGCAGAAATTGGCGTTCACATGCTTGATAATACCTTTCTGATCGGTGATGGCCACGATGGAAGATTCATCCAGGGCATATTTATAATCGGAGATCTCCGCCGTCCTTTCCGCGATCGTCCTGTCCAACTCCGCATTCAGACGGCTGAATTGCTCCTCGGCTCTTTTCCGCTGCTCGATCTCCTTTTCCAGGTCATCCTGTGGCCTCAAGGTCGTTGCCAGCGGTAAGTACTTAACGATATAAAATACGGTCACCCAACTGATCACGGCAGTGATGAATCGGGCCAATGCATTAAGCCTGTATACCGGGATCCAGAAGGCCACTGCATCCAGGAAATGTGTGGCTCCACAGGCCAGGATAAAGGCAGCGAAGAGGAAATATAATTTTACGAAGGGGCTGTTCTTTTTTTTGGTTAGATACCGGATTATAACAAGGGGGATCGTAAAATAGGCAGCCCATATCAGCAGGTCGCTGATAATATAGAGCCAGCCATGGAATTCCGTCCACCTGCCGCAATGCCAGCGGGGCGGCCAGTCGGAGCTATCGAACAGGAGCCTGAAAAAATCAATGAGTTCCTTCATATAGGCTGCGGTTGAATCGAAGTATACCAGCTTGTAGCGGGTAGGATAAGGGAGACAGGCGCGAAGGCTGTTCCTAAGGGGAAATGTATATATAATATCATTCTGCGGCAGTTTAGTGGTGGATAGAAACTGCTACAAATCAGAGTTTATGAATAGGTGTGAAGCAAGATAAATATAAAGGAAATAAACGTATTATTATTTTTTATCCTGCTTTGAAAAGGCCGGATCTGGCTTAAACAATACCCTTAGAAGGCATTTCTTAGGTCGCAATACGCTCTATCAATTCCGCGATCAGGGGGAAATCTTGCGTTTTATCGAGGAAGAAGTCAGCACCCAACTCCGTACATTTTCTCTTATAAAACTCATTGGATGAATTCGTTAGCATGATGACCCAGATATAAGGCTGGCTGTTTTTCAGCCCCTTGAGCAGGTCGATCCCCAACCCGTCCGGAAGGTTAATGTCCAGGAATATGATCCTGGGATGCATCTCTGTGGATAATGATAACCCTTCCCGGAGGGTCTTTGCCTGGCCAATCACCTCGATGCCCGGGATAGCTGACAGGAGTTCCAACACACGGGCGCCGACGATCTCGGAATCATCGATCAATAGAACTTTGAATGGGTTATTTTCTGTCATCTGCAAATTTACCCCATTCAGGAAAGGTATTTTGTAGAGCAAAAGCCCATATCCTTGTAGTAGCAGGCATCATTTTATGTCAGGGAAGCCTGTTGCGGCGCATTCTTCCTATGAGTCCGCCTGTACAGGATCTCCACGATGATCGGAAACACCAGCAGCGTCAGGATCGTCGAACTGATCAACCCCCCGATCACCACGATGGCCAATGGCTTTTGCGTTTCACTGCCGATCCCCGTGGATACGGCAGCGGGCAGTAACCCGATGGCAGCCATCAGCGCAGTCATCACAACGGGTCTTATCCTGCTTTGAACACCCTGGAAGACGGCCTGGGCTAACGGCACCTTATGATGCAGGTTGGCCTTGAACACGGAGATCAGGATCACGCCGTTCTGGATACAAATGCCGAACAAGGCAATAAATCCTATACCCGCCGAGATACTGAACTCGGTGCCTGTGACATGCAGCGCAAGGATACCTCCGATCAGGGCGAAGGGTACATTGATCAGCACCAGCCCCGCATCCAGGGCGTTGCCGAAACTTATAAAAAGAAGGATGAAAATAAGGATCAGCACGACGGGTACGACCTGCGACAGCTTCGCCTGCGCCCTGACCTGGTTCTCAAACTCTCCCGCCCAATCGATACTGAATCCTTTCCCCAGCTTTATCCGGTCGTTCACTTTTTCCTGGGCTTCGGCGATCGTGCTTCCCATATCCCTGTCCCGGATGGTAAATTTCACGGCAATGAAACGGGTATTCTTATCCCGGTATACAAAGGCGGGTCCCGTGATCGTTTTTATTTCGGCAATTTCCTTCAGGGGTATCTTGGATCCATGGATAGTAGGAAGGCGTAAATTGCCGATGGCCTCTTCGTTATTACGATAGGGTTCCGGGTAGCGGATCCGTATCCCGAACTTCCTTTCCTGCTGATAGAAAGTAGAGGCCTCTTTGCCGCCGATGGCCATTTCAATGACGGAGTTGGCGTCTGCGGTTGTGATCCCGTATTTACCCATTTTTTGTTCGTCCAGTACGATACTTAGTTCGGGTTGCCCCAGGTTGCGCATGACGCCAAGGTCTTTAATGCCTTCCACCGTTTGCAGGATGTTGTAAATGCTATCGGCCAGCTTATCCAGTTTTTGCAGGTCATTTCCAAAGATCTTGACGGCCAGGTCTGCATTGATGCCGGCAACCGCCTCATGGACATTATCGATAATGGGCTGCGAATAATTATATACGACTCCCGGGTATTGCCGGAGTTGCTTATCCATTTCATTCACCAGTTCATCCACGCTGATCTTTCTTTTCCATTCTTTTTTTGGCTTGAGGTTCACCTGGCACTGCACGTAATAAAAGCCGGATGGGTCCGTGCCGTCATTGCTCCGGCCCGTCTGGGAAAGGACTCCGTTGACCTCGTCGAAGCCGTTCAATATTTTCCTGAACTGGCTTACGAAACTTACGGTGGAAGTGAGAGAGCTGCTCATGGGCAATTTCGCCTCTACCCATAGCGCCCCTTCATTCAATTCCGGAAGGAACTCGCTGCCGAGGAATTTGAAGGAAAATAAGGCCAGCCCCATGATGGCAAAAGCCGTCAACAGGGCCATCTTTTTATGCGCCATGGTGAATTTCAAACCTCTCACCACCGCGCCATTAAAGAAGTTTACTATAGGGTTGTTCCGCTCCCTTGCATCTTTCCTTAGTAAGATGCTGGTCAGGACGGGCACTAAGGTAAGCGTGAACAGCAAGGCGCCTAACAAGGCAAAGCTGAGCGTCCAGGCGAGGGGGGAGAACATCTTCCCTTCCACTTTCTCAAAGGCAAAAATGGGGATGAGACAGGTGATGATAATGATCTTCGCGAAGAAGATGGCCTTCGCCAGGGTAAACCCCGTCTTGCGGATAATACTTAGTTTGGCCATCTTATTATACTTCTCCATCCCCACTTCATGTGCCTTATGGGCCAATACGACGAACAGTCCTTCCACCATGACGACGGCGCCGTCTATAATGATGCCGAAGTCGATGGCGCCCATCGATAGCAGGTTGGCCGTCATCCCTTTCATCTTGAGGCAAATAAAAGCAAAGAGCAGGGACAAGGGGATGATGATGGACACGATCACCGTGGTCCGCCAGTCGAACATGAAGATAAAGACGATAAGGGTGACAAGGAGGATGCCTTCGACCAGGTTGTGACTGATGGTCTCGGTGCAAAAATCCATGAGGTTGTCGCGGTCATAAAAGGTCACCATCCTGATATCGGCGGGTAAGATCTTTTCATTGAGTTCTTTGACCTTCTCTTTCACTCTTTTCAATACTTCCCGGGGATTCTCGCCTTTACGCATGACGACGATGCCTTCCACCACATCGTCATCTTCATCCAGCCCTGCCTGCCCCACGCGGGATACATGACTCGGTGAGACGGTGGCGAGATTTTTTACCAGGATCGGCGTGCCTTTAATATTATCGACGATAATATTTTCAATATCCTTTATATTATCCAGCAGTCCGATGCCCCTTACCACGTATGCCTGCCCGTTCTTCTCGATGACATCGCCTCCCACGTTGATATTACTTTTCGACACGGCAGTATATACTTCCAGCGGGGTGATATCGTACTTGGCCAGCATAATAGGATCGACGGTGATCTCGTAGGTACGGTCCGCTCCCCCGAATGCCACCAGGTCGGCTACGCCCGGAATGCTCCGTAACTGGCGATCGATGACCCAGGTTTGTTCCGTTAGCAGGTCGATGGAACTCTTGTTCTCCCCCTGTACCGTATAGCGAAAGATCTCCCCGGTGGGACCATAGGGAGGCTGTACGTCGGGTTCGACGCCTTCGGGCAGGTTGACGTTGCGCAATAAATTGTTCACCTGTTGCCGGGCAAAGAAATCTTCTACGTCGTCGTCGAAAATTATTTTGGTGACGGACAGCCCGAACATGGAAATGGAGCGCAGGGTGGATTTTTTTTGCACCGAGTTCATGGCGACCTCGATGGGTACGGTGACGAATCGTTCCACTTCTTCCGCACTACGCCCGTTCCATTGGGTTACAATGATAATCTGCGTATTGGTGACATCGGGAAATGCTTCCAGGGGGGTCTTGATATAGCTCCAGATCCCCCCGGCAATGATCAGCAGCGTCATGAAAAATATAAAGAACCTGTTCTTTAACGAAAAGGTAACGATCCCGGAAATAAACTTGTTCATACAAATGAGCTTAAAAAGGATGAATAGGGTTAATTGTTCAGGGCATCGAATACCAGCAATTGATATTTGGTGATGATCTTTTCCCCTTCTTTCAATCCACTCTTGATATAGGTTGTGTTGCCGGCTGTTTCGAAGATCTCTATTTCGCGGGTCTCTATATTGCATTTGTCTTTATACACCATCACGAAATTCCTGTTCTTGTCAAAAATTACGGCCTGTGAGGGAATGGCGGGTAGCCGGCTGACATTATCGTTATACATGATATTGATCTGCGCGAACATCTCCGGCTTCAACAGGTTCCCTTTATTCGGGATCTTTATCCGGACCTTCATTACCCGGCTTTGAGGATCGAGAATGGAAAAGATCCGGTCCACCTTGCCCGTGAAGGTTTTGTCTTTATAGGCGATCACGTTGACCTCGGCCTCATTGCCCACTTTTATTTTGGCGATATCCGTCTCGAAGACGTCCGCCATTACCCAGACCTCTTCCAGGTTAGCGATGATGAAAAAAGGCTGGGCGGCATCCGCCCGGTAGTGCATCTTATCCGTTACATTTTTTTCGATGACATAGCCGGAGACGGGTGCGGTGATCGTTTGCAGGGCGTTCCCACTTGCGCCATAGATGGAGTTCGTTTGCTCCATCCTGTTCAGATCGGATTTTGCTTTTTCGAGGTCCGTTTCGGCCGTGACCACTTCTTTTTCCGTCGTCAGGTGGGATTTGAACATCTCCCTGGCTGCGGTAAGACTCTTCTCCGCGATCTTTACATTGGATTGCGCGTTCGATAACTGCCCCTGGAAGTCTGCTATTTCACCGCTGCGAATGACAGCCAGCGTCTGGCCTTTGGTCACATAATCACCTAACTGCACCTTCATTTCATCGACTACCCCCCCGACTACCGGGAACACTTTTACCCATTTGTCTTCATTGGCCTCTATCTTGCCGGAGAGGGTAATGGCGTTGTTGACGGGTTTGACGGTGACGGTGTCTATCCGGGTGTTTTTAGCCAGCGTATCCGTCAGGCAGAAAGGCGTTTTTTCCCCGGTGTCGGCGATCTTGTCTTTACAGGAAAGGATCGATAGGAGGGCGCCTGTAACGATGAACAAAGTGAGATTGGGTCGTTTCATGCTACTATTTTTTGGAAGAGATTAATTATTGAATAAGGGTTTTCCGACGGCAAATTGCAGCGTTTCGATCGCCTGCATTCTGTCATTTCCCAGTTGATTGAATTGAAGGATATTGTTTTTGTAGGACTCATAAAAGTCAGTGAACTCGAGCAGGCTGATATTTTTCTTCTCGAAATTCTCTGTTATGCCCTGCAGCAGGGTCTCGAAGTCATCCCTGAAACCCGGTTTGATATATTGCAGCATATGGTCGGTCGTCAATGCTTTTATATAGGCCCGCTGTACTTCATTCTCGATCATCCCCACCTGCAGCTTATACAGCGTTTCGCTCTGATCGATGGCGATTTTGGCAGCTTTGATATTTCCCTGGTTGCGATGGAAGAAGGGAAGATCTATGGCGGCTTGCAGGAAAGTGGCGTTATCTACAAAACTGCCTCTTTTATCGAATTGGGCCCCGAGGGTGAGGTCCGGTGTAGCCAGGGCCTTTTGCAGGCGATAATTCTGCTGGCTGTATTGGACATTGTTGTGAGCCAACCGGAGATCATGCCTGTTGGAGTAGGCGGAATCGATCAGCGTGGACAGGTTGAGCCGTTTGAGGGCTGCGGATAAGCTGTCATTATTATTTTCCGGCAAGGGAATAAAGGTCGTCGTGTTGTTCTGCAACAACAGCCTCAACTCGGCTTGAAGTTCGTTAAACTGGTTTAGTAGGGTTGTTTGTTCCCCTTTCAGGGAGTAGAGCAGGGATTTGATACGAATGGCATCCTTCAGAGTGACCATCCCTTTTTCCTGCATGTTCTCATAGGCTGTATTCAATTTCTCCAGGGAGTTCACCTGGGCCTGGTAAGCAGTCACCGAGTTCAGGATATAATAGGCGTTAAAAAAGTTGCTTCGGAGGGAGAATCGTAACGTGCGCAACAGGTCAAAAAAGCGGTCCTCGCTTAGCTGGGTATTGATCGATGCCAGGCTGATCTCCTTGTTGCGCTTGCCGGCCAGCCGGATCAACTGCTGGACCTGGACGATATATTCCCCTGTTCTATTGCTGACATCGAATGCCTTTTTTTCCTGGGGATTGTAAATATTCCCCGTCAGGGATAAATTTGGATTATTGTAGAGGGACGCCTGGATGACGCCTGCCCTGGCGATGTCGACATTATATTTCTCTGCCAGTAAGGAGAGGTTCTTTTCCAGGAATTGCTTCTCGGCTTCCTGCAGCGTAACACGTAGGGTATCCTGGGCAAACGCCCGGGCGCCGGTCAATAGAATGATCATTGACAATAAGCCTTTCAGCTTAGGTATAAGATGTTTCATGGTAACCCCGATAAATAAAGGAGAATGTAAGTCCTGTCAGGAAATAGGTCAATTACGAAGGACGACAGGCGTCGGGGGGCGGAGTGATGATATCGATGGGTATGACTTTGATCTTACCGGGCTTGTACTCTGTAAAATAACGGATATTCCTTTTCGCCAGTTTTCTCTCCTGGGCGATCGTGACGGGCTGAACGAAATAGTAACCGAAGGTTTTGGCAATGTGGAAGGTCTGGCCATTGTCGTCGTCCTCGTCATCGGAGGTGTTGTCATATCCAAATGCCGACCGGATATATTCCACCACGCTGTTGATATCGTCCTGTTTTTCCCCGCTGGCGTCATAGATATCCAGCTCCGGCATTTGCGGCAGCAGCATAGAGGTATTCATGTGGACCAGTAACACCAGGAATGCCAGGGCTTTTTTCATTCGGTCCCAAATATACGGCATCCGGCTTTAATTTTCGCTCCGGACGAATGATCAGGAGTAAGAACCTGAATGAAGCCTTAACAATTTATATACAATCCTTTAATGCAATATTAATAGCAAACCGACGTTTATACGCTACTTTCATACTGTCAAAGAAACAAGTCCAGGGGGTACCGGTCGATTCATCGATTTGTATCCCCTGGCGCTATTTTAACCCTGCCTTCTCTTCCTGTTGCCATCCCTTATAGAACCTGAACCTTTTTTCTGTAATTTTGTATATATTATAAACAAAAGACGATGAAAATTGAAAAAGCCATTCTTGCAGGAGGCTGCTTCTGGGGAGTAGAAGAACTGATACGGGCGCTTCCGGGAGTAACCTCCACGATTGTTGGATATACGGGAGGGGATGTTCCCAACGCGACCTATCGGAATCATGGCACTCATGCCGAGGGCATTGCAGTAACCTTCGATTCAGACGTCCTTTCTTACAAAGGACTCCTGGAATTCTTTTTTCAAATTCATGACCCGACGACGAAGAACAGGCAGGGTAACGACAGAGGGACCTCTTACCGCTCTGCCATTTTCTATCTTAATGAGGATCAGAAAAAAGTCGCCCATGACCTGATTGCTGCAATGACGGCTTCCAAAAAATGGCCGGGACCGATCGTCACCGAAGTGGTGTCTGCCACCGATTTCTGGGATGCTGAAGAAGAACATCAGGATTACCTCAAAAAACATCCATACGGCTACACCTGTCATTTTATAAGGCCTGAGTGGGCGCCTGCTAAGTGATGGGTATCCCTTAGTTGCCCTGTGTTACTGTATAATTGTACGGCCAGTATTGCTCCCATCGCCAGGGCGTAAAATGATCGCCGATGATCTTCTCCAGGAGGTCCTTAAATATTTTCTCTGCATTTAAGCTATTGCTCATGATGAGCATGGAAGTGCCTTTATCGGGGAAGCTGATGCAATAATGTTGCCAGCCGTCCTCGTCATGCCCTTCTTTAAAAAATGCTTTCCCATATGGGGTGCTCATGAGCCCCCAGCCAAGCCCGTAGGACAATTGGATGGCATCATTGTCGCCGGAGGTCCTGTCTGTTATCGTAGGGAATTGCTGCTTTGAATGAATGCGTACCTGGGGCTTCAGCATTTCATTCATCCATTGTTGATTCAGGCCTTTTTGCCGCAGCACATATTCAGTAAATCGCGCATAATCGGCCACCGTTGTTTCCAGCGAACCCGCGGCGCCTGGTCTTTTTCTCTTTTTCTTTCCCAGCACCTCACCCGCCTGGGTATGCCCGTAGGCAAAATCATTTTCAAAAGACGGCTGCCATACATAGCTGCTCCGGCCCATCCCGGCAGGGACAAACAATTTTTCACGGGCAATGGCTTCGAGATCCCGTCCCATGATCTCTTCGATCACCAGTTGCAGCAATGCGATGCCTTCTCCGGAATATGCATACCGGGTGCCGGGTTTGAAGTAAATGGCGAGTTTCCCGCTGCTGTCATAGTCACCTGTTTTTACATTCAGGAATCGCCAGTTGGGAAACCCGGTGGTATGGCTCAGGCACATGCGTGCCGTTAGCAGTTTCCACTGATCGTCCCGGGCGAGGTTTGTATATCTTTCATAAACTGGCAGAGGCTTAGGGATGTATTGATAGAGGGGCTTGTCAAGGTCAAGCTTGCCTTCCTGTACCAGCAGCATACAGATAAAGGCAAATGCGGCCTTGCTCAGGGAAGCTGCACAAAAGACAGACCCTGTGTCCAGCGGCTCCTTCGTGGTATTGTTTTTCAGCCCATAGGCCTTGGTATACGTAATTGTTTTGCCATTGAGGATGGAGAGCTCCAGCCCGGTGACATGTGCCGTGTCCATTAATTGCGCCACGAGTTTGTCGATGCTGCCGGTGGAAAGAGTGCTGCCGTCAAGCCGGTGGATAGATGGCTGTTGGGCAAAGCCTGCGTTCATCGAAAGCAGCAGGGCAAGAAGGAAGGTTGGTTTCAATTTATGTTGTTTTGCAGCCTAAATTAAGGAAAAGCATCGATCCCAATAGGCAGGGTACTTTATCACCGCCTGCGTAGATTTACGTCATTTTTAAATTAGTTTTTTATTTTATAGGTTTTATATTGACAATTCTAATTTTAAATAATAGATTTGTTTAGAATATATGGTTAGGACCATCGCATTTCAAGTTTTCTTCAAGGCATTTAATTTATACCATATCCCCTTAAGACATTCTCTCCAATCTGATTAAAAGGTTCCCTTAGTAGCACAACGGCATTTCTACCTGTCTCTTTTGTACTTCTGTATAGAATGAATTCAGCTTTTACGTGAGCGTAATAGCTGACTGTAATCTCCTTCTTTAACCATAAAACTATCGTTTATGACACACTCAGTGCATGGTACGTATTCCCGGGACCAGGTCATGATGACCCTTTCTGCTATTGCCTATACTTCTCTCGACTCCCTGGCAACATTGCAGGAGGGCCTTGATGCAGCTGAAGCGCTGCAGCAAGAATATACAGCTGTGTGGATGGCGAAAGATGACTCAAATCTTATTTACCTGGTAAAGAACAGGCTGCATGATAGCTATGCTATTGCCATCCGGGGCTCCGTCTTTCAGTTCGATCTTGCGTTGCTTTTTAAATTATATGAAGACCTGGGCCTGGCGCGCCAGGTATCTTTCCCTAACGATGAGACGGGTGGAGCAAAAATTTCCGCAGGTATATTGGATACGGTACTGACTATTAATAACCTGATCTATAAAGGGAATACGTTAAGTCAGCTTCTCAACAAGCTGCCTGAAGGGACATTGGTCCATATCACCGGCCACAGCCTCGGTGGAACTTTGGCCGCCACCTACGCTCTACATCTGTCAAATAACAATGCTGCGGGCCTTGACATTATTCCTTATACTTTTGGCGCACCCAATGCCGGCAACAATTTATTTGCGGATCTCTTCAATCCCGAAAGCAAGCATTTCCGTTTTTCCCAGTCATCAAGGGTCGTCAATAACAGGGATATTATCCCGTTTGCGTGGAATGATCTCCAGGGTATTCCCGCCATTGATTACGGAGATAGTAAATGTCCTATTGATCTTACTTTATGTCTTGATTGTATGGCAAGAATGTTGATCGTGGCACAGGTATTTTATGTGCAACCCCCGGTCTCTCACTTCCTCAGAGGAAAAATAGAGCCTATTGAAGGTTTTTTTCAGCAGGCTATGCACCAGCATCAGCATAATAGCTATTTGAAACTTTTAGGTCTTCGTGCGATTACCAGTGCCGATTATTCATACAGGCGAAAGAAAGTAGTCGCCTTGTCAGCATCTTTGTGAAATTCTTTGCAGTAATTTATTCCCAGGACTATGAGAAACGCGCTCAATAATGTGAAATAGAAGCTGAAGGCTGAGGACGGGGATGCGAACGATCTTCGTATCCCCTTTTTTAAACTAACCTTGATTTTGGCTTCCATAGACAATTAATCAATAAATACTACTACCATGGAACTCTATCTTACGGGAGTGTCTCCGGAAGCGACCCGGCATCGGCATCTTTCCATCACTAAATATTTAAAACAGAAATTTTCAAAGCAAAAAGGATTCGTCACTATTCCAAAGCCGGATGAATGGTGTATAAAGAGGTTAAATGATATGGTAAAACTACGCCCGTTCAGCGCCTATCAGAAGACCCGAAAGTATGACCCTCTCTGATTATATTAAAAAAGATTTAATGTTAGCTTAAATGTATAAGGTCATAGATGGTGCAACGATGTTTAAACAATAAAAATTTCAGTCGTACAATTTAATTTTAGCCATAAATACATATATTGGGCAATAAATTATATGCCTGTATATGTTAAGCATCAAACCTGTAATCACATTGATTACCACCATTTCTACTCTTTTAACAGCTAAAGCCCAGGAAGCATCACCTATTATAAAAGGCAACGTAGATATCTCAGTTAAAAAGGGAACTGTTTCTTGCGATTTAGTCCTAAGTAATCTACCGCAGACAAAAGACTATGTGATTCGGTTAAATTCGGGTATGAACATCCATTATTTTAAGGACTTAAATCGGAGCATCAATGCTTTGTATTATGATATAGATACCAGGGATAGTATTCAAACTGACGAAACTAAAGCATATTACCTGCACGAAACCCGCAACAGTTCAGCGCGATACCTGCCGGGAAAATTAGAAGTAAAATATTTAGGAATGTACCCGGTAATTGCTGACTCAACAAGCGGATATATGGGAGGAGAGTGGAGGGGCAATATCGCATTTAACGGCTATTCGGTTCGGGCTGATGGGCTCCAAAGCAACTGGTACCCCGTATTATATGATATCGGCAAAAGAAAGCGGTATGAAAACGTAAAATATGACTTAACCATCACCTGTGACGATTGCACTGCGTTATTTGTTAACGGTAGCGTACCTGTGAAGGCAAAATCAGCAAATTTAGTTTCCGATGTTCCGCACGAGATGTCCATTTTTTGCGGGAGATTTGAAACAACTGAAAGTGGCGGCATTTGGTTGTTAAACTCCGGCATGAAAAAGGAATACCAACAAAAGCTTTTCGAAATTGCAAATACCTATCAGGCGTATTATTCAAAAAAATTCGAGTTGCCTTTCAAAGGTAACCTGACGTTTTTACAGACAACACCTGTAGCCAATCCAAATGAGTGGGCATTCGCATTTTATTCCAATCCTACTACTTTTAACGTTGCCTCCGGTCAATACGGGTTACCTTCATTTTTTGATAGCGCCAACAGCGAAAAAAACAAACAGACAATGGCGCATGAGCTCGCTCACTATTATTTCGGGACTTTATTAAAACCGGGCGATGAGTTTGGAATGTCTATGGAAGAAGGGTTTGCTGAATATTTGTCTTATAATTTAACCCGCAATATCGACGGTGACGCCACTTATCAAAAACTGCTAAAAAGTAAAATCGAAAGACTTGGCAAATTGCATAATTATAAGCCATTTAGCTTGGTCAAAACTGAAGCGGATTATGGTAATCGGGAGTACTATCTTTATTATTACACGCCGGTATTATTGCTGGCCATCCAAAAGGAGATCGGTGAACAGTCTATGTGGAAATGGTTGAAAGCAATGGTAGCTACAAGATCCGAAAATATGGATTACAGGTTTTTATTGGACACTTTTAATCGTACCATTACAGATCCAGTGTTGAGAGAAAAGATTACAAACAAATACTTTGTATCAGAAAATGCATTGCAAAATGCGAAGGATGAGTTAGGGGAATAGTATGGCGATCAGTGACAGACCGCCAGGGAAGTCTATTTCCCTTTCAGTATGATCATGGTTGTGTTCGAGGTTGAATCATGCCTCAGATGAATGAATGACTGATATTCCGGGTCATTATAAAAGCCGTTCACCGCCTCTTCCGATGGAAACTCGATAATGGCATTCATTGTTCTCGGACGGCCTTCCAATGCCTTGGGATTGGTTTCCATGGCAAGGACTTTAGCCCCATATTTAGTTAGTAGCGGCCTAACCTGAGGTGGATAATCTTTGAATGTGTCGAAGTCATGTATGTCGTAGGCATTTACAACATATACTGGCATAATCTGTCTATTGTGGGTTATCTATAAATATAGCTTATCAGGGCGGAATTACAAAAGGAACTAAACGGATTTTACTCTTTCTCTGCTATTGTTAGTGCATCCTCTATTTGCCCGTCTTTTTTTTCAACAATGTCCGTTATTGTTGGGTAAACAGGATAATCCGGAATTACGCCCCTGTCTCTAAACCTGGCCTTTTTCACCGCCATTGTATACTTAATTAACGGTATCCTTACGGTAATTTGGGTATTAGGCAAAGTTACCATCACTTCATTTCCTGAAGTGTTGCCATAATAACCTCCACCGCATTCCTCTCCAATGAATAGCCCCCTATTGTTCGATTTGGCTATGGAAGAGAATTCTGCAACACCTGAAAAACTGCGTCCATTAATAAGAAAATAGACTTTACCCTTATAATTATTTTCTTTAGGTTGCTGTAGTTTTAGGTCAGGATGGTCGTTCTCTTCAAATTTCTTTGTAACACTCTCCTGGGAATCATAATATCTAAATGGCCTGGAGGTAAGGTAAGAATACAGGATTTCCCCGTTCTCATCATTCCCTCCCTGATTGCTCCGCATATCTATTAATAGCTTTTTAACTCCTTTTTCCTTTATGTCTTTGAAGGATGAATCTAAAAATAACTTAAAGTTTTCATGGGTCTGCTCCAGGAAACCATCAAAAAAAGTTTTTAGAGTCAGAACCGAAATGTTGCTTTTTGTATAGCTCAGCTGAAGGTATTTATTTGGCCGCGGAAAGGGATTAGAACAAAAAATGTTCTTAACTATATCAGGCTGCAATGTTGTTTTCTTTACCACCCCTGTCTTACTTCTATAGGAGATATCAAAGCTGGTTTTTATACCGTAAATGATATTGTATAAGAGGTGGAAGTTTTCGGGTAATTCCCAGTTTTTACGCGATCGTATGCTGCCATCCGATGGTATATATCTAAAGAGGCGGTTGACTATTTTATCCATAGGCTGACCATTTATAGATAATAACTCTGCTTCATCAAGGTCATTGTTTTGTTTGCAACAATAAATGAAAGCCTTGTTATGGATGAACAATAGCATAGCCGGGAAAACTTTTACCTGGCTCTTATAGTCACTCATTACCTGATCGGGCAATTTACAGTTTGAATGCCCGTCTTCAATAGATGCAATTACATACCTCGTCAG
>Ga0307516_10000323_pt1 | contig 62145 bp, 79 predicted proteins | sample 19_EM_MG_FD_203310 | JGI IMG/M metagenome (GOLD analysis project Ga0307516, IMG submission 203310) | Populus trichocarpa ectomycorrhiza microbial communities from riparian zone in the Pacific Northwest, United States - 19_EM | ecosystem: Host-associated > Plants > Roots > Unclassified | place...
GTTTACGTGCCGTGTTGCCCAGCGGATGGCAGGGCGTTGCTCATTCTTCCGCTAGTTAACAGCTTTCACGGTTTGCCCGCCATTTTGCTCTGCGGATGGTAGCAGATTGCTCATTCATCCGCTCGTTTACGGCATTCCCGATGGTTTGCACGCCGTTTCGCTCTGCAGATGGCAGCACATTGCTCATTCTTCCGCTTGTCAACGGCATTCCCGATGGTTTGCGCGCCGTATTGCTCAGCAGATGGCAGTGGATTGCTCATTCTTCCGCTCGTCAACGGCTTTCGCGATGCTTTGTGCGCCGTATTGCTCACCGGATGGCGCTGGATTGCTCATTCTTTCGCTGGTTAACCGCTTTCACGACAGTTTGCGCGCTGTATTGCTTGGCAGATTGCTCGGCGGATGGCACTGCTGCCCGTTTGTGGGTTCACTCATATCTTCCGCTTGTCGATGACTTTGCTAACATTCTACGCGCCATAGATTGCTCGCCGTAGCGCTCATTCTTCCGCTTGTCGACATCTATTATCCCCGGCCGCTTCGCGTACCGTATTCCTCAGCGGATGGCAGCGGATTGCTCATTCTTGCACTCGTCAACAGCGTTCACAACGGTTTTCGTGCCGTATTGCACAGCGGATGGCACTGGATTGCTCCTTCCTTCGCTCGTCAAAGGCTTTCGCGACGGTTTGCGCCCGGTATTGCACAGCGGGTGGAGTAGAGATCGTTCGTTCCTGCACTCGTCAAAGGCTTTCACAACGGTTTTCGCGGCGTATTGCTGAGCAGATGGCAGCATATTGCTCATTCTTGCACTCGTCAACAGCTTTCACGACGGTTTTCGTGCCGTATTGCTGAGCGGATGGCAGCGGATTGCTCATTCTTCCGCTCGTCAACGGCTTTCACAACGGTTTGCGCGCTGTATTGCTCCGCAGTTGGCAGCGGATTGCGCGTTCTTATGCTCCTCAATGGCTTTCACAACGGTTTGCGCCCCGTATTGCTAAGCAGTTGGTAGCGGATTACTCGTTCTTACACTCCTCAACGGCTTTCACCAAGGTTTGCACGCCGTATTGCTCAGCAGATAGCAGCGGATTGCTCGTTCTTATGCTCGTCAACGGCTTTCACGACCATTTGGGCGCCGTATTGCTAAGCAGTTGGCAGCGGATTGCTCGTTCTTACGCTCGTCAACTGCTTTTACGGTTTGCGCGGCGTATTGAACAGTGGATGGCAGCGCATTGCAAATACTTCCACTCGTCAATGGCTTTCACGACAGTTTGCGCGCCGCATTGCTCAGCGGATGGCCGCGCATTGTTGATTCTATCATTCGGCATCGGCTTTCACGGTTTACGCGCTGTATTTCTCAGTGGATGGCAGCGCATTGCTCATACTTCCACTCGTTATCGGCTTTTACGACGGTTTGCGCGCACTTTTGTTATGCAGTTGGCAGCGGATTGCTCGTTCATACGCTCGTCAAAGCCTTCCACGACGGTTTGCGCACCGTATTGCTTAGCGGATGGGAACGAATTGCTCATTCTTCCGCTCATCAATGTTTTTCACGCCAGTTTACGCGCTGTATTGCTCAGCGGATGGCAGCGGATTGCTCGTTCTTACACTCGTCAACGGCTTTCACGGGTTGCTCCCCATTTTTCTCAGCGGATGGCCGTGCATTGCTCAAGCTTTCATTCGGCATGGGCTTGTACGGTTTGCATGCCGTATTGCTCAGCGGATGGCAGCGCAGTGCTCATACTTCCGTGCGTCAATGGCTTTCACAACGGTTTGCGCCCCATATCACTCATTCTTACGGTCGTCTACGACTTTTCCGACGTTTCTCGTGCTGTATTACTCGACGGATTGCACAACATCTTGACAGTGGGGGTAGCCCTTTCATCCGCTTGTCGATGACATTGCTAACGTTCCACGCACTGTAGATTGGTTGCCGTATCACTCATTTTTCTGCTCGTTTATGGCTTTCCCAACGGTTTTCCTGCCAAATTATGAGGTGGATGGCACGGCGGATTACTCGTTCTTCATCTCGTTGACCTTTCACGACAGTTTGCTCGCCGTATTACTCAGCGGATGGCGGCGAATTGCTCATTCTTCTGCTTGTCAACGGCTTTCATGACGGTTTGCGTGCAGTATTTCTCAGCGGCTGGCAGCAAATTGCTCATAATTCACCTCGACAACGGCTTTCACGACGGTTGCGCGCCATATTGCTTCCAGATGGCACTGTGTTGCTCGTTCTTCCGCTCGTTGTCAGCTTTCACGAGGGTTGCGCGCCGTATTGCTCTGCGGATGGCACCGTGTTGCTCATTCTTCCGCTCGTTAACGGCTTTCCCAACGTTTCGCATGCTGTATTGCTCAGCGGATGGAAGCGTATTGCTCGTTCTGCCGTTTGTCGACGGCTTTCACGGTTTGCACGCTGTATTGCTCAGCGGAGGGCGGCGGATTGCTCCTTCTTCCATTCGTCCACAGCTTTCATGACGGTTTGCACGCTGTATCGCTCATTCTTCCGGTCGTCTACGACTTTCACAATGATTCGCGTGCTGTATCACTCAGATCATGGCAGCGCATTGCTCGTTCTTCCGCTTGCCGACGGTTTTCACGGTTTGCGTGTTGTATTGCTCAGTGGATGGCGGCGGATTGCTCATCCTTCCATTCGTCAACGGCTTTCACGACGGTTTGCACGCAGTATTGCTCAGTGGCTGGCAGCAGATTTCTCATACTTCTGCTCGTCAATGGCTTTCACGACGGCTGCGCGCCATATTGCTCCATGGATGGCACCGTGTTGCTCGTTCTTCCACTCGTCGACGGCTTTTACGGTTTGCGCGCCGTATTGCTCAGAGGATGGCAGCAGATTGTGTATTCTTCAGTCGTCAACTGCTTTCCCAACGCTTTTCTCGGCGTATTGCTTAGCGGATGGCAGCGTATTGCTCATTCTTTCACTCATGAACAGCTTTCATGACGGTTTGCGCACTGTATTGCTCAGCCAATGGCAGTGCATTGCTCATTCGTTCACTCCTTGACGGATTTTCCAACGATTTGCACGCCATACTCCTCAGCGGATGGCAACGTATCACACTTTCTTCCGCTCGTCAACGGCGTTCACGGTTTACACACCATTTTGCTCAGCGGATGGCACCACGTTCCTTATTCTTCCACTCGTCAACAGGTGTCATGTCAGTTTGCGCTCCATATTGCTTACAGGATGGCAGCCCATTGCTCATTCTTCCACTCGTCAAAGGCTTTTCAGACAATTCGCGCCCCCTATTGCTTGGATGGCAGCGAATTCCTCGTTCTTCAGCTCGCCAATGGCTTTCACAATGGTTTGTCCGCCTTATTGAGCAGCGGATGGCAGCGCATTGCTCATTCTTCCGCACGTCAACATCTTTCCCGACAGTTTGCGTGCCGTGTTGCTCAGTGGATGTTAGTGCGTTGCTCATTCTCCTGCTCGTTGATGGCTTTCACGGTTTGCACACCGTAATTCTTGTCGACAGCTATCCCAACGGTTTGCGCGCTGCTACGCTCATTGAATATCGGATCGGATGGCTCAATGCTTCTGATCGTCGATGGCTATCCCATCAGATTACGCGCCGCGCTGCTCGTTGAATAGTGCATCTGATGGTGTAAACTTTCAACATGCTGGAAATATGTCGGAAAAACCGAATATTTGAACTCCAATGGATGACTAAAGTTTGCGTTACACAAGAGAGTCAGAAAAAATGCGAGTGTCTTGTGTAACCTAAGTTACTACTATGTTCAATCACAACGGTTTTCGCACCACAATACTTGTCGGCGGCTATCCCATATAATTGCCCACCGCAATAATTGTCAACGGCTATCCCAATGGTTTGCACGCTGTAACACTTGTCAAATAGCGCATCGGATCGCTCATTGCTTTCGCTTGTCGACGGATATCCTGTCAGTTTACGCGCCGCAATGCTCGTCGAATAGTGCATCAGATGGTGTATCGCTTCTGCTTGTCGACAGCTATCCTAACTGTTTACGCGCAGCAATACTTGTCGACAGCTATCCCGTCGGTTTGCGTGCAGCAATACTTGTCAACGGCTATTCCAACAGTTTGCTCGCCAAAATACTTGTCAACGGCTACCCCGTCGGTTTGCGTGCTGCAATACTTCTCGACGGCTATCCTGACGGTTTGTACGCTCCAATACTTGTCGCCAGCTATCTCAACGGTTTGCATGTCACAATACTTGTCAACAGCTATCCCAACGGTTTACGTGCTGCAATACTTGTCGACGGCTATCCCAACGGTTTGTGTGCCGCAACTCTCGTCGAATAGTGCATCGTATCGCTCATCGCTTCCGCTCGTCGACGCCTATCCCGTCGGTTTACACGCTGCAATGCTCGTCGAATAGTGCATCGGATGGTGTAAAGTTTCAACATGTAGGAAATATGTTGAAAAACCAAATATTTGAACTCCAATGGATGACCAAAGTTTGGGTTACTCAAGAGAGTCAGAAAAAATGCGAGTGTCTTGTGAAACCTAAGTTACTACTTTAGTTGTGTAACCTATGTTACTGTTTGCGCGCAGCAACGCGCGTCGAATAGCACATCGGATGGCTCAATGATTGCACTCGTCGACGGCAATCCCGTTCGATTGTGTGCCGCAATACTTGTCAACAGCTATCCCAACAGTTTGCGCGCCGCAATACTTGTCAACGGCTCTCCCAACGTTTTGCGTACTGCAACGCTCGTCTAATAGCAAATCGGATCGCCTATCACTTCCGCTCATTGAGGGCTATCCTGCCTGTTTACTCGCCGCAATGCTCGTTGAATAGCACATCGGATGGTGCATCGCTTCCGCTTGTCGACAGGTATCCCAACGGTTTGTGCACCGCAATACTTGTCAACGGCTATCCCAACGGTTTGCGCACCACAATACTTGTCAATGGCTATCCGAACGTTTTGCACACCACAACGCTCGTCGAATAGTGCATCGGATCGCTCATCGCTTCCGCTCATTGAGGGCTATCCTGTCGGTTTACACACCACAATGCTCGTCGAATAGTGGGTCGGATCGTGCATCGATTCCCCTTGTCGCCAGCTATCCCAACTATTTGCATGCAGCAATACTTGTCGACAGCTATCCCGTCGGTTTGCGTGCTGCAATACTTGTCAACGGCTATCCCAAAGGTTTGGGCACTGCAATACTTGTCGACACCTATCCCAATGGTTTGCGAGCCGTAATACTTGTCAACAGCTATCCCAACGTTTTACGAGCCGTAACACTCATCGAATAGCACATCGGATCACTCACCTCCGCTCGTCGATGGCTATCGCATCGGTTTACACGCCACAATGCTTGTCGAATAGTGCATCGGATGGTGTAAACTTTCAACATGTAGGAAATATGTTGGAAAAACCAAATATTTCAACTCCCACGGATGACTAAAGCTTGGGTTACACAAGAGACTCAGAAAAAATGTGTGTGTCTTGTGTAACCTGAGTTACTACTTTACTTGGGTAAACTATGTTACAACTATGTTCAATCGTAATGGTTTGCGCGCAGCAATGCGCATTGAATAGCGCATCGCGCAAACTGTTGGGATAGCCGTTGACAAGTATTACAGTGTGAAAACCATTGGGGTAGCCATTGACAAGAATTTCAGCACGCAAACCGACGAGATACCATCGACAAGCGGAATGGATGAGCCATCCGACGCGCTATTCGACAAGCATTGTGGCGTATAAACCGAAGGGATAGCCGTCAACAAGTGGAAGCGATGAGCGATCCGACATGCTATTCGACAAGTGTTGACACGCTCAAAACATTGGGATAGCCATTGACAAGTGTCACGAATCTCGCGCGGCAGGCTCGTAAGCGCCGCTGCTGGGGCCGCCATCACCCTTGCCACCCTATGGCTTTCCCTCATCAACGCTGCCGCAGCCACGGTCATCCTCCGTGCCTAGGTGCCTCGCCCGATCATATTGCTCCGGTAGCGATATTCCCCGACTGCTCGCCGGTCTAGACCTTCTCTCCTTTGTTTCCGCTATGTTGCCTACGCATCCTTTCTCATGTCTTCTTATGTATGTTGTTTCTGGTTGCTTGTGCTTGCGCGTCCTTCTCCTGTTATCGTTACGTATGTTGTTTCCTGTTGATTATGCTTGCGCGTCTTTTCTCCTGTCCGCTACATTTGTTGTCTCCCATTGATGAAGCTTGCACGTCCTGTTCCCTGTTCCTTACCTTTACTGCTTGCGCGCCCTTTCTCCTGTTGCCGCGAGTAGAGTGTTGGCCATGCGGCGGCCGAGTGCGATCATGTGTTTTCCTTGGGCGCGGCGATCGAGTCATGATGTTAGACGGAGGAACTGTGTCAGTCTTGCGGGCAAGCTGTGATTCCACAGAGGGAAGGAAAAGTATAAAGGAAGGGCGTGGTAGCTAGTCTGGAGATTCTTCTCCACGCAATATATTATCTATACACCTGGACCTACCTTTACCCATCTCTGAGCGGCGTGACGAGACCAGCGCCGGGATCTAGGATCACTTGCGCCGATGACCACCGGGTCATCCGGCAGCACGACGAAGTGATCCGGGATCGCCTACGACGAACGACATCGAGATACGATTATCTATCTACCTTGACCTACCTTCACACATCTCTGAGCGGCGTGACGAGAGCAGCGTCGGGATCTCGGATCACTCGCGCCGATGATCACCGGGTCATCCGGCAGCGCGACGAGTGATCCGGGACCACCTATGACGGACCCGCAACACCGCCGCGCACACCGGGCCGCGCCGGACAGAACGGAACACCGCCGCATATGCCGCGCCGGGCAGAACGGAACACCGACGCATATGCCGCGCCCGGCAGAACGGAACACCGCCGCGCATACCGGGCCGCGCCAGACAGAACAGAACACCGCCGCGCATGCCGCCCCGGGCGGAACGGAAGAACGCCGCGCATGCCGCGCCGAGCAGAACGGAAGAACGCCGCGCGTGCCGCGCCGGGCAGAACGGAGGACCACCGCGCACACCGGGCCGCGCCAGACAGAACGGAACACCTATGCCGCGCCGGGCCGAACGGAACACCGCCGCGCACACCGGGCCGCGCCAGACAGAACGGAACACCGCTGCGCATACCGGGCCACGCCAGACAGAACGGAAGACCTCTGCGTATGCCGTACCGGGCAGAACGGAAGACCGCCGCGCATGCTGCCCCGGGCGGAAAGGAAGAACGCCGCGCATGCCGCGCCGAGCAGAACGGAAGACCGCCGCACATGCCGCGCCGGGCAGAACGGAAGACCGCCACGCATGAGGGAAGTCTGCCGCGCATACCGCAGGCCACGCCGGGCATGAAGGAAGACGACAACGACGATGCCACGCCGGGCATGAAGAAAGACGACAACAACGATGCCACGCCGGGCATGAAGGAGGACGAGCACGACGAGTGAGTGGGAATCACTTGCGCCAAACGACACCGAGACACGAGTAGCGATCCGAGATCGCTCAAGAACAACGAGAGAATGATACCATGCTACAGTAAAGACCACCGGGTGGCAGTAAACGAAGACCGCGTAAGACCTAGCACGGCCGCACGGAAGACTGGGAGCACGACGCCTCGCCAGTGAGAAAGGCTACGCCGAGGGACATCCTTAGACTTCACCTGACACAGAGGGAAGTACTTGCCTGCGCCAGAGAGCTGAACGAACACAGCCCAAGAGCCGAACAAACGGAAGTCCTACAGAGTAGGCAGAACACGGGGCGCCAGAGAGCTGAACGAACACAGCCGGAGAGCCGACCAAACGGAAGTCCTACAGAGTAGGCAGAACGCGGGGCGCCAGAGAACCGAAAGAACGGAAGCCCGACCGCGGAGACACGCCGAGGAGCTACGTTGCCTGTCGAGCCCAAGACAGAGAACGGAAGTCAGGATCTTGACAACAAGTATTGCGGTGCCCAAACCGTTTTGGGATAGCCGTCGACAACTATTGCGGCACGTAAACCGACGGGATTGCTGTCGACGAGTGGAAGCATTGAGCCATCCGCCACAATGCTCGTCGAATAGCGTATCAGATCGCTGATAGCCTCCGCTTGTTGACGCCTATTCCATCAAATTACGCGCTGCAATGCTCTTCGAATAGTGCGTCGGATAGCGTATCGCTTCTGTTTGTCGACGGCTATCCTGTCGGTTTGCGCGCTGCAATACTTGTCGTCGTCTATCCCAACGGTTTGCACGCCGCAATGCTCATCGAATAGCACGTCGGATAGTGTATCGCTTCCGCTAGTCGCCGGCTATCCCGTCGGTTTACGCACCACAATGCTCATCGAATAGCGCGTCGGATAGCGTATCGCTTCCGCGAGTCGCCGGCTATCCCGTCGGTTTACCCACCACAATGCTCTTCGAATAGCGCGTCCGATAGCGTATCGCTTCCGCTAGTCGCCGGCTATCCCAACGGTTTACGCACGGCAGAGCTCATCGAATAGAGCGTCGGATAGCGTATCGCTTCCGCTAGTCGCCGGCTATCCCGTCAGTTTACGTGCCATAATGCTTGTTGAATAGTGTGTCGGATCGCTCATTCGCGCTGCAATGCTTGTCGAATAGTGCGTCGGATCGCTCTTTCCTTCCACTCGTCGAGGGCTATCCTGTCGGTTTACGCGTCGCAATACTTGTCGGCGGCTATCCCAATGGTTTGCATGCCGCAATGCGCGTTGAATAGCACATCGGATCGCTGATTACTTCCACTCGTCGAAGGCTATCCCGTCGGTTTACGCACCGCAATGCTCGTCGAATTGCGTGTCGAATGGTCCATCGCTTCTGCTTGCCGACGGCTATCCCAATGGTTTACGCGCTGCAATTCTCGTCGAATAGCGCATCGGATAGCTCATAGCTTCCGCTTGTTAACAGCAAACCCGTCCGTTTTCGTGCCACAATGATTGCCGACGGCTATCCCAACGGTTTGTGCGCCAAAATGCTCGTCGTATAGCGCGTCGGATCGCTCATCGCTTCCTCTGATTTACGGCTATGATAACGATTAGCGTGCTGCAATACTTGTCGATGTCTATCCCAACGGTTTGCGCACTGCTATTGTCGTTGAATGGCTCATCGTATTCCACATTTCTCCTGCTTGTAGACAGCTATCCTACCGGCTATGTGATCCGATCGAATGTAGGCATGAATGATAATTCCGAATTCAGATGAATGGTGATAATGTATGATGCCAAATCAGAGTGAGAAATCATGATGTACGGAAAGAGAGTGATATTTTATGAGGCGTTACGAGTGATATTTCATGATGACAGAAACGAGTGATTTTTAATGTTGTCATTTTTTAGTTATTTTTTGGTTTTTGGTTGATTCATACTGTATAGTTGAAGTGGGGATAAGTTTTACACTAAAAGCATGTTATAATTACATTGGAAGCCTAAAAACTCCCATTTTCATTGGATTTATACTGTATTACTACAATCTTTTTCCTAATATACTAGGGGGGAAACTGGGAAGTGTGTTTATTGTCATGGAGCAGTACGGGCAAGACTTCTGACAGTGGTGCATGTTGGTCAAGTGGGCGGACATGGTGGTCAAGCTGAACGGGTACGTGGGGCCAGAATAAAAGAAAGAAGACAAGGACATATACGAGGATATGAATAAGAATACAGAATAAGGACTGAGGACAAGGACAAACAATAAGGATTTGGCGACAGTGTAAATAAGTTGTTGGGTACCAATCTGTCGTGGGTGGCAGGAATTGTTATATTGAGGAACTCAGCCAGTACTGCTATATGTAATACCCTTGAACAAACATTAATACAAATAAACTCCTACTCCCTCATTTTGGCACTTCTATTCCCTTATTTCCGCACCTCACATTTCCTCATTACGGTACCCTATAACACTGTATTCCAGCACTTTGAGTGCTGCATTCCGTCGCTTCCATGATATGACATCCAGTGGTCTGATGTTATGACCGTAGCACCCATTTACGCTCAATTTCCTATGAGTGCAGGCTGTGCCAGTGTCACGGCGCAGGTCCCAGCGCTCGATTTGGGTTTGGTTGTTTGATTTGGTTGTTGATGTCAGCACCTCGCTCCGGATGTCTCGATCTGGGAAAGAGTGTCGTCACCTCGCTCCGGATGTCTCGATCTTGGAAAGAGTGTCGTCACCTCGCTCCGGATGTCACGATCTTGGAAAGGGTATTGGTTACGGGCCCCGGTTGCATAAGTGAAGATTGTATGAGTTGCGTGGTTATGAGCACATATGTGAGTATGAGTACATATGTGAGTTGTGCGGATATGAGTAGGAGGACGTATGGGAGTTGCGAGAACTGTGTATATAAGGAGGGCTGTCTCCCGTGTTTTGTCTTGTTCTTCTCTTCTGGCAACCTCTTGTATTCTATTTGGAATATCAACCTCATCTCCGTTTCCTCCGTTTCCACTGTTTCCCCCGTATCTGCGTATCGGTGACGCTCGTCTAGTGCCACCTGTCTCCATCCAACACGTCCATCCGATGCTGTCCGTCTCTCTGTTCGACACGTCCGTCTGACGTTGTCCGTTCCAGTCCCATATGTCCGTCCGATGCTGTCTGTCTCTCTGTCCGACACGTCCGTCCGACGCTGTCCGTCTTCCTGTCCGACACGTCCGTCTGACGTTGTCCGTTCTTGTCCGACACGTCCATCTGACGCTGTCTGTCTCTGTCTCCCATTCCCGTTCCCATTACCGTTCCCATTCCCGTTCCCTTCCCGTTCCCGTTCCCATTCCCGTTCCCATTCCCGTTCCCTTCCCGTTCCCGTTCCCGTTCCCGTTCCCGTTCCCGTTCCCGTTCCCGTTCCCGTTCCCGTTCCCGTTCCCGTTCCATTCCCGTTCCCATTCCCGTTCCCATTCCCGTTCCCATCCGCGCTTCCACTCCCGCTCCCGCTTGCGTCACCCGAACTCACTCGAGTACCTTGGAGAACCGCCGCGTTACACTAGGTTGCATCTTTTATTCTAACCTACTCGTAATGAGTTCAAAACCCATGGACACGAACGCTGCTGGCTCCACCCTCGAATAGCGGTTCACCCAGCTGCAGGCCCAGGTGGTGGCCATGGCTACAGCACAGGGTGGTGCCAACGCCGCCCAGAAGGGGTTTCCTGATACGCCAATTTTCGACGGCGGTAAGGCCGAAGAATTGCGCACCTGGATTATCCAGCTGCGCAACAAGTTGGCCACACAACCCCATCGTTACCCCGATGACCAAGCGTGCCTCCGATATGCAGTCAACCGCCTCTCGGGGGCCTCCCTCTGCCTGATTCGTGGCTATGTATATGAGAATACTGGACGAATCCGGTTCGAATCCCTGAAAGCACTCCTCGACCTCCTCCGCCAGGCGTTTGACGACCCCGACAGAACTCGCACCGCCAACCGTGAGATTCAAAAACTCAAGCAAAAGAGCAGCACTTTTGCCGCCTATTTCGCCGAGTTTGGTCGGATCATGGGAGACCTAAACTGGAACGAACAGGCCCAGTGAGAACAATTGTACGAAGGCCTCTCGGATGAAATAAAAGATACGTTGGTCACCTGCTGTCCCCGATCCAATAGCCTGGGTCATTTGATCCAGATCTGTCGGGAGTTGGACAACCGGATTCGCGCTCGTGCCGCGAAACGGGTCCAGCCTGGCTGTACCCAGCGACTGCCCCGCTCCGGGCCATCCTCAGCCAGCACCCCCACCCTGGCTCCAGCGAATCCGACGGGCACCAACAGCGGACATTATGGCGCGGCACCTATGGACTTATCGGTCATGCAGAGGACTGCTGAGAAAAATCGTATCAGACAAGAACGCATGGCCCAGGGCGAATGTCTGTATTGCGGAACTGTGAAATCTCAAAGGCTGGATGCAAAGATGGATGCCCCCGCAAAGCCTGCATGATGCTCGGATACGTCCATAATACCACCAAGGCCTGGAATAAATGGGATCCCGACTTGAGTAAAGCTGTCAACTGCTTAGATCTCTACTTAGATGAGCGCCAGTGTCACGGCGTTGGAATCACATGCAGCGCTGACGTTGCTGGACCACAGAAGTGGGGAAATGGGGTGCCGCCAACGAAGGATTCGGAAACGGAATGTTCTAGAACGACGGGAAGTGCTGGAATGCAAGAATGTGCGGAACGTGATACGTGTCGGTGTTTGCTAGTGTCAGTGTTTGCTTGTGTCGGTATTTGCTCGTGTCGATGTTTGCCCGTGTCTGTCTTTGCTCGCGTGGGGAAGTTCCTGTATATAACGAGGGCCGCCACCCGCCGTAAATCTTTACGCAACAACTTGTTTATGCTGTCACCATGTCCTTGTCTCCTTGTCCTTGTCCTTGTCTCCGTCCTTGCCTCCGTCCTAGTCTCCGTCCTTGTCTCCGTCCTGGTCTCCGTCCTTGACCCTGTCCTCGTCTCTGTCCTTGACTCTGTCCTCTTCTCTGTCCTGTCCTCGTCCTCCTCCGCCGCTCGCCTGCCGCCGTACTCCTCCGCTCGTCTGCCACCTGCCCGCCGCCGCGCTCTACCACTCGCCCGCCACCGCGCTCTACCGCTCTCCCACCGCCGCGCCGTACCACCCACCCGCCGCTACCTGGAGCCCTGCTGGACCCTGCCATTACACTTTGTTGCGTCGCCTATCTCTCCACCTAGCGGCACCATGTCGACCACGAACCCCGAGCCCGAAACCGAACCCCAACTCCCTCCCATCTTCCGAGTAATCCCGCCCGCTCTCCTGGAACAGATACGCCAAATCACTCTGTATGAATCCTTCGCCCCGGCCACCACACTTGAGGCCGCCTACGCCCAGGTGCGCACTCTGGTGGAGGCTATCCTGAACTCACAGAAGGCCGCGCCAGCCTGCCGGATCGATGACCTGGAGGAGCAGCTCGCCGCTGCTTGACCGGCAATCGACCGACTCGCTACCCTAGAGGGACAACCGTGATCTCGGGCCGAGAGGGTCCCAGACCCAGCATCCTTCGATGGCACCCACGAGAACCTTGAGGGGTTCATTGCGCAGCTATACAACAAGCTGTTCAGTGACCCCTCCCATTTCCCTACGCCCGCCCTGCGGATGGGTTATGCCTTCAATCGCTTGGAAGGCAGGGCACAGGTACAAATACTCCCATTCGTCCAAAACGGAGCATTTCAACTGAACGACTCCGACGACATTATCTGCATCCTTGAAGCCGCATTTGGCGACCCCGATCCTGCTGCGACCGCCCGCCCCAAGTTTCATGGTCTGAAGCAGGGCAAGATGGAGTTCACTGCCTACTTTGTCGAGTTCCAGATGCTGGTCTCCAAACTCAGCTGGGACAAGCATGCTAAGTTGGATGCCCTGAAGGAAGGAGTGTCGATAGAACTCCGCCGCTAGCTGTTGGGACGAACCCAGGGCCTCTCCTTCGACCAGTTCGTTGGCCTTTGCCAGCAACTGGACTCGGAGATACGCGTCCTCCAACTCCACGAAGGAAGACACAACACCTCCTCCCATCAAAACCGTGGCAACCAGAACCAATCCCGCAACTCGACCACGTCAGTGACACCCACCACCAGTTAGAGCGCAACCGCCCCAGGCCCGATAGACCTCAGCGCCAGCAGGAAGAAACTCTCAGAGCAGGAACGTGCAGCCCGGCTCAGGGAGGGCCGCTACCTATACTGCGGAGGATTGGGGCACATGGCCGCCCAATGCCCCAACAAGAGTCGCAACCCGTTCCGCGCCACCGCTGCTCAAGTCTCCGACTCCGAATCCACTGCGTCGTCTGGGGCATTTTCCGACCACCACCACACCGAGCACCACCAGCATGCACATGGCTGCTGTGGTGGCTCTCCACCGTCGGGAAAAGCCTAGGCCAGCAGCCGCATGATGGCACTGCTGTTGGCTGTACTCCGGGCAAGTATTCTTCTCTCTCTCCTCCTGTCTTTCGCTTGTCGAGTTTGTCCAATGTAGCTATGGAAGGAAAACATGTTATTTTGTGCAATGTTTCCTTTGGTGACAAAACCATAGCTAGCCACGCCCTGATCGACTGCGGAGCCACAGGAGTGGCCTTCATTGATGATGACTTTGCCTGCCATCACCAACTACCCCTCACACCACTTAAGTACCCCAGAGCCCTCGAGGTTATCGACGGCCGCCCAATCTCCTCCGGAGACATTACCCACACCACCAATGCCACCTTATCGATCCATGAACACTGAGAACAGATACCCATGTTTGTAACCAAGGTCGGTCACTACCCGATTGTGCTCGGTATCCCCTGGATGGAGCTCCACAACGTGGCCATATGGTTCAGCTCCCACACCCTGACTTTTGGATCGCAGTATTGCATCGCGAATTGCAATCCCTTCCCCACCGTAGCCCACGCCATCAGCTCCGAACCCCCAGAACCAGCACTCTGTTCCCTCGTGTCAAAAGTAGCTTCAGGAGAGCCAGTGGTAAGCGCGGGGGCCAGCGATATCGGGGCCCAGCTATTTACGTCACCCCCGGTGAATAATACCACCCAGGCTGACAGAACCAAACCTAGACTCGACGCCCGTAACGGACTCGGACTCGAGGCTGTCGGACTAGGACTCGACGCCCGTAACGGACTCGGACTCGACGCCTGTAACGGACTCGGACTCGACGCCCGTAACGGACTTGGACTCGACGCCCGTAACGGAGTCGGACTCGACGCCCGTAAAGGACTCAGACTCGACGCCCGTAACGGACTCGGACTCGACACCTGTAATGGACTCGGACTCGACGCCCGTAACAGATTCCGACTCGAGCCACCCGGACCCGGCACCAAACCGATCCCGATCGCTGCCCACGGAGGACGCTCATTCCGCCGGATAGCCCACAAGGAACAACTCACAGTTTTCTCGCTGTCGCTCTACAAGATCAACCAGGCCCTCGAACCAAAGAAAGAAGTGAAACAGCTCGACCTGGCGGACTATGTGCCCAAGGAATACCACGAGTTCCTGCCTCTTTTCTCTGAAGCTGTGGCTAAGGCCCTGCCCCCACATCAGCCTTATGACCACAAGATCCCGCTCCGAGAAGGATTCACGCCCCCCTTCGGGCCACTATACTCGCTGTCCAAAACCGAGCTACAGGCCCTAAAGGAATGGCTGGAGGAGAACCTAAGCAAGGGGTTCATCCGTGCCTTGTCGTCCCCAGCCACCTCACCCATCCTATTTGCCAAAAAAGGAGACGGATCGCTGTACCTTTGTGTCGACTACCACGGTCTGAACGAAGGAACCAGCAAGAACCGGTACCCCCTCCTGCTACTGCAAGAAACGCTGATGCTACTCTTGAAGGCCAAATACTTCACCACCCTGGACATCCATGGTGCCTACAACCTGGTACGGATGGCCGAGGGAGAGGAATGGAAAACAGCCCTCCGGACATGGTATGGCCTTTTTGAATCTCTGGTAATGCCATTCGGCCTTACCAACGCGCCAGCTGACTTCCAGGCCCTGATCAATGATGTACTCCGCCAATTCCTTGACTTCTTCACTGCCTTCCTTGATGAAATCCTCATCTATAGCAACACCCTGGAGGAACACAAGAAGCAGGTCTACAAGGTGCTGAAGGCGCTCTCGGACACTGGTCTTCACCTTAAGCCGGAGAAGTGACACTTCCACAAGCAGGAGGTGAAGTACCTCGGATTCATTATCGGAACCAACGGTGTCAGGATGGAGCTGGAGAAGGTGTCCTACGTCCTGGACTGGCAGATCCCCGGGAATGTGACGGATATACAATGCTTCCTAGGGTTCGCCAACTTCTCCCGGAGATTCATAAGGGATTATTCCAAGGCAGTCTCCCCCCTAACCAGCCTGACGAAGAAAGAAGGTGGGAAATATGTTCCCTTCATCTGGGGGCCGGCCCAGCAAAAAGCCTTTGAAGACCTCAAGAAAGCATTCACGATGGCACTGATCCTACGCCACTTCGACTACGACCGCGAAATTGTGGTGGAAACCGACGCCTCGGACTACATTTCGGCCGGTATCCTATCCCAATACGACGATAAAGGAACCCTACACCCGGTTGCCTTCTACTCCAAAAAACACAGCCCTGCCGAATGCAACTACAAAATCTACGACAACGAGCTCATGGCAATAGTTCGCGCATTCGAAGAATGGCGCCCACACCTGGAAGGATCGAGCCACCCGGTCCAGGTCCTGAGCGACCACAAGAACTTGGAATACTTCATGTCAACGAAGCTCCTCAACCGCCGACAAGCACGCTGGTCTGAATTCCTCTCCCATTTCGACTTCCGAATGGTGTACCGACCTGGGAAGGCTGGTGGGAAGCCGGATGCACTGACTCGGAGGTTGGGAGACCTCCCTAAGGAAGGGGATAAAAGACTGCTTGCCAACCAACAGGCCGTCCTCAAACCCCATAACGTGACAGGATTAGCACTTCACGTGCTCGACAACGGACTTGGACTCGACGACTGACTCGGACTCTGACTCAGACTCAACGACCGACTCAGACTCAACGACCAACTCCGACTCAACGACCGACTCGGACTCGACGATCGACTCGGACTCGACGACCGACTCGGATTCGTCGACCGACTCGGACTCGATGACCGACTTGGACTCGACGACCAACTCCGACTCGACGACCAACTCGGACACAGACTCGGAAAACGTCCTGCAATCACAGACCTACTCAAGCAAGCCTACGAAGTCGACCCGCTACTGAACCGAGTCCTGAAACTCCTTCGTGAGGGGTCGAGGCACTTGAGGGAAATATCCCTGGCCGATTGCAAGGAGAAAGATGGCAGGCTGATCTACCGTGACTGCATCTATGTACCAGATCACCCCCCTCTCCGACTACGACTCCTACAAGACCACCACGAACTGCCAGCTATCGGGCACCCAGGGCGCCCAAAAACCCTCGAACTCCTCACACGCAAGTATTACTGGCCACAGATACGGAAGGACATCGACCGCTTCGTGAGGAACTGTCACACTTGCCGCCAGATGAAACCCACCCATCATGCCCCTTATGGTACACTATGCCCCCTGCCGGTACCAGCACAGCCCTGGCAATGTATTTCGGTCGACTTCGTTACAGGCCCGCCCCCATCGAAAGGATATGATGCCATCTGTGTGTTTGTGGACCGCCTGACGAAACAGAGGCACCTCCTCCCCTGCACAACAACTATTACAGCTGAAGGGTTGGCCGAACTCTTCTGTGATAGGATCTTCCGCTACCACGGGCTGCCGGAAACGATCGTATCAGATAGGGGACTGCAGTTCGCCTCCCGGTTCTGGATACACCTTTGCTCCTGCCTAAAGATTGACCCATGCCTATCCACCGCATTCCACCTGCAAACAGACGGCCAAACCTAGTAAATGAATGCAGGAATGGAACAACACCTACAGGCCTATGTCAACTACCTACAGGATGACTGCACCAGCTACCTGTTCCTCGCCGAGTTCGCCGGAAACAACCAGGTATCGGACTCAACCACGCTGTCCCCCTTCTTCGCCAATGCTGGCTATCACCCCCATTGTGGCTTCGAGCTGGATATCCATGTCGACGACCCAGAGGAATACCTAGCACAGACCGCAGCCGAGCGCCTGACCCAGATCCACGAGGTGGCCAGGAGCGAGATGTGGTATGCGCAGGCCTGACAACAAGAAAACGCGGATTCCCAGCGTACCCCGGCACTGGCCTTCCAGCCCGACGATCTTGTCTGGGTGGACGGAAGGCACTGGCGTACCGAACGGCCGAGCCGGAAGCTCGAAAACAAGCACCATGGACCTTACCGAGTCATCCGAGCGATAGGAACCCATGCCTACGAACTGGACATCCCGAATGCCATCCAGAAGCACCGCACCTTCCCAGTGTCCTTGCTACATGCCGCCGCCGATGACCCGATCCCGGGGCAAATTATTCCACCGCCACTCCTGGTGATCGTCGAAGGTGAAGAGGAATGGGAAGTGGAAGAAGTCTTGGACAGTCGGAGGATTCGGGGCCGGCTGCATTACCTCGTGAAATGGAGAGGGTTTGCGGCACCAACATGGGAGCCGGAGAAAAACCTAGCGGACGTACAAGCTGTTGACGACTACCACGAGCACTACCCACAACGCCCAGCACCAGCTCAGCTTGCTCTCGTGGGAACTCGAGCCTAAAGGAGGGCTACTGTCACGGCGTTGGAATCACAAGCAACGCTGACGTTGCCGGACCACAGAAGTGGGGAAACGGGGTGCCGCCATGGAAGGATTCGGAAATGGAATGTTCTAGCATGACGGGAAGTGCTGGAACGCGAGAATGTGCGGAACGTGAAACGTGTCGGTGTTTGCTCGTGTCGGTGTTTGCTCGTGTCAGTGTTTGCTCGTGTCGGTGTTTGCTCGTGTCGGTGTTTGCTCGTGTCGGTGTTTGCTCGTGTCGATGTTTACTCGTGTTGGTCTTTGCTCGCGGGTGGAAGTTCCTGTATATAATGAGGGCCGCTGCCCGCCGTTGATCTGTACGCAACAACTTGTTTACACCGTCACTGTGTCCTTGTCTCCTTGTCCTTGTCCTTGTCTCCGTCCTTGCCTCCGTCCTTGTCTCCGTCCTTGTCTCCGTCCTTGTCTCCGTCCTTGACCCTGTCCTCGTCTCTGTCCTTGACTCTGTCCTCGTCTCTGTCCTGTCCTCGTCCTCCTCCGCCGCTCGCCTACCGCCGTGCTCCTCCGCTCGTCTGCCACCCACCTGCCGCCACGCTCTGCCGCTCACCCGCCGCCGCGCTCTACCGCTTGCCCGCCGCCCCGCTGTACCACCCGACCGCCGCTACCTGGAGCCCTGCCGGACCCTGCCGTTACAGCCAGACCTATATATCCTGTATAGCAGGTAACAAAAGCAGCAGTAAGCCACTCAGATTGCTGGAAGAGGAACCAGTAGTCACCGAGGTGATAGAAGATTCACCTAAAGCTGAAAATCCAGATATGGCTCCTGAGCAGAAGAGCAATTCGGTAACAGTGCTAGAACCACCTGCAGTAACCCCATCGATGAGGCTGGGGATACTGGAAGAGGCTTCCATAGCAGATTCACAAAGTGAGCCCAACAGAGTCATCGCTGCTATTCCTCTGAGCCCTGCGTGCTGATGAGAAGCCAGTCAAGACGGGCAGCCAGGGCCAGTACAACCCTGGCTGTAGAGGTCAGAACCGATAACAACCCACGATTGTACAGAGAAGCCATAAATGGCCCTTTTTAGCGCCGGTGGAAGACTGCTATGCAGTAGGAGTACGTGTCTCTGTTGGAGAACGATACCTTCCTCCGTTGAAATATACCTACATCAACATCAGCAAAAAAATGAAAAGTTGAAGTAAAAGGTAATTATTTTTTTCCAAATCCTTATGGCAGCAAATATAACTTTGAGCTTACAGGAGCTTACGGGAGCTTACTGGAGCTATGGGAGCTTTGGGAGTACTGGGAGAATTCTCAAATTTTTTGCTGATAAAGCCGATAGGGTGCAAGTGGGTATATAATACCTATATGGATCCTGACGGTACTCTGAGGTGACACTGCGACGTCCGGTCAACATCGGAGTGACGGTAATATCGAACTGGTCAGGTTTCTCGATAGTCACGAAGGAGATGGGGTGCACGCGGTCTTCGCTGGCATTCAATTATTATACAAGAATAACATCCCCTATGACCCCCCTTCCAAGTTTGCCCACCGTTAGGGGATTCACAGTGAATAATCTAAGGGGTTCGGTTGGATATCTGCGGCGCCCGCTTTCTGAGGCTTGAGCGCCGGATTGCACGCAGCTCTGCGGCAATGGCTTGCTCGACGGATCGCTCGGTGAACGGCGCAGTATGCATGGCGGCTCGCACGGCGGCGTATGCTTCGAGACGGGCCCGGCGGCTTGCCAGACGGCTCACTCGTGTATCGCTTCGGCGGATGGTTCGGATTGAGATGGGTCCAGTGTCTTGCCCGACAGCTCGCTCACGGCGCTTCGGCGGATGGTTCGACGTATGCCCGGCGGCGTGCGCGACGGCTTGCGTATATCATTTCGATTCGAGACAGGCCTGGTGGCTTGCCCGACGGCTCGTTTGTGTCACTTTGGTGGATCTGCGCTTCGCCGGATGGTTCAATTCGAGACGGACCAGGCATCATACCCGACAGCTCGCTCGCGGCGCTTCGGCGGATGGTTCGACGCATGCCCAGCGGCTTGCCCGATGGCTTGAGTATATCGTTTCGATTCGAGACGGGTCCGGCGGCTTGCCCGACGGCTTGCTCATGTCGCTACGGCAGATCTGCGCATCGGCGAATGATTCGGATCGAGACGGACCTGGTGTCTTGCCCGACGGCTCGCTGGTATCACTTCGGCGGGTTTCAATTCGAGACGGGCCCGGCATCTTGTTTGACAGTTCGCTCGTGTATCACTTCGGCGTAATGGTCGGATCGTCTGACACTTCGGCGAATGATTTGGATCCAGATGGGCCTGGCGTCTTGCCTAACGGCTCGTTCGACAATTGCCTCACGGGTATCCTTATCTCTGGTTCGTATGCAGCGGCTACCGAGTTCTGCTTTCCTCAGGTCATCACAGCCCTTCGTATGACTGGCTGGCGTACTGAGGATTTAGGGATTATTGGCTTGCCTAGCTGATGCCAGACCGGCCTCACCCCCCAGTACCCAGGGACCACTCGGCTGCTTCCCCTCAAGGCTGCTTTACCTGGCCGAACTGCTTCCGGACCTAAAGATTCGGTGTAAGATATGGTAGAGGATATGCTCACGCACGCACCAGCCAAGGTGGGTATGGGCTAAAGCCCGGAGCTACTTGTCCTGGTCGGTACTGACGATAGGAGGCCATCCAATGGTGTCACGGGCTGTGCAATTCCCTCAGCTCATGGCTGGATTCATGAACACAGCCCCACGATGGCTCAAGTATCGGTTTCTGGGATTATACCCTTATAAGGAGGTCCGCCGCATAGCGGTCAGGGATTATACTTCTTGAAGGGGTCCTAGCTGAGCCCCCGGCGTGTTGCCCATCTGGCATTTCCTATCTCCCGTCTAGACTCTCGAACTCCTCACATTTCCTTCCGTCTCCTTCCCCGATCAGCTGCTGTTACACCTGAATATCTCGAAGTACGTAGCTAGGATGAAGAGGGGGTACGTAAGGATGACGGAGCGCACTCAGAAAGTCTAGGAGGGAGATAAGGTCCGGAGATGAGCTTATGGCCGAGACGGAGCTAAGACACATATCTCCGGAGGTGAGGGGAAGATTGCAAACGACGAGATGCTTGGGCTATGACCCCTCCCCCAAAAAGGAGGAGATGCTACGTCGCCTGCTGATGGCGCACGGAAGTGAGTCCGGTAAGGAAAGCACCCCGCCCGCTTGCATGAAACCTCATCTCCCCTCATCTACACCCTGCCAGGGCCAATGAGTCGCCCACGGGGTCCATAAACCTCGCGGGAATCCAAATCTGAGTCACCATTTCTCACACCGGTGCCACTCAGATATAAGACAGAGGTTTTCTGAAGGGTGGCAAGAAGCATGTCATTCCAAGAGGTGTGGAGGCGGCTTCTTAAGGAAGTCCGCCGCCAGCGCCAGTGTGCTCTGTGACTATCTACTACGAGCCCTACACACTCGTACCGACCCCACAGACAACAACCCTAGACACACACACTAGTGTGGTGTCCACCGTGCCAGGAATCCTCCTCCTACAACCACTCCCGTCTCAAGAAAACAAAAGCCCCCTCTGAAGCAAAAACAATAGAAGCAAACAAAACCAACACCTTCCCATGCCCAAAGAAAACGCCATTTTCCACCTCATCCCATCCACTGGTAGACACGTAAACTGTTCGCAGCGTGGTAATCGCGAAGTAGCTCATTGCTGCCGCCCCTCAGGTTTGCCAACGGCTCCTACGAGGCATCTGCGTAACCGACCCACTTGACCAGATATTCCAGGTCTCGAACTGTAGCGCCCCGATGCTCCAGGATTGATTCGACTTCATACTCTACAGCTTTGGCAGTTGAGAGTAGTGGTGGCGGCTGCGGGTGTTCACCACTTCTATCGACCCTGGATAGCTTCAGCCAGGAGACATTGAAAACGGGATGTAAGCGCCAGTGTGCTGGAATATCCAGGACAAACGCATTCTCACCTGCCTTTCTCAGAAGGTTGAAAGGGCCAGCATATGGATGCTGGAACTTGCGGGAGTTGTTGCTGTCGCTGGCCATTCCGGTCACATTGGCATAGCCGACTGGCAGTAGCCTTGTGTCTAGAAACACCTCGTCTCCCACCCTCAAAGGGTGAGCCTGCCACTTCTCGTTGGCCTCCGCAGTCATCGTCACCTGTGCCTCCTCCATCCGTTCCCGGAGCATTCTGAGTATCCTTGCCATTCTCTCTGCGTAGGACTCATCTGATTCGTGACCAGAAGTCAGCGGGCTGGGTGCCAGGAGATCCAGTGGCAGCTGGGGAATGTAGCCAATATCGGCCTCGAATGGTGACATGCCGATCGCCTTATGTCTTGCTGCATTGTAGGTGAATTCCGCTAATGGCAAGAGTTGGGACCATTGCTCTGGGAGTGGCAGTTGGGCAATGTATGCCTTCAAAAATGTTTCCAAGGTGGCATTTGCCTTTTCCGCTTGTCCGTCTGACTGTGGATGGTAGGCTGTTGACATTCGCAGTTTAATGCCGAGTTGTACGCAGAGAGTCCGCCAGAATGCTGATGTGAATCTGGTGTCCTGGTCTGACACAATTGAAATCGGAATCCCCCGGTTTCGGACATATCCTGAGGTAAAAGCCTTTGCGAACTTTTCAGCGGTCAGCTTGCACTCCCTCACTGGGATCCAACGGGCTCTTTTGGTCAGGGGGTCGATGATGGTTGCCACCGCATCGTATCCATCCTCTGATGCTGGAAGCTTGGTTATGAAGTCAATGTTGACTCTCTTGGCACGTCCTGAGGGCACTGGCAACGCCTGTAGTAGGCCATAAGACCTTGCATTCTTGTGTTTCACCCGGTGGCAAACATCGCATCCTGACACCAATTCCACAATTGAGTCCGTCATTCTCGGCCAGTGGTAGCGGGCTGACACCGCTGCGGCGGTCTTCTCGATACCCACATGGCCACCTCCCAATATTGCGTCATGGGCTTCGCGAATGACGTCAGAACGCAAGCTTTTTGGGATACACAATTTGCCTCCTGATGGCTTGTGGTAGAGTAGTCCGTCCTGGAGAGAATAAGACTTTGCCCTTTCCTTTGTCCTGCAAGTCCTCTTGTTGTCCTTTTTCCCACTACTCTGGCCATCTCGTAGGTACTCGAAAACTGGACCGAGGATGACATCTTCTTCATATCCTTTTCGGACATCATTCAACCATTCTTCTGATGCCGAGAGCCGAAGGTCGATGGCGTTTGCTTCAGCTAATACCGGTTCTTGACGAGTGTATGCAATCCTACTGAGTGCATCCTCAACAACGTTTGCGGCACCTGGGAAGTACTTGATGTCGTAGTCGTGCTGTTGAAGCTTGTCCAGATGGCACCACTGACGGCTGGAGAGCTTGTTCTGTCCCAGGATGTGCTGCAGCACTGCATGGTTGGTGTAGATAGTCGTACACCGGCGCCCATGGACATAACATGCCCAATGTTCCAAATTAGCACTGATTGCCAAGAGTTCTCTGTCATAAGCAGGATATCTCGTCTTGACCGAATGCAGCTTTCTTGAAAAGTAACCCAGCGGCCGCTCCACGACCTTCCCTTCAAACAGCTGTCTCTGAGCAAGGACACCTCCAATGGCTGTGTCTGATGCATCTGTCCGCAAGATGAAGTCCGCATCCGGATCCAGTGTTGCCAATACTGGGGCCGAAGTCAAGGCACACTTAAGATCATCAAACTGCGCTTGATGTCCTTTGGACCATAGGAATTCATCTTTTGGTTTAGCTGCAAGGTCGTGCAAAAGATGTGCCCGGTGGGCGAATCTTGGTACGAATTTCCGGTAATATCCTGCCAGGCCCAAAAACGAGCGAAGTGCTGAAGGTGAACCTGGTGTCGGCTATTCCTTGACTGCTGCAACCTTTTTTGCTTCTGTATGGATGCCATACCTGTTGACTTTGAATCCGACGAATGTTTCAAGTGCTCCGAACACACATTTTCCTTCACTCAGACGCAGTTGGGATTTCCAGAGTGACTGCAGCACAGCCTCGACATTCGTCTTATGTTCCGCGAGGTTTCTCGAGTAAATCAGAACATCGTCCAGATAGACAATTGCATATCGACGGTGGGGTTGCAAGATCCTGTGCATCATCTGCATGAAAGCGGCTGGGGCATTCGCAAGACCAAAGGGAATGACTTTGTACTCATAGAAGCCATCTCGTGTGATAAAAGCCGTCTTGTGGCAGTCATCTGGGTGGATTTGTACCTGGTGGTAGCCACTTGCGAGATCCAATTTTGTGAAAACACGGCCACCGTGGAGCTTGTCCAGCAAATCTTCAATATAGGGCAACAGGTAGCGGTCCTTGATCGTGATCTGATTCAGGCCTCGGTAGTCGACACACATTCGGAGTGCAGTGCTGTCCGTCTTTTTCACAAAAATCACTGGTGCCGCATATCGGGAATGTGAATCCGTCACCCAGCCATTCGCAAGAAGTTTTTTGATCTGTTGCTCGAACTCCTCCCTTTCGGCTGGTGTCATCCGATACGGTTGTCGGTGAGGGATCTTGGCAGTCGGGTTGGTCAGAATCCGGAAATCGTGTTTGCTAGCAAGTGGAACACCTTTAGGTGGCTGGAAAAGGTCATCGAAGTCCTGATGGACCTGGACACGCCACTTCTCAAGGTCTGCGAAAACGGGGTCATCTTGACCAAACCTGTCCCCAGGTGTACGTTCCTGTATGTCAACGACAAAGATTCTGTCATTTTGAGCCCTTCCTGTTCCCGTCCCAGACCTGGCTCGTTTCATTGCGCTCGCTGTGTCTTCTGCGGATATCAAATTCATGGAAGCAGCCTGTGCCACTGCCATGCAATGGTTGTGCACCTCACGATATCGCCCCTGATGTGGGCAGAGTCCAACAAGTGACAGTTTGGATACAAAGGCGGGCTGGCCTGCGGATGTACAGCCCTTTTCCAACAGGTGAAGGATGTTGTCAGAGTCCACGAGGTGAGGAGTTGCCGAATGCCAATTCTTGCCGACGATCAGATCATATGCGCCTTTCAAATCGAATAACGTATACCAGCCAGTAATATCCACATAGTTGCCTGTGGCACTGCGCAGGCGCCCATTAAGCCAGATCTGATATCTAGGCTCAGGTGGGTGCTTGGTTCCAGCCGTTATCACTGACATTCGTCCTGCAGGCCGGACTGGCAGGCCAAGATTCCGGGTATACTTCGAATCGATATAGCAGTGCGAGGCTCCTGGGTCCATGAGAGTGTAAGCTGAGCGGGTTTTGGAACAAGAAGTCTGAACTCTAGAGTAAAATCGCAACAAATCACTTTTATTGTTACCGTTGTGCGTAGCATTTAGATCTGTCAGATACAAAGTTGCAGCTTCTCGCTTCTGAGTAGGGGGACACTCAATCACCCTTACTGCTTGTCTTTTCCCACGTCCCTTCCGGATCCCCCACAGTGTCCACAGTCCGGCTCCAACTGCTCTCCCGAATCTTCTGTGCCTCTCTCTTCTCCCAAATCGTTGCCCTCATCCCCCCATCCTCCCTCGTTGTACATACCAGAAGGTGGTTCGGGATCATCGGTAACGGTGTTGACTTGCTGTCTTCCAGGCTGCCTTTCTGGCCTTCGGCAGTTAGACAGATGGTGCTGGCCTGTCTCTTGCCGCCGGACAGACTGCTGCTGAACGGGCTGTTGCTGGCGAGTGCGTTGCTGGGAGCTAGGTCGCTGGTTGTACTGCCCACTACCGGAACCTCTGCCAGTGGGCGGCTGTGGCTGGCGAGACTTAGGGGGCATCTGGCGATTGCTTGGATTTGGGCTGGGACACTGGCGTGCGACATGTCCAGTACCTCCACACCGGTAGCACTTCGTGTTTTCGTCGATCACATTGAGATGCACTTCGAGATTGGTGAGGTCCATAGGGTCGTGATGATGTTGAGTGCCTGCTGATGAAGACGCATTGGTGGCATGTGGGGCGGTGTTGTCGAATGAACCTGTAGGAAGAAATGGCAGCGCCCGTTCGGCCACAATGTCCATCATGCCCGAGAGTGTCAGCTGAGTGTCCTTGAGTACACTCGTAAGGTGGGCCTGCTGGGACACATCGTTCACGGTTGCTTCCGGAAGCTTCTGTAGGTATTCTTCCCACAGAGAATTGTCGTGCGTGATTGTGAGCGAGCCGCCCAGGATGGTGATCAACTCAAGCGCTCGTCGGTTGAATTTCAGGACTTGGTTTCGGTTGTATCTCAAGGTGTGCCATTCCTTACGAATGACGGAGATGGTGGATTCTGGGACGTACTGCTTCCTGAATAACGTCCTGACGCTCTCCCAGGTGACGTCATAATCGCCGTCTCTTGGTGGAATAGTCTCCACGCCCCTCTTTCTCATGGCATGCTCAAACCAGTGGAAAACCCTGGTGGAAAGAAAACGCCACAAGTTATCAATGTTCTGGTTGTCCTTCGAGGCTTTTGGGCACACTGCTCCTCCCTGATGGACATAGTGCTCAACATCGTCGAGAAAATGAGTGACGACTTCGAGGTCTTGGGATCCGTCAAACCTCGCTGGCTCGTGTGGTTTGACCTTCTGTACCACCAGTGCCTGGTTGATCCCGTCTGCAGAAACATGTCGTGTGCCATTGCCATCGATCAACCTGTCACAACGTCCCTTCCATTCCATCACCTCCTGCTGCGCCTGCAGAAGCTGACTCTCAAGCGTCAACTTCTCTTGATACCAGTCCAAGTAGGCAGCACCAACGGCTTCAGACAAGACAGCGGTGGCAGTGGACTGCTCCTGGGTGTCGTTCACCATATTTTCCGTTCCGAACCAGGTGAGGAGGTCACTTGGCTGCGGCCAGCGGACTGCTTCCATTGTCATGACTGAATTGCTTTGTCAACGTGGTTCGTATAGTGGTGCAGGGAGACATAACAAAACGGGCCACGACTCGCCAGCCCCCGCGCTTACCGCTTGCTGTTCAGACAGCTACTTGTAACGCGAGAGTATTGTCTTTTCAAAGCTCGTACTTGGTTGATGCTTCTTGTTTTGTCCTTCCTTCGCTGTACGTTGCGGACTGTGCCTCCCCGTGGAGGGTTGTTTTGCAAAATCGCCGATATCGTCAGAAAGCGCAGGGTCCTGGGGTTTGGCAAGATCGCCGGTGTTGCAAGATCGCGCAGGGTGCAGGAGGTTCCTCACAACGCGGGGGTTTTGGTAAAAAAAAGTTTATTGTGAAGAGGGTCGAGGTGTTGCTACCAGTTGAAGGGTGGCAAGAAGAATGTCATTCCAAGAGGTGTGGAGGCGGCTTCTTAAGGAAGTTCGCCGCCAGCGCCAGTGTGCTCTGTGACTATCTGCCACGAGCCCTACACACTCGCACCGACCCCACACACAACAACCCTAGACACCCACGCTAGCGTGGTGTCCACCGTGCCGGGAATCCTCCTCCTACATTTTCCGCTCCGAATGGAAGGAAAACAGCACGAACAATCCTCACCAACACTACCACCGAACCCACATACAAGATCTAAGATTATTCCGTTGTGAATTATCGAAAGTAGCCTGATTACCTTTGATTCTATCCGCACTCCGGTTACTCTACAACCCCAGTGTCACAGCCGTCGTCTCGCTAGTCATTGCTCGCGGTGTAGGCCACGTAGACGGTTCATCGACGCAAGCCCAGCGGCGGCCTGATAGCTTACGAGTATCGCGGCGGCGGTTCGTTTGCGGATCGGTGGCGACGACTCACTCGACGGATCGTGTGCGGTTCCGTGGCGACGACTCGCTCAACAGATCACTCGCGGTTCCATGGCGATGACTCGCTCGATGGATCGCTCGGGGAGATGGTCGTTGACTCGATGTTTTGGTAACTGGTAGATGGTCCTTTGATCGTTAGACGATTGAGGTGATTATTCTGCTGAGGATTCCGATTATTCTTCCGATGAAGACCCCTTGCCCACCGCTTGTCCGCGGGTCGTCGTATTAGTATCCGGCTCAGCAAAGTCACGTACTGCGGGGAAATTACCCCGCACTGCGATGTGAAAACACTTCGCCTTGACGTTAAACTTCATCAGCATAACACAGATAATCTCTCGATTTGGATCGGAGAGTAGTGCTTCCACGTATCCTGAGAGTGGCCGGAGCAGGTCCTCTGTTCTCTCGTCGTGATTGGGTGATACGATATGGCTTGTATGTGGGGTTGATTACGCTACTGAACCTGAGCTGGAGCAATGAACCCTCAACCGTACCAGCTATCCTTTCTTCGGCCGCAATGGCATCAAGGTATAGCTCCACCCCATATCTTTCCCAATAGACTCTTGAACCTTGAGGTGCGGTCCTGTAGCGGCATTTGCACATCAGGAAAAAAAAAATTGCGTCCTAAGCGTCCGGACGCACTAGACGCTCTGGACGCTTCGGACACAACCTGCTTAACTCAGAAGCAGTTCGCCATGGCACCGTACATCGGGACGCAGCTCACCACAGCACCGTGCATCCAAACGCAGCTCGCCACGGCATCTGCTTACCGGACGGAGCGTCTCAGGGCATTTTCCTTCTGGACGCAGCCGTGTTGGGGCATTTTCCTTCTGGACGCAGCCATGTCAGGGCATTTTCCTTCTGGACGCTGCCGTGTCAGGGCAAATGGCATCTGGACGATGCGTGTCATGGCACCACGGTCACGCTGGCTGTCAAGGTATGGAACATCACCGCAAATACTCTTGTCGCATTCGCAAACACACAGCGGGTTCCAGGCACAGTGACTCAGTCCAGTTCTATTCATTCTATCTAATATACATCTATATATGCTACTACCACACTTCGTGCGGAAACAAAGGAAAGTTGGCAAATACGACACAACGCGTTGAGTACGACGCGATGAGCACGACGCGATGTGCACGACGACTATGAGGAGGATGGTGATGAGCATGCTGCTGGCCGCAAGGACGATAGCAAGTAGGATGCGGCAAGTATGATTGCGAGCTTCGTGACATGGTTAGCGCAGCTCACAGAGTGACAGACAGCGGGAAGTTGTACAATACAACGTGACGAGTACAATGTCAATGAGGGTGCCAGCGGCGAGAACGTTAGTGGGTAGGACGCGGCCGGTATGATGTCAATGAGGGTGCTGGCGGGGAGGACGATAGCAAGTAGGACACGGCGAGTATGATTGCAAGTAAGACGCGGCGAGTATGATTGCGAGCTTTGTAACATGGTTAGCACAGCTCTCAGAGTGACAGACAGTGGGAAGTTGTACAATACAACGTGACGAGTATGATGTCAATGAGGGTGCCGGCGGCGAGAACGATAGCGAGTAGGCCGTGGCGAGTATGAGCACGCGTAAGACGCGGCACGTATGATGTCAATAAGGGTGCCGGCGGCGAGGATGATAGCAAGTAGGACACGGCGAGCGTGATTGCAAGTAAGACGCGGCGAGTATGATGGCGAGCTTTGTGACATGGTTAGCACAGCTCTCGGAGTGACAGACAGCGGGAAGTTGTACAATACAACGTGACGAGTACGGTGTCAATGAGGGTGCCGGCGGCGAGAACGATAGGGGGTAGGACGCCGTGAGTGTGGGCGAGTAGGACCCAGCAATTATGAGAGCGAGTTAGACGCGGCGAGTATGATGGTGAGAAAGGCGCAACGAGTAAGCTGTCGATTAGGAAAATGTCGACGAGTAGGACGAGGTGAAAGGAGAAGAAAAAAGGGGTCCATCTATGAGTGATGAGCCGAACCTTGCGAAAGCGCAAGCGTTAGTAGTGGCTTGGTACTTTCTATTGCCATCGTACTCGCCACGACTTACTCGCGGCATCCTACTCGCTATCATTCTCGCTGCTGGCACCCTCATTGACATCGTACTCGTAACATTGTATTGTACAACTTCCCGCTGTCTGTCACTCCAAGAGCTGTGCTAACCATGTCACAAAGCTCGCCATCATACTCGCCGCATCTTACTTGCAATCATACCCGCCGCGTCCTACTTGCTATCGTCCTCGCCGCTGGCACTCTGATTGACATCATACTCGCCGCATCTTACGCGCGCTGATACTAGCCGCAGCCTACTCGCTATCGGTCTCACCGCCGGCACCCTCATTGACATCGTCCTCGCCATGTTGTATTGTACAACTTCCCGCTGTCTGTCACTCTGAGAGCTGCGCTAACCATGTCACAAAGCTCGCAATCATACTCGCCGCATCTTACTTGCAATTATACTCGCCGCGTCCTACTTGCTATCGTCCTCACCACCTGCACCCTCATTGACATCATACTCGCCACGTCCTACCCGCTATCGTCCTCACTGCTGGCACCCTCATTGACATCGTACTCCTCACTGTGTATTGTACAACTTCCCAGTGTCTCTGTCACTCTCAGAGCTGTGCTAACCATGTCACAATGCTCGCAATCATACTCGCCGCATCCTACTTGCTATCGTCCTCGTCGCTGGCGGCGTGCTCATCACCATCCTCCTCATCACTATCCTCCTCATAGTTGTCGTGCTCATCGCGTTGTGTTCATCTCATCCTGCTCATCGCGTTGTGCTCATCGCGTTGTGCTCATCGCGTTGTGCTCATCGCGTTGTGCTCATCGCGTTGTGCTCATCGTGTTGTGCTCATCGCATTGTGCTCATCGCGTTGTGCTCATCGCATTGTGCTCAACGAGTCATGCTCATCCCGTTGTGCTCAACCCATCGTGCTCATTGCGTCGTGCTCATCGCGTTGTGCTCAACGCGTTGCGTCGTATTTGCCAACTTTCCTTTGTTGCCGCGCGAAGTCTGGTAGTAGCATATAAAGATGTACATTAGATAGAATGAATAGAACTGGACTGAGTCACGATGCCTGGAACCCGCTGCGTGTTTGCGAATGCGACAAGAGTATTTGCTAAGATGTTCCGTGCCTTGACCGACAGCGTGACCATGGTGCCATGACACGCGTCGTCCGGACGCCATTTGCCCTGACACGGCTGCGTCCTGAAGGAAAATGCCCTGACATGGCTGCGTCCAGAAGGAAAATGCCCTGACATGCTCTGTCCAGTAAGCAGATGCCATGGCGAGCTGTGTCCGGACGCACGGCGCCCGGGCATAGGCGTCCGAATGCACGGTGCCATGGCGTGCTGCGTCCGGACGCACGGCCCCCTAGCATACCGTGTCCGAATGCACGGTGCCATGGCCTGCTGCATCCGGACGCACGGTGCCCTGGCATACGGTGTCCGAATGCACGGTGCTATGGCGTGCTGCGTCCGAATTCACATTGCCTGTGCGTTTCGCGTTGGGAGCAGTATGTCCCCTGCCAGGGTGCATCCAGAGCGTCCCGAGTGCCTGGTGCGTCTGGACGCAGCCTGTGCGTCCGGACGCAGATTTTTTTTCCTGATGCACTTTCCCGAACACGAGCCGGTACTTGGTCCGGGGGCTACCCAGCGCTATAGGATTGGCTTGAAGTCAAGCCTCCGCTTCGGTATCTGTTCAACTCGATGTCCCTTACCTTGATACGGTGTGTGCCCTGCATGATAATCGTTCTAAGCATCTCCGATAAGTGGGGAATACGCTCACGCTGTCCTGCACTGGCAAAGCCCAGCATTCATTGCCATAATCGAGTGTCAATGACGAGGATGCGAGTGGTAGCATGATCTCTCGTATCTCCTGACCACGGGGTGCAATGGTATCGTCTTGGGCCTTCGAGCCGTCTGCGACGATACAGCGATTCCCAACTCGTGGTGTTGTTCCTCTAGGCCGTGCCTCTGGAAACAACCCCACTCCTATTCCGCGATCTAGACTCGCAGCTCCTTGTGGTCCCGGTTTTATTACGATCGCTTGTCCTGCTTATGATGACCACCAAGGTTGTCTTCCTCTGCGGCAGCGCTTGTGCTTTCCCAGTCGGTACCGGTACTTGGCCCAGGGGTTTCCTGGTGCTGCAGAGTCGGTTGACCCGAGCTGAGCCGCGATGCTGTCAGTGGCCCAGTCTCGGTATGCCGTCCTAAGACCGTGCGACGAGTTTCCGATACCTTCCTGCCTGGTCCGTATCCGAATTCCGACCCTGTAGTATTTAGGGTGTAACATCTGAGGTATAAAGCTCAGCTTGATATCAAAGGAGACGAATAGGTACAGGGTGTTGGCTTTGAGGAGACCTACGTTCTGGTCAGTATATTGCCTACCCTTCATTACCTAATAAGTTGCGCTGCCCAGGGAGAATGGGGGATCCATCAGCTCAATATCATCACTGCGTTCCTGAACCTAACAATCGACAATGAAGTCTATATGCAGCTTCCTGAAGGTATCAAGTGGCTCATTGCTGAGCCACTCTCCTTCCCATCATCCTCCTTGTCACCGCCTGACTCTACTCACAAATCTACTAACAATCCATGCGCAGAGGCACATTCAGTGAGTAGGACCGAGGAGAGATTCATCTAGTCAACTCGAACGCCAGACGGCAACTCACAGTGTGCGAGTATAGTGCACGGCAATGTACTGCGTGTGAGTATGACTCGCAGCAACTCACATCATATGAGTATGTCACTTACGGTGTTTGGGAACTTACGTATGAGTATGGTGCCTGGTAACTCATGTATCAGTACGACTTCTGGCAACTCACAGTGTGTGAGTACGGTACTCATGGTACTCAGCAACTTGTGTGTAAGCACAGTGACTGGCAACTCAGGTATGAGTATGGCGTCCAGCAACTCATGTATGAGTACAACTCCCAGCAACTCACAGTGTGTGAGTATGGCACTCACGGCACTTGGCAACTGACGTATGAGTACGGTGACTGGCAACTCACATGCTCTCTACGGCCTCAAGCAAGTACCTCTCCTTTGGCATGCTACCATAAACGAGTTCCTCCTGTCGATTGGCTGTACATGTGCACACATAGACAAGAATCTGTACCTCCTCACTGGTGTCTTTCTGCTTTGCTATGTCAACAACACCACAATCCTGTACCTGCGATCAACCTCCAAGGCCACCAAGGACCTCAAGACTGCACTGAGGAAGGAATACAAGATGATGAACCTCGGGAAAGCCAAGCAGTTCCTAGGCTTGGAAATAGACTGTTACGATTCTGGTGCCATCACCCTTGGACAGACCAAATAGATTCAGACCATTGTCAAACGCTTTGGGATGGAAGACGCAATCCCCACTCCTACCCCTCTCTACGACAAAATGACTCTTGAAAGTGAGCTGCAAGAAGAGACGGAAGTAGATGCTGGATACTACCAGACTATCATTTGCAGCTTGTCGTACACAGCCACCACTACCCATCCTGATATAGCCTTTGCAGTATCGGCACTCAGCCACTACAACAGCAGACCCTTTACATCACCTCTAACAGCTGCCAAACGAGTTCTCCTATACCTTAAAGAAACTACCAACCTCAAACTCGTGTTCTCTCACATACCAATCACTCTGTCACCAATATTGAGATTCACGGGCTCCAGCTTTGAAGTGGATTTCAACGGAAGAAAGTTGCAGGGAGGCTATATCTTCCAAATCTACAACGGACCAGTCCCGTGGAAATCCTACAAGCAGTCGATATTAGCACTCTCCAGACTCCACCAGGGAAGCCGAATACATCGCTTGCCCAGAAGCCACTTGAGAAGCCCAGTGGCTTGCCAAGCTGCACACAGACATTGTCAGGAAACTCGGATGTTCTCTCCTTGTCTGCACTGATTCCAATAGCATATTGAATAACATCTAGCCAGCTGGATACAGGAAAAGTAGGAACAAGCACATCGACGTGAAGTTCCACCACTGCCGAGACCTTCACTCCAGTCAAGAATTGGAATTCTCCTATGTTTCTACCAACAACCTGGCAGATATCATGATAAAGGTACTGGGACCTGAGAAGCATAGGGGCTTTACTGAGGCTATTGGACTATTGCATTAGAAAGGTTGCGATTTGTCTTTATCACGCTTTGTTTGTTTAATAGCATTGAGCTGGTACTCTTTTGTCCGCTAGCAGCTGGTCTATTTCCCCCAAGGTTTTTTTCCCTGTAGAGGTTTTAATGAGACTAGTGGGGATTTGTTTTATAAGGTTGACTTTAATGTCTTGTTGCTCTTTGTTGCTTACTTGCTGCTCTGTCTTCGATGGTAAACAGCAAGAGGGGAAGCGTCATGAGATGTGGGCTGGACAGGGACCGGGCATATTCTTGGAGATGAGACTGATAGTGTCAGCGCATTGTCTGGTGCACTAGCTACCAAGACCAATAGCATTGGCATAATGGCCTCGAGTGGAATAGCCAGGGAAACCGATATAATGGGGCGTCCTGCACCGGGACGTTCGCTCTGCACTGAATATACTGTATACCGATACACACATTTGGATAAAATCTGAGGATTGAGGCCGAGTGATATTTCATGAGCATGAGTTACAGGCGGGAGTGAGTGCTCTGTAAGAGAGAACCGACCTGACAACAGCCAAAGGCATAACAGAAGGTTACCAATGGGCAATGGGATGAGTGGGAGCCTTAGGAGAAGGTTCAGCCACATCCCTAGGAGGCATTAAGGTTATTCTCCACAAGTCCTATACAGTAAGTTACTAGTTACTCATTACCAGCGGAAAGAGCTACTTTTTCTGTACCAAATATAACTCCCAAACAGTCATGCAGTACGCGCTAGGCGGAATTACTGATACGTTATCTTCAGTTCACTGCGATTGCTACGGCACGTGTATCGACAACACCAAGCATTACGGGATGCTACCATAGAGGTGGAGTTGCATATCATATGGACACTCATGAGGTGTCTAGCTAGTGAGAATTGCAAACACACCGACAAGGGTGACGATGACTACAAGGGGGTGGAAACGAACATCATTCTCAACTACCCAGATCGAGAGTCATCTGGGTCCGAACCTATCAATCAGTGTCACGTCCCTATCAGTTCTTCCCCCTTGTACGAAGGGGAAGTATTCATGTACAATACAGAGGTGTTGTGGAACCCCAGGTCGGCTCGAGGGCAGACAGCCAACGAGTCAGCAAGGCTTAAAAAGAGCATCAAGTTTTCCAGTGTAGCAAGAGCATCAGCAACGAACAGTTAGATGTTGAGCCTTAACAATACAGTAAATTTACTGGGATCAACTCTCTTAGAACTCTCTTAGTGATATTTCCGAATATGAATCTCTTAGTGCATTTTCCCAACCACTCCTGTACGAATCCCTCGAAACTACACAGTCGCTTCGTTTCCACTAGACAAGTGTTGCCCATTCAAGGGTGATAGACTGTTGGTGACCACCGGAGTGACGGTGCCATTGGTGAAATACCCGGGTATTACAGCCAGTATCTTCCAACCATCTAGAGAAGGTCATGGGGCTGGAAGACTGTTGGTGGGATCCATCAAATGTCTGGGTTGTTCTCTTGTCGGACCTGGGTGTAATATATCTCGCTTCTGGCCATCTGGTCAATTTGATGCAGACATTAGCCTGCAGTCTGGGCTCAGTATTCCTCTAAGTCATCGACGTGAAAGTCCAGTTCAAATTATCAATAGAGCTGGTAGCCTAAGTTGGTGATGTAGGGAGATAGTGTGGTTGAATCCAATACCTTCTGAGGTCCGGTGAACTTGCCAAAGAAGAGATTGTCGGTACAGTCATCCTATAGGTAGTTGATGTAGGCCTATCGGTGTTGTACTATTACTGTATTCATTCGCTCTGTTTGGCTCTCTCTTTGAAGATAGAATGCAGTGGACAGGTATAGGTCGATCTTTAGATAGGAGCATAGGTGTTTCCAAAACCTGGATACGAACTGCAGTCCTCTTTCTAACATGATGGTTTCTGGCAGTCCATGGTAATGGAAGATCCTGTCACTGAAATGCTCACCCAGTTCTTGTACTGTAATATTCATTGTGTAGGGAGCAGGTGTCTCTACTTCGTCAGACTGTCCAAAAATATACAGATAGTGTTGTATCTCTTCAATAGTGGTAGGTCTATAAGAAAGTCGACTGATATATACCGCCAGAACTGGATTGGTACCAATAGAGGGTGAAGGAGACCGTATAGGGTATGGTGGGTAGCGTTTCCTTGTCGGCAGGTGTGGCAGTTTATCCTGAAATGTTCAAGGTTCTTTCGTATCTATGGCCAGTAGTACTAGTGTATTAGGAGCTTGTGGGTCTTTGCTTGTCATGGATAGTAACTGCTGGTGGTTTGTAGTGGTACTCTAAGAGGTACAGCCTAAGGGAGGTATGGTCTGGCAGATAAATGAGGTCCTGATAGATCAGCATGTTATCACTTACATTGCAATTACCCAGTGAAATTTGCCTGGAATACCTAGAACCTTTCTTCAGATATTGGAGGACCTAGCTGTAGTGGGGAGTGGATCAATTCAGTAGACTTCTGTGAATAGGTCCAACAGTACAGGATATTTGGTGTGGTTATCACAGTTGGTGTCAGTATAGTCAGTAATGTATCAGATGTAGTTCGCGAGGTCAGGATCGGTGGGGTCAGTGACAGACTGGATGTAGTTAGCATGTTCAGTATCAGTCTGTCTTTTTCCTGTGTGTGTGTGTATGTTTGTGTGTGTGTGTGTTTGTGTGTGTGTATGTATGTGTGTGTATTTTTTTTGGTGCATGTATATATATATATGTATATATGTAAAATAATACAGGTACAGCTGCAGTCATATCCAGAGGACTACAGAGTTGCTCTGACTACAACTACCATAGCCCTCCATTGTAGGAGTACTGTTGTTCCATAGCATATAAGTCAAATGGTAGAGGTTAAGATAATAATAGTCGGTGAAAAGGTGATAGGAAAAGAAAAAGTGATTGGGAGTAAAAATTTGATAGTAAAGGTGATAGGGAAAGTAAGAGTGGGGGGAGTCAAAATAAGATAGCAAAGGCAAGCGCATATGTTACACTGGAGAAATATCACAGGCAGGTACATACCCTTAGCGTGGTACCTACAGAGGAAGAAGATACGTACCGGTAGCTAGCTATTCTCATCAGGTGGATCTTAGAGAGTCTAGGTGGGAGATAAGACGGGGTTAAAGGTTACGGCCGAGAAACGGTTTAAAAGAATTAACCCCGGAGTAAGGGAACGGCAACCGGAAGTGTGAGAGGGAAGGTGTTAAGGATGAGACTCTCCCAAGAGCTCGGTCGAGACTCTTCCGAGAGCTCGTTTGTCGTAATCTCCAGCTCCAGATGCCGATGGGCTACAGAAAGAACTCAGTCTAGAACTGAGGGAATTTTGCGGCGCCAGTCACCCCTGGGCCTCAACTTATCGCCAGTACCGACCAGGACCAATGAGAGTCTCAGTCGAACCCATGCTCCGGTGGGAGTTCGCCGACCTTGCAGGAATAGTTAGCCAGAGTTACCAGGTCTCACCCAGCCTCTCGCTAATATATGCCGGTCTTTCTCTCCAGAGAGAAAGGGATGGCAGACCAAACACGACCCTCGAAAAAACCCATAGAAAAGATCTAAGATTATTCTGTTGTGAATTATCGAAAGTAGTCTGATTACCTTTGATTCTCCCCACACTCCGGTTACAATACAACCCCAGTGTCACAGCAATAGTCAAAATAAGATATTGAAGGGAAGAATGATGAGGGGAAAATGAGATAGGGATGGTAAAAGTGATAGTAAAAACAAAGGTGAGTAAAATATGAAGCAAGTGGTGAATGCAATGAGGGCTGAAATTGGGATAAAGATAGGAAAAGTAAGGTGAGTAAAATTAAGATGGTGATAGAAAAATGAGGGGTAGTTAGAAACATGTCCATTCTAAAGAGGGGAGCACCGGACACTTATACAAGTGTCTGTGTGCTAGTCCTAGTGTGTGACTGTCTATCTACAGAAGTCCTTAGGGCAGCCATGTGCCAAGTCCCACAAATTCTAGAAGCCACGCTAGCGGCCATGCTAGCCACTCTAGGCATGGCATCCGCGACGCCTGGAATCCTCCTCCTACAACCACTTCTGTCTCAATAAAACAAGCATTGCCACTAAAAAAAAACAACGACAAACCCAACTTATAACAATAACCCCTCCCATAATGCTCAGCTGATACTCCCTGTCACTCCCATTCCATCCACCAGTAGACTCGCAAGCCATTCGCAGTGTGGTATTCACCCAGCAGCTCGTTGCTACTGCCCCTCAGATTCGCCAGTGGTTCCCATGTAGGGTCAACGTAACCGACCCATTTGACCAAATAATCGAGATATCAAACTGTGGTAACTCTGTGCTCGCGGATCGACTCAACCTCATACTCAACTGTAGCAATGGAGCATAGTGGTGGTGGGGGTGGGTGGTCATGGGTTCTGTTGACTTTTGATAACTTGAGGCGTGCGACGTTGAAAACCGGATGTAAGCGCCAGTACGTCAGGATGTCGAGAATGAAAGCATTCTCGCCAGCTGACTTTAGGACTGTAAACAGACCGGCATATGGATGTTGAAACTTTCGCGAATTGGCGCTGTCGTTGGCAGTGGAATTGACATTGGCATAGCCGACGGGCAACAAACAGGCGTCCAGGAATACCGAATCACCTATCCGAAATGGGTGCGGCTCATGATGCTCGTTCGCTTCCGTCACCATTGTCAATTGGGCCTCTTCCATTCACTCTCGAAGCATCCGTAGGATCTTGATGAGCCATTCTGCATATTCGGTACTGGGTCTCTAATTTGGCGTCCGCGGAGCTGGTGCCAGTAAATCGAGCGGGAGCCTCGGAATGTATCCGATATCCGCCTCGAATGGCAACATTCCTATTGCCTTGTACTTAGCGGCATTGTAAGTGAACTCCGCCAACACTAACAACCGGCTCCACTGCTTGGGGGATTTCAGTTACCATATATATACGTTCAAAAACATTTCCAGAGTGGCATTTGTTTTTTCCGCTTGACCGTCCGACTGCGGGTGGTATGCTGTAGACATCCGAAGCTTAATCCCGAGTTGTGATCACAACAATTGCCAGAAACTGGAGGTAAATCGGATGTCGCGGTCAGATACGATGGATACGGGTAGCCCCCGTGACTGAACATAACCGTCAATGAATGCTGTTGTGAACTTTTCTGCAGTGAGCTTGGCTTCCAATGTGCTCGCTTCATCAGAGGATTGATGATTGTCGCTACAGCATCCTAACCGGCTTCCGACATCGGTAACTTGGTGACGAAATCGATGTTCACCCATTCCGCGCGTTCGAGTGGAATCGGTAGTACCTGCCGGAGTCCATACGGCCTGGCATTCTTGTGCTTGATTCGGTGGCATACGTCACATCTGGCAATCCATTCTGTGACTGAATCCGTCAACTTTGGCCAGTAGTACCAAGACCAAACCCCTGCTGCTGTCTTTACGATGCTGCTATGTCTACCACCCAGAATAGTGTCGTATGCTTCTCGAATCACTTCCGTTCTCAAGAATTTTGGGATACATAACCTTCCGCCCGACAGCTTATGGTACAGCAGGCCTTCTTCAAGTGTGTATGACTTTGCTCGTTCCTTAACACGGCGAGACTGCTTCGAACTTGTCGTTTTATCCTTGTTTTTGTTGCTATTGCTCAAATATTCTAGAACTGGACTGAAAATTGTGTCCTCCCCATAGCCTTTTCGAACATTGTTCAGCCACTCGATTGAGGATGATACCTGCATTTTGATGACATTAAGGTGCTGCGGGTCGACCTTCGGCTGCTCGTCCTACGTGTGTACACAATCCGGCTGAGTGCAACTGCCACAACATTAGCTACTCCAGGAAATTATTTGACCTTGTAGTCATGCCGTTGGAGCCTGTCAAGGTGACCCCACTGACGGCTCATCAGCTTATTTTGTCCAAGGATATGCTGCAATGATGCATGATCCGTATAGATGGTGGTACGTTTCCGCCCATGAACATAGCAGGTCCAATGTTCCAGATTTGCGCTGATTGCAAGGAACTCACGGTCGTATGCTGGATACCTCACCTCGACTGTGTGGAGCTTCCTCCAAAAGTATCCCAGTGGCCGCTCCACCAACCTTGCTTCATACAGCTGCTTTTACACCAGAACACCTCCAATCGTGGTATCCAAGGTATCAGTTCGCAGGATGAAATTGGCCTCCGGATCCAGGGTTGCCAAGATCAGTGCGGATATCAAAGCCTTCTTGAGATCCTCAAACAGATCCCCATGCTGGCTAGTCCAGATGTAGTCGTTCTTGGGTTTTGCCGCGAGGTCATGTAGCAGACAAGCTCGATGGGTGAATTTCGGGACAAACTTCATGTAGTAGCCGGCTAAACCAAGGAATCCACGAAGTTCCGTTGGTGTTTTAGGTGTTGTCCATTCCCATACCACCCTGACCTTCTTTTCCTCAGTGTGAATGCCGTGTTTATTTACCCTGAAACCAACGAACGACGTTTCCAGAGTACCAAACACGCACTTGGCCTCACTCAGACGTAATCGGGTGTTCCGTAATGCCTGAAGTACGCCTTCCACATGTGACTTGTGTTCTGCCAACATTTTTGAAAAAATCAGGACATCATCCAGATACACGATTGCATTTCGGTGATGCGGATGTAATATTCTGTGTATCATACGTATAAATGCAGCTGGTGCATTTGCAAGTCCGAACGGAATGACTTTATACTTGTAGAATCTGTCTGACGTTATGAATATGGTCTTGTAGCAGTCGTCTGAATGCAGTCGCACCTGGTGGTATCCGCTCGCCAAGTCCAACTTGGTAAACACGCGTACCCCATGGAGCTTATCCAGCAAGTCCTCGATATATGGCAAAGGGTACTGATCTTTGGTCATTATCGAGTTCAACTCACAGTATCAACACACAGTCAGAGTGTGGCATCTGGCTTTTTCACAAAGATTATCGGTGCTACGTAATGTGAATGTGAGTCCGTCACCCACCCGTTGGCAAGTAACTTCTTGATCTGTACCTCGAATTCTATCCTTTCAGACTGTGTCATCTGTTATGGCTGTCAGTGAGGAATTTTTGCTGTCCGATCGGTATGGATACTGAAATCATGATCTCCTGGTGGTGGTACGCTGCTCAGTGGCTGAAAGAGGTCATCAAAATCCCACCAGATTTGAACTCTCCACTTCCCTAGGTCTGCCAAAACAGATTTATCCTCACCGAATTTCTCGTCCACCTGTCGCTCCTGGATGTCGATCACGAATATCCGGTCGCCACTAGATTTTGCCATGGCCCGTCGTGTCTTGTTTGCGGATATCAGGTTGATGGAGGCCACTTGAGCTACCGCTTCGCAGTGGTTGTCAACTTCCCAGAAGCGGCCCTGGTACAGTCGAAGTCCTTTTAAGGAAAATCTGAGTAAGAACACTGGTCGTCCATCTATCAGCAACGACCAATCAGCATCCAACAGGTATAAGGCGTTGTTCGAATCCACAAATGGCATGTCTTCGAGTGCCAATTCTTTCCAATAATAATGTTGTAGGCACCTTTAAGATCAAACACAGTATACCAGCCTATAACATCTGCGTAGTTCCCAGTGATGCACCTTATACCTCCGTTAAGCCAGACCTGGTATCTGTCCTCGGGAGGGTATTTGGTTCCGGCTGTGACGATTGATATACGCCCAGCATGTCGAAAGGGTAAACCAAGCTGTTTTACGAATGCGATATCGATATAAGAGTGTGAAGCACATGGGGTCCATTAGGGTGTAGGCTGAGCAAGTTTTGGAATGACAGGTTTGGACTTTGGCATAAAAACGTAACAAATCACTTTTATCATTAATGTCTTTCTGTACCACCTTAAGGTTTGTCAAATAAAGTCTTGCTGCCTCTCGTTCCTTAGTAGGAGGAGGCTCTGTCACTCCTACTGGTGGGGCACGTAATTTGGGTTGGTTGACACAGTAGGAAGTTTGGCCGGAGCGGTACAGGGATTGCTGAGGGGGTGGCAGCTGGTTGAAAGATTGTTGTTTCTGGAATTGCCCCTCACATCCGGCTGCGCATCCTCCTTTGCCTCCTCCATGAACTCTGACTGGTGCCGTGTGATTGTTCAGAGTACTGCACTGGTGCGCAATGTGACCAAAACCAAGGCAACAGTGCCACTGTATTTTTTCGTCAACCACAGCATTGAATTCATCATTGACCACCGTGTTGAGTTCGTCATTCCCGATATTAGTCAGATTGGATGGTATTGGCAGAAACGGAAGGGTGCGTGCAGCGACAATATCCATCATACCAGATAGTGTCATCTGGTTTCTGTTCCCGAGGATGTTCATAAGGTGTGCCTGCTGCGATATATCGTTCTGTGTCGCGTCTGGCAGCTTGATCAGGTACTCCTCCCAGAGTGGGTTTTCCCTCGTAATGGTCAGCAACCCGTCCAGAATGGTGATTAATTCCAATGCTCTCTGGTTGAAAGACAAAACCTGCTGGCAGCTAAACTGTAAGGTATACCATTCATGGCAGATTACTGAAATAGCCCGTTCTGGAGCGTTCTGGTGCTTGAAGAGGATCTTCAAAGCATCCCATGTGATCTTGTAGTTGTATTCCTCTGGAGGAATAGCGTCCCCACCCTATTTCTTCATGCTGTTCTCGAACCAGTGGAACACCTTGGCTGTGAGAAAACGCCATAACGTGTTGATCTTCTGGTTGTCTTTGGATGCCCCTTGACATACTGCTCCACTCTGTCGGACATAGTGCTGTATGTCTTCAAGAAATTGAACGACAACCTCCAAATCCTGGGAACTATCAAATCTCTTTGGTTCATGCGGTTTAATTTTTTGAATGATCAGGTTTTGGCTCAAGGTCCCAGCCTGTAGTTTTGTGGCTTGTTCGCTAATGACCAAGAGGTGATCGCAGTGCTATGCTTTGGAAATGCTCGCCGTGCTTGGCAAATGCCCACCGTGCTTTGGAAATGCTCGCCGTGCTTCAGAAATGCTAGCCGCGCTTTGGAAATGCTCACTGCGCTTGGGAAATGCCCGCCGCAGTTTGAAAATGCTCGTTGCACTTAGAAAATGCTCGTCGTACTTGGGAAATGCCGGCCATGCTTTGGAAACAATCGCTGTGCTTTGGAAATGCTCGCCGCGCTTTGGAAATGCTAGCCGCGTTTGGGAAATGCCCGCTGCACTTTGGAAATACTCGCCACGCTTTGGAAATGCTCAGCACTTCTACCCAATGAATGGGTTATATAGGCAGTAACTCAGCCCGGTGAACAGGTAGTTAAGACTGCTAGACGGTGTGTGTGTATGGTGTATGTGTACAGCGTGTATGTGTACGGAATGTCAATATGGCGTGTGAATACGGCGTGTGAATATGATGTGTGAATACGGCATGTGAATATGGCGTGTGAGTATCTTTTCCTTGAAGGTCAGCGCACTGTACGTGACTGGAAACAGCTTGGTGAGACTTAAGGTATGGGCCCCAAAACACTGGCCCCCGCACTTACCACTCACCACACCCTCCCGCAGCTACTTTTCACGTCAGAGTCCATTCACTGGGCCGTCCCGTGTCTTGTCGCTTGGTTTCCTCGTTTTCTCGATTTTCTCGTTATCCTCTCGGTATCTTGGTGTTTCTGCGCCCTCCTTCTGCCCGCCGTTCATCACACGGTGCAATAAAGAATGCTCGCTGCTGGTCGTACGGGGCAGAGAAATAAAGTGTGTCGTACGGGGCAGGAAAATAAAGAATGTTCGCCGCTGGCCATACAGGGCAGAGAAAATAAAGTGTTGCTACCAGTTGAGGGGTAGCGAGAAACATGTCCATTCTAAAGAGGGGAGCACTGGACACTTATACGAGTGTCCGTGTGCTTGTGCTTGTGTGTGGCTGTCTATCTACAGAAGTCCTTAGGGCAGCTATGTGCCAAGTCCCACAAACTCTAGAATCCACACTAGCGGCCATGCTAGCCACTCTAGACGTGGCGTCCGCGACGCCCCGAATCCTCCTACAAAAAGGCAGTGAGTAAAATCTATAGTGAGTGAAAATAAAAGCTATAGCGAGTAAAAATGAGATTAGAAAGGCGACAGCAATGGAAAGTACAAATGAGAGGGGTAAAGAAAATGAGGTGAAGATAAAAGTGACAGTAAGTGAAAATGAGATTAGGAAGTCAATAGCAATGGTGAGTGAACATCAGATACAGTAAAAGGAAAGGTGGGTGAAAATAAGAAGGATATAAAATTTGAAAAAGAGATGGTATAAGAGATAGGGAATTAAATTCAGATGCAAAGGTAAAAGCAACAGTGAGTAAAAATCAGAGGGGAATGACGAAAATGATAGGGAGTCAAAATGGGATCAAGATAGTAGAAGGAATGGTGGATGAAATTAATAGTGAGTAAAAACAAGATAGGGATGATGAAAGAGATAAGTGAAAATGGAAGGGGTACAGGCAAATGAAATAGAGATGGTTGAAGTGATAGTAAGTGAAATTTTTATTATGAAGATAATACCAATAAGTAAAAAAGAGATAGAGATAGTAAAAGCGATCGCGAGTGAAATCAAGAAGGCCATGGTAAATAAGAGGTGGTGATGAAAGTGATAAGGATTATGGGAAAAATAAAAGGAAATAGAAAATGAGATGGTGAAATTAATGAGGAGACAAAATTACAAAAAAATAGAAAATTAGATTGGGATTAAATAGTAAAATCAGAGGGGGATGCAGTAAAGATGGTATGGGTAGAGAAAATGAGAGGTATTCTAGTTTTTGCTGATGTGAGCAGGGGATAGGCAGGAAAATTGGACTGGAGATACGGAGGAAAATTGGGTATAGGATAGGGAGAAAAATTGGGTGGGGAATAGGCTGCAGGATAGAGTGTAGGATAGGGTGCAGGATAGGGTGCAGGATAGGGTATGGATAGAGTGTAGGATAGGGCTCAGGATAAGACTTAAGATATCGAAGGACTCGTTTGGCCACCGTCATATGCATCTTGTATGGCTTGAGGAGGTATCTGCTAAGCGCAGCAACAGCGAATGCAATTTTGGGACGTGTTGCTTGTGCTGCGTAGATGAGACTTCCGACAATCGACTTGTATTGTGTTTGATCAGCTTCAGCGTCAGCGTTGTTTGACATGTTGTCCAGTCTGATCTTGTAATCCATTCGCGTATTGACCGTATTCGGATTCTCCATCCCATATCAATGAAAAATCGTGTTGATATATGACTGTTGGCCAAGTGTGATGGAGCTGTCCGGCAAACGATTAATCTCAAAACCTAGGAACTGCTTGACCGGTCCGAGGTTCGTCATCTTATACTGGCGCATCAACGACTCTTTGACATCAATGGCTCTGCTTTTAGTGGATTCGGCATAGAGGAGTTGAATATAATCAACATAAAGTAGTAGCATTACGCCTTGGTTGCATACATAGAGATTGTGATCTGCTGATACCTTGTGAAAGCTAATAGAGAGAAGAAAGCCATCGATTGATTGGTGCCAGCGCCTTGTAGCTTGCTTGAGTCCATACAATACCTTATTCAAACGTAGGAAACCTGACCTCCGCGTGTTCGATTCGGACAACCTGTTAATGCCCTTGGGTAACGCTGTGAAGACGACCTTATCGATTTTGGGATTGAGAAATGCAGTAACCACATCGAGATGATCACTATTCCAGCTGTTGTATGCCATAAAGCATAGAAGGTAGCGTAAAGTAGTTAGCTTTCCAACCGGCACATAATTCTCATCAAAATCAATGCCTTTCACTTGTTCATATCCTTTGACAACAAGTCTGGCCTTGTATCTGAGCGTTCCGTCTGGATAATGCTTCGTCTTATCAACCTATTTGCAGCCATTTGGCTTGCTCTCGGTATGCTTGACGAGTGTAAATGCATTATTCTCCATAAGAGATGCATATTCTTCTTGCATGGCTGACTTCCAATACTTGTATAGAGGGCTATTAAGCACCTCACGATATGACCTTGGGTCTGAGTCAGACGGATTCGTCGCCAACAAATCGGGCAGAGTTGGCGGATTTGCCGTCGATGCAGTATGCGCTGCCAACGCAGTGTGCTCTGACAGACGATGACTTCTTGTAACACGTCTTTCTTGATTGGTACATTGACCGGTGCGTAAATCTGTAGTACGACTTGACGGTTCTTGACCAGTACGTATATTTGTACGATTTTGTCCAGGCGCATGTAGGAGGAGGACTCCGGGAGTCGTGGACGCCACGCCTAGAGTGGCTAGCATGGCCGCTAGCATGGGTTCTAGAGTTTGTGGGACTTAGCAGATGGCTGCCCTAAGGGCTTCGGTAGATAGACAGTCAAACACTAGCACTAGCACACGGACACTTGTATAAGTGTCCAGTGCTCCCCTCTTTAGAATGGCCATGTTTCTCGCGGCCCCTCAACTGGTAGCAACACTTTATTTTCTCTCTGCCCCACATGACCAGCGGCGAGCATTCTTTATTTTCCCTGCCCCGCACGACCAGCAGCGAGCATTCTTTATTGCACCGTGTGACGAGCGGCGAGCAGAAGGAGGGCGCAGAAACATCAAGATCCCGTGAGGACAATGAGAAAATCAAGAAATCGAGGAAACCAAGCTACGAGACATGGGACAGCCCAGGGAACGGACTCTTGCGTGAAAAGTAGCTGCCAGAGGGCACAGCGAGTGGTAAGCGCGGGGGCCGGCATTTCGGGGCCCATACCTTACGTCTCACCAAGCTGTTTCCAGTCACATACAGTGCGCTGACCTTCAAGAAAAAGATACTCACATGCCGTATTCACACGCCGTATTCACACACCATATTCACACACCGTACACACACGCCAACCCGTTCATTGGGCGGATTCGAGAAGAATTTGAGCAAATCAAGCGGATTCAGGAAGAAACCGAACGCCATATTCACATGCCATACACACACGCCGACCAGCAGTCTCAACAACCCATTTACCAGGCTGAGCTACTGCCTATATAACCCGTTCATCGGGCAGAAGCGCTGAGCATTTCCAAAGTGCGGCGAGCATTTTCAAGATCCTGAGAGGACAACAAGAAAAAAATCGAGAAAAACGAGGAAACCGAGCGACGAGACAAGGGACGGCCCAGCGAACGGACTCTCGCATGAAAAGTAGCTGTTGGAGGGCGCGGCGAGCGGTAAGCGCGGGGGCCGGCGTTTCAGGGCCCATACCTTACGTCTCACCAAGCTGTTTCCAGTCACATACAGTGCGCTGACCTTCAAGAAAAAGATACTCACACACCGTATTCACACGCCGTATTCACACGCCGTACACACACGCCGTACACACACAAAGTCCAGCAGTCTCAACTACCCGTTCACCAAGCGCGGCGAGCATTTTCCAAAAAAAAAGGAGCAGCGAACAAAACAAGGCATGCCGAAACATCGAGCAATGTCAAACACCCCGAAACTCTGGCCGGAGCCGGGCGAGCTACTCGGGTGGATTGGTGAAGCGAACCTCTCGCGCGATGAAAATGCGGTAGTCATAGATGTTTCAGCCGAAGCGGTCCTAAATGCCTACACCCAGTGGTACGACAGTCACCGGGAGGCTTCTGTGAAGATTGCAGATCTGGCGGCACTGGAGCACCGACTTTGTAAGGAAGAGGAGGAGACGGCGGTTTGGAAGCAGCGCTGTGATCGCCTCTTTACCATCAGCGAACAAACCGCAAAACTACAAGATAGGGCCCCGAGCCAAAACCTGATCGTTCAAAAAATCAAGCCATATAAGCCAAAGAGGGTTGATGGTTCCCAGGACTTGAAGGTTGTCGCTCAATTTCTCGAAGATGTGCAGCACTACGTTCGACAGGGCGAAGCAGTCTGTCAAAAAGCATCCGAAGACAATCAGAAGATCGACACCTTCTGGCGTTTTCTCACCGCCAAAGTGTTCCACTGGTTCGAGAACTGCATGAAGAAACAGGGTGTGGATACTATCCCACCAAAGGATTACAACTACAATACCACATGGGACGCCGTGTAGGTCCTCTTCAAGTGCCAGTATGTTCCAGAACGGGCTATTTCAGTAATCCGCTGCGAATGGTATGCATTGAAGTACAATCGCCCGCAGGTTTTGAAGTTCAACCAGCGAGCATTGGAGCTGATCACCATTCTGGGCGGGTCGCTCACCATTACAAGGGAAAATCCGCTGTGGGAGGAATACCTGATCAAGCTGCCGGAAGCGACGCAAAACGATATATCCCAGCAGGCACGCCTTATGGATATACTCAGTGGCAATAGTCAGAAGCAGATGACGCTGTCCGGCATGATGGATATCGTCACCGCACGGACTCTGCCGTTTATGTCGATGCCGTCTGGTAGCGTCACCCCGACCCAATCCCCAGCCGGGCCCCCCACCGCACACGGCGACCCAATGGACTTGAGTAATATCGAGAATGACGAACTGAATGCAGTTGTCGATGGAAAGATACAGTGTCACCGTTGCCTTGGGTTCGGTCACATCGTACGCCAATGAGGCACTCCAGCCACAGATAACCGTATGGCACAATTCACGCCTCCAGCAGGACGTGAGGGAGGGCATGAAGGACTACAGAAGCCTCATCCACCCCACCAGCCGCCACCTACGCAACAGTCACCGTACCGTCAGTCATCCCACCAGCCACCACCTATTCAACAGCCACCGTACCGTACCAACCAACCGAATTGGCTTGCGCCGGTCAAGCACGTCAACGTCGACGATCCGGAGGCAAGGTCCGGTGTGTACTTCGATGGAGGTTGGTCAGAGGAGGGAATGCCAGATGAAAATGAAGGATTGACGGACTTGTTGGATTTGGGTGGATCGGATTGGGATAAGACCAGTAAGTTGGCACAGAGTGAGGGAAAAGGGGCTCAGTAGGAGTGACAGAGCGTCCTCCTACTAGAGAATGAGAGGCGGCGAGACTTTATTTGACAAACCTTAATGTTATACGGAAGAACATTAATGATAAAAGTGATTTGTTACGTTTTTACGCTAAAGTTCAAACCTCTCGTTCCAAAACTCGCTCAGCCTACACCCTAATGGACCCGGGTGCATCCCACTGTTATATTGACACCACTTTTGCATGGCAGCTCGGCTTACCTTTTCGACATGCTGGCCGTATGACAATCGTCACAGCCGGAACGAAACACCCTCCCGAGGATAGATACCAGGTCTGGCTTAATGGACCTATACGGGGCAGCACAGGGAACTACGCAGATGTTACCGGTTGGTACACTGTGTTTGATCTTAAGGGCGCCTACGACATTATTATTCGAAAAAATTAGCACTCGAGAACGCACCATTTAGTGGATTCTGACAACGTCTTGCACCTGTTGGATGCGGACTGGTCTTTACTGACGGACGGTCGACCGGCATTTGTTCCCAGGCTTTCCTTAACAGGACTTTGACCTCACCAGGGCCGCTACCGGGAAGTTCACAACCACTGCGAAGCGGTAGCTCAAGCGGCATCCATCAACCTGATTTCCGCAAATGAGACACGATGGGCAATGACAAAATCCAGTGGCGACAGGATATTTGTGATCGACATCTGTGAACGACGGGTGGGCGAGGAATTTGGTGAGGATGAATCCGTTTTGGCGGATCTGGGGAAGTGGAGAGTCCAAATCTGTCGGGACTTTGACGATCTCTTTCAGCCACCGCGTGGCGTTCCACCACCAGGAGAACATGATTTCCGTATCCATACCGATCCGACAGCAAAAATTCCACACCGCCAGCTGTACCGAATGACACAGTCCGAGAGGAAGGAATTTGAGGTACAGATTAAGAAGTTGCTTGCAAACGGATGGGTGACGGACTCACATTCACATTATGCAGCACCAATAATCTTTGTGAAAAAGCCTGACGCCACGCTCCGAATGTGTGTCGATTACTGTGGATTGAACGCAATAACGGCTAAAGACCGGTACCCTTTGCCATACATTGAGGATTTGCTGGATAAGCTTCACAGAGCACGGGTTTTCACCAAACTAGACTTGGCTAGCGGATACCACCAGGTACGGGTGCATTCAGACGACTTCCACAAGATGGCATTCATAGCGCCGGACGGATTATACGAGTATAAGGTTCTTCCGTTTGGACTTGCAAACACACCAGCCACTTTCATGCGTATGATGCACAAGATATTACATCCACACCGCCGAAACGCAATCGTATACCTCGACGATGTGCTCATCTTTTCAGGAATGCTAGCAGAACATAAGGCACATGTGGAAGGTGTGCTGCAAGCATTACGGAATGCACATTTGCGTCTGAGTGAGGCCAATTGCGTGTTTGGTACTCTGGAAACGTCGTACGTCGGTTTCAGAGTGAATAAACACGGTATTCACACCGAGGAGAAGAAGGTCAGAGCAGTACATGATTGGCCAACACCCAGGACGCCTACGGAACTTCGCAGTTTCCACGGTTTAGCGGGTTACTATAGGAAATTCGTTCCGAAATTCGCTCACCGGGCCCATCTGCTATATGACCTCTCCGTAAAGCCCAGAAACGACTACATGTGGACCAGTCGACACAGGGAGCAGTTCGGAGACCTCAAGCAGGCACTGATATCTGCACCGGTCCTGGCAATGCTGGATCTGGAAGGCGATTTCACCCTACGAACCGATGTCTCGGACACGGCTATTGGAGGTGTTTTGGCTCAAAAACAGCTGTTTTAAGGAAGATTGGTAGAGCAGCCACTGGGATATTTCTCAAGGAAGCTTCACGCAGTTGAGTCGAGATATCCAGCATATGACCGTGAACTTCTTGCGATCAGGGCAAACTTGGAACATTGGGCCTGCTACGTCCACGGTCGAAAATGCACCACCATTTATACGGATCATGTGTCATTGCAACATATTCTGGCGCAGAATAAACTGCCAAGCCGTCAGTGGCGTCACCTTGACAGGCTCCAACAGCACGATTACGAGGTAAAGTACTTTCCTGGAGCGGCGAACGTGGTGGCAGACGCACTCAGCCGGATTGCCTACACTCAGGGAGGGCAGTCAGAAGTCGAGCAGCCAAAAGCCGATCCGTAGCACCTCAACATCGTTGAGATGCATGTATCAGCCTCAACCGAGTGGCTAAACGATGTGCGAAATGGCTACGCAGAAGACGCGATTTTTGGCCCCGTTCTACAATATCTGAGCAATACCGACGAAAAGGTGAACAAAAAGGCAAGGTCGAAACAGACTCATCGTATTCAGGAACGAGCAAAGTTGTACACACTCGAAGAAGGCCTTCTGTTCCATAAGCCATCAGGCGGAAAGCTGTGTATTCCAAAGTCCATGAGAGCAGATGTGGTTCGCGAAGCACACGATGCTATTCTGGGCAGCGGACCTAGCGGTATCGCAAAAACAGCAGCAGCGGTCAGTTCACGGTACTACTGGCCAAAGTTGACAGATTCAATCGCAGAATAGATTGCCGGATGTGACGTGAGCCACCGAATCAAACACAAGAATGCCAGGCCGTATGGATTTCTACAGCCGCTACCGATTCCACTCGAACGGGTCGAACGAGTAAATATCGATTTTGTCACCAAGTTGCCAACATCGGAAGGCGGCTACGATGCAGTAGTGATAATTATCGATCCCCTAACGAAGTGAGCACGGTGGATTCCTGTTAAAGAAGCCGATCTCACCACAGAGAAGTTTGCGACAGCGTTCATCGACGGTTATGTACGGTCGCGGGGGCTCCCTGTATCGATTGTCTCCGACCAGGAGACCCGGTTTACCTCTGGCTTCTGACAATCATTGTGTTCACAACTCGGAATCAGGCTTTGGATCTCTACGGCATACCATCCGCAATCGGATGGCCAGGCGGAAAAGGCGAATGCCACTCTGGAAATGTTTTTGAAGGCATATATAGTGCAACTCAAATCCCCCGAGCAGTGGAGCCGTTTGTTGCCGCTGGCGGAGTTTACCTACAATACAGCAAAGCATAAGGCTATAGGTAGGTCGCCGTTCGAAGCAGATATTGGATTCATTCGGAGACTTCCACTAGATCTGTTGGCACCAGGACCACGGACACCGATATCGAGACCGGGAACGGAATACGCAGAACGCCTTGTCAAGATCCTACGAATGCTTCGAGAGCGAATGGAAGAAACCCAGCTGACAATGGTGTCGGAAGCGAACGAGCATCGCCAGCTGCACCCGTTTCGGGTAGGCGATTCGGTATTCCTGGACACCCTTTTGCTGCCAGTCGGCTACACCAATGTCAATTCCACTCCCAACAACAACATCAACTCGCGAAAGTTTTAATATCTGTACGCCGGTCCGTTTACAATCCTGAAGTCTGCCGGTGAGAATGCGTTTGTTCTTGACATCCCAGCACACTGGCGCTTACACCTGGTCTTCAATGTCGCACGCCTCAAACTGTTGAAGGTCGACAAAACCCGTGAACACCCACCCCCACCACCGCTACGCTCCACTGCTACTGTTGAGTAAGAGGTTGAGTTGATCTGCAAGCACAGAGGCACCATGGTTTGAGATCTCGAATATCTGGTCAAATGGGTTGACTATGCTGACCCTACGTGAGAACCGCTGGCGAATCTAAGAGGTAGCAGCAACGAGCTGCTGGGTGAATACCACGCTGCGAATGGCCTATGAGTCTACCGGTGGATGGAACGGGAGTGACAGGAGGTGTAGGCGATGTGTGGTGGGCCGGGTATATTTTGCTGTTTTCGGTTGCGTTGGAGTGCACTTTGTTACGTTCGTGGTTATTGTTATAAGCTGGGTTTGTCGTTGTTTTTTTTTGTTTTTGTTGTTGTTGTTTTTTTTTGTTTTTTTGATTTTTTTTGTTTAGGGGCGGCGCTTGTTTTATTGAGAGGGAAGTGGTTGTAGGAGGAGGATTCCGGGCGTCGTGGATGCCACGCCTAGAGAGGCTAGCATGGCCGCTAGCATGGCTTCTAGAGTTTGTGGGACTTAGCAGATGGCTGCCCTAAGGGCTTCGGTAGATAGACAGTCACACACTAGTGCTAGCACATGGACACTTGTATAAGTGTCCAGTGCTCCCCTCTTTAGAATGGACATGTTTCTCGCGACCCCGCAGCGCATCTTAATCGGTTTTTCCAGATACGACTTGACTGGGATTGTCTGGGTGTATGCGTGACTTGCCCGGATTGTCCGGGTGTATGCGCAACTTGACCAGTGTTTCTGGGCGCGACTTGACCGGATTGTCCGGGTGTATGCGCGACTTGACCAGTGGTTCCGGGTGTATGCATGACTTGACTGGTGTTTCTGGTTTCAGCAATTTGCTCTTCGGTATATATCGGCTCCTGTTCTGGAAGTCCGAGTGCATCATTCTCATTATCAATGCATGATATATGTGCTGTTTGATTCTTGTCAAATTTGACATCTGAGCATGTGACCACTTTCCATTGCTCTGGATCCCATATTCTCCAAATCTTTATGGTATTGTGAACATAGCCAAACATTATGTATGACTTGGAACGAGCTCCCATTTTGGTGTCGATCCTTTATTCCTTTGGAATCCATCTGTAGACAAGGCATCCAAACCTTTGCAGGTGATGCAGCTTCGGCTTGTCATCATCAGCCTGACTGTCGTCATCGATTTCGGTCGAGACGTACTGTTCGGCATTGACATTGACATCGGTCAAATGCCATTTCTGTAATCGGCAATATTGGTGTAGTGTTACACCTCAGTCCGGAACACCAGGGAAAATAGATAGCTACGTAGTCAGGGCACACGAGACTTTACCGCTTGCAGGAGGGAAGTTGAGCCCAGTCGGCTTCAGAGAGTCTAGGTGGGAGATAACCCCAGAATTAGACCTTACGGTCGTAATGGACCTAAGGGGCTAACCTCCGGACAAAACTGCAAATGCAACTAGATATGGGATACGAGGGGTGAGGTCATAGAACCAATATCTTCTCTTTCTCTGATAGGCTGGTAAAACACTCACCCGCAGGGCTTGATGGGATTACGCGGTGCGGGGATCAGTCGGCTTATCGTTAGACCGACCAGGACCAATGAAGTTGTGAGGACCGAGCCTGTGGGGTTCCGGGGCCTTGACTGGCAGACGAATCTCCTGAGAGAAGAGTAGGAAGTACGGGTTCTCTAGAGGAACCACGTGACGCCGCAGGAAGACTATATAGCTAGGCAAGATCCCGCTCGGTGGAAAGGAAGAGAGGAGGACCAAACGCCTACCCAGCAGAGAAAAACCCCGCAAACAAGATCTAAGATTATTCCGCTGTGAATTGTCGAAAGTAGCCTGATTACCTTTGATTCTACCTGCACTCCGGTTATGATACAACCCCAGTGTCACACTATAATCTTTATCTTAAATCACCCTACTTTCATGACTTGCTTCGACGACACCTACTTTGAAGACCACCTTTACCTACTCGAACTATCTACCTTCTCGGAACCTAAGTGTCAATACTCCTTCGACTACACCTTCCAGTCAATCGACGACGAAATCTCGAAATACGAGGAGTGGGAACAATTTTTCGACGGACCCAAGCCAATTCACAAGACAATCGAGTGTGCCCCGTACCATTGGTATACCCAGCAGTGGTGGCACTGTGCGCTACTATCCCAACCTGCCAATTTTGACGAGGACGAACTCTTGGACCTGTTCGACTACCACTTCGACTACGACTCAACCATCTACAGCGGAGACTTCCTCGATCAGTATTGAAAAATGACGTCCTCTGACTTCAACATGCTCAGGCTCGAGGCCCAAAGGGACCTGCTGCAGATCACCGACGGAACGACCCCACCTGACCAGGCCCTGGAACTAGCCAACCCTGCAGTCTGGGTCCGAACCATGGCGGGCCAACAGAATCAGGCTGAAAAGGACCTAAGGTAGCTCACAGAGCTATGTGGCAACACGATCGATAGAACCGATCAACGGATGGTACGAATTGAGGAACCCTATCAAACCTTGGCTGAAGGAACCCAGTATGGGTATGACCGAGTAAACGCTAATGAGGAAATCGCAGAGAACTCGGTGCGGGCCGAGCTGGCGAACACGGCGAACGCATACCAAACGCTGGCACAAAACGTCTGGCAGGCCATTCTGGAACTCACCGATGAAAGCAACCAGCGGCAAATATGGCAAGCTACTCAGCTCACCCGCGTCAACAACGCCCTCGCCTTCCTAGCCGAAGCTAACATCGCTCAAGGTGTTACACCCTAAATACTACAGGGTCGGAATTCGGATACGGACCAGGCAGGAAGGTATCGGAAACTCGTCACATGGTCTTAGGATGGCATCCCAAGACCGGGCAACCGACACTGTCGGGGCTCGGCTCGGGTCAACCGACTCTGCAGCACCAGCAGGTCCCTGGGCCAAGTACCGGCGCAGACCGGGAAAGCGCAAGCGCTGCCGCGGAGGAAAACAACCTTGGTGGTCATTACAAGAAGGACAAGCAATCGGAAGAAAACGGGAACGCAAAGAGTTGCAAGATTAGATCGCGGAATAGGAGCGGGGTTGTTTCCAGAGGCACGGCCCAGAGGAACAACACCACGAGTCGGGAATCGCTGTATCGTTGCAGACCACTTGGAGGCTCGAGGCGATACAGCTGCACCCCATGGTCGGGAGACACGAGGGATCATGCTACCACTCGCATCCTTGTCACTAACACCCGATTATGGTGATAATCTCTGGGCTCTGCCAGCGCTCGACAGCGGGGGCGTATCCCCCCTTATCCAAGATGCTTACAACGATTATGAGGCAGGGCACACGCTGCACCAGGGAGAGGACGTCGAGTTGAACGAATACTGGAGCGGAGGCTTGTCCGCAAGCCGATTCTCTAGCGCTGGGCAGCCCCCGGACCAAGTACCGGCTCATGATTCGGGAAAGTGCAAACGCCGCTACTGGACCGCACCTCAGGAACAGTTCGAGAGTCTGTTGGGAGCGATATGGGGTGGAGCTATACCTTGTTGGCCATTGCGGCTGAGAAGGATTGCACTACTGTCTGACCCAATCGAGAGTTATCCTCTTTACGCTGATGAAATCTAGTACCAAGGCGAAGAGTTTTCACGTCGCGGCGCGGGGTAATTTCCCAGCAGCACGTGACCTCGCCGAGCTGAATACTTATACGACTCCTCGCTGTGGGCGAAGGAGGAAAAACATGATGATTCAGAATCATCAATCAATCATCAACGGATCACCTACCGGTCCTCAAGACATCGAGTCATCGACCTTGCCCCAACTAGCGATCTGTCGAGCGAGTCGTCGCCACGGAACCGAGCGATCTATCGAGCGCGCCATCGCCATGGAACCACAAGCGATCCGTCGAGCGAGTCATCGCCACGCAGCTGCAAACGATCCAACACCCAAGCTACACCGGTGAGGTGCGCAAGCCGTCAGGCCACCGCCGGGCTTACGTCGAACGAACCGCCGCAGTGATACTTGCAAGTCCCCGGCATGCCGCCGGGCCTGCGCCTCGAATCGATGATACGCATGCAAGCAGACAGACAGTCACGAGGGGTACGTACCCATCGGAAAGAGAAAGAGCTAGTCAGTCTCAGAGAGTCTAGGCGGGAGATAAGCCCGGAGTTAGAGCCTTATAGACGTACCAGTCGGAAGGGATTTATCTCCGATCGGGCTGCAAATGCAACTATGCAGAGCGAGGAGGCCTGGACCCTTGAGGCCAGATAAACCTGTAAGACTTTGATAGGCCGGTAATCCCTCATTAAGGGAAATACGAGGTGCGGGGTTCAGTCGGCTTATCGTTAGACCGACCAGGACCAATGAGGATGTGTGGACTGATCCCGTGGGGATCAGGGGCTACGACTATCCGTGACATGACTGGTGAGCTCTTACACCCAAGGCAACTCTCGACCAAGAGGAGTCATGTGGCGAATATTCTGTATCCGCCTCGAGTGACCCGCCGAAGCTCAGATACGCCAAAGCGATACGAGCAAGCCGCAAGCAGGACGACAGATGATCGGGAAGGAGACGGAAGGATGCGTGAGGAGCTCGAGAGTCTAGGCGGGAGATAGCCCGAAGTTAGAACCTTGGGGCCATGGTGGTCCTAAGGGATTTTTCTCCAGTCGGGCTGGAAACGCAACTATGCAGAGAGATAGAAGGGCCTGGCCGTCGAGCCAGATAAACCCTCTACTTCTGATGGGCCGGTAATCACCTCATTGAGGGATATAGGCAGTGCGGACATCAGTCGGCTTATCGTCAGTACCAACCAGGACGAGTAGCTCTGGGCTTGGGCCCACGCCCACCTTCGCTGGTACGTGTGCGAGCGTATTCCATACCTTATCTTACCTGTGAGGCAGTTGTGGTGCGAGCCGTTTGGCAGGCACCGAATGCGTCGAACGATCCGCCGAACCGGACCGATGCGAGCGAGCCGCCGGGCAAGACACCCGGGCCAGTCTCGACCGAACCATCCGCCGAAACGCCACGAGCGAGCCGTTGGGTAAGACGCCGGGCCCGCCTCAAACCATCCGCCGAAGCGCCGCGAGCGAGCCATTGGGCAAGAGGCCAGGCCTGTCTCGATTCGAATCCTCCGCCGAAGCGCCACCAGCGAGCCGTCGGGCAAGACGCCCGGCCCGCCTCGAACCATCCGCCAAAGCGATACCCGAGTGAGCCGTCTGGCAAGCCGCCGGGCCCGTCTCGAAGCATGCGCTGCCGTGTGAGCCGCCGGGCAAACCGCGCCGTCCACCGAGTGATCCGTCGAGCTAGCCGTTGCCGCGGACCCGCGTACGATCCGGTGCTCAAGCCGCAGCCGGCGGGCGCCACCGATACCGAACCGAACCCCTTAGATTATTCGCTGTGAATCCCTTAACGGTGGGCGAACTTGGAAGGATTGTCATGGGGGGTGTTATTCCTGTATAATAACCGAACGCCGGTGAAGACCACGGGCACCCCATCTCCTTCGTGACTATCGAGAAACCTGACTAGTTCAACATTACCGTCACTCCGACTTTGACCGGACGTTCCAGTGTCACACAAGGCCAGCACCTGGCTACCTTTCAAGGTAACGTAGAACTCTGGGCGGCTGACCACCAAAGGAAGATGAACCAAGTCGAAGGAGAGCTCGGGCAGGCCAGGGAAGAAATACACTGGATAGCCACCTACATACCCCTTCCAGGGTCGCCAAGAACGAGGGTCACAACCCCGCAACCACTTCAACTCTGGCGAAGTCTGGTCCAGCCACCTAGCACCAGTTTAGCAATGGCACCGGCGGCACCCGCGCCGCTACCGACACGGCCGCTGCTCCGAAGCCCAGTCAAACTCAACCCCGCTCCTCCTACCAGGAGAATGAGGCGAGCAGCAGTCCCACCGTCCAGTCCACCACCACTTCCACCGATGCCAGCAGTCGGGGGTGCGGGAGGAAGAGGGAACGGATCACCGCCAAGGCCCGTGCAGCGGGGTGGATCACCCTCACACTCACCGCCTCCCAGCGAAGGAGACGACGATTTATATGTGCAAAACCTTCCAACCGGGAGGCCCCCACCAGGGACAATGGAGCCCACGGAACCACAGCTGGCCACCATGCTTACACCGGGAGAAATACCCAGGCTAGTAGGAGCTGGGATCGCGGCAGCACGACAGGTCGAGCAACCCGCAAACGTAGCCCGAGTACACACCTCGAGGCTAAAGATGGAGAATCCCGAAAAATTCGATGGGAGAAGCTCGACCACCTTCAACCAGTGGTGGGAGTTGGTCACCATGTACCTGGGCTTCTACCCCGAGACAATCAACCGACAAAAGATTGCCTGGGTCGGAACCCTCCTAATGGACACCGCTCTGGTATGGCACCTGCACCGATACAGGGAATTGTGGGAAAACGACACCTGGGCCAACTATTCTGCAGCCATCCGGACGGAGTACCACAATGAACGAGAAGCGGCCAATGCCCAGCTTAAGCTCGGCCAGCACTGCTACCAGGGGTCCATCCGAGCGTATCTCACGGAGTTCCGAGTGCTGAACAACTTCGTCCGCACAACAGGAGAAGCGCTACGAGAGAAAATCGGCCTGGCCATGCCAGACGCGGTACTCGACATGCGGTTCGCCCACTACCTGGAAGACTTCGCGGACGATGAAGGTTTCCTGCAGGCCACCCACCAGGCAGGCTTGCAAGTAGAAAAAAAGAAGGCTATCAAATTAGCAAGGGAACACGCGAAGACTCCGACAGGAATGGCCGCGAGACGCGAAGAAGGGAAAAAGGACGGTCAGAACAAAAAGTGTTCGGATAACACCCGAAAGGGAAAAGAGATCGAAAAGGAACCCCGCGACCAAAGCCACAAAAACAGCAGGAACGAATACGGAGGAACGGGATGCTGGGCATCCGAGACCGCCGTCTACGAAGGAGTTCCCCTCAGCGAGAAAAGGGAACACTCAGGCACCTGAGGATATCACCGTTGTGGACGAATGGGACATCGAGCGGCCCAGTGTTTCGCCGGTGCCACGATAAAAGGCACCACCCTCCCTGCGGCCCCGTGGAAGGTAGCGGCCGGAACCAAGCGGCAACGGGAACCGGAAGAAGAAACACTTGAGCCACCAAGCAAAGCCCAGAAAACCACGGCGGTGGATGCTATGGATACCGAACCCATGTGGGAAAGCGAGGAGGATTTTTGAACGGTCAAGGGAACAGGCCAGCCTTCAAGACCCAGCGAATTGTATGCGGCTTATCCAGAACGAAACGAAAGAACGAGGAACCAAGTGGTGGAACCCAGTCAAGGAAAAAATCAAAAACAGAATCAGGAGCTCGCCCAATCATCACCATGATACTACACCAGGACAAGGCAAAACATCCCATACGTGTGCTGCTGGACACAGGCTGCTCTATAGCCCTCATTAATGAGCAAACAATAAAGAAATTAGGCATCCAGAGGCAGAAACACCAACGACCGCGGACCATCGAAACTTACACAGGAGAAGTGGTTCCAGGAGTAGGGCAATACTGTACGAAGGCCTTGAAAATACAACACCGGAAGCACTTCACTTGGGAACAGCTCGAAATATCCCCAATGGACCCCGAAATCAACGTTTTCCTACCTTTTAGCTGGATCGCCGACCACCCACCCTGTCAGAATAATGGGCGTCCGGACATGACGGACCGGAGATGGCGTCCCGAGATGACGGACCGGAGATGGCACGTCCGGAGATGACAGCTGCCTTAGTCTCCGAGCACTGGCTCGGGAGACAGTCTTCCGTTCTTTCCCTTTGGCGAGTCCCTCAGGCACGTTGTATATAGAGAGAATGTTTTTCCTTCGACGTTGTATCAATCAACCAATTCACTATCTTCGTCTTTATCGATCCATATATTCCAACAGGTTATAAGCCCGGATTGAACGCTCTGCCAATCCACTACCCATCGATAATCACACCCGCTGTACCTGCCGCTTTGCGCCTCGCTTCTGTGTCTTATCCCTGCACTCTCGTTTTTTAAGCCTCAACCCTTTGAGCCATATCGCTACGCAACGACATCGCCACCATGACCTCTACCCAACAAACTGTCAAGTTCGAAGTCGCCGAGCTGCTTAATGCACGAAACTACCATTCGTGGAAAAACGACATGAGTGCAGTTCTTACTGCGGAAGGCGCCCTCAAGATCATCACCCGGAAAGAAACCCCACTGAACTCTGAAACTTCTGCTGCTGCCCGTGACTTCTATCGGTGCACTGACCGAGCAGCTTCGATGATCTACCTATCAGTTGAACCTATCATCCGAACCATCATCAGCAGCCTTCCCGAGAAGGAAATCGATGATCCGGCCCGTGTCTGGGAATTCCTTCGCCAGAAATACGATTCTGCCTCCCTGAAATCTGGCCGAAACGACATCATCAACCGGTTCCATACCTCGACGATGAAGCCTGGGACATCGGTCACCGAATACATCTCTTTCCTGCTCGCCATTCACCAAGAATTGGCCGGAACTGAAGAAGCGATCTCAGATACCACCGTCGTTTGCCACCTCCTCTGAACCGTACCTAAATCGTTCGCAATTACCGTCGGCGTTCTCAAAAACAAAGCTTCGGAGGAGCAAACCGTGGATGCTGTTACTGCAGCCCTTATCGAGGAAGAAACATCGCTGGCATGGAGGAGCGACCAAGTTGGTTCAAACCTCAACATCGCCGGCACTACCCATCAAGCACTCGCAGCAAGAACTCAGCACGGCAAGTGACGGAGCTACGGTGGTTACAGCAATCGGAAGCTGTACGGAAGGCCTAGCAATTCAGGGCCACGATGCTTTTACTGCACACGAGAAGGACACAAGGAAAGTGACTGCTGGGTGAAGCAAGAGGCAGAGAGGCTCAAAGAAGAAAGAAGCTCTCAGAGACCCTCCGCACAAACTGCCCGGGTGAACTTCGGGGACTACCCAAGTGAGACTGTGGTTCACGGTCTATAGCCGATTGCAGGTATGTTTTCTGAGCCCCAAATATTTGGGCAGAGCTGTGTACACACCTTGGTGATGAGGAGCAGCTGCGGCGCCCCACACCGGAGTTGACGTATGCGCTCGGGGAGCTGTGTGCACGCTTGGTGATGACGGAGTAGCTGAGGCACCCCACACCGGAGCTGTCGTACACTCTCAAAGATGTGATTGCTGTGTTCACATGGGAATACGGGAGCTACTGTGGCGTCCCCATACCGGAGCAGTCGCGCATGCCTTATGATGGAGTTGCTATTTACGCTCAATGCTGACAATGGACAGATTTTCTCATGGATCGGCCTGGAAATCGGCCTGGTATCCAGGGGAAGTTTCCGGTGAAGCACATGGCGGGTGGTTGAACAGGTTTTCTTTCCCTCTCCTTTCTTTCTTTGTTGGATGCACTCTTGCTCCTATGTCGGTGGTTTTCCCATGAGGTTTTTTACACGGTTATGAGTTTTAACGAGACATCCGAGGATACTGGGTTTCACTGTTTTTGTTTCTTTTCTCTGCTGCCGTTTGTTGCTATACTGGCCGTTTCATTTTCTCCTTCTCTCCTGCGTTCCTTTACATCTTCTGTACGAGGGAAAGTGTCAGAATAATGGGCGTGCGGACATGACGGACCGGAGACGGCGTCCGGAGATGACGGACCGGAGACGGCACGTCCAGAGATGACAGCTGCCTTAGTCTCCGAGCACTGGCTCGGGAGACAGTCTTCCGTTCTTTCCCTTTGGCGAGTCCCTCAGGCACGTTGTATATAGAGAGAATGTTTTTCCTTCGACATTGTATCAATCAACCAATTCACTATCTTCGTCTTTATCGATCCATAGCGTATCAGATAGGGTAACCGGACACGATATGGAACCCGGACACTCGCGATGACCGCGCCCGCGACCGGATATTCCACAGATTTCAACAACCCCAGCCAGCTAGGAGCCTAAATTTCGTACAAGCACTGAGAATATATAGACGAACCTTCTCTGAAGGTGTTACCAAAATCAATTGCTCCTAAGACCTCTAATCGCTAATCTAACGGCAGAAATCTATCC
>Ga0307516_10000324_pt1 | contig 61948 bp, 77 predicted proteins | sample 19_EM_MG_FD_203310 | JGI IMG/M metagenome (GOLD analysis project Ga0307516, IMG submission 203310) | Populus trichocarpa ectomycorrhiza microbial communities from riparian zone in the Pacific Northwest, United States - 19_EM | ecosystem: Host-associated > Plants > Roots > Unclassified | place...
GAATGAGAGTGAGTAATCATCTGATGAAACGTGGGAACGAAAGATAAGGAGAACAATAAAGAGATAAGGAGTGTGAGAGAATAAACCCATAAGGGGAAAGGTCATTTGATGAAGGTGAAACAATCACTGGGGTTTGATCAAGGCCGAGGTCTAGATGCTGATGGGCTGCGTCTGGACTGAGCTAATGGTTGAGGGTTTGATGGACCTGAAACAATCACTGGGGATTGATGAGAGCCGTTGAATGGACATGGGCGCATATGGGCGCTGTTGATATAGGGGTGGGCAGTGATGGATTATGGGCGTGGTGGGAATAATGGAGTATTGTTGTGCTGAAGTGGGGAACATATCAGGACTGCTCATTGGTTGGCAAGTCCCCATCATTCCACCACTCAGCCACTCCCACTAACACCAACAACCACCACACTATCATCATGTCTTTTGACGATGCTTCTGAGTCCATCGATAACGTCCTTGGCACTATCTATGGCGAGTCCTCCACCATTCCCCCTTCTCATTACAAGGCTTCGGCCCGTACTCCCACTTCTCGTCCTCGGGGTCGTCAGACTCCCAAACCACCTTGTACCTCCAGCTTCCCTTGTCAGGCAGTCATTCCCACCATCCCCTTCAACGTCAACGGTTACAAGCTTCGCAGGGGAGATTGCTTCCTCCCTTATCCTCTTCTCACTGAGGTCCATGGTTGGGCTCAGAGCAAGACCATTCACCACGATAGATTCAAGGACCTCTATCTGCGAGACTTTGTCCATGCTGGGAAGATGGTTTGGAGGGACAGGTATAGGAATGTGGAGTTGACTCATTTCCAGGAGGAGATGATGGCTTGGGGTTTGGCGATCGAGCAGCTGGAGGTCGACCCTGTTCCTGAGGTGGCAGATACCTGTCTGGGGTTTACTGTGGTGGCGATGGCTGAAGTCTTCTCTGAATTAGAGAAGTGTGATGAAGAGGTGGGAGACCAGATCCCAAGCTCACTTTAGAGTTTGCTGACCCTGCTCCTTTAGAATTTGGAGTTGAAGAACAAGGTGAGTGCTTTGGAGAAGCGTTGCTCCGGGATGGCCGATAGGTGTGAGGATTTGATGGGGAGGTATGAGTCGATGTTGAGGAGGACGACCCAGGTGAAGGTTTCCGTGGGTCTTATGAGGAGCAGGTTTGAAATCTATCCTCCTCAACAGTTCAACTTGACGGATGTTTTGGACACCCCTATTACTTTGGGGAATCATGTGGTGGCCTCTGGGCCTAGGACCTTGGAGGAGAGGATCAAGTCGGGTTGGGATTGGGAGCAGTGGTTGGCGAGTGTGGAGGACGTCGAGGAGGAGGAGAGGCTGGTGGCCAAGGTGAAGGAGACTGCCAAGGCTTGGGTTGACTCTCTTGTAGGGGATGTTGACATTGCTCCAAAATAGATAGTCCTCTGTACTGTCTTCCCATGGGCCAAAAGTCTCTAGCCTGAGTAATCTGAGATGACCGAGTTTGCCTTCTATCCGAAATGACCGAAAGAAGATAAAAGATAAGATAAAGAGAAATGGGACATGAGGTAAGATAAGATAAGGAATGTGGAAACATGTCATGGTTGAGTGAAGTTGAATGAGTGGGTGCTTGGGACTTAGAAGGAAAAAGGTAGAAAACCGGCGAAAATCATGACAGTAACCTACATGTAACACCGGGGTACACAGTGGGAACAGTTAAGCTGGGATCAAAATGTACAGATTGGTTGTTGGTGTGGGATAATCTGGGAAGGAATGGGAAGTACATTTGGAATGCAATTAGTCTGTGGTTGGTGGGAACATGTAGGTCACATGTGCAGGGGGCATTGCAGATGTCCTTTGTATGTGTTTAGTGGTTACATCCCAGGCAAAGTGTTCCAGTTCCTACAATGTTCCTGAGATGTTTTCCAGGTGCCCTCGCCCCCAGTGTCATGGACCAACCTCAACCCCTGTCAAACAAACTCTTCCTGGAAGATAGACATCTCTGTCTTCTTCACCTTCTCCTCCCACATCATCTTCCTACCCTGTACCATGTCTTGAAGGTACAGGTCCCCAAAACATTCCTGGTGGGCGTACTTGCCCAAGGCTTGGGAGTAGACGGCGTCACAACGAGGGTACAGTTGGAAAGTGTTTATAAAGGATATCAGTTTAGTCTGGAAAGGAGACCAAACAAGGTGTCCTCACTGTTGCGCCGATGGGTACACTTCTGGTTGTTCCAAATGGTGATGTCCTTCCAGGTGCTGTTGTAGTTGATTGTCATGATTTTCGCCGGTTTTCTGTCTTTTTCTTTCTAAGTCCCAAGCGCCCACTCGTTTAACTTCGCTCAACCATGACATGTTTCCACATTCCTTATCTTATCTTATCTTATCTCATGTCCCATTTCTCTTATCTTATCTTTCATCTTCTTTCGGTCATTTCGGTTAGAAGGCGAACTCAGTCATCTCGGATTACTCGGGCTAGAGACTTTTGGCCCATGGGAAGACAGTACAGAGGACTATCTATTTTGGAGCGATGTCGACGTCCCCTACAAGGGAGTCGACCCAAGCCTTGGCAGTCTCCTTCACCTCGGCCACTAACCTCTCCTCCTCCTCGATGTCCTCCACACTCGCCAACCACTGTTCCCAGTCCCTACCCGACTCAATCCTCTCCTCCAAGGTCCTAGGCCCAGAGGCCACCACGTGACTTCCCAAAGTGATGGGGGTATCCAACACGTCCGTCAAGTCAAATTGTTGAGGAGGATAGGTCTCAAACCTACTCCTCATGAGACCCACGGAAACTTCCACTTGGGTCGTCCTCCTCAACATCGACTCATACTTCCCCATCAAGTCGTCACACCTATCAGCCATCCCGGAGCAACGCTTCTCCAAAGCACTCACCCGGTTCCTCAACTCCAAGTTCTAAAAGGATATCAGCTTTGGTCTAAAACAACCAACTGCGATGTCCTCACCTCTTCATCACGCTTCTCTAACTCAGAGAAGACCTTGGCCATCGCCACCGCAGTAAACCCCAGACAGGTATCTGCCACCTCAGGAAAAGGGTCGACTTCCAAGTGCTCAATCGCCAAACCTCGAGCCATCATCTCCTCTTGGAAATGAGTCGACTCTATGTTCCTATACCTGTCCCTCCAAACCATCTTCCCAGCATGAACGAAGTCCCGAAGATATAGGTCTTTAAACCTATCATGGCGAATGGTCTTGCTTTGAGCCCGTCCACTGACTTCTGCGAGGAGAGGGTAAGGGAGGAAGCGATCTCCCCTGCGGAGCTTGTATCCGTTGATGTTAAAGGTGATGGTGGGGGTGACTGGCTGACGAGGGAAGCTGGAAGTACGAGGAGGTCTGGGAGTCTGACAACCCTTGGGAGTCTGACAACCCTTGGGACGAGAAGCGGGAGTGCGGGCCGAAGCCTTGTAGTGAGAAGGGGGGATGGTGGAAGATTCCCCATGAAGGATGCCGAGGACGTTGTCCATACAGGAAGAGGAGTCATTGAAGGACATGTTAAGGTTGGTGTGGTTGGTTGGTATTGGTGGGAGTGGCTGAGTGAGGAATGATGGGGACTTGCCGACCAATGAGCAGTCCTTATATGTTTCCCACTTCGGCGCAACAATACTCCATCATTCCCACCGCGCTCATAAGCCATCACCACCCACCCCTATATCAACAGTGCCCATATGCGCCCATGTCCATTCAACGGCTCTCATCAATCCCCGGTGATTGTTTCAGGTTCATCAAACCCTCAACCCTTAGCTCGGTCCAGGCGCAGCCCATCAGCATCTAGACCTCAGCCTTGATCAAACCCCGGTGATTGTTTCACCTTCATCAAATGACCTTTCCCCTTATGGGTTTATTCTCTCACACTCCTTATCTCCTTATTGTTCTCCTTATCTTTCGTTCCCACGTTTCATCAGATGATTACTCACTCTCATTCAGTTCCTACTCATCATCCGTTCACACGCCCCCCTTTGTTTGTTTCCATCTTTGGTTGATACATGGTCTGTGCACACTGCCTGCCCTAAACTTGGTCCCTATATATAGTGGTAGACAGTTGCTATCATTCCTTAGATTTTGTCAACTCAGGATACTCCTTTGGTTCTCACCAAACACGACATTGGTCCCGAGTGACTCCGACTTCTCCCTTGTTCCCTCTTGTCCTCACAACCCTCCTCTGCTCTCCCCTTTGCGTACTGCGCCCTGCGCTCCCAGTAGCACCCCAGCACGAACTCCAGACCAAGCGTTGACTGTACTTCAGGTGACCGCCGAGGTCCGCCCTGACATTGATGGGAGCCTGGCATTGAGGACAGCAAGTCTGAGGGACACCCTTGCAGGCTGGCCCTTGAGGAGTAGGTGTGTCCAGCCTGGCAAAGACTGGACAAGTTGATGGATAGTGCTCCCTCCTGGGAGACTGGAGTGAAGGAGCTGAAGATGCACCTTCCCAGAACTGCTTGGTGTTCTTGCAGTCAGAAGAGGACTCAAAGAAGGTCATAGAAGACATGAAGAATAGTGTTGTTGGGGTTGATTGGTGTGAGGGAAGAGTGGATTGATGGGGATTGCATTGTCCAATGGGCATCCCTTATATCCCCTTCCACTCAGAATATGATCTTTAGCCCTTCTTCCCACACTAGCTCAGGGGTTTACACAGCCCATCAACATAGCCCATCAACACAGCCCTACTGCACAGCTTATCGCACAGCCCATCAGCTTCTAGCTCGCACAGCCCAGCTGTGCAGTTTCCTTCTAGACCTGGAATGTTCCATCAGATTGCCCTTATCTTTGACCTTTCCCTTTTAGTATACATATTTTCCCACAACTCATTTCTTCCCATTCGTTCGTTATCTAAACCCATCACCTCCCCTTCCTTTGATTGGTCCCTATTACCTTATATACATGGTCCGTGCGCGCAGCCTACCCTAAACACTGATACCATATATTTAGCTTGTAGGTAGCAGTAGGAGTTTCTTAGATTTTGTCAACATAGGATTCTCCCTCATCTCTGGTGTCCCCAGTCTCTGAAACCTGGTCCCCTGTTGACCCCTATCATCTCCACTTGTTCCCTCCTCATCTCAACAACTCTACCTCTACCTCTACCTGGTCTTAGGACCCCTGACTACAACATCAAACTCGAGTGGCTGCAGTAAGCCCATAGTAAAGATCCCTCGACACCCCAGCATTGACTGTTAGCCAAGACCAGCTCATCAACTGCTTTCATCAGAGTGACCTTTGAGATCAGCCCTGACAAAAAGGTGGAAAACTGGCGGAAATCATGACATTGACTCTGACAGCTCCCAGTGGAAACCTGCTGGGAGCACCGAATGATCAGGCCTTCAGGGTGTGGCATGGTCATCTACCACTGTGCCAAAGTGATCTTCACCTCCTCCATCGGCCTTGGCCAATGCTCCACAGTCTTCAACGCTGAAATGTGGGCACTTGCACATGCCAGCTTGAAAGTAAACTGGATTCTTGACACTCACACCACAATCCAAACAGTCAAGTTCTCCTCGGACAGCACTTCGTTGTTGAAAATGATCTTCAACCAATCCGCCCACCCAGCACAGCAATGCTCACTGCTGTTCCGCAACAACATTGTGAACCTCCTCAGTCAAATGCCCAACCTCATGATCAATGTGGCCTGGTCACCCAGGCACACAGACATCATCAGGAACAAGACGGCAGACAAGGCAGCCAAAGTGGGGGTTGTGCTTGAGTCTCTGACCCAGTCACACTCGAAAATGGTTTGCAAGATGTGCATGCAGACCATATGGTCAATGGAGTGGCACCAGGACAAGATGAGGTGGCTCCTGTCAAACACTCCCTCGAGTTTCAAACTCGTGGACGTCAACCCTCCAGAGATCTCTCCCAACAATGTGTTCTGCTCCACCCCCTGTGAACTCTTTGGTCGACTCACCCAAACCCTCACCAGCCATGGATACACTGGTGAATTCTACCAACAATTTGGCCCCTCTGAAACAGCCTGGTGCAGACGCACTGCCCCAGAAATCCAACATGACCTCGAGTCCAGAGAACACACCCTCCACAAGTGCGACCACTACGCATACCACCGGCCAATTCTCAAAAATCAACCCACCTCTGCTCTCTTCGGATCTAAGTCTGGCATCGAAAACCTCATTGAATTCTTGCACAAATCCAGTGCTTTCACTAAAATGGGCCAGCCTTGTCTGAGCCCTATCCTTCATTCCTTTAAAAAACCAGGAGATCCTAAGCCACCCTAGGTGCGATCATTCCATTTCTTCCCCACCTATCTATCTCACTTCCAAGGCAGATGCTACCCCCTCCTCTTCTTAGCTCTGGCTTCGAGAGGTATACCGCTAGCCACTTGTACTTTAAAAACCCCTCTCATGTTCATTAGGAAGGAGCTTCAGCCAGCCGTGTCTTGCACTATTTGTAATAGGCAGCTGTTGCGGGATATACAATGCAGATTCCAAAAAAAAAAAAAAAAAAAGTGGAATTAGGGATCATGTGACCTGGCCTTTGTCATCCGTGGGAAGATAATGTTCGGAGTCTGAAATTGTGCAGTATTTGGCCATATTGGGAACATGGCCTCTTTACACAAGACGATCACTTCGACTCACGTTGAACCCAATCCCTACTCCATCTCTTGCTACCACAATGAACTCGAAGTTCAACAACGGGCGGCGCGACCGTCGTCGCTTTGCCAGAAGTCGCTCTGCGACCCCTACAACAGCCGGTATGAAACGCCACACTTCTGGCGCTTCACCAATCTCTCTTAAACAGCAGAAGAAGCAGGATCTCATCAGGAAGAAGCGGAGGTCGGTAGCGGCTAAACGTCGGGATAACATCCACCACCTAGCAGCACTTCACCAGCACCACGCCAAGATCGCACTGGATACAGAGAGAATCGCTCGCGGAGGTGGCCAGTATGTAGAGGATCTCCCCCCATCCACCATCCCCCCTCCATCCGCTCTAAACGACCCACCTTTCTCGCACATCACCCACGACATTGGTGCCCAGGTCGAACTCTCCAAACAACTTACAACATTTTACCCCCACTCTCCCAACCCGATTTCAGATCGCAATTCTTCCACCTCCCCCTCACCCCACCAAACCCAAATTGAGTTTACCCCCTCGTCAACCCTTGCCGCCGCCCACGTCCTCAACAACTCTTGCCACGATCTCGTTACCGCGAGTTCACGATTTGGTCCACCGACAACCAAGATCGGCCTTTTGTGCTCCATTTCACACAAATCGAAGGGCGGGAGGCTCCAAGGATTTGACGATCACACGGACGCCCTCCTCAGATCTAGCTCGTTAGTTACCAACTTGCTGGACTCTCAGGCCGCTCGTTCGTTCTACGACCAACACAAGGAATCCTGGAAACAATCGGAAGGAAGTGGGTTATATGATCATTCCATGTTGTATGCGTCCGGCGTGGCTATATTCAGGAAGGATGACATGGAGGAGGAAGCCGTCAAAGGGGAGGCAGCAGACGCAGAGGATGACGAGTTTGAACTCATAATATCGGCTCAACCGGATGCTAATCTCGTGGATAACAGGTCACCCGCTCCTCACACGAGGGAAGGGCAGGGGAGGTTCATTTCTCCTTACGCCATCAACGTCTTGTCCGCCGTCCCTGTCAGCGCTTCGGTTGTGCGTAAGAAACGCTTCACTTTACCCCAGGAGCGGCCAATTGTCGACGCAGAGATCCGCAGCCTCATGCGGGAACGGATGGCCCGTTGTCTCAGAGTTTTCGAACAAAGGGGCGATCGCGCCATTGTCCTCGGCGCCTTTGGTTGTGGGTGCTCCAGTCAGAATTCTGTTGACATGGTTGCATCCCTCTGGGCCGAGCTCGTCGCTTGTGAAGGCGCAAGGTTCAAGGATGTCTTCGAACGGATCGTTTTCGCTGTTTCTGGCAAACAGTACACACCGTTCAAACGGGCGTTCGAGATGCGCTTATTCGAAGAACAGGTCGACCTTGCATTGGGCTCGAGCGACGTGGAAGAAGAGTGACGTCCTCTCTCAGCTTCCCTCTTCCGTGTTCCTGTCCTACTCCAACCCTCCGTATTCTCCCGTCTCCTCCACTTGGTTCCTGTTTTAATCCGTAGGCAGGTGTATATTGTACTCGCAGTTCGCGCGCGCATCCCAGCTATACAATATGAAATGGTCTACTCCGTCGTGCACCCCGCGGCTCTCCCAGAGAGGTTTCTGAGGTACTATATATCGTCAAACTCCGTTACCGTGACAGAATTAGAAGGCATATTGGGCAAGGTATAGGTGAATAAGTAAAGTGCTGGAGAGGAGTTGAGCACTGAGTAGGTAACCCTACAACTCTGGGTCACCCATCGCCTTCATGGAGGGAGAGCGGTGGGGTGATTACGAAGGTGGTTGGATGTCAGTCCGTGTGGAAACATCGAGAAGGGGAATGAAAGGAAATAGCACTGAGATTGTCTTGTTGTTGCTTGGTTATCCTCGCCAGGCCCCTCGTCCGGCGGCGTTCTGTTCAGAGCCACGCTGTCCTTGGTCCTGTCGATTAGGATCGAACAGCTGGGATCGTCGAGGCCCCCGCGGCTCATCGTAGTCCGAGACATGTCTCGACATTGGCGGTGGGTACCCCGGCGTCGACGACCGAAAGGGTTCGTCGGAGTACGTAAACGTTGAGGGGTCTCTGGATATCTGCCCCGGCCTGTGGGTGGGGGCTTCCCTGTATGGCACCTCCCTGGTCGTGTCCGGGTACTGTGGGTATTGGTTATGCGACGTGTGAGGAGTACCAGCGGGCGAAGGGGCGAGTGAAGGGTTCGAAGCGTTCAGTCTCTGGTCGTACATGGATGTATTGAGGTTGGGGTCCAATAGCGGGAGCTTATCCGGTTCCGCTGGTCCCAGCCTGCTCATTTCGTATTCCGAGGGTTGTCCCATGGTGAGGTATCTGTCCAGTTGCGAGTGCCTGATACCAGCCATTGTTGGAGCAGGTGAGGCTCCCCTATCCGAGAGGAGGTTTGCCGAAGAGACTGATTGGCTGTCCCAGTTTTCTTCACCGCGGTCCCGTTGGTACAGGGCGGGGTCGTATTCGAGATCGTGTTGATCGATTGCAGCGATCTTGATGCCTTGGACGAGCTGGGCTTCAACCTTCTGACCACCGTACTCTCCCAACCTCGTTTTATCGCTCTCGACCTTTCCGCTGTAAACTTGAGGTAACAGGTGAGCCATATTGGCGTGGACCATTGGAGTGAAGAGGTCCGCGTTCAATGCCGGGTGGCCAAAACGTTTCTCGAGTCTATTTCTGTTGTTGTCGGATCGTTGAGAGTGAACCTTGGCTTGCGCAAGTTCGTCTTGCGACGGAATGTGATACTTGAACTCGTCGAGGAACTTGCGGTCGATGAATGCTTTGAAGACCAAAACGAAAATAATCGGCGGAAGGGTGGCAACCCAGTAGAACGTCCGGAACCCGAGTTGAAGGCCAATCGTAAGTAACATCAAGGCCTGCATCAGGATGATCCCAAACAGCAGACGGTTGATAACCACATTCCACAACCGACCGCCGGTCTCAACCCGGGAGACGAACACGAACATGAGCTGGTACTTATACACCCACGAACTGACCCAGAACACAACTGCACCGGCGATGGCGACGAGAGGCGCGAGGGGGGCGAACACCATTGCAACGGTAGACATGAACAGGATGTTGGAATAGTATACCGCGTATTCGAACTCGGGAGGCTGAGTCCACTCGCGGATCTCGCGGGGCGTCCTCCCGAAGAGGTTCTTCTTGATGGTGATCCACACCAAGTTGATGATCTGGGCGAGGTCGAAAATGGCCAGGAAGCCCCGGAGAGGGAAGTACGTAAGCCAGTAGGGCGACTGGTCGATGTATGCGGTATTGATTGTTCCTGGGAGCGTGTGGAGAGAGTCGAAAATATCCTTGGCAGACTTCTTCCCAACCTGTTCAACGATATTCTTGACACTAACTACACGAACGAAATCAGCGAGTGAGAGGTAGAGGTCAACAGAATACACACTGAAGATGACTCCGATCAGGGTGAAGATGATCAATTGGGAGATGACGAGGAATCCGTAGTAACGCGCGACGACGGCCCGATCCAAACGTGAGTGAGTCGTGGCACCCTGGTACTTGGACAGCCACCTGAAGACGTGGGGTAGAAGGTACCCGAACAGAGCAGAGATAGCAGGAGGCAAGACACCGGATACGTAAGCGAAGGACTTTGGGGACGTGGTATTCCAGTGATCCAAGAAGGGAACGAAGGAGGTTAGCTAGAGATGGGTCGATGTTGGTGAGAACAAGCTCGTTTTGGACAGTGAGAGACACTCACCGATGACAGGTTGGCCAGAATGGAGAGGATAAACAACGGGATAGTGTTGAAGAATGCGACGAGGACGAGGTATACCCAGCCCATCGTCCTCTTTCCGGCCAGCTCACTGGCGCTCAAGTTCAAATTACTCCAGATCTTCGGAAGAAATGTCAAGGGGATGTGGAGTGATAGGGAAGACATGATCGACTCACGATGTCCTTGGGGTTAGGTGCCAGGATGACGTCAGTCCCTTTGGGTTTCTTATCCTTGAGGATGTTGGCGACGATATGGGCGTAAGGGACGGCGGCCATAGAAGCAAAGCCGTAATTCTCGGGTTTGCGATCGTAGATCTGACGACGATAATCTTCGACCGCTTTCTCGGTGACCTGGAGCCTCTTCCTAGAATGAGGCAAACGGAATGTTAACAAACGATAAACCCTATAACCATGGATGGCTACGTACGTGTAGTGATCGATCGCGTCGACCTTCTTACCACCAAGACGGATGGTAGGGCGTTTTTTACCGACCTTTCCATCCTTGAGATAACCAACGAGAACGTGCTCGAGTTCTCTGACGGTATCGTTGTGCTTCTCGATCATATCCGGTAAATTCCCGACGCGGCGGCCGACGTGGACGGATGTGGTTGGATAGGGTATCTGCATAGACTGGAAGATGGCCCGAATGCCCTCGTCGGATTGGAACTTCTTCGGAACACCCTGAATCATGAGTGTGCGGGCGTAGAAAGAATCCATGTACTCCGGAGAACGAAACCAGACGCGACGCATGCGGACCATGGCACTCCAGTGGAAGTATATGAAAGTGAAGACGACAAAGGTGATGATATAAGTCATCACCACATGAGCCCAGAGCCAGACTCCGCGGACATCCCGGATTGTGAGGAGGAGAAGGACGTTTTGGGATGGTTTCTTGGATACCTTGGTGTTGTAGTAAATGTTTATAGGGATTAAGATGCCGCAGCAGAGGATGGAGATGGCGGTGAATATCCAACGGATCATTCTAAGGAAGCGAAGGTATGCGACAGCGTCTGGGCCAATCTTCCTGAGCAGTTCTGGCTCCTTTGTGTGTATGAGTGGAGGGAGCCAGCCGAAGAGGGAGTCCGATATCTTGGGAGGCTTCTTGTCGCCAACATGGTACTTGACCTTGGGCTCGTAGACGATCTTTGGGAGGGGAAGATTGAGCTGTGATGGTTGGATGATGCGGGGGTGAGACCTACTTTATTGTTTGGCCGGAGGAGGTTGAAAGCGAGGATGGTGACCAACTAAAGTAGGAGTGTGAAGACCCCAGGGGTGGGGCGAAGGGAAGGTGGGTGACATACGGAGATGGCGGCCATGGTAGCGACCTGGAATGCGACGGCCTTTGGGGAGAGGGCCCTCTGGTCTGAGTTTTTTAGGATGATATCTGGGATGCCGGACATGGCTGTGGAGAGAAAGGAGGGGAATAGAGGAAGGCTCCTGGCCGTCGCTGGTAAGATGTCGAACGAGAACGAGTGGACTTTGGGGGGAATACACAAAGGGGATGATATGGCACTGGGGCGGCCCGATCGGTCGCTCCCCCTTCGTTTTGTTTTCTTCCTCTCTCTCCCCCTCCCGTAAGGTGGCTTGCGACGGAAGAAACGGAACAGAAATCCGAACGAGCGCCAAGCAGTTACGTGTAATTAGGACCTGTCTCAGCCAGTGCAGTCGACGTAAGCGCCGCTAAGCACACTACGCCATCTCAATCAGACCACCTCACACCCTAGACGGGAGCCACGCCTGGCACCGGCTTACCGGCCAGGAACCAGCCTGAGGTGGGACCAAGCGACCCAAGCGCACAAAAATTGGCAGGTGGGCGGAGGTTGAGCCTGATTTCCGTCCAGGTTATGGAATCAAACCGAGATCGTTTCGTGTCTTCCCAACCCGTCGCCCCCCCTCCAACTATCTCTTCCACCTCCCAAGAAGTTCGAGACAGGAAATCTGCGTTTGTGGCCTACATCGTCCCTGCGACGGATGCCTCTCAAGTGAGGAACGCCATCGCTTACATTCGCAGGACCCATGCGAGTCGTCCACCCGCCCACGAGGTCGCCGCTTGGCGGTTTATGACCCTCAAATCGGGTATGACCGGTTTGGGCGGTGAAGGCGATTTCGAGGTCGTCTCCGCATATGATGACGATAACGAAAAATGGGCGGGCGGAAGGGTCCTCAACATCATGAAGCAGACAGGCGTCATGGACGCCGTCGTCGTTGTCAGTCGTTGGTGGGTTCGCCCTCCAGCCTACCGCGGACGACGAATTTGACCCACTGTGTAGGTTTGGAGGTATCATGCTAGGTCCCGCCAGGTTTACCCACATAGAGACCTGCACCGCGGAAGTCTGTAAACATTTCAAGCTGCAGGAAGATCTAAAGGATTGCAGGGCGATGCTTTCTTCGTTGGATGACATCCTCGCCGAGCTCCGCATAGAGTTCACGACCCTCACCGGGAAGCCCTCCACTCACAAGACGATGGATTACGACTCTATCGGTGATCTCTCTAAATTGCGGAAGCTTGTCGTCGCCCGGGAAGCTACAATCAGATCAATCAAGGTGTTGATTGGTAAAGCTAAAGGACAGGGGGCAGGTGGCGAGGGGATCCGGATGCCTGTGTAGATCTCGTTACTTAGAATGAATGCAACACGATTGTGATCTCACACCACCACTATCAGATCCACACCCTTTAATCGTCTGTGCTTGACAAAGTGGAATGCGATGTGGATCAGGCTGTCACCGATATAGGCCTAACGGAATCGTTCTCCGACTAACTCCTCTCGCTGACTCCCCTCATCCCCCCTTCCGCCGCCCACACCCTCCCCGCAGCCGTGCCCATCGAGGTCGATACCCTCCCCGCGAAATGGCTGCGCAGACAAGACAGTTCACCCACCCAGACGGCTATTCGTTCCCCACTCATCGCCTACAAAGGGTCTTGCGAGACTCATCCAAGCAGCCACTCGTCCTCGTAGCCTGCGGTTCCTTCAGCCCAATCACCTACCTGCACCTCCGCATGTTCGAGATGGCTAGGGACTATGCTCGGCAACAGACCGAGTACGAGATCGTCGGAGGTTACCTCAGCCCCGTCAGTGATATGTACAAGAAGCCCGGCCTCTTGAGTGCCAAACACAGGTAATGACGTTCACCCTCCCCACACCCGCACCTCGTTGATGTAAAATCTGTGCTGCAGAGTGACGATGTGCAACTTAGCCGCCGAACAGACATCCTCGTGGTTGATGGTCGACCCTTGGGAGGCTTTCCAATCATACCAACGCACCGCAGTCGTCCTCGACCACTTTGAGCACGAGATCAACGACAAACTGGGAGGCGTTGCCACCTTGGAGGGCGAAATGCGACCCGTCAAGATTCTCCTCCTCGCAGGCTCTGACTTGATTGCCACCATGTCCGAACCGGGCGTGTGGTCAGAAGCGGATGTGGGTTTCCCTCCCCTCACGTCAGTTCTCGTAATAACGCCGCCACACTTTTCGCCCTTTAGTTGGATCACATTCTCGGCAAGTACGGATGCTTCATTGTCGAGCGTGCAGGATCCGACATGGACCAGGCGACGGACGGCCTAGCACGGTGGAGGCACAACATCCACATGATCCCTCAGCTGATTCAGAATGATGTCTCGTCCACCAAAGTCCGACTGTTTTTGAAGAGAGGGTTGTCTGTGAGATATCTACTACCCTCTCCAGTAGTAACGTATATCGAGGAGAATGGGTTGTACACCGAGGAGAACCCTGCTTAACTCTCCCTGCCCGTCGTCGTCGGGTGCAAAGGGGGAGTAGAGAGAGTAGTGTAGATTTTATTCCGAATTTATGCAATTTTTGGGGTGAGTGCCGATGAGTCGCGCGGCGGGGGTGTGTGACCGGGTGGACGAACCGTCAATTCCCTCAACTTGTCTCTTAACCTGCTCCATCAGACAGGCCACAGACAAAACCCCCCCAAACATCTCGGGTCGCCTTCGACGCGTCCGACGACAAGTTTGCCCTTTCTCTTTACGACTTTTATCAGGCTAGGTGAGCGTTCCAACGGTCAACGTCGACGTCCCATCTGATTTCGCCGCCATCGTCTCCGTCTCTCCCCTACCAACCCCCCTCCCCCGTCTTTTTTTTTCTTCATCATCGATCCTCGCCCTCCGTCTGTGGACGGCCCCGGCGCATATATCCAGCTCAAGCCCGCTCGACTATTCTACCCCTGCAGGCAGGTCCGTTGTCAAGACCCACCTACAAGAGTGAATAGATAATCCCGATTTTACATCGCATTGCCGACCCGAAGAGTTTCACCCAACAACTCGTCCGTGCATTCCTTCCTCCCCTCCTACGATGTCTAACCCCCGCTCCCCCCTCTCCTTCAACCCAGAATGAGCAAACCTTCAACGACATATCCGCCAAAGATTTCGACCCAGCTACCGCAAAAGTCAGCGTGGGCAAGAGGCCCTCCACAAACTTCGACTTCGCCTGCTGTAACTTCGACTTCGGCATCCCCCACAAGATCTCAGTCGCCTGTTTTGCCTCCCCAACAAAATGCCACAAACCCTCCCGTGCAAACTCATTCTAGACGGCCGAGTGCTCTCGGTCAGAAAGGTGTCGCCATAAAGGACGGTATCAACATTCCCTCTCGTGGTAACGTCGGCACATCGAAACAAAGTATGTCTCGCTTCATTCAGGATCAACTCCGTGCGCTGGCGCCGAGGCGGATCCGGACCTCCTTCGCTTGCGCGTAGATAGGACGGCATTGAATGCCGGTTCTGCAATGGTCCCCCATACTTCGGATGTCTGACCCCTCATTTTGTTCTAGATTCGGTGACTTTTGGGTCGATAGACGACAATTCTGCGACGATATCTTCATCTCCTGCCAATGTACCCCCCATCAAAGCTGAGGGTGTCAAATCGTTTGGATCAGTACCAGCGTTGAATGGTGGCGGTAAGCCATTGCCTTCTTTTGGGAATCAACAGGCCGGTCCGTCGTCTTTGAAACAGTCGAGTTCGACCTTGAACCCTCCCCCTCCCACGATTATCTCTCCCACCGCCACAAAGCCTGTCGCTCCTTCATTATCTAAGTCAGAATCATCCACCTCAAAACCTGACGTTCCCGCTCCTTCACCCACCCCAAAGCCAACTAAGGTCGACATCCGTAAACTTTTCCAGAATCCTCCCTCCTCCCCGTCTGTTACCCCACAGACAAATTCAGACCCTTCATCACCCGCTCTGTCTGCTTCCCTTTCCGCCTCCACTTCAACAACGTTGTCCACTTCAAACACGACCACCCAATCGGGTCCCCCACCTTCTCAGAACCTCCAAAATAATGTTTCCACTTTCAACCCTAGAGCTGGCTTCCAACAAACTCCAAGTAATGGTCCACCTACACAGACACCCCGGTCGCCAGCATTCCCGCGGCAGACCAATCTAGCAAATGGCACGAGCGGAGGTGTTGGAGTGGGCAACAGGCCACCGCCCACACCAAATACCCCCTCCACTTCTGGGATCCAACCTGGGATGTCGAGTCCGAGACTGTCTGCTCCCCCTCATTCCACCCACCCTGGGCCACCTCCACCTGGTAGCTTCCCTCCCCCTGGACATTATGGATACTACGTGAGTGGCGTGTTCCCCACAACCCTGCTCAGTGAACGACTGATATTCATTTCGTTTCACCTCCCAGTACCCCCACTATATGCCACAAGACCCGGCTTATATGTACTCTCACCCGTGGATGCCACAGATTCAACCCCCTCCGCACCCCGGACAGGGTACGCCTGGCCCGCACCCAGCTCCTCTCCCTTTGTCCCCGCGAAACCCATCCAACCAACTCCATCCAGGAACGCCATCCCCCGTCCCACCAGGTCCCCTGCCTCCTGCTTCTCCTTCACACATCCACTCACACCCAAGCCCGAATAACGTTTCTTCACCCCCTCCAACGCCCTCGACCACCGCCGCACCGCCCGGCCCTGGTGGAGGAGGCGGGAGCGGTACCAGCCGCTTGAATACCGGTGCGAGCACTTTCTTCCCCAGGAAGGTCACAATCAAGAGCCAGGATGGGAGAGAAGTCGATCTCGGTGCCTGGAGGAAGAAGGATACGCCTGCCTCACCGATTGTAGAGAGCAATGCCCCATTGATCCACCAAACCCACCAGAAACGGACATCTGTGGTCAGGATGGAAACAGTCGAGGCGAAGGAGAAGAGGTTAGCGGAAGAGAAGGAGAAGGAGGAGAAGGCGAAGAGAGTTGACGAAGAGAAGGCAGCCGAGGAGGATAAGAAACGGAAGGAGGAGGAAGAGAAGAAGAAGGCCGAGGAGGAGGCAGAACGCAAGAAGGAGGAAGCCGAAAGGAAGAAGGAGGAGGAAGAGGAGGCTGAGAGGGAGCGCATCCGGAAGGAAGAAGAAAAGGAGAGTATTAGGAAGGAGGAAGAGGCCAAGCAAGCCGCAGAGGCAGAGAGGAAACGCAAAGAGAAGGAAGAGGAAGAGAGCAAGACCGCCGAAGCTGAGAAGCTGAGGTTGGCTAGGGAAGCTGAGGAGCGGAGGGTGAGAGAGGAAGAGAAGAAGGTGACGGCCAAGTTGGCTGAGGAGCAGAAGCCAGAGGAGGGTGAGATCGTCGAGAGCCCTAGTTCCGAAGAGCCCCCCAAGGAGGTGAGGGAGGTCTTCTCGAGGAAGGAGGGGCTCAAAATCGACACCTCGATCACAAAGACCCGTCCTGGTCCCCTCGACCTCTCTGGCGCGACAAAGAACGTGGTCGCTGCTCCTCCCTCTGCCCTGGCGACGGCGAGGATTATCGAAGATTTGGGCCATATTTCGTACCCCGACGGGGTTACTAGCCCCAAACCGGAGCTGAACGTGAATTCGAAGAAGGGAAAGTTCAGGTGAGCTCGACTCTGATAGTTTCTCTCAGCATTTACTAACGCGTTTGATCAGATACGACCGAGAATTCCTGCTTCAGTTTATGGCGGTCTGTACCGAGAAACCGGACGCCCCTCTGGACGTCATTGGCCTCGAGGCCGTTGGCGACCAGCCACACTACCCACTAGCCCGTGGTGGCTCTGGCCGCCACAGAACCAGCTCTACCGCCATGCCCCCGCCAATTTCTCGTCAGGCTTCGATGTCCGGTTTCAAGCCTGGCGCCTCCGGTGGATTTACTATGGGCAACTTCTCCACCCCAACAAGCAAGATGACGAGCGAAGAGAGGTTTGCGATGTCACAACGTTCGACGTCTGGCACAGTCACCGGCCCAGGCATGCCATTCGGCCGGCCCGGCCCGATGACCCGCACAAGCAGCCAAGGCGGTCCAGGCAGCAATCGCACGAGGAGCAAACGGGGCGGTGAACGCAACGAGTCGAACAAGGTCCATGCCGTGAACATGTTCAATAACCAGGCGGCCAAGGACCAAATCGCCAACCTCGAGCCAGTCGCTCCGCTGGAGTTCTCTGCAAATAGGTGGACGAGGAAGTCCGTAGTTGACGAAGAGCAGAACGTTGAGAGAAAGGTCAAAGGGCTCCTCAACAAGCTTACGATGGAGAAGTTTGACTCCATCTCCGACCAAATCATCGAGTGGGCCAACAAGTCCGAAGCGGAGAAAGACGGTCGGACGCTCATTCACGTCATCAGACTCGTTTTTGAGAAGGCAACCGACGAGGCTGCGTGGTCCGAGATGTACGCGCGACTTTGCAGGAAGATGATGGAGACGATCAGCCCCAATGTCCAGGACGATGGCATCCGAAATGCGGACGGAAAGCCCATTACCGGTGGCCAACTTTTCCGAAAGTACCTCTTGAACCGTTGCCAGGAGGATTTCGAGCGCGGTTGGGCCGCGAAGGATGCTGCTGCTTCCGCTGCTGCTGCGAAGGCGTCCGAAGACGCTGCCGTCAAGAAGGCTGCAGAAGCATCCGGCGAAATCGAGCTTTACTCGAACGAGTACTACATCGCGCAGAAGGCTAAACGACAAGGTCTCGGTCTGATTCAGTTCATCGGCGAACTGTACAAGCTGCAGATGTTGACGGAGCGGATTATGCACGAATGTATCAAGAAACTTCTTGGCAACGTCGACAACCCCGAGGAGGAGGAAATCGAGAGCTTGTGCCGATTGCTGGCGACCGTCGGGAAGCTACTTGACAATCCCAAGGCCCGCGCTCACATGGACATCTACTTCACGAGGATGAAAGAGTTGGGGAAGAGCAGCAACGTCGCACCTCGTATGCAGTTCATGCTGCAGGTCAGTCCCACGGTCATTCCCTACCAATGATTGTCTCAAACCTTTTTTCCTAGGACCTGATAGAGCTGCGTGAACGGAAGTGGATCCCAAGGAACCAAGTTGCGGCTCCAACCACGATCGCTCAGGTTCACGAGGAGGTAATTCTCCCAATTTTCGCTATCACCAAACCGCTTCTGACTGCATCTACCTCAGGCGGCCAAGCAGAGGGCTCAGGCGGAGAAGGAAGCTGCGAATCGCACTCTTACTATGTCCCGCGGCGGCTCTCGGCGGGGTGGAGATCGTGGCGGAGGACCTGCTGGAGAACAACAAGCAGATGGGTGGTCCGTTGCGGGTGGATCTACTCCCCGGCCGCCACCCAAGGCTGGAGATCTCTCGAATTTTGGCAAGATCAACAAGTCTGGACCTGTCGTCATGGGTCCTAGCAGCGTTTGGGCTGGCAAGAAGGATGGTGCGAAGCGCGATTCTACTCTGACCAGGGTCAACTCGAGCTCGAACATGTTCATGATGCTTGGACGCGATGCTGAGGCCATGCCCGAAACTAGTTCGAAACCAAGTCGGCCATCGAGCAGGAGGACGAGCGTCGACCTTGGTACCCCTGAGCCCCAGCGTAGGAAGTTACAACTTCTCCCGCGTTCGAAACCCGTTGAGGAAGAGAACAAGATCAACGGTGGTTCCGCAGACCATTCAGAAGACGAAGGCGGTGATGAAGTTCCCCCAGTTATGTCCGAGGCTGAAGCGAACAAGAAGATCGCTGAGGACATCAAGGAGTTCTTTTCCGTTGTTCGCAGCGTTGACGAGTCTGAACACTACTTCACCAAGCTCCCTTCAGAGCACCACCATCTGCTGGTCGACAAGATGGTCTCCAAGGCAATCGAGTCGAAGGAAACCGACGGAAAGTTGGTCGCAGATGCGTTCGCGAGAGCGGTCGAGAAGAAGTTGTGCTCCATCTCCGCTTTCGAGGAAGGATTCTTACCTGTTGCCGAGCTCCTGGACGACATCGCGATCGACGCCCCAAAGGCCTTCCAGATCCTGGCTACCATGATGAAGGGCGCTGGGTTGGATAAGGACGAGGAACGACGGACTAAGATAGCTCAGAAATCGATGGACAGCGATAAGCTGGTTGAGCTTCTTGCATAGGCGTCCTTCCTCTCTCAGGCATCGGGTTTTTTGTTCGTTCTACGTTGTGTTGTTTCCTCTCTCCCTCCCTCTCTCTTTCTTCCCACCGGCTCTCGTCCTTGTTCATTTATGGCTAGCTTTCTACCCTACTGTGCGTCCGTTCTCATTTATTTTCACCATTCTGCCACGTGCACCGTTCGGGTATCTTCGTTTTGTTCCGGCTACTTTAATACTCTAGTGCTCATATCAATATGTACGATGTCGTTGCATTTTCTCTCAAAGGTGGAGTGACCTGGCCGCCTGCACAACTGTACGGCTTGGTTCAGGGGTATCGTGTTGGGGGTGTCTGCTCGCATGTCCGGACGCGAAGACAGAAAATTGTGTCGGACGGTATTACTGGAACGCAGGGATCAAGAGTACCGAGAACCCACGCCGGCTAAGCATAGGGCGGGTGGAGCGCAGTAGGGATGCACACATTATCCAGATACTCGGCGATCCACACGATATCTTCGTCTTGAAACTTTGGAATGCAGCCTTTCTCGTGGAGGAGACTGGGAAGTCGATCGCATAACTGGGGTAAAATTTTTGCTGAGGCTACCGGGCCGTTACAGAATTCCGGGTGAGGTCATGTAGGATGTACCTTCGTAGGGTAGAGTGGATGCATTGCTCATGGTTAACGGGAGGGCGGGTGACGGTGGGCAACACGCGCAATCCACGTTCGTCCGGATTAATCGATTGAGGTTAAGTTCAAGCGTGAGAACGTACCCACTGTCGGCCACCACCAGCGGGTCTTCCCCCCGCTCTCCCAGCACTTTTACGACCCAGACGCGCATTATGCCTTCGCTTGACACCCCAGGGACCCCCAAGAGAAACGGTTCGGGTGGTTTCTTCGGCGGGATCTACCACCATCTCAACTTTTTCCGGATACACCTCCTCGTTTTGTAAGCTAAAATTATCCCGCTTTGGTTCTGCCGCAACCCTGGTTGACTCCCCCCGCAGCACCTTCGTCCCTCTCTTCTTCTCCGTTGTCCTATACGCCTCCAATGGCCAAAACTACGTATCATACCCCGATGCCCTCTTCCTCTGCGTCACCGCCGCAACGGTCACAGGTCTCGCTACAATTGATTTGAGTCTACTGACTGCCTGGCAACAAGTTATCCTCTTCATCCAAATGTTCTGTGGAAGCCCTGTGAGTTGAACAGTCCTCGACCTCTCGCTTTAATTTCGGTTGGATGCTCTGATGACCCTGTACATGTGGGCTCGTTGATGGCGGCCGACTTGGTCGTGATAATCTCCGGTCACCTTCTTCGACTAATGCTTAAACCCTATCGAATCCTCTCGTAATTATTTGAGGGAAATGTGCCATTTATCAATCTGCCCCCCCTCCAGATCGTTGTATCCTGGGTCATGGTCCTCATACGGAGGTTCGATCATCATTAAATACTATTTTTAGTCCCCCGTCCTGACGCCCATTCCAGGCACTTCCTCGCGAAGGAGCTCCGGTTCCGTTTGGCGGCAAGAGATAAACGCATTGAGGAGGAACGAAAGGCTCGTCCAGAACCAAACCCCCACGCGCACAGAAGGTGGTGGAGGTCCCCGATTTCTACCCTCCTTCATCGGAGTTCCACCCTGCACGACGAAAGCGACCATGAAACCGATTCCACCCGTTCGTCCCGGAAGGGCTATAAAAATCGCCGCGTTCGGCCAGATATGATCCGCAGGGTGGACGACAAACCCAAGCCGGTCAACCCTAGTGGCTGGATCAGCGAAGGTCGCATGCTGACCACTCAGCAAGGTGGCAACCTGGTAGAGTCGGGGTCGACCTCGATTAGAGAATCGGAGCCCATCAACCCAACCTTAGTCCAGTCGCCAGGACCCACCTATTCTCAATCATCCGGTCAACAGCTGAACGACTCGGACGCTGAGTCAGAATCAGAGCTGGAGGATCTGAACGAAATTCACCGCCGTGGGAGGCTTAACCGGCGCGTTTCTGACCCGGGAGGGTTCCCACACCGTGAGCCCGTGTCAGATAGATATGCATTCTTCCTCTTGACTCCATCCGTAGACCCTCCCCAACATAACCACCTCCCATCTTTGCATCCGCCTCAACTTCGTTGCCCTTCTGTTACTCGGACTCAAACCGTCGAATTCGCTCCTTCTCCACAACCGAGAGGTCGACACCAGACGAAACCGTCCGTGGATCGCAGCAACAAGCGGCAACCCTCCGTGGCTGAGAGCCGCATCCAGCCCAGTGTCAGCGACGGGGAGGGCCACGTAGAAGTGGCGAGCAAGTCATCACATATAGTTTCGTGCAGAATGTGGCTAACCCAATTTTTCCAACAGGATCAGCGACCTTCACTCAACCTGCGACTAGTTACACACGCCGCTCATCTGTACCGACCATACACCATGGGATGGGCGGGTTCCCTATGCCGCATGAGTTAATTTCTTCGATTGTCCACAAGTTCTTTCCGATCCTGGAACGAAAAATCAAGCGGACGGTTACCATCCCCGTCGTTCGCACACTCACGTCACACCATGTGGAAAGTGGACAACAAGCCGTGGGATCCAGGCCGGTACCCTACATAACGTTCGATGCATTGGTTGGACGGAACTCCACATTCCACGATTTGACCCGCGAGCAGATTGAGGAACTCTGCGGTGTCGAGTTCAAGGCCCTCAATTGCCTTGTGTGGATTGTTCCATGCGTACGTCCCCATCTTGTCCGTTCCCCACTGACGCTGATTATATTATATACTCCGTCCTAGTACTACTTGATCATTCAGGCCGTCTCGTTTATTATCATTGCGTCATATATGTCTCTCCCGAAGTGGAAACAAAATTTTGTTCCTCCCAACCTGCATTCCAATCTCTCACCAGTGTGGTGCGTGCCCCATGGCGGCTCGAAGAACAATGGATAAATTTCTTCTCCAGGTTTTCGCTGTTCCAGGTCATTTCCGCGTACACGAATACGGGGATGTCATTGGTAGACCAATCCATGGTTCCCTTCCAACGGGCTTACCCTATGATTGTCACCTTGGTCTTTCTGATCATTGCAGGAAACACTGGATTTGTGAGTTTTCCTATCCGGGCTCCCAGCACGTCATGCTAACCTACTCTCCCTAGCCGATACTGTAAGTCCCTGGTTTGTAGCCCCCTGTCTGGTATTCTAAACCACGATCCCTGGATCAGTTTACGCTTTACCATGTGAGTACTCCGCCAAGACTCACCAGCGAGAAGAGAACGTTTCTCACTCTGCCGCAAGATGGTCACTCCTGAAACTCGTACCCGCCCGCCTCGGATTGAAGGAACCTCTGACATTCCTCCTTGACCACCCTCGCCGGTGTTTCGTCTACCTTTTCCCATCACATCAAACGTGGTTCCTCTTCACCGTAGTCTTGGGTCTTACGTGAGCATCCGCTGCTTACTTAGGATACACCGCTTCTCACCGCGCCGCGTTCAGCCTCACCGATTGGTTCTTCTTCCTGGTCTTGGATATCGGTACTGATGCAATCGAAGCGATCCCTCTCAATTTGAGGGTTTTGCTTGGGTTCGTGCAAGCGACTGCTGTGAGGGCTGCCGGTTTCGCTGCCGTTCCGCTCGCTGCCCTTGCTCCAGGAGTCAGGTAAATGGGTGCATCGGGGCAGTCAACTCTTTTCTTATATGTCTTCCTATCGAAAGGGTCCTCTACGTGTTGATGATGTACGTCAGTGTCTGTGAGTCCTTCCTTCCTTAGGCGAGGCCGTTTAGTTTGACTTTCCCTAGATCCGATCGCTATGAGTGTCCGCTCGACCAACGTATACGAGGAGAATTCGTTGGGCGTATTCGAGGAAGAAGAAGCATCTGTGGATGAGCATTTCGCACCCATTGGCTCCACTGCAACGGTATGGAGCCGATACTTGACTTTGCACATGCGAAAACAACTGTCCTTTGGTACGCATTTCTCGGCTTGGCGATGTTAAATTGTAACTGTGCTTTAGACATGTGGTGGCTGGGATTGGGCGTGTTCGTCGTGTGCATTATAGAAGTGAGTATCCGCGTTGTGGATGTTACTCAACCCTGTGATGCTAAGGGAAACATCAGCGTCCTGGCCTGACCGACCCTGCGAATGTTGGCTGGTTTAACATCTTCGCCATTGGTGAGCGTTCCTGGTCCTAGGTGTTGCGATGACCATTGACGAGCCTCTCGCAGTCTTTGAGTTGGTCTCTGCGTATGGGACTGTCGGGTTGAGCCTTGGTCTACCGACGGTTTGTCTTCTCCGTACCGTGGATTTTGGGCCGTCCTGATCGGCTTTTTCAGGCCAACTATTCGCTATCTGGGGCCTTCCATCCGCTATCAAAACTCGTCGTCTGCCTGGTGATGCTCAGAGGGCGTCATCGTGGCCTCCCTGTCGCCATTGACCGTGCTGTCATGCTCCCAGAGCTCCAACTTGATGACCAAATGAGCTTACAGAGGAAGATCAGCCTCAGCATGAATCCTGCCTCGATTGACTGGGCCCCCCATGGTGGAGATGGCACGTCCCTGAGGCAGACTCCGACCATCCAAGCCTCGATCGTTCGAGGGGGTGTCTAACACTTTTGGGACGATTGCAGGCGCTCCCAGTGGTGTTCATACCGGCGTTGTTGATATCAACCATAGAAGTCCCTTCCTATTGTACATTTTCCTTTGTTGTGTACCCTGCTTATTTCACGTATTCACCTAGCTATCACCCTTCCCCAAAACGCGGCGTACGGTAGTGTACAATACTCACGAGACTCATTTGTTTTGTCAGAACCTGCGGTGGACAGGGATATGATCCTTATGAGGGAAGGGAGGATGTCGGGCGTTTAGCTCAGTTGGTAGAGCGCACGCTTTGCACTTGAATGGTCATTCGGGAAGCATGCGTGAGGTCAGGATTTCGAGCATCCTATCGTCCATCGATTTTTTGTTTCCCGTGACTGGCCAGTGATCGTTGGTGGGCGTCAGTGTGATCCTTTGGTGCCACCTTCTCTTTCTTAGACACGACCATGGCCCAGTTGTTGGACTGCCCGCCGGAGCTTCTTGTTCACATCTTCGCCCACCTACCCTTGACCTCCCTGCGCGGCCTGCTTGCGACATCCAAAGCACTAAAAAATCTCATCTCCACATCTGTCCTTCTCCAGTACCTTCTCCACTTGCAATCCTCTGCTCACTCCCTCTATCCCTCTGGATCCGCCGCCTCCCTCGTAGACCTGCTAAAGGTCTTGACAGACGCCGAGAAACGGTGGCAAGATTGGGAGTATACCAGTTTCAACCGTTTGGATGTCCAGCACCGACCGAGCGGCATATATGATCTCACCTCAGGTATCTTCATCCTTGGGGAAGGCTCAACTATCGGGAGCCTCACTGTAGGACTGCGTTGGGTGGATTTGAGGCTCGGAAAAGATATTGTTTGGAATCGGTTTGACTTGCAAACCCCAATCGTCGATCTCGGCTTGAATGTGCTGGAATGGGACCTTATTGCGGTTGTCTCTATGTGCGCAGAGTTTTTCCACCGCGACCACGAAGTTTGCGCCGTTGCTGACGGTAAAATCTAGGCGGTTAGGGAACCCAGGATTCTGCCAGCTCGATCTGAACCTTCTACAACTATCAAAATCCAAGGATTCTGTGGCTACCCGCCATCCAAAGGCAAAGAAGCCCGCAATCCCCATTATGCAGTACCCGTTCGAGGACGGCTATTGCAGTATCGCGATTGAGATCGTAGGACCTTACCTCGCCCTCTTGATTGTCTTCCCAGGGAACCGCGATTCACCTGATAGATTGTGGGTATTTGATTGGCAAACCGGGAATGTGAAATTCGTAAGTCGACGGTCGGTATATGCTGTCCTCTCCGGGTTCACTCACTCAGTCATTGACATAGGTGCGCACGTCGCGATGGATGACGTACAATTCACTCGCGTTTCTGAACGAAGACACCCTCATCCTACCCAACCTCCGGGATAACACCGTTGAGCTATGCTCTTTCACCCAAAAACCCACCTGGACTCCAGCTGCCGTCTCACCCTCCGGAGACAACGGCGTTGTGATACTGGAGACGTCACCCAATTGCCTGCCTCTTCCTACGAGTAGGACCTTGAAGCTCCCCGCCACCCGCCAGGGGATGTCCATACTTCGCATGGCGTGCAGGGGAGAACCAAACCCGTTTGCCACCGATTCTGCCCCACAACGGGTCGAAAATGGACCCCTATTCCGGCCCGTCCCTGAATCATCCATCGTGATTTTCAATCTCCTCGTCGGCAACATTCATCATAGGTCGATCTCGTTTGTCGTGAACAGAGAATCTCTCCTCCGCCTCCTCGAAAGCGACGACCTTGAGGGGAGCGACGGCGCGTCCCAACCGGAAGGAGAGGAACCAACTCCGGCTGAACTAGAAGAAAACCCTTTCTTAACAAACCCTGATTACACCGTTGCGGATAACCGAGGTCCTCCAAGTTCCGTTCCTTGGAGCAGGTGGGGGACCCGTACCGTTCGGTGGTTCATGACGGATGATATCCCGACGAGGTGGATTACGACGAGCTGTGGGTATCGTTGGGCGACGATTGCGGAGGATCTCCCGAGTCCGATCTATATCCGAGACTTCAATCCGTGGCGTATCAAACAGGTCAAGGCGAAACTTGGGGATAGGGAAACATACGAGACCGGCCAGACGAACGTGACGGTCGCTCGTCCCGGATCGCCTACGTTGGAGGAAGAGACGATCTTCGTGGACCCTGTATCCTCTGACCTTGAGTATCTTGAGGTCAGGACAAAGGAAGCGTACAACTATTCAAGTGTCTTCATGGATGAAAATTGGGTTTTGGGGATTGTCGTGAGTATCCGCGTCGTGTTCGGAGCTGAAGGTGGCTGAAAAACTCCCTCCAGCTTGATAGCCAGGGACAAGATATGAAGGCAGTCGATATCTATTCCTTGTCTACGGTTTCGTGAAGGTGCCGGTGTCGGTCTGTTGATTCGACATGATGGGTGTGAGGGGAGTTTGTCACGACCACGTCGTTCCATACGGGATGCTTGGAAGTAAATACCTTTTCTTGGCCCACTATTTGACCGCCCAGTGGGCTGCGCCCCTGTCCGTGTCCTTACTCCGACGTTTGGAAGGATTCCCATATGTGTCGAAGCTCGCTCCGTGGTGGTCACAATCCTGTTTCTCATCCTGTTGTGACCAGAGCACTGGGTCGGAGACAACACGTTTATCATAGGCACCTACACTAATTCTACGTGGTCCTGGAATAGGAGGGACTCGATGACGCGATACTGTGTCAGTGAGATCTGACCTTTCCGCATTTCCATCTTCGTGCCACTACAACGAAGCAAATGAAAATACCGGGAGCAGGTGAATTGAACCCAACTCACTCTGGGAGATATACTGGTGGGCAATCCCGCCGAGCGAGTACGAAAACCGGTTTCATTGTATCTGGAGAGGCGACTAAGGAGAGGGTCAATGGCGAGTTGACGGGATATGTAGGGAGGGACCGACTCATTGATGGCATGAACTGGATTTTATCGTCCAGGGATTGTTGTTTCTCGGGTAGTGCCTTCAACACAGATTCTCCCAGATGGGCGGTTAGCAGGTCGGCGTATCTGTGTGACAGTTGGTGCGTGGGATGGGCAGGAGTGTCTTGTGTTCCACGCACCCCTGAGCGTGTTTTAGTTCCGTTTCAGACAATCTCTCATGCAGGGAACGATTTGACAAGATCCACCGCGCGTGGTCTTCTATCTATCGTAAGTCGGTTATCAACCCCTCAAACGGAACAAGTGGGTGCGAGATACCTTGGAGAGCCTTGTTCGAACATAGGACCTAACCACAAACTTGACCCGCTCGATCTCCGTTTGGGCAAGCATGATACGGAAATGTTCGTCCTCTGAAGCATCTGGGTCTGTCCGTAGGAGGCTGACGGTAGATGACTGTCCGCTTGTACGAGAGGTCAGCCTTGACGTACAAGGCATGGGTGATTGACGAACAGCGCACTTGTTTATGAATGTGATCCAAGATGCCAGCGAGGAGCTCTGCTTGGATGGGTAGTATGTCCGGAGAATGTCTCTCATTCGTCCAATATCGGACCAGTTTCTGGAGGGGTAACTCTTGGGCACCTTCAGGGTCTGAAAACGCGAAGTCCTCCCGAGGTGGTGGGGATGGCGAAGCGTTCCTCGCCCTGTTTACAAAATCCGTCTGGTTTAGGGTGGAGGAGGAGTCCATGTCCCAGTCGGTGTCGAGACTGGAGGCCATGGTGCGTTGGAGCGGATGATTACCAGTACCGGTTATCACTCGGGCAAGTCGATCGCACAAGGACGATCACGACGATACAAGTGGTCACCTTCGGACCCGCTCACGGTATCCTTGTTCATTGACTATCGACTATGAAGAACAGGAACAAGCAAACAAAGTTTCCGGTGGTGTGTCCGTCTGAACTCCACCACCGAAGCCACGGCTGATTGTTTGGATATCAGGCTCGCATCAAACGGATTATGCAGAAGGATGAGGAAGTAGGCAAGGTTGCTCAAGCGACCCCAGTCGTTATCTGTTGCGTCGTCCCCGCTGGGATCGCCCAACTCGCCCCCTCTTACTGAAACTCATCAGCTAAAGCGTTGGAGATGTTCCTCGCGATGTTGGTGGAGGAATCGAACAAGGTTACGGCTGCAAGGGGGTCCAAGAAGGTGGAGGCGTATCACCTGTGAGTCATTCGTCCACGTTGCGAGTTTGGGCGCGTTTGACGCGATTCTGAACTGGACGGCAAGGAAACATGCGGTCGAGACGGTGGAAATGCTCGATTTCTTGAAGGAGATCGTCGAGCCTGTGCCTGACCCGTCAGCTGGGGGCACGATCAATCTTGAAGCGGAGGATAACAACTCGGGGGGCGAGCCGAAGAAGAGGCGGGCGCCAAAGGGGAAGAAACCTGCTACGGGGGACGACGAAGATGGGGGTGCTCCGGCTCCTAAACGGAGGAGGAGGAGGAAGAAGGAAGAGGAAGCGGAGGATGTGGCGATGGGAGGCACTGGTGGTGCTGATGAAGACGAAGAGTGAACACATCGTAGTGTACATACAACGGTTTAATGCTTCCCACTACCACTGCCGACACCGATAACCTCGGCGAGGGCGACAGTCGCCTCGTTCTCGATTTGTTGTCCGAGGATGAAAACTGGATGGAGAAGCTGAAGCGGGAGGTCCAGTTCAGAGTCATGCTGCACAGAGGTGCGGTGGATATTCCCGAGAGGGTTTTTACGATGCTCATTTTCCTTGGGGTTTGCAGGGGGGGAGGTTCCTCGGCTGGTCGCAGTGCAGGGTGAGATAAACAAGGACGGGAGGTTGTCATATCTCTGTTCAATCCAGCAGGGGATCCATCTATCTGACTCGCCAGTGTGCTACCAAACAGCTACCCAATCTACAGGCATCCAGCCGATGCCTCCCCTCCTCTCCTCCAGTTTTCCCCGACCGTGTCCAGGATCCGTGCCGCGGTCGAGGAACGGTTGAATCACCCAGTGAACCACGTCCTCATACAGCATTACCGCTCCGGAAAGGACTACATCTCGGAGCACTCCGATAAGACCATCGATGTCGTCGCCGGTTCCAAGATCGTGAACGTCAGTATCGGGGCGACCAGAAGTATGACCCTCCGAACCAAGAAGGTCGCGTTGTCGCCCGCAGGGGAGTCGGAGGAAGACCGGTCTCGAAAGTACCAGAAGTTCCCGCTGCCCGACAGGTCTATGTTCGTCATGGGCCTAGAGACGAACGCAAAGTGGCTGCATTCTGTCAGACACGACAACCGACCGTTCCATACCAAGTCCGAGGAAGAGAGATACATGAACGGCGAGAGGATTAGCCTCACGTTCAGGAACATTGGCACATTCCTCAGTGCGGACGGAACCAAGATTTGGGGCCAAGGAGCGATCGCAAAGTCCGCAGAAGGAGCCAGGGACATGGTGACAGACCAAGGAGAGGTCGAGAAGTTGATCGTTTGGTTTGGCAGAGAGAATCACCAGCCAGATTTCGATTGGCAAGAGGTGTATGGTCAAGGTTCAGATGTGGTCAACTTCACCCAGCTGTGAGAAAGAGAATCATTATTTTGGAATATGATGTACACGGACAACAGTAAGAATCCTTCTAAAAGAAACTAAGGAAACAGAAGAAACGGTTTATTGCTAAAACTACACGGATGTGACGGCGGGATGGAAAGTCCTTGTGGATGGGCATGAAGGTGGGTGCGTGGATGTCAAAGCGGATAAATGAAAGATAAACGGGGGGGCCGTCCACGTCGTCAAAAGAGAGATGCTAGGGTCTTGGATCGAAGCAAACCCTGACGCCGTGTGTGCTTCATTAGTGGCTGGAGCTTGGGAGGGTCGATGGTCATCTGAGCCAACCGTGCTTCCTCCTGCTTCGCACGCTTTCGGCGATGTTCGTCCTCATCTTCCTCGGTATAGCTGACCGATGAAAAGATCGACGACTCGGGAGCATCCTGGGGTGTTGGCTGGAAGCGAGCCATCCAGTTATCCCGTCGATCAAGAAGGGAAGGCTGCTGGAGGGCCTTGGGCGCCTTCCAGGGGTATTTAGCGTGGGGACCGTTATCGTACGTCTCCAGTGCATCGTTATCGAGTTTGGAAAAGTTGTTTTCCCGTTCCTCTGTCGTGATCCACCCAAGGTCTAGTAGTCGCCTTAGAACTTTCCCATGCCCACCGGTGGGGCTGATCGCGAGTCCTCTGGTGTCGAATGGGCGAAGGTGGCGTTTTCGCAAGTAAGCATCGTAGTGCGCGAGATCAAGGACCGCGTAGCGATAAACTTCGGTGACAGGGGGTGTCGTTGGTTCAAGGGCATAATCTCGAACCTTGGCGCCTTCCTTCTGAGCCCTCTCAACCTTAACTGATTGCTCTTCGTCGACGACCAAGGTCGGAGTAGGTGAAGGTTCGCGGGGATAGTGAGGTGGTTCCGGCCTCTTCTGCATCTCAGAGAGTTTGCGTTTTCGAGCTGTGGGAGGGGAACGCTGTGGAATGGATGTCTGGGGGATGGTGGTTGTGATACAGGTTGATATAGGAGCTGAATGAGGGAAACGGATTAGTCCTCGGAATGAACAAAGAGGATGACTTTCAAAGCACGGACCGGTTATGGGGGACACCACGGGTTGAGGTCCAATTGACTTCGACAACCAAGAGGTGAAGTAGGACATGGTGGATTGTACACGGTTGGTTGAAGGGTCTTTGGGAGTGAAGTGCTGGGGAGAGAAGAGGGCGGGGATAGTAGTGGTGGGGATGAGGGAGGGGAGGGAGGTTTGGCAGGGTGATTTATACCAAGCCTCTGTGGCCCAAAAAATCAAAGTGCCGTGGGAACACCAATTAGAGGGCAAAACAAGGGAAAGACACGGCTTGACTTTTGGGTGCCTACAAAGGTGGAAACAGGCAGACCTTTGTAGTCTTGATCGTCACAGCAGGTATCAGTGTTGGCGTCGGCGTCGGTGTCGGGCAGAGAACAGGTCGCTGCGGGTGTCGGTGGAAGAGGGAAGGTGAGGAGTCAGGCCATGCTTCCTTTTTAGGAATGGCGCCACGTGATCTACTTACTGGTCCTGCTCCCACCGGTCACGTTACCATTCCGAAACCAAAGCGTGCGACGACGACGGGCGACGATGGCTTCAACTCTGCTCGTGGACCGACATGTGTCTTACATCCAATCTCTGGGAGATGTCCGTTCCTTACAAACAGATCTCAATTTTTTTTTCACATTTTTGACTGGAGAGAGAACAGAACAAAGACGATCTTGTCTATCATATGACCGCTCATCTGCGCCTGAACGCGGTCTACTGGGGACTCACTGCCCTGTGCATCATGAACAGGAAAGATGCGCTCGACAGAGAGGAAATGATCGATTTCGTCCTGAGCTGTTGGGACGAGGAAGCAGGTTACACTTTCATGTCTCCCTGACTCCTTTTACCTGCGCCTCGTTGACACACTGCCTCCAGGCGCATTCGGAAGTCATCCAGACCACGATGCCCACCTATTGTCAACCTTGAGCGCCATCCAAATACTGGTCATTCATGATGCCTTGGAGAGGTTGAACGTTCCCAGGGTCGTCGATTGTGAGCACCTGAGCGTTTGTAGACTGCTGCTGGTCCGCCTGCATTGACCTACTACCCAGATATCTTATCCCTCCAGCAACCCTCAGGCGTTTTTGCTGGCGACGGGTTTGGGGAGACGGATACAAGGTTTCTGTACTGCGGGGTGTCCGCTTTGTCGTTGCTTGGCCACCTGGACAAGCTCGATGTGGAACGAACAGTGTCTTATATCCGTCAGTGTAAAAATTTTGACGGGGGGTATGGTAGCTCTATTGGTGCTGAGAGTCATTCTGCCCAAGGTAGGCACACCCTTGTGCTCCATCTCAGACTTCGCTCCTGATACCGGTAACCCCGCAGTGTTTGTATGTGTCGGAGCGTTGGCCATATTAGACCGGCTAGACGAGGTTGACCACCAAACTCTTGGGTGGTGGCTGTCTGAGAGACAACTTGCCAACGGGGGCTTGAACGGACGGCCGGAGAAGAAGGAAGACGTGAGTTCGTGTTCCCCCCTGGAATGTCCGGTCCCTAGATGGCCCCTAGGTTTGCTATAGCTTCTGGGTACTCTCAGCGCTATCCATCCTTAACAAGCTCAGCTGGATCGATTCTGAAAAACTTTTCGAGTTCATTCTCTCAGCTCAGGTCCGTCCTTCCCGGGCCGCCAGTACTCCTTGGAGAAAGTTGACTCACGACCGTATGAATCGATAGGATCCCGACAGAGGAGGAATATCCGACCGACCCAACAATATGGTGGACGTTTTCCACACGTTGTTCGGTGTAGCAGGTCGGTTGCCCAATCACCCAGGGAGATCAGATCCGTGATACCCTCCTCTAGGATTATCGCTCCTGGGCTACCCCGGGCTTGAGGACATAGATCCTGTGTACTGCATGCCCAGGTCCGTGATCGAGAAGATGGGGCTGAGGAAGGGATGGGTTGCGTTGGAGAGGCGGAAAGCACCGTGATACACCGTGTTTCACTACTGAGTGGCCGCGGTTCAATGAACCTCTTGTAATCACCACTGAACGTTTGTAAGTGGAGGGTCAAACCCCCCAGTCAGATTTCGTGGGGTCGCGCCAGGCCGCGGCAATGGACCGAATCAGGAGATGGGGAGGTCGGCAATGACAGCTGGCGGATTTTCAAGTTTCTTTACATAACCTCGGAGTCCGGCACGACAAACGAAAAAGTTGGCGACCAGTAAAACATCGAGTAGAAAACGGATCGCGGCAATAAGAAAATCCTCAAGAGCGGGGGTTTCGTTCCCCCAGGTAGGTCTTGTGCTCAGCGATATGGCCAACGATCTTCTTATCCACGTACATTCTCCAGATAGGCAACGCAATCTGTGGGGTAATATCATTAGGCCAAGAACTGGGGGATCTGTTCGCCCGGCATACCCCTCCAAATATATTCAAGGCCCAGTCCTTGAGGAAGAAACGGCCCGGGGATGCCCCTTTTGTAGAGGCGCGAAACACCGCAGTGATCCAATCTCCAGTTATGTGACTATGATGGTTTTTTATCCCTAGGTTTCGTCGGTGTTGGGTACGATGATGGTCAAGAAAACGAGAATGCCAGCGAACCTGTAAGCATAGATCGTGCGGCCTGTTCAGCCGTCAAGCCCGCATCGTCCTCCTCTAGCTTAAGAGTGATATTGGGCTTCGTCCTGTTCTCCTCCTCATATCCCGGTGTGAACATGGTGCATGGGAAGAAAATCTGGACGTCTATGTTGTAGAGTTGAAGTTCAAAGCGGAGGGTGTCTGCAAGACCACGGAGGGCGTGTTTTGCGGGAGAGTAGGAAGCGTAGCCGATCAAGGACATGTATCCAAGAGTTGATGAAACGAAGCAAATCTTGCCCTTTTTGCGTGTCTTGGCCATCTCTTTGCTCGCAGCCTATCTCGCGTCATCAGGTTGGCCCTCCTCAGAAGACGGGAGTGCGTACCCATGCAGTCCAAGCTTGTACCCAGTATCCCATGTCCATCCCCTGGACGAGTTCCTCCTCAGACATTTCGACGAAGAACTTGGGTTTGGACCCCCCAGCGCAGAGGAATACAGCATCAGGAACTCCTTGGTCGTGGCCAGCAATCACCGCCTGGAGGGCTTCCTGGGATCCCTTCGCGGAAGTCAAGGAGTAAGAATAGTAGACGAACTTCTGGTCGTTGGATTGACGGGCAGCCTGGGGGCTTGGTGAGCAGATTGCTGGTTATAGCGGAAGACAAAAACGCACCTCTAACTTCTCAACCGCTGCTTTGAGATTGTTCTCATTGCGTGCAACGATTGACACATCTGCGCCCTGCTGGGCAAGGAGGATTGAAAGCGCCAAGCCAAGTCCGGTGCTGCCACCAGTGACATAGCAGTGCTGGGGAGGATCAGTTGTTTTTCCCACCACCTTGAGTCGCCTGAGGGGAGCTCACCTTGCCCTTTGGATCCCATGCTCGTTTCCCAAAGCAAGGCATGACGGTGGTGTGACATCGACTCGCTGGCGGTCCTCATTCCCTGGACCCATTTTCTGTCGTATTTGCATCTGTTTGTCGAACGGATGTGCATGACCCCCCACCTCTCGGAAGCTTCGGGTGACCCGCTCGCCCCAATCGTCTTGGGAGGCTCCGGAGAGTGGGGGAGCCTTCGGTCGCGACCTCAAATTCAAACTTCAACTCCTTCCGTATTAGCGATACCCCCTCCCCCAGCAAGGGAAAGTTTCCAACGGCCCGAGCAGCGGTGACCTTTCGAGGAACAACGATCGATTACAGAGCAACCTGGACGGCGGACCGTTCCGCCTCAACCTCCATCCGCGGAAAAAAGCCCCGCACTATCTTACTGGTGCTGGGTAAATCACCGTACTGCATAAAATCGTTGGAAACTCGTATCATCCTCCGACCCCCCATACCTCCAGCCCAACGCACTCGAATGTCACGGTGTCCCCTTGCTTGTGACCTAAATCTGAGCATAGCGGCTCGTTTGCGAAAGTAGGGCACCAGGCGGAAGAGCCATCAAGAAGGGTGACATCCAAATATAACCCATACTTTCCATCACTGAAGCGGAGTGTAAGTAAGAGGTCGGTGTATTGGTCGGGAGTTGAATAACCCACCCTCCCCCAAAAGATAAAGAGTCGGGTTCACAGAGCGCCACATAGTCGTTCTTTCCCGTCCATTTGTACACACTTATGGCGTCTTTAAATCTCCAGAGGAAGCTGAAACAGGGCGCGTGTTGTTAATGCCTAGGTTCAGGCGCGCAACTTCGACACTTACGATTCCCCTGAGCCATAATACGCACCCTTGGATTGGTGGATATTCTCGCCTAGCCAGGCGCCAAATAGAGTGTCTTCTGAATCTTTGATGGCAATTAATGAACCACCAAGGTGGGCTGAGCAACGAGCGTAAAGGGTATTGAGTGAGATCCCGTGTTGATCGAGGCTATATAACAAAGTCCATGACCCCGACAGTCGAGGTATCGGGGGCAGATAGGGGCGAATCTATGGGTGTCAAGGTTCAGCTCTTTCCAGACTTAGTGGTGACCAACTTACTAGATCTGCAAGAGAGGGCGTCAGGACAAAAGAAGTCATATCCTTCCTGCCCCTTAGGGTGACACTTTTTCCCGGTACCTTGTTCCCCGGGTTGAACTCGAAATGAGACTTGTTCCAAGCCCGGTCCCCTTCAAACCCTGGGGCGCCGGTTGGAGGTGTATACGGATGGGAAGAGAAGGGGGTCCCGTGGGTTAGCTCTGGGAGAGGTCGTGGTAGAATCTTCGTCGGCGAGGATTGAACTGAAGAAGACACGGAAGCCAGACGGGGGGGACGGAATGGTCCAGGAGGGTCGAAGAAACCGGCGACGGAAGTGGGGTCCGTAAAAGATAACTTTCGATTGAGTGGGCGGAGAGAGGAGAGCCAACGAGAAGTCAAGGAGCCGGACGTTGGACCCCGGGAGGCAGGGACGTCTGCCGTTGGATCCGGGGTTGGGTGGGCCTTGTTGTGCACAGGGATTGCGAGGGATGGGGTTGTATGCTCTGGCAAAGCGTTGAAATCGATGAGCGTCGGACTAGGTGGGTGCAGATGGCACTCAGATGGCGTTTGGCTTTGAAAACTCGTCTGCACACACCTATCTGGCGCCCTCCCTCTCCCTTGAGGGATTGATGAACTGGGTCCCTCAGGGATCGGGGGCACTGATGAGTGGGACAATCCCAACGACTCAATCCCGGTCTCGAGAGCGTCCAAGTCCGGGGGAGTGGGTCCGGTTGTGTCGTCTACCCAGTACAACGGATCGTCCTCGTGCAGGAGGAGTTCATCCAGCACCTGTCTCTTTTGAGCATTGGATTTAGCAGCGTGGTCTGTGAACTGATCAAAGAATTCGAGGCCCCGTATTGGCGAAATGGGGGAGAACGCCACCGCTTGGTCGGCGTAGAGCGGATCGTCCGTCACCGGGACAGACACGAAGGACCCAAACTCGCCTGATGAGGTGGAAAAGTTTCTGGAGTGCTTCGATGGCTGCGGTTTTGTGCTTGAAGTGGCTGCGGTGACATCGAACGCTGGGGTAGGGAGCGGTGAAGCAGGTGGAGTGGGCGGCGAGAAAAGGGTGGCGAACAAATCTTCTTTCCCATCTTGTTCACCTTTCCGCGGCTGGGTCTGGTCGGACGATGGTTGAGATGAAGTCGGCGACATCAATGGTACGCGATCGCCGAAGGGAGTAAGTACATACTACTAGCGACAGTGTGCAACCGAAAACATGTCCAAATGCTCGTGAGGGATATTCGTTACACCTCACCCTCATTCACCAACCTCCCACAAACGGTGTACTTACTACTGAAGTGGTCGATCCACCCTTGGGAAACGTCGGAAATGAGAACTATCAAAGAAAGAACCACAGAGCTCACCGTTCATGTTCTCTCTTCCGAAGACGCAACGTGTAAGCATGAGGGATCGCTGAGAGTAAAAGCACTTACACCTCTGAGGATGTCAAATCTTGTAGTTTGTCCAGGGGTTGGTCAATTTCTGTCAGCATCTCTGAACGCCAACTGTCAGCATGGAATCACCCCTGTGTGCCCAAACGGACCTTCGTCGAATGACTGTTTGGCCATTCCCCGTGAAGCATCTCTGCCGGCGAAGTTGGCATACATTCCCTCTTGAACCGGCGTAAGCTGAGACCTTCCACGGGAGGGAGCGACCGCATACCTGGCCCGTAGAAGTTGCGCCCACGGCTGACGTCGAAGACGATCCCATTGATGGCGAGAAGTATTCTCTGACCGTTCAGCCCGTTGAATGGTGACAAAGTCTTTGGGGTGTACGTCTAGTGTAGGACAGTAAATGTGACGAGACGAAGGGAGACGAAATGTAGGTGCCTTGTAAAGCATGGTCGGTGGGTGTGACTTGGGCATCCACGAATAACCATCTCGGAAGTCGTGCGGGGTTGCGGCAGGTGGGTTTATGGATGGAAAGAGAATGGAATTTACACGATAGATGATGTAGAGCACAAGGGCCGTGTTCACTGGGCTTCCGACCGAGAAAGCCATGATGATGGGACGATGCAAACGTGGGTAAATAACGGTCGTGAGAACCGACGAGATTTGGCCCACTCTAGATCTGACTTGGCTCTCACGAACCGAGATGACTGACACGGCGGAGGAACGCTACGAGCTCATCACCCGAAGGCTTCAGGAGGTCCTTGGTGCCGATACCATCAAGGCAATCCTCGCAGAGGGCGGGACGCCAAAATGCTACTGGGGTCAGTCATTCGATCGGTGGCTGTGACAGTCGAATCCTAACAAGCCTTACAGGAACCGCACCCACCGGAAAACGTTCGTACTTCCTCGCCGTAAAAGTTCGTCGTGGTCAATGAATGCTTCGCGGTTAGCCCATATTGGATATTTTGTGCCCTTGACCAAGATTGCCGACTTTTTAAGGGCTGGGGTCGAGGTGGGCCCTGCGATTTCACCCACTCCGCAGGTCATCGTCATCTGACTCGTTTCAGGTCACAATCTTACTCGCAGGTATGACCTGACCGCTGTCTAAAGTATAGCAGAACCAACGACCTACGCGATCAGATATACACGCGTTCTTAGACAATCTCAAAGCTCCTTTGGATCTCGTCGCGCAGCGCACGAAATACTACAAGCGCGTCCTCGTTGCGGTCTTCAACTCGATTGGTGTACCAACCAGTTACCTGAAATTTGTGGAGGGGTCCTCTTACCAGTTGACAAAGGAGTATACCCTCGATAACTTCAGACTCTGCTCGATCGTCAACGAGCACGATGCAAAGAGGGCTGGCGCTGAGGTGGTAAAACAAGTGGATAGTCCACTGTTAAGCGGACTTTTATACCCCGGGATGCAAGCATTGGACGAACAATACCTGGGTTGCGACTTCCAGTTTGGAGGTGTAGATCAGGTATTCTCCCAGTTCACGAGCTCGTTGCACTTCTCATTGAGTTCTCAGCGTAAAATCTTCATATTCGCTGAGGAATTCCTTCCGCGATTGGGTTATGCGAAACGTGCTCATCTCATGAACGCTATGGTCCCTGGCCTTGGGGGAGGAAAGATGTCCGCGTCAGACCCTAACTCCAAGATCGATTTCCTGGATCCACCAGAGGTTGTTCGCAAGAAAATCAAGTCTGCGTTCTGCGAGGAAGGAAACCCAGATAATGGTGTTTTGGCTTTCGTTGGGGCCGTCCTCATGCCAATCAGCCAGCTACGATTGGAAAGGAGCCAGCGGGGGTCGGATGGAGGAGAGGTAAAACAGGCCACCGCGAACCAGCTGCCGCTCGCATCCGAAGACGCACCAGAGGGCACGCTATTCACCATAGTTCGCCTGGACAAATTCGGCGGCTCGTTGCACTACAAAACTTACCGGGAGATTGAAGATGACTTCTCGAAGAAGGAGCTGCATCCGAAGGACTTGAAGGGGGCAGTCGCAGATGCGATAGTCAGCCTGCTGACCCCAATCCAAGACGCTTACAAGAACGATCTTGAATGGCAGGCAGTGGCAGCGGCAGCATATCCAGATCCTAACGCGAAACCGGAGACTAAGAAGAAGAAGAAGGTACGACATCACCCTCGGTTTCTTCCTCTCTGTCAGCTGAAACCAACTCGATTCCTCGGGAGAAGGTTCACCATCCTCCTCCACCTGGGAAGGGGCAGAACGCGAAATCAGACGCCAGGATACTGCCACGAGAACCTCCGGCCGAGGGCGATATGACCGGTAACCCCACCAAAGTGCAGTAGAGTAGATAATGCTTGTACCACCCGCTCGGAAACATACCAGTAGATAAACGCGCCAAATGCCCAGGCATTGTGACCACGTGACCGTAGTGAAGTACCTACCAAATGTGGCTGTCTCGATTCATCTTGGCTCTCCCCCTAGGCTCACATTGGCGGAAAGATCCACACGGCCACCGACCACGACCACGACAACGACAACGACTCAGGCGGCGAGACCCATAAGTCCCTCGGACGTTGTCCTCCTCGGCCATGTCAGACCAAAGTTCAACACCCTCACTAACACCCTCTCGGTCTGCATCGCCGACCCCCACAATTGTGCAGCCCGACCATTTCTACGGCTTCGACGACACCCACCGTTCCCCAAACACCCACGGACGAAACTACCTCGGTCCCGAAGATGATCCACTTGCCCAGCGAGGCATACCTGTCTTCAAGCCAACTATGGAGGAGTTCCAGGATTTCGAGGGCTACATGAACAGCATCGAGGCTTGGGGGATGCGGAGTGGTATTGTGAAGGTCATACCACCAGCTGAATGGTATGCCACACCTACTGCGGATCAGACAAACCGAACTCACACCCTGAAAGGACAAATGCCCTACCATCCTTCAAGAACAACTTGGCAAAAGTCAGCCTCAAGAACCCTATCGAGCAGCAAATGGTCGGCCGTGCCGGACTCTTTCGACAACAGAACGTGGAAAAACGCAAGACGATGAGCATGCGCGGTTGGGCCGAGTTGTGCACGCGAGACGAGTTCCGCGCTCCAAGTGCTAACAGAACCGGGCTCTACCATCCACGCGGCGAGGGGAGAGCAAAGGCTCCACGAAAGACGAGACAAAAGTCCATTCTTCGGGAGCCTGCAATTCCTCACGATGTCATACCTTTCGTACACCACAATCACGACCACGATGACACAATGCTTCAGAATGGAATCTCGGATACCGTTCACGATTCCTCGCAGCCAGGGGAGCCCCCCACATTAGGGAGCATGCCTACTCCAGAAGACCACGAACCTAAAAGAAGGGGGCGACGGGTTCTAACTCGAGAGGAGAAGGAAGCTAGCATGGCGGAGAAGGCGGCTCGAGACGCTGCCTTCCTTGAGTCTTTTGATACGAAGACAAGCTGGTTGCCCCCAAACACTCAGCCAGACGATTACACCCCGGAGTTCTGCAAGGAACTAGAACGCCAATACTGGCGTAACTGTGGGTTGAGTAAACCCGCGTGGTATGGGGCTGACATGCAAGGTACCTCCGTTTACATCGTCCACAATGACCACTTATGAAACTTGGCCGTAGGCACACTTTTTGGTGATACTGATACGTGTTGGAACGTCGGCCACCTCCCTTCGGCTTTGTCACGACTTTTACCCAGCTCAGACAAAGGTCTACCAGGTGTAAACACACCATACCTATACTTTGGGATGTGGAGGGCAACATTTGCTTGGCATGTTGAAGACATGGACCTCTTCAGTATCAACTACATCCACTTTGGGGCCCCTAAATTCTGGTACGCAGTCCCGCAGGGTAGAGCAAGCGCGTTGGAACAGACCTTCAAAAGTTCGTGTCTCTCGTCTATCCATCCAGGTGTGGGCCTGACTGTGAACACAGGTTATTTTCCCAAGGACGCGTCATCCTGCGCCCAGTTTTTGAGACACAAGTCTTTTTTTGCCTCTCCAAACGTTCTATCACAATCATCATGTCGCCCCAACACCCTTGTTCAACACGCTGGCGAGTTTGTGATTACATATCCCCGTGGATATCACGCTGGTTTCAACCTTGGTCTAAACTGTGCTGAAAGTGTCAACTTTGCACTCGAGAGTTGGATAGAGCTCGGCCGTAAAGCGAAGGCATGTGAATGTGTTGACTTTAGGTTCGTCTTGGAGTATACACTGGGCAATGTTCCTCACAAGCCTTGTAGTGTGCGTATCGACGTCAACCAGTTATTGTTGGATCGCGAGCGCGAGCGCCTCGAACTATCGCAGGCAACGCAGGATGCGACCGTCATAGACAACCAGAAGCCCAAGGTCCGGAAACGCAAGCACATCGAATCCGCCACCGAACCCAGGGGAAAGAAGCTGAAGGCGGCCAAGGGCAGTGGTACACACCCTGCAGTGACGTCAAAACCCAGCGTTCCCAAGTTATCTATCACGCTGAAGATTGGGCCAACGCCGAAGGAGACGTTTCCTTGTTGCTTATGTGTGTCCGAAGACACGAACGGCCTATTACCCGTCTACGATCCCATATCAACACTCCCCACACGAAAGATGGCCCACGAACATTGCGCTAGCGTCATCCCAGAGACCTGGGTCGACGATTACGAGGTCGACCATCCATTGTCGGGTAGTTCTCTCCACAGAACGAGAGCAGTTTTCGGTGTGGATGGTATCGTGAAAGACAGGTGGAACCTGGTAGGTTTCATAAACCGCTCCCAGCCGTCATGCTAACGAAGTTTTGTGCTAGAAATGTTCCTCGTGTTCGAAACCACGCCACAAGACACATGGCGCGCCTATACAATGTACCAAGGGCAAGTGTTCCAAGGCCTTTCACATTATGTGTGCTAGGGACGGGGCAGAACAAGGAATAAGCTATGAGATCTTGCAGGAGGTCGAAAAGGAGGTCATTCTGGTGCAGTCCGCGGACGGAAATGCCGATTCGGGGGCCCCCGCCAACAACCCTGAGGTCCTGAAAACCATCCGCAAACTAGATGTCCAGCTCTTGTGCCCCCAGCATAATCCCGTCAGTTTCCGTGCGTCTCCTTCACCAGGACCCTACTCACTGCCCCCGCAGGCCGTGATCGAGGCAAAGAAGGTTCACAAACAAGACAAAATTCGCAACGAACTTCATCTTCTTCCCACCATGTCCAGAATCAAAGTTCGAGTGAGCTCCGGGGTTTTTGAAGTGTCATTACTGCGAGTGATCGACGAGACTAAGTCTGTCGAGGTTCTGTGGGACAGGGGGGTCAAAAGGGAGTTCAAGTGGGGCGCGATAGTGTTCGGCCTCACAGATCGGGCCGTAGGTCAAAAGCCATCTGAACCCGGCGCCGACACCTCCTGTATGTCCATCCGGTAAACTCGCAGACGTAATGGTGGCCTGACAGATTGCAGCTCTCTCGTCACAGGCTGTCGTGAACTTCGGCGATGCCCCATCCGGGTCTGGCAGCCCAGCGCCTACGCCTGTTCCCCCATCAACCCAGCCTCCTACCGTCGTCCAACCGGCTGGGCTTCCATACGCACCCCCCCCAATCAACCCATACAGCATTGGGGCGTACTCGTACCAGTATCAGTCCCAGGTATCTCCTTACCCTTACGCGGGATATCTTCCACAGGGACTCCCGATCTACCCCCCGCCCGGTTTTGTGCCTGACCCTTCGCACTACCGCGCACCGCTCCAGTGGCAACAGCCATACCAGGGACCAGCTTACCCACTCCAGCAACCTGGGGGGGAACCTGCAGAAATTCAGCAATCATCGGAATCTTAGCCACTTTTGTAATTTCTAACGTTATGTGTATTTTATACTCCTTAAGATCCTTTCGAGTCGAGGGACAATCGTGACGTGAGCGTGATCTCATTACTGTACCATTCCGACCACCCCGGCGACGGGGTGGTCGATGACAAAAAAAATCAGAGCGGGCGAAAGCGGCGGCAGGCCTAATGACGGTGACAGTTGTCTCCGGCGGCGGCACTGGTGGTGATGACACCCTGCCGCCTGTGCTCCACGGTGACAGGTTCCCCTCCACTCTGTTAGAAAAATTTCCTCATCCCAGGTGACAACTCCAAAAAAATTATGACCGATCTGAGCTGGCGGCGGACCCTCTGATGACCGATGACACCTACCGAAAATCCGGCGGGCGGACCCCCCGATGACAATGACCAACCGGGTTGGTCGGAATGGTACAGTAGTCACGACTCACAATTAGTGCTGCTTCGGTGCGCACGTCACGTGTCTGTGACGGGACGTGTCTCGAACGCTCATCGATATGTGGGTTGTAACAGGGCCCTTTGACGGTGATGAAGGACAAGATCTTAGCGCGGAAAGTGAGTCGGGAGCTCCCGTTTGTTGTCTCTAATCTTTCAGCCGTCATCCAGAGTCCAAGCTTCTGAGGCCCGGAAAACGCTACGTATTGGGAAGGAAAGACACAGACCTCCTCATCCCCAGCAAGAAAATCTCCAGAGAGCACGTAAAGTTTAATCTTTCCGAATTTCCTACCTCTCGTGTCGTGAGTCGAACCGTGTTGTCTCTTCTCAAGGTTCATTCCAATCTGGTCCAGGATGACCCAACGTTCAAACCAAAAGTACGACTGCAAAACCCACGCAACAAGCCTATAACCATACGAAGGGGAACCAATATCATAACGCTTAACCCCTCGTCAAGCACCGAGCTTTGGGATGGGGACGCGATCCATTTGGTTGGGGGTGTCACCGTCGTGTTCGTACCGTGGCGCCTAGAAAACCGATCGCAGCTAAGCACGTCTCTCTTACAGGATCTCTTGGTATCCACTTTGCTGTAGGAGCGCTGCAACTTTTGTGGTGGACAAGGAGTCCTGTGCGAATATCGGTATGTATTTGGTTTGGTTTCGGATTCGCCACGATGTCGTTGATCCATGTCCACCAAGGCATTCACGTAGTCCACTCATCACGCCCCGAAGTGACACATAACGTCGTTCGGGAATTTACCCTTACACCTTCCTGCGTGCTTTCCGTGCTTAATTCCAAACTGGTTACCCCCAGATGGCTTACGGAAGTGATCCGCCGGGGGATTGAGGGTAAACCGAGCTCCACCCTGGAACAGCATTTCGAACTGCCCGATACCTCCCCTTACTTGCCAACAGTCTCAGCTGCTCTCCCATCCACGTTAAGTCCGACAGATATCTGGACCACTGGTACAAACCGGCACGGGATCCTCAACGACTACCGCTTCGTTATTTTCACTTGTAATTCCGGTTGCGCGGAAGAGTTTCGGTCTGTCATCTCAGAGTCTGGTGGCGACTACGAGCTCTTTCCGGTGGATTCCGGAAGGGCGCGACTCCACCGTAGACTGTCCGCAGACAAAGACAAGAGGAAGAAGGTGATTGTAGTCGACGATGAGGTCAAAGCAAGCATTCCCCCTGACACCTGGAATGAACTAATCAACGAAGCAAAATCGTCCGTATCATCTCGCCCACCTCTGCTTCTTCCGCTGAACCGTCTCAAAAGGTTTGAGTTGACGTTTTCCAGCCGGGAACAGGTCTTAGAAACCATCATTCTTGGAGAGTCCTCCGTTTTAAGCCAATCCCCAGGTTTGCACCGGTTTCCGTTTGCATCCATTTACTCACGGTTTAATCTATGTGTATAATAGCACCACGAACGCCTGATGTTCCCTCTCAGTTGCATCAGGGGGGCTCGTCCCAGGGGCGCGTTGGGGGCACATCGGGGCCAAAGAGGCCAACTCGGCGCACAACACCGTCCCCCGACCCATCACCCGATCGAGAGCGTTCCCCAGAGGTCGAACCACCAGAAGTCCGACGCGTAGGTCCGGCTGTGTACATCCCGAACTGTGGTAACCGGTGCATTTCAGGTGCTCACTCGCCGAGTCAAAGGTGGTTCGATGCCTCCTGTAACGGACGATTCGGGCATGCTGGAGGGGAGCCGTTATGTCAGGGAAGATTCCGCACCACCAATCGGGATCGATGCGAACGTACGTAGGGAAAGCCTTTTCCTTGCACCACATCTAATACTAGAGGACCGCAGGTCCTGCTTTTGCCACGCCCCTCACGTCCCCTGAAACGGAGAGCTGGGACAGCTGTACCGGACCCCGTGTTACAATCGATAGATGAATCGGGCACCCCGAACGTAGAACCCCCCTTGAAGAAATTCAAGGCCCTTTTTGAGGAGAGCGACCCAGACCGTCTCGCGCCGAGCCTACCTTCTGAAAGTTTGGATTTTTTTCCAGAATCCCATCCTCGGCATCCGCCAATGTCGGTCGGTGGTTCGTCGGGTCAAGAGGGACACCCGTTCATTGTCGAGGCAGACCACGCGAGCCAATGCCATGTAGTCGTGGAGAGTCGAGGAACGAAGAGGCGGGCGGGTCCAGAGGACGCCGAGGATGGAGCTGGATCCCCAACTTCAACGGTACACGGAGACTCTGCCCGGCCACTGAAACGGCGCGTGGTGGAAAGAGTTCCCGAGAACGCCGCCGACGCACATTCACAACCTTCGCAAACGCATGGAGGGGCCAACTTCGGGGAGCCAGACACGGACAAACCCTTCCTAACCGCACTTGCATCGATGAAGAAAGGGAAGAAGAACGAAGATTCATTTGACCGGGAGTTCAACAACCTGAGGATCTCAAAGCCCGATATCGAGCGAGAAGTTAAAGAACAAGAATGGGACCTACTGGACGAGCTCGACGACGAACACGACGTGAGAGGAAACTTCATGCTGGTGGTGGAATTGGACGTCTACAAGAAGGGCGGACCAGCTGGAAAGGAAACGCCGAGAACTGGTAGAATCGATTGGGAGGGAAAGCCGGATTTCAAAAAGTTCCTCAGGGTGTGTTTTTTTGGATGACGGCCGTTTGGCTATTAGGCTGATGAGTGGCAGAAAAATAATCCTTGTCGACGACCTGCCGTCGAATTGGTATTGACCCAAGGGAATGATTACGGCGTGGGGCCTGGTACGGAAATGTCCCTCAAAAAATAATATATGGTCCCATCGCTAATCTCTCTCCCAGCCTACTGGAAAGAAGATCCAGATCCGACACAGGCCGATGAGTTCCCGGGGCACTCCCAAGCGTCATCTAAAGCCCGGGCACTCCGGCTACCAATCGAAGATTCGGATGAAGATCAGTTCTCGGCTAAACCTCTGGCAAAGATGTCCACGCGGACCACGAAGGGTACAAAAATCCAGGGTCCTAGGCAGGAGGAAATCTTTGAGCCGTTGTTCCTGAACTCAGAAGATGAGGAAGCTACCGAGGTAACTAAACGTGAAGGCGACGATCGAGACGAAGGCACGGAGACATTACGGTCTGCCGGGAGCCCAAGGAAGTCTAGGGCCCAGCACGGTCAACCAAAACGGGTGGTGGTTGTTGTTGTTGACGACGACGATTCAGACGATGGAACGACCTTCAAGGGGTTTGGTACCAAATCAAGGCCTGGAAGGAGGTAACACGGGGGTTTGTAATTTCATCTAGACGTGTAACGGACAACGCTTGGCGAAGGAAGTACTTGGATAGGGATATAGTTGGCGCCGCGTGGAGCCTCATCTCTCTCCTTCATCATCGTGGTAATCAACGTTCTGGAGGGCAGCGTCTGCCTTTCTTAGGTCAACCTCGCTCAAGGTGTTGAACTTTCCACCACCAGGGGTACTTGCGCCGGACATTACAGAGCTGGCCCTGGAACGGACTTTCATGACCAGCGGGCTAAAAAACGGCAAATCAACGGGATACCAACATAAAAGGGAATAACAGTGCGGACAATGGATAACCGTCTTCTTCATCTTCTGCTGTGCCCGGCCATTGGTATCCTCCACGGTAGTCGTTCGTGACAAGCGCTTGCATCTATACAACACCGATTACTGCCGGGTTCGGAGAGCAGCGACCTCCACTCACCTCTTCCGTTAATGTGCCAATGTCACCAGGAGTGGCAGCCCCCCTGAACCTTGGGCTGGCGGGCACACTAGGGACTCCCATACGCTCCGCACCGAGACCTAAGCTAGACCCTCCAAATTCCCACTCATCCTCCACACCATTGACCCCGTCGGGTCCGTAGAATGCGTCTGGATAAGCCCGTCTGATCGCCAGTTGTCTCGCTTTGGAGTATTCGATTCCTAGGTTCTTCCAGTCCAATAGTGGACTCAAACGTTCTACTCGATTGCGTTGGTTGATTCGCTGCCTCCGGGTTTTGTTGCAAAATGTGAAGAGATGATCCGTCAGTTGGTTAACTGAAGCTTCGACGGACTGGGTGCGCCGGTCGACGATGTAGCACCCCTCGTCCTGCGGCCGTTCGATCAAATCTTGCATGAAACACCCAAATCCGGAGAGATTGGTGGTTACAGAGGGGATACCCATCTATTGAGATCATTCATTGAGTTTCCAACGATGATATGGAAAGCACTTACGACTGTGCATTCTGCTGGGGTATAACCCCACGGTTCGTAGTAACTGGGAAAGACGCCAAGATGGCAGCCACGAACAAACTCTTCGTAATCGAGACCAAGGATGGGGTTGTTTGAGTTGAGGAAATCGGGGTGGAACACAATCTTCACGCGATCATTGTGGTTATTGAAGAGTTGCACCCTGCGGATTTGGTTGAGAATAGGGTCGCTGTGATCGTCGGCCATGTTGTGCGTGGTGACTGGGGGAAGAGTGTTCCTTTTCAGAGCCAAGATACGACGCTTCAGAAGGACGTTGTCTTCTTCGGTCAGGAGTTGGTCTGGGCTCGGTAATGTACCGTGTTCTCTGTGGGGACAAGGGGTAAGCCGTTGTCGGATGGGGGTGGGGATCCACGAACCCGTTTGAGCGGATGGCATGGTCGAAGAGTCTAGCACCGATTCTGTTCTGGATCTCCGTCACCGTGTCTCGGAGCTGTTTTGTGACAGCTTGGCCCTTCAGAGCGTCGACGGCATAGGACTGGGTGGCGGCCGGCATAATGATGAATGCCACCACGGAGGTGTTTGACTGAGATTTTGCTAGACGGTAGTTCAGGCCTAGGTAGGCATCAGAAGGCAGAAGGTCATAGGAATTGAGAGTACGGACGGGCCATCGACTCAATGAACATGTCCACGCCCTTATTACGATATTCGTACCGACCCGCAATAAACATCTGTACGAACGAGGTAACCCAGGGTGTGATCAAAAGCGCAGCGAGGGAGGACCCACATAAAGAGTCTTCTCGAGGTCGAAGTTGTAATGTCCGTAGAAGTGCCCACGGACGAATTCATTGATCTTCGCCTTTGCGGTAGCGTGGAGGTTCTGGAATTCGTGCATCGCCTGAAATTTGATGACGTTCAAACCGTTTGGAAGGACACCGTCCGGCTTGCGTTTCAGCAAGTGTTCCGACTCATAAGCGGTAATATGGGAGACTGTTGTGAACACATCGGCACAGTGGGTTGAGGACCGCTCGATGCAGTATCTGTGGTAAATGCCGCGTTTGCCCGCCTCGTGGTCAACGTCGAAGTACTGAAGGTTGTTGTAAAAGTCGACGCTACCGGCGCAGAGATAGCGACCAAGAAGTGTCGCGTGCGTGGTGAATACGGTGGTAACATCGATGTGGCGTTTCCTGCAAAGAGAGATGGCCACACCAACCTGCCATTCGTGAAAATGGGCGATTACGGCCTTGGTAAGCTGCCTAGAGACGTACTGTATGTAATCGGGATCAGTACAGTATAAAAAAGAGTGAGGGGGGGGTACAACTCACTTCCCCCAGGAACCACGCGACGATGTACCCGAAGACGATCGCCTCGTTGGTTTCGTGGTCGTTGGGAGGAGTTGGGATGCCAGCAAGATTCCAAAGGTCGCCCTTCCATTCGTCCAACCTGGAGTATTGGCTACCGGTGTCGAACAAGATGACTTTGGGGGCGCCTTCGACCAACCATCTCCCATAGAGCAAGATCACGCCTTTAGCGCGCATGGACTCTATGGTTTCGCGTAGGAAGGGGTCCGTAGGCTCTTCTGGCTCGACCTCCATTGGTGCGGACTTGTAAGAGAGAGGGCCGATGAGACAGTATCTGTCCCCATATTCCGAGACTGTGACTGGAATCTTGGTCTTGATAACGGTGTAGATTCCGCCCACTTTGTTGGCGACCTCCCATGCGCACTCGAACAACAACGGATTGCGGACATCGCGGGTTGGCTGGGACATATCGGGAGACGCAAGAGAGGAAACAACCAAGGAATCCTTCAATTTTTCGACCCAACCAGTCGAAAGAAGTAGTCAGGGAGGTTCAACTACGTCATCCGTTCACACGCTTGGTCCACGGATCGTTGCGTCCGGGGGCTGGTCCCTGGACCCAAGCTTTGAGCCTAATGCGAAAGAATATTCAAAGACTAAGTTCGATGATCTTAGCATCCACTGCGATTTGAACGCTCTTTTCACGATAAGCTGCGAGTTCTGATTGTGATCTCTCTCAGGGCCTCCCAGCATTCTTTAAAGTCACTTCAGAAGGAACCCATCACAGAATGTTGCCGGATCTCGTCGCAAGGGGTGAGAGACGTCTTCGAACGTCTGGCTATCAAAACCATGGGCTGGATGGCCGAACAAATCTCCTCGTGAAGGATACGGTGATGATCAGCACTGGTCCACGCTGGGAACCTTTTGATTCTCCCACAGTTGTGTCTGTTCCCCCCAGTTTCCCTTATGCCATCTACGACGGTGGAAGCAACGGAACTGAAGATCTAGGCTCCCTACATTTGCGAGGGTACTGTTTGTTCGCCTACATGACCACTCATAGTCCCCTTAACGCTCTACTATTCGCTTGCGTAACTCTACTGGTGCCATGAACTAGCCGTCAGCTGGTGGCATTGAGCGCTGATTATCCTCGTTGACAGGCCTACGATTATACCCTAACCTTCCAACGAGAGGTTCTTCCGCTTTCGTCCATCCCTCCCTCTCATCTCACGCACACCAGGTTGAACTGGTGTGGAAGCGCCGATGGGGGTTTGGAACCGTCCTCTTCGTATTCAACAGGTACTCTCCTTTCATCGAGAGTGTTATATCCCTCTCCAGTAAGTCGGGTAAATGCGCTCTTTGGCCCTAGCCTAACATGTACGACAGTTCGGTTCTTGTTTCTCAGTCCACAGGTTCAGCTTTTACTCGGCGTCCGCCGCGAACCAGCCACTCACACAAACGCTAGGTGTGCGAGAAGCTTACAGCCATTCTCACATGCAAGTAACCCTCAAGGGGATATTTCTCGGATTCCGGCCACTGACCAGCTTCCTTCTACATAGGGTTCATCGTATCGGGGTTGTTGACTTCAGAGTTCATCCTGATGCTCCGAACATACGCCATTTGGGATCGAAATCGCAAGGCACTTTATATCCTCCTTGCGACAGGAACCGTTCGCGCTCCCTTCCAAACGAGTAGGATCGTCTATCTTACTTTCTAGTTTTAGGTCGTATCGGTGCTGGGCATTGTCTTCACAGAGATGGAATTACGATCCATCAAGTGTATGGGCCCCGGACCTTCCCATGCTATGCTTCTCTTCAAATTATCTAACCACCTTTTGGGCCTTGTATACAGGGACAGATGCACCTGACGGGAGTGCGGGTTGTCACTTCTCTGAAGCCAGCACTATAATATTCCTGGCGTATATCTCACTTTTAATCTGTGAAACAAGTGGGTGTTCTTGATGTTGCGGTCGGGCACAATTCACATTCGCCTAGCGATAGCTGTGATGACTGCCATAAAGGCCCTGTCGCATCGTGCGTATACAGCTGTGGTAGGCTCCGGACAACGGCTAAGATCGCCCACCCCGCAGTACGCCGGTCGCATTCCGCCTTTGTTGTCACCCTCTACCGGGATGGTTCGTAATTGTTCGTTCCCACGATTGACTCTTCACTGGTCTGGTTGTCCCAGGGTTTTTGTTCTACCTCTACTCCATTGGTAGTGCACTTTCACCGCAGCTGATCATAGAAGCGCAATAAACTTGACCACCCGACAGGCATTTCCTTGTTAAACATCATTTTAACGGTTGCCGGTCCGGTGAGCACCATTACCAACGCGTGTAAGAAGGGACTCATGTGTTTCTGCCAGAGGCTGGTGAACTGGCTTGTAACGTACGCGGATACAGTGACTGCGATAGGTTCCGGTCTAATCTGTCTCCCTCTAGACTGCAGCATATCATCCACTCTGTTTGCTGTTCTCGGGTGCTATTCTTCATTTTCGAGTCCCGGACTCGGATGGAGACCCAGAACTCGGAAAGCAGCGGGCCACCGTTTCCCGCGTCTTCTATCTATTTCACTTCCATTCTCCCAGCGCCGGCTTCCGCGCAGCATGAGGAAATTCAGATGAAAAGCGCAGGATGCGCATGCGGGGATAATGAGCTGGGGGGTTTTCGTTCGAGTTGTGACACCATTGGGAATGGGGAACTACATATCAACTGTGTTTATTCTGGCGAGGAGCGAAGGGATTACAGCGCAGAGAGGCGGCCACTCCCATAAGAAATACCGTGTTGGCAGTCACCTATCTACTTTTTGGCCTTAACTACGTCGGCTGCAGACAGATCCCATTTACCAAACAGCAAGCTGTTGGTTTAATCAGTACTAGTGTTGGTCGGCGCACAGAGGGGACTTACTCAAACGCCGCCATGATGGTCCACTTCCTATTGTCGGACTCGGGAAAGACGAGTGACCTGGGTCCGTAGAAAACCTGGTGGTTTCGTGTTGAGCGGGTGTGATAGAAGGAGAATGTTATCGCAAACCTCGTCATCGACCTCGTGCTCTTTTCTGGGGAGGCAATGCAGGAACTTCCAGTTAGAGTTGGCACCTCCCTCGCGACACAATGACTCGGTAACCTGGTACCCTTCGAAGGCCTTGAGCCTTTCTTCCTTTTCTGCTTCTTGGCCCATCGAGACCCTGAGGTCAAGTTGATATGATAAAATCAAAATCGTGCCAGTAGGGGTGATGAGAGGTGAAGTACCATGTATCGGTGACCACCACATCAGCACCTCGAACTGCTTCTCGTGGATCTGTGCCCCACCAGATACCAGTATCGCAACCAAGTTCCAGAACACGGTCCCATACGGGCTGGGGAGCCCGATACCTTGGATCATCAGGGGAAGCGACGCGTAGTTTGTGTCCGAGGCGAGGATATGTCACGAGCATATCGTGCAAGACGTTTGCTGAATCTCCAACATAGGCAACCGTGAGTGGTGTCAATGGTGGTAGCTGGGGCGATCGTTTTGTGCTATGGCTTTGGGTGATTTCTCCGGGGTCAGAGAAGAGGGAAGCGTGCTCGTGAAGGGTCAACAAGTCTGCAAGAATTTGGGTTGGGTGCCATAATGAAGAAAGTGCGTTCAGGACAGGGACGGGGGAATGTTCCACAAGCTCCTGCGCAACCCGTTCCGAAATTAGGGCGTGGAATGCAAACCAAACATGCTGCGCTTGCTTACCTCTATCTCACTGTGTTCCCCAACCCGAGCAAAAATGCCCTGACACATCCCACCGATAACCCGTGCGGTGTCCCTCGCGTTTTCGTTGACCCCCAGTTGTATGTCTTCCCTTCCCAAAAACAGGGCCTTGCCGCCGAGTAGTACGGTAGCTGTTTCGGCACTCAGCCGGGTACGCGTGCTCCTCTTCGAGAATAGCAAGGCAACAGATTTGCTAAAGAGAGACTGCGAGGGCATGCGAAGTTTTGGTGCCTTCGCACTCCGTTGTTGGGGAGAGAGCCACGGAAGCGAAATGTGCTTGAGGTGGTGTGCATGGGATACTATATTGTTTATTTGGGATGGCGATAGGTCCGCCAGGGTCATTAAATGGGGTACTCCCTTCGCCGCCCGACCAGCCATTGGGAAGAAGAACGGTCGTGGGTAGCTGTGAGTCGGCCTGAGTCGGAGGGAAGATGGGAACAACGGCCACGTGCTCAAGGGGCCAGTCTTAGCAATAGCAGTAAAGTCACCAGTCCCGCTAGAATTCCACGAGTTGACACCAAGAAGTAAATAAGGGGGAATACATCGGACAGATAAGTAAACGGCGAGTTCTAGAGGTACGGCTTCACGAAAGGCGTTCAACCTCTTCGTAAATGGAGAAACCTAGCCGCCGTTGGGTTTTGGTCGCGCTACGACCTCCGGTGGACCTGCGCAGGGTAGACGTCAGTTCGTTTCGTATTCTCCGGAAGACCGTCGGCGGCGTACTTTTGCTCTTGACACACAAAGCTCTCAGGTGCACCTTCCCAGTCGTCCAGGGTGTACTTTCCACCTCCATTCTCAGGCAGGAAGGGTTCCTCCTCCCCTTTTTTCGGGCCAAAGAGGTCTAGGGCCAATTGGGTGTGACTGACCCCGGCGTAAGTCGTTACGCACCGAGGGTTGATGAGGATGCGGGCTGGCCGGAAGACAGAATTTGGGACCGATAGTCGTCTGGTTGGGACCACGGCAAGTCCGTCATCTGTGTCCGGCATTGCGTCGAAATCGGAGCCTACATTGGCGTCGGAATCTTCCTTGTGCTGCCTACGGGCACGGTTACCATCTCTTTCAGCGACGGGAATTGGTGGAGGATTGGGGCCAACGTGTCGCTTGTTCGCAGGTTTACGGCCATCCATCGCCTCAACTTCCCTGACACCTTCTCTGGCTTGGTGGATCCAAAGGTCACGACAGAACCACGTTTGGCTGCTATCTAAGCAAGGGGCATCGGGGGGTCGGTTCGGAACACCCTCAACTGAAGAGAGATTGTGGTAGTCCGTCCCTGCACGGTAGTTGATTCCTTGGTAATATGACTGCGCAGGGTCAACGACGTGTGTCCCCGATTCGCAACAGAAAACCTGGAATGGTAGATGTTTCGAATAACGCGATGCTCCCGTAGCATCTCGAGGGGGGGCTGCATCTTGTTTGGAGGAGGATTTGGACTGCCTGAATTGGTCTCCATTTATGTCACGTGTCCGCCATCTAGGGGAGAGGAGGAATTAGCGTGCGCGTGGCAGGTGGCGGGGGGTAAGCGTACCGGTCTGAAAATATGAAGAAACCGCTATACTCTGCCCAGTCCATGCCGCAAACCATAGCCGCTTCATTGGTGAGGCTTATTTTGATGTTCTCAAGGATGTCGTTGGGGCATGTAAAACCCTTCAACCAGATGACCCTATCGAATTTGATCTTCCGCTTCGAGTGCAGCTCCTTCAATGGTTCCAGGGCGAGGTTACGCATATGGGCCTCTTCGAGGGGGTAGTACGCCGCTGCAGGATCCTCGGTCATCCGTGGTACCCTTCGTATTCTGAATGGAACGCCGAGGAGAGTCAGGACAGCCTCGCAGAGGTCGACGAGTGTCTCGGTGGAATCGGTAGAATCATAATCAAGCATGGACACGAAAATGCTAGAGGAACCAAGACGGCGCGCCATTTGAACGATTACCGCCAGTTGGTCGACGAGAAAATGGTCAGCTGAATGTATGACGGTGGCGAAGTAGTAGAGACGGCGCTGTTGAACCAGGTCGTCGTACGTGTCATGTTTGTTTTGACTGAACGGACGTGTGAGGGTAGGACACATCGCCGCAACCCAACCATTCAAAGATAAGAGCTGTTCTACCGAGGCGAGAACTGATTGTGCGTCCATGTGTGAGGTGTCGGCGTTCGAAATGCTGCAGATCATCAGCACAGGCTATGACATACGTGCATCACTTACAACGGTTTTTGAAACCTTGCCCAGTAATCCGACAACCCATTCGAAATCACGTCGGAAAACATGTCGCTTCGCTCATCACGGCCGATTCGAACCTGGAGGAACTTGTGTTTTCGAGCATCGAGAAGGGCCCCCGAGCCGGTGACGATGTCGAGAACGTTATTCTCTTGAATTTCTGAGGGGTCGGTGGTTGTAAACCATGAAGATTTCAGATAGAAATGGAGCCCGAGCGGGATGAGGAGGATGATGACGATGCGGCTTAGACTTCTTCGACGAAGAAACATCGGAAGCCAACCGCCGATCGTTCACGCTGGCCGCGAGGAGGGAGTTGCATGCTTACGTAAATCCAACGCAAAATAGATGACCGACGACGAAGACCTGGATTTGGGTTCTATATTCACAGTGCGTAGCCCGGTCAATCCAACCAGGACCTTCGAATGACACAAAATGTGCGAAGGACGAGCCGAGGCCCCCATCTCCAAGTCCTTCCTTCGACACCTACCATCGAGAAACTGGGAGTTGTACGGGAAATTGGTCATCAGTCGAAATACGGCTGGTTGGATCTCATCCACTTTGGGGACACTATCTGTATACTTTCACGACATAGCTCGAGTCTCATCAGCAACTGATTGATTCCTGCGCGTAAGGTGGAACGCCGCCAGAGCATTCGCGACCTACCTTGATGCTCACCAAGAATTGTATCATAATCGGAGCGTAATTGAACTTGGCGCAGGTGGTGGGTTGCCAGGGATTGTTACTGCTCTCAACGGGGCGAACACAGTGTGTCTACAAGACTTGGTCATGGTTGTCGTCATCGCTGATCCTCTTAGGTTGTGTTGACCGACTACCCGGACACTGAGCTCCTAGAGAATCTACGGCTCAATGCCAACCGCAACCTATTGCATAGCCCAGGGACCAAAGTGTTTGTCAAGGTATTTGTTTCTCTGGCCTTCCACCTTTGCTGTGTCCACAATGGGTGTAGGGGTATGTTTGGGGGAAACCTGTCACACAACTGCTTGAGGGGTTGCCAGGCCAAAGTGCAGGGTTTGACTTGGTACTCATGTCAGATCTGATTTTCAACCACTCCCAGGTTTGTGTTCAAGCAACTGATTTGGGGTAATAACACATTTTTGAACACATATAGCATGATGCTCTCCTGAGGAGTTGTGTGTTACTCCTTGCAGCAAGAGTGGATAACCCTCAACCAGCTTTACTTGTCTTCTTTACACACCACCGACCGCACTTGGCTACAAAAGATATGTTTTTTTTTGAAAAAGCGAAAGCTAGTTGGATTGCAGAGGAGGTAGTTCAAATAACCTATCAGGTGTGTGAATGCCTTTGTTCTCCTTTTTAGACGAGAGCTCAAGAATACAGCCAATGTTTGAAAGTGATTCAGGAGACAAGGGGGTTCGGAGTATGGTTCATGGGTGGAAGCTTACAAAGGATACATCATCGCCTCATGTTTCTCACAGTGAGTTATTGGAGAGCATACAATAAGAGAGTATTGCCAATGCCTCTAAGATAGTGAGAAATTTTCTATGGTTGACACTGTTGAAGTGTGACTCTATGTCACATGACTTGTGACTGAATGTCACCACCATTTGTTTATTTCCTTTGTTACCATTTGCTTTGACTCACTCTTTTGTTTCTCCAGTCACATGACCTGATTACATAAGCCATCAATATTTCTCTTTTATGGTAATTTCATCTGATCATGTTATCATTCCATTTCCAGCATATTTCCTTTTTTGGTAGTACTATACAGTACTTTCTCACACTATTCAACTATATATTCCTGCAGAGATGAGTTTTACTCTTTGTCTTTTACTCTCATCTCTGCAGCGACTTTAACATTTTTGGTTTTACTGGCTTGGGGCGTTGTGGTCATATTGCTGGGGAAACTACAGAGAACTCTGAAAATTCAAGATGTCCCCATCAATTTCCTAATCAGGACATCACAGTCACACAATCTGGGACACTGCAATCTGGGACACTGAACATAACAACTATTTCCTGGCCAGCAAAAAAGTTCTGGATGCATCTAGGATGTATCAGGTGGGTTCAGGCCTGGTACTTTATCCATTCCCTTGCAGTATACCTGCAGTGTACCCACAAATATTGCTACATTTCCCTCAAAACCAGGGGGGGTGTCTTTCCAGCTACCTAATCTATATAATGAAACTGAATTCATACTGAGCATATGTAAAATGCCCATTCCATGTGTTAGAATCACTGCAGGGATGGGAGAAAAAGACTTAGTTAAGAGTATATTGTCATCATGGATGATTTTTCACTTTCTTTTTACTTTATTTACTTACCCAACTTTACCCCCATTCATTTCCTTTCTTTCTCTCCACAATTACCAACCAACAATTATCAGGACAAAGGCAGCCACACTAGGATTCACAAGCTATCAATTTACAAGATGGTCTACTCATTGTTGTTACCCTCAAAGTCCAACACATTGTTCCTATCCTTGCCCATAACTCCACCGAAGATAGCATCCAGCTCTGGCTAATCCATGACCAGGTTATCAACCCACAAGGTCACTGTGTCATCCTGGAAATGGAGAACTGAGGCAGGAGTGGTCTGTGACAAACTCTTGGAGCTGGAATAGGAATTTCAACATTCTCAAAGGAAGAAAACATACTGTTCTTGTCTTCCCCAATCACCTCATGAAGGCCTCCCAGATGTTCTACTGGACCAGAAGGATTACTGTGGTTCCCACAGTTGTGCAATTACAATCGTGATTCGCCCCTACCCCGTGAAGCGTTGACCTTCATGCGATGTTACCGTAGGAGGGTTTGCTCCCACACATATTAAGTTTGTCATTTCGATTTTTTCATTATTTTAAACCCAACATGTGGGGAAGTGAAGCCAAATTGCACATCTCAGGTTGTTTTGCTGCGAGTGACCACCGCTCGTCACACACAGCCACCATTGGAGCTTGAACCTTAGACCGGCAAAAATGGTTAAAATTTTCGTGGATGTAAATTCGAGGGAAGGCAAAATCCGTGTTTGTCTGGATTAGGAAACTAGCTTTGATGGGAAAGTACATCAACGCAACCGGGGTTTCTGGGACAGCGGAGCCATGTTGTCCTCCCCGTCCTGACATCCAGCAGCTGCGGCCGGGGGAGGGGTTTTTCGTTTCTTCGGACCGGACACTTTCTTTGTCTTCGCGGCAAAGAGCCCTTTGAACCATTCGTCATCCTGGAGGGCCGGAGATGTGTCCAAATGATGGTTGATGTGATCGGCGAGTTCTTGGTGTGTGCCTCCTCCTTCCAGGCAGAGTGCTTGCGCAATGTCCTTCAGGTCATCCTTCTTCTTCCCTGCTACCAACCCTGTGAACCGCCCCAACACAGCCCACTGGTTCTGCAATCCTTGCTGCTCGCGTGCGTCTGTTTCCTTCTCCTTTGCTACCTTCTCTTCCGCTTCCCTCTTCTCACGTTCTGCTTTCTCCTCTGCCCTCTTCTTCCTGTTTTCTTCACTTGTAAGCCATTCTGCCTTCATGTTGCTGCGTTTTTGTTTATCCTTCTTCTTAGTGTTATGCTCAGCTTGAAGAGCTGCAATGTGTTCACGAGCAAAGTAACAGTCAGCCTGTGTTGCTTCAAGGAGGTTCTCGAGTTTCGCCTGGTTGTTCTGGAGAATTGTGATCTGCTCCTGCAGCTGTTCATTTTCATCCAGTGCATCCTGGTACTTCTGCTCGATTGGGTGTTGATTGGTGAAACAGCGGTCCTTCTTCGGGGGTCCAGATGGCAGAGGAGTGAAAAGCCCATGAGAGTGAGTGCGCCGTGGAGTAAGGGCTAGGGGGACACTCCGAGGTGCTGAACCTGACTGACGTTGTGACAGGTGATCTGGCCTATCGGACTTGAGGGATGGAGGGGGGGTGCTGAAGTGGGTTGAATGGCTGGTTGAATGTGGTATCGGGGACTGTGAGGGATCACCGTGTGTGAGTGTGACGGTCCAGCGGTAGGTTGTGTTGGGTCATTGGAATGCTTGTTGTCCGAACCGTAGGACGTCCATGGAGTGTCCCCTGACGAATCTGACACTGTATCCGACCCAGAGTCAAGGTCAATGTCTGCAGGCACCACTTGTGGATATGAGGGTGGGAGGAAGGCATTTGTAGATGTCAGCTGAGACGGGCCATAGTCGTCAGCACCAAAGGAGCCTGGGTCAAGGCTGTGTAGTCCAGATTTCTCCCATGTGCTTATGATATTTGACTCCTTCATAACTCTGGTCCTTGCTTCTAGGTATTCCCGGACAACCTGTGCAAGTGGCATCTCACTGGACGTCTTGAGAGTGTAGTTCTTGCACTGCTTCCTCCATGCCACCTGCATTGGTCCAAAGATACCGACATCAAGGGGTTGGAGTTTATGGGTGGTATGGGATGGAAGTTTGACCAACTGTATGTTGTTCTCTTTCACAACCTTGTTGGCCTCATCTGAAAAGTGTGACGAGTGACCATCAAATATGAGAATGGCAGTTTCGGAGGGTTTACAAATGTCATTCAGCTGTGGGACCAAACACTTGCGCAACCAGTGGATGAAGACCGAAGCTTTGGTCCAACCATTCGTGGTGGTAAGGCACCTAACCATCCTGAGTTGGGGACAATGATATTAGAAGTTGTATGCATAGGCTTACATGTGCCTTGAATCTTCAAAACCCGGAATGTCGTACCATGCATTGAAATGGCCTTCACCTGGGAAGACAAACGCAGGATCAAATGCCACTCCTTCAGCAGTCACGCATTCAATGACAGTGACTAGCTGGAGGTTGTTGCTTTGCAGCTTGATAGTGTTTGGTGCCTCAGAGGGGACAAGACACTTCTTCTGGTCAACCTTCCGTGATCCACTCTGCAACCCTTTCTTGTCAGTGTTCAAGAGCAACCTCCAGGGTACGTTGTGGAATTTCATTATTGCGTCGACAATTTTGAACAACTCATTGACTGCAGTGAAGTTAAATGCTTGTGCCCGTTTAGGAGGTATGCCAGACGCTTTCCGAAGCTTGACCTCGGGATGCTGTTTGAAGAATGAGTCCCACCAACCATTTGACAGGCCTGTTTTGGCCCAGGATGGACAGAGCTGGATGAGCTTCGGTGTTAACGTGTCCTTGTCAACAGGTTGTCCTCGGATACTGAGGAAAATCGCCCAATCAACAACTTTCTGCTCCATGGCTGGGTAAGCTTTTGCAGATTGACGTGCGAAACCTTCTTCGGTTTGGTTTCTCCAAGGTGTCGTCTTCGGAGTGTGTCGTAGGAAACATTGTACTTGTGTGCAATCGCCTTCAAGTTTACAGGTGTTGATGGGTTTCTTGGGACAGCGGCAAGCACCTGCTCCAACCTCACTTCTTTTGTGTCTTCGGTATCGGCATCATCGGTGGTGTCGGCGGTGTCACCAGGGTCTGGCTCGGGGGGCATTGGTCGGTTTTCTGGGACCATGGGATTTTTCACATTGGTGGGGGTGAATCTGGAAAAATGTCAGAACGGGGTTAACGGTGTGCCGAGATGCCGTGACCAATGCCCGCGTCCGTGCACCCAGGTGTCACGCATAGGGGGTGGCAATCTCATGCTCCTACTCTTCTCCTTCAAGGAACCGTTGGACAATCCTGAGTTCTTTTAGATATTGTGTGCTGGTCAACCGTGAATAGTATTCCAACAATTCCTGATACAACGTTATTCTGTGTCGTTTCTGGGTGCGGTCGGATTGGCCGAATCTCGCATACGATGGCAACCCTCGAAACCGGTCAAGACCCTCCGTACAAAGCATCATCAGAACATCATGAAGATATGTTGCAACATTGTGAAGATACGTCGCAACGTCGTAGAGAAACATCGCAACGTCATAGGGAAACGTCGCAACTTGTAGTGTCGAAGTGCAGGAGTGTCGCACCTTGCGACGCACGGTCGAAGCGCCCGTCGAAGCGCCGGAGCTTCGGAGGGGTAGTGGTTTAGTTTTGGAGTTGTGCCTTCCACATTTCTCAGAGTCCGGTATATAAGATGTACCCTAGCTACCCCTAAAAAAAGAAGAAGGTCTCCCCTCGTCTTCCACCTCGTCGCTCTCGCGTTTTTCTTCTCTTCTCCTCGAGTTTCTGTTGCAGGACATGATGGGGGAGAAGACCAAAGTGCATTGATGGGATCAACTACTGCTATATACTCCTACAAAAATTCCCACAGTCACATGATGAAGTCACATGACTGGCTGACACAGACACATTCAACACTCTCTTGTTTTTCCAGTCACATGACCTGATTACATAAGCCATCAATATTTCTCTTTTATGGTAATTTCATCTGATCATGTCATCATTCCATTTCCAGCATATTTCTTTTTTTGGTAGTACTATACAGTACTTTCTCACACTATTTAACTATATATTTAACTATATATTCCTGCAGAGATGAGTTTTACTCTTTGTCTTTTACTCTCATCTCTGCAGTGACTTTAACATCTGCAGGGATGGGGATTCTGCTCTTTGTCTCTGGATGTGCCAGTTCTGTTAAGATCACTGCAGAGATGGGAGAAAGATACTAAGTTGAAAGTATGTAATACATGAGAAATACATCACCTGCAGACAAAGAGCAGAATCCCATCCCTGCAGGAATATATACTGGATGGAGTGTGGGAAAGTACTATACAGTACTACAGTAGTTCACCAGTCACCTAGATGCCAAAAGAATATTTTTGCTGCTTCTCGTCAATGAGGTTGTTTCACATCAGGAAAGCGGTCTGATATTGTAGTTACATTACACCTTCATACTCCTACAAAATAATTGTACTGTTGTGTGAGTTCCACCCTGCAGAACAATCCTGTGAGTGTGGCCACGAGACACCCATCATCATTCACCTGGACAGCAGTGCTTCTGTCACTGTCACTCCACATCACACAGTGGTACCGTTCAGACAAGAACCAGGTGTATTGCTCAGGCAGTACAGTTTCCTGTTGCAGGAAGGAGATGAGAGTGCAGTGGAGGTATTGATAATATTACACCCTGCTTTTGCTGTTTTTTCATTGTGATAACTATGTTTTGTCAAATCTTAAACAACGACGCGTCTTTACTGTTTCACCTCGATCTTATTGCAAAATAATACAAAATGTACATAGGGCTGTGGGCACAATTATAGCTATGAGGTGGTACTAAAATTGTAACCAGGCCACAGTTGTGGAAGGAGAAACAGCCATTTGTCCAGGTGAGTGGGGGTGTCCAGGTGACTGGTGAACCACTGTACCAAAAAAAGGAAATATGCCTGAAATGGAAAGATGACATAATCAAGTTGTTGAATTTGTCTGTGTCAGCCAGTCATGTGACTTCATCATGTGACTGTGGGAATTTTTGTAGGAGTATATAGCAGTAGTTGATCCCATCAATGCACTTTGGTCTTCTCCCCCATCATGTCCTGCAACAGAGTGTTCCTTGTGTATTATCCTATGTCAACTTATGTCTTTTACTCTCATCTCTGCAGTGACTTTAACAGGTTATGAGCCCGGGTTGTGCACCCTAAATTGCCTTATTTGATCACTCTCTGACTCTGGCATCTCTGTTGTCTTCTCCCTCCCTGAGGCCCATCCAACAAGATCTGCCCCAATCCATCTCATTCCTTGCCTTCCCTTGCTGCATCCATCCCTCCCAGAGGTCCCTCCAGCAAGGCAAACCTGCTTAGTCATCCAATTCCCATAAATTGGTTGCTTTTTCGCCCATCAGTCAGGCCCATCCAAGCCCATCCATCCAATCCATCACTTTCCACATGTCAGACACCAAACCTTGCCCTGCTTGTGACTTCTGCAAGAAGCTTGGCCATACTGAGGACAGGT
>Ga0307516_10000325_pt1 | contig 61945 bp, 56 predicted proteins | sample 19_EM_MG_FD_203310 | JGI IMG/M metagenome (GOLD analysis project Ga0307516, IMG submission 203310) | Populus trichocarpa ectomycorrhiza microbial communities from riparian zone in the Pacific Northwest, United States - 19_EM | ecosystem: Host-associated > Plants > Roots > Unclassified | place...
CGCCCGAAGGCGTGACCAGGGCGTTGGTGGAGCGGGCGAAGCCGATCGCAGCGCCGTCCTTGGTCACATCGCCGTCCGAGCCGATCGGCGCGGCGATGCCTGCGAAGCGCGAGGCGATGGTGACGCCACCGCCGGTGTCGGCGGTGCCCGCCACGTCGGTGCTGTCCAGGCCTGAGGTCTCGTCGTGCGTGACCGAGTTCGCGTTGGACGCCAGCGTCGGCGCGGTCGGTCCGTCGTCCTCGAAGCGGACGCGCGAACCGACGCTGGCGGCGGTGGAGGTGGCCGTGTCGTTGTCGCCGTCCTTGTAGGTGACGGTGACCGTGACCGCATCGTTCGTGAGGCCCGCCACCCCGCTCGGCGAGAGGGTGTTCTCGTCGGCGGAGCCGGTGTTGGAGTGCTTCAGCGACAGGTACTGGGCGACATAGACCTCGCCGGTGGTCGCATTGATCGCCAGGGCGAAGGCGACTGGAGCGGCCTGGGTCGCGCCGGCGCGGCCGACGATCAGCCCGTTCTCGAGGAACAGGTTGATGGCGGTTCCGTCGGTGAGCTGGGCGCCGGAAGCGCCGCCCGCGGTGTTGAGCGCATAGGTGACGGGATTGGTCCCGGCCTGGCCGTCGGTGCCGAAGCCGCCGCCGGAGAGGCTGACCAAAGGCGTGGTGGAGCGGGCGAAGCCGATGGCGCCAGTGTCCTTGGTGGTCACGTCGCCATCCGAACCCACCGGCGCGGCGAGGCCTGAGAACAGCGAGGCGACGGTGACGCCGCCGCCGATGTCGGTGCTGCCCGCCACGTCGGTGCCGATGTCGACGCCCTGGGTCTCGTCATGGGTGACGCCGCCGGCCGGGGTGAGGGTGGGCGCCGTCGGCCCGTCGTCCTCGACGAACACGCGGTTGGCGAGGGACTGGTGATTGTTGGACCCGACGGTGAGGCCAAACCCGCCGACGTCGAACTTACCGGCGAGGCCTTCCACCAGCACCTGCGAGTGCGGCGCGACGGTGGTCCATTCGACACGGTAGTCCGCGAGCAGGCCGGTGACCGTGGCGACGCCGCCGGTGATGGTGACCTTGGTGCCTGTGACGTCGTTGTTCGCGGCGTCGAAGACCTTCACGCTGGTGATATTGATCTGGTCGTCGGCGTTGCCGCCGCGGTTGGTGGTCAGATTCCGCCCCTGATAGGCGTCGTCCAGCTTGAAGGTGGTGAGCTTGAGGCTGGCCGCAGCGTTGCCCTGGGTCTGCGAGATGAACAGGGACGCGCCCGTCGAGGGGTTCAGCCCGCCGGTGTACTGGATGTTGTCGGCGTCATCGGCCTCGGTGGAGGTCAGGCCGCCCGGTGCGCCGGACAGGAAGTCGGCGACCGGATTCTTGACATAGGTGAAATAGGCGCCGTCGCCCGGGTCGAACATCTGGTTGTTGACGCCGATGGTGGCGCCGGTGCCGCCCTGCGAGGTGTGGATGACGTCGCTGGTGTTGGAATAGGTGCCGTCGGCGACCAGCACCGGCGTCTTGCCGAAGACGATGATCGCCGGGGAATTCGCGTCGGTTCCGACCGTCCCGAACAGGTTCGATCCCGAGGGGAGCTGGTCGAAGTCGAAGAAGGTGGTGCCGGTGGCGTTGATGTGGACGTTCTGGAAGATGTCCAGCGGCTCGTCATAGCTATTGCCGGGGGTCGGGTGCGCCAGGGCCTCGTAGGTGACGGTCCACAGCTTGACGTCCACCGTGCCGGCGCCGGCGGTCTCGGTCATATAGACCGCGAAGACCACGTCGCCTGAGCCGGCGCTGCCAGGCGCGGCGGAATTGGAGGTGGTGCCGAACACCACCTTGGTTCCCAGGCCGCCCGCGCCGGTGTCGGTCCACAGATAGACCGTCTGGCCGTCGGTGGTGGTGACGCCGCTGGCCTGGCCGGTGAAGTTGGCCCCGGTCGACTGGGTCAGCCCGAGCGAGCTCAGGGCGCCGTCGAACGCGACGTGGATGAGGTTCGATCCGCTGGCCCCCACCCCGACGCTGGTCGGGAACGTGCTCGGAAGGCTGAGCGCCGTGAGGCGGCCCGAGAAGGTGGTGGGCAGGGTGCTGAACAGGACGTCGTTGTCGGCGTCCGGGCCGCTGGCCAAGTTTTGCAGGCCGACGGTTTCGTCCTGTGTGGACGTGCCGTTGAGCGTGAACGTGATAGCCATGTGAGGACTCCTGATTGAGTCCAGAGGCGGCAAACCAGCCCCCCGGCCGCGGTTATGACCCCCGGAGATTTAAGTACGAGATGACGAAATTCAGGTGAGATCTGCGCCTGGCGCAGCCTGCTTAGGCGCGCCCGGCGCTAGCGTCGCAGGCGGCCGACGATGGGTCGGATCGAACCAGCGATGGTTCGCGCCCGGCAGCTCCCATTGTTGTACGGCGACATCGTTTCTGTCCTCACCGACGCGCCTGCCGGCCCCACGCCCATACAGGCAGCGCCTCACGCACTTCGCAGCCGGAAGTCTGTTCAGATAATCGCGGCCGAACCTAAAGCATTCGAGTCTATTCAGAACTCCAGCTCGGCGACCCAGAAGTCGGTATCGCCCAAGATTGGAACGGCGACGCTATTGTATTCTTAGATCGAACAGCCTCCCAAACCGTAATGGCCTTCAAGACAGCGTCCGACGACCATCGTGGTAAATATTGCGCTGACACTTATTTTTGTCAAACGAAATCAGGCAGTAAAGGATGTTATGGATTGTTAAAATCCTCATTCTTGGAAGCATTCCGGAGCGCGAATTTTAACGAGACTGTAATCGATACTGCTAAGCTCCCAGATGTCGGACGGACCGTGTATTTGAGGCCTACATATGGTGGTGCGCGGATTGCTGTGCGTAGGTCAGGTCGAGTTCTCGACGAAGACTCGTGTCGATGGTCGCGGGGCACATTAAAATGCGCGCCCGCGCTGTCGTGCGTCCCGGCGGGCGCGTTCACCCGGGGCCGTCAGGCCGGCTGCGGTTCGGCCAGAAGCTTCGCCAGGCGGGTGCGCCGGTCTCCGAACAGCTGGTCGATCACCCGGGCGCGTTTGACATAGAGCTGCGGCGTCATCTGTTCGGTGAACCCCATGCCGCCATGCACCTGGACCGAGACGGATGCGTTCTCAATCGCCGCCTCGGCGGCGAAGGCCTTGGCGGCCGAGGCGTCGAAGGCGGCGGACGGCAGGCCGTCGCGCACCGCCAGCGCCGCATAGAAGGCCATCGAGGTCGCGGCCTCGCAGCGCACGGCCATGTCGGCGCACTTGTGCTTCACCGCCTGGAAGGAGCCGATGGCGACGCCGAACTGGCGGCGGGTCTTGGCGTAGTCGACGGCCACGTCGCGCGTGGCCTCGGCCATGCCGGCCAGCATGGCGGCGCAGAGCACCGCGCCACGATCGAACAGGGCCGCGGCCGCCGGGCCGGTCAGCTTGGCGGAGGGCGCCCCCGAGGCCTTGCCGCGGGCCATGCTCAGACGGTCGTCCAGGCATCGCGCCGGCGCGGCCGTGAAGGCGGCGGCCGGGAACAATGCGGCGGCGTCCGGGCGCACATCGAGCACATAGTCGGCATCCTCGATTTCCAGAAGATAGCGCTCGTCCGCCTCGCCGAAGGCCACGCCCACCAGGGCTTCGCCGCCGATGATCGCCGCGGCCAGGTCGCTCGCGCCTGCCTCAGCGGCGAGCCGCGCGCCCAGCACGGCGCCCACTATGGCCGGCGTCAGGAGATGGCGGCCGAACTCCCGGAAGAACAGCGCTTCTTCGGCCAGGGTGTAGCCCACCCCGCCCTGGGCCTCGGAAAGGCCAAGGCCGATCCAGCCCAGGCCCGCCAGGCGGGACCAGAACGGTCGCCCCATGCGGGCGCGGAAGGCCTCGGGGGTCTCGCCGCCGCTCACCGGGGCTTCCTTGCGCAGGAAGTCGACGGCGGCGTCGAGAAGCTGGGTCTGTTCGGCGTCAGGCAGCAGGTTCATGGTCGCCTCTCCCCTAGCGCGGCAGGCCGAGCACGCGCTCGCCGATGATGTTGCGTTGGATCTCCGACGTGCCGCCGCCGATCGTCGAGGCGTGGGAGACGAGGAAGCCCGCCCCCCATTCACCCGCGCCCGTTCCGCGCTCCAGGGCCGCCGCGCCGAACACGTCCATGGCCAGCCGGTTCACGCGCTGGCTGAGTTCGGAGACATAGAGTTTCAGCATCGAGCCTTCCGGCCCCGGCTGCGGGTGATGCAGCAACCGGGACATGTTGGCCAGGGTCATGGCCCGCATCGCCCGCACCTCGGCCCGCATCCGGGCGAGCTCGTAGCCGATATGATCGTCGGCGATGGCGCGCTTGCCGTTCGGCAAGGTCGCCTCGGCCGCCGCCGCGATCAGGTCCTCGACCCGTCGCGACAGGCGGATCTGCGTGGCGGTGAAGGCCGTGCCCCGCTCGAAGCCCAGGGTGGCGCGCGTCACCGTCCAGCCGGCGTTCAGTTCGCCCACCACATTGGCCAGCGGGAACCGCGCCTCGTCATAGAACACCTCGCAGAACTCATCGCCGCCGCCCATGTTGCGGATGGTCCGGACCTCGACGCCCGGCGCCTCCATGTCGGCGATCATCCAGGTGATGCCGCCGTGCTTGGGCAGGTCCGTATCGGTGCGGACCAGCAGCTCCTGGTACTTGGCCACGTGGCCATAGCTGGTCCAGATCTTCTGGCCGGTGACGACGATCTCGTCGCCCTCGATCACGCCGCGGGTGCTGAGGCTCGCCAGGTCCGAGCCCGCCCCCGGCTCGGAGAAGCCCTGGCACCAGACCGACTCGCCCCGCAGGATCTTCGGCAGGTGGAACTCGCACTGGGCGTCGCTGGCGCAGGTGATCAAGGTCGGCCCGGCGTGATTGAGCCCGACGAAGTTGACCCCCACGTCCGGGCAGTCGGCGCGCGCGGCCTCCTCGTGCCAGACGAACTGCTCGATCGTCGACAGGCCCGCCCCGCCGAACGCCTTGGGCCAGTTCACCCCGGCGAAGCCGCCGTCGAACTGCCGGCGTTGCCACTCCCGGTCGAAGGCCAGCGCCTCGCGCGCGTCGTGCGGCCGCTTCTCCTTCGGCTTGTTGGCGTGCAGCCATTCGCGGATGCGGGCGCGGAATTCGCGCTCTTCCTGCGTGACGTCGAGATCCATTACGCGCCTCCCTGGTCGGGGTTGGGAGCTAGCCCATCCCGCCGTCTCATCGCAACCGTTCGCCGGCCGAGTCTTGATCTGAAGCTGCCGGGCTCGGAGGAGCCGGGCCTGGCGCCTCAGTCGCCCTTGCTCTTACCGATGCTCGCGCGGTGACGCTCCATGCCTTCCTGATAGGCCGGCATCAGCATCAGCGCGCTGTTGGCCATGCGCTCGACATTGCGGGCCTGGGCCAGGCCTACGTCCGCGGCCATCTCAATGGCGATCTTGGCCGTGCCCATCTGCTCGCCGTGCTGCTTGGCGATATGCCGGCAGAAGTTCATCACGTCTTCGTCGAAGCTCTCGTCGGGGAAGACCTCGTGGACCAGGCCCATGTAGAGCGCCTTCTGGGAGTCGGCGGCCATGTTGGCCATGACGAGATAGCGGGCCCAGTGCGGGCCGACGATCCGCGTCAGGCGGCTCACCCCGTTTGAGGCCGGCAGCACGCCGAACTTGCCTTCCGGGAATGAGTAGCGGGCGCTCTTGGCCGCCAGGCGGAAATCGCAGGACAGCGACATCTCCAGCCCGCCGCCGACGCACATGGCCTGGTGGGCGGCGACGAACGGCTTTTCGATCGATTCCATCTCGTCATAGATGCGCTGCATCCCCCGCATCTGGGTGCGGTGATACTCGCGGATCCCCGAGCCGCTCACCGGCATGGGCTTGCCGCCGCCCTCCATCAGGTCCGCCCCGGCCGAGAAATACCGGCCGGTCGCCCGGATCAGCATGACCTTGAGCTCGGGCGTGTCGCGGAAGCGCTCGACGGCCTCGATGAACGTCTCCATCAGCTGATTGCTCAGCGCGTTCAGCTTGTCTGGCCGGTTGAGCGTGGCGATCAGAATGGCGCCTTCCTGGGCCACCAGCATGTGCGGCGCTTCACTCATCCTATTTTCCTCAATAAAAACAGCAGCAATATATCGGGCTTATCGCCGGGCAATGGTCAGATGCCACTTTAGGGTACTGATCGTCCAGGCCGCCACTTCGTGCAAGCACAGAGTAGCTGACTGCTGTTCAGCCCAGCCCCGTGCCGCCGTCGACCGCGAGGGTCTGGCCGGTGATGAAACCGGCGCCGTCGCCGGCGAGGAAGACGATCGCCCGGGCGATGTCCTCCGGCTCGCCCGGACGGCCGAGCGCCGAGCCTGCTGCGATGCGGACCGGGTCGACGCCCGCGACGCGCCAGCCCTCGATCGCCCGGTCGGAGGCGACCAGGCCCACGGCGACGCAGTTGGCGCGCACGCCATGCGGCCCCCAGTCGGCGGCGGTCGACCGCGTGAACATCTGCAGCGCCGCCTTGGCCGCGGCGTAGTGGGCGCCGTGCTTCAGCCCGCGCACGCCGGCCATGGACGAGACGTTGACGATCGCGCCCGAACCCTGAGCCAGCATGTGACGGCCCGCCTCGCGCGTGCAGAAATATGCGGCGCGGACATTGAGGTCGAAGGTCGCGTCCCAGCCCTTAGTCGGCAGGTCCTCGAGCGGTCCCAGCCGCGTGCCGCCGGCGTTGTTGACCAGGATGTCGATGCGGCCGAACTCGGCCACGGTGCGCTCCATCAGGTTGGCGACCTGGCCCTCGTCCTTCACGTCGGTGCGGACGGCCAGGCAGCGGCGGCCGGTCGCCTCGCGGATCGACTGGGCCATGCGCTCCAGCTCGTCCATCGTGCGGGCCGCGATGACCACGTCCGCGCCGTGCAGGGCCATCAGGCGCGCCGTGGCCGCCCCGATGCCGGTGCCGCCGCCGGTGACCACGGCCACCCGGCCGGTGAGGTCGTAGGGGGCCGGATAGGCCGAGTGTTCGAGGGCCTGAGGAGAACCCATGGTTTTCGCTCCCTTGTCGCGCGCGCCGCCGGGCGCGGCATTTCGGGCGAGGCTATCCGAATGCGCCTGCCGACCCTGAGGGCGCGCCCGATTTATCGTTGGGGCGAATCCAGCGGCGCAGCGATTGCGATTCCCTCAGGGCGCAGGCTTCGTGGACCAAACGCGCGAACGTCACAGGCTCGGTGGAAGCCGCCGTGCCGGCGATCGTCGCGCCCCGCAGCGGGAGGGACCAGGAATGGCGACGGACCTGACCGAGTCCCCCCGGATCGTGCAGGCCGGGCTGCACCTGCCCGAGTGTCCCCGATGGCGGGGCGAGGCGCTCTACTTCTCGGACATGTACGGCGAGACGGTCTATGCGCTTTCGGAGGCCGGCGAGGCGTCCGCCCTGTGCAAGGTGGAGGGACGGCCGGGCGGCCTGGGTTTTGCGGCCGACGGCGACCTCCTGATCAACGAGATGGAGCGCGCGCGCGTCCTGCGGCTGAACAAGGCGGGCGAGCTCTCCGTCCACGCGGACCTGAGCGGCTTCGTCTCCAGCATCAACGACATGATCACCACCCGGGACGGCCGGTGCTATGTCGGCCGGCTCACCATGGAGCCGCCCTTCGATCCGGCGCCGCTGTTCACGGTCGATCCGGACGGGCGCGCCGGCATTGCGGCCGAAGAGCCGGTGCTGGTGGCCAACGGCATGGTGATGCGCGCCGACGGCCGCACCTTGATCGTCGCCGAGAGCGTGGCCGGCCGGCTCCTGGCCTATGACGTTGACGCGGCGGGCCGGCTCTCCAACCGGCGGGTGTTCGCCGACATGCCGCAAGGCCACGGCCCCGACGGCATCTGCGGCGACGATGCGGGCGGGATCTGGCTCGCCTCGCCCAATGTCGGCCGGTTCCTGCGGGTGGTCGAAGGCGGCGAGGTCACCCACCGGGTCTCGCTGCCGCCCGGGCGCTTCGCCTATGCCTGCGCGATCGGCGGCGCGGACCGCCAAACCCTGTTCCTCTGCACCAGCGGCCACTACGACCCGGAAACCTGCAAGTCGCAGACGAACGGCCGGATCGAGGCCGTGCGAAGCCCCTTCCCCAATACCGGCGACCTGCCATGAACCCTCCGGCCCCGGCTGAAGAGACCCCGGAAGTCCTGTTGACGGCTTGGCTCGAGCGCACGCTGGACTGCCGGGTGACGTCGCTCGTCCGCCAGGAGCGCTGGCGGCCCGGCTGGTACGTTGAGGCGCGCACATTAGGGGGCGAAGATCTGTCGCTCTACGTGCGCGGCCATCGCCAGAGCAAGTCGATCGTCGGGTCGTTCGAGAGCGAATACAATATCTTGCGCGTCCTCGAAGCCGAAGGGATCCCGGTGCCGCGGATCCACGGCCTTTGTCCCGACCCGCTCGCCATCGTCATGGACAAGGCCGCGGGGCGGTCGGACCTGTCCACAGCGGAGTCCGACGAGGAGCGCAGGGCCGTCCTAAGCCAGTACATGGACGCGCTCGCCCGCATCCACGCCATCGACCCGGCGAAGTTCGAGGCGATCGGGATGACGCGGCCGGCGGGGCCCCGCGATGGCGCGCTCGGGCTCTTCAACGGTTACGAGGCGATGTACCGCAAGACCAAGCGGCGGCCCGAGCCCGTGCTGGAATTCCTGATCGGCTGGGTGCGGCGGAACACGCCGCTCCATCGCACGGAGGTTTCGTTCCTGGTCGCCGACGTGGCCCAGTTCATGTTCGACAAGGGAAAGCTGACGGCGATCCTGGACCTGGAATTGGCCTATCTGGGCGACCGTCTGCAGGATCTCGCCGCATTCCAGTTCCGCGACACGTCGGAGCCGCTGGGGGACATCGCCGCCGCGCTGCGTCACTACCAGGCGATCACCGGCGAGCCGATCGACGGAGACGCCTTCGACTACCACGCCATCACCTTCGGCTGCGTCACGCCCGTCTCCATGACCAACAACGTGACGCTAGTGCAGCCGACCCACAGCGTGCTGCAATATCTGGAATGGTGGATCACGTTCTGCCGCGTGCCGCTGGAGCTGATCGCCGATCGCATGGGCCTCGCACTGCCGCCGCCTGAACCGCTGACGCCCGAAGCGAGCCCCTATGACGCGCTCGCGGAAAGCCTGACCTTGGCGATCAAGGCCATTCCCGTGGAGGAAGGGTTCGCGACCTATGAGCGGGACGGGGCCGCCAATCTGGCCGCTTTCATGGCGCGGGTCGGCCAGTACGGCCCAGCCATCTATCGCCAGGACAAGGCCGAGATCGAAGCTCTGCTGGGCGGCCGGTTCGACAATCTCGAGGCCGCGGACGCCGCGCTTGAGGCCTTCGTCGTCGCGGCGGGACCAGAAGAGGACGCTCGGCTGTTGCCGGCGCTTTACAGCCGCGTCCAGCGCCATTTCGAACTCTTCCGCCCGTTCCTGTCGCGGCCTTCCGTGGCGAACCGCCTGAAGACCTTCTCCGATCTGATGGCGAGCGGCGCATGAGCCTGGTCCAGCCGATCTTCGACAACCGCATCACCCGCATGCTGGGGGTCGATATCCCGATCGCCAACGCCCCGATGGGCGGGATCGTCACGCCCGCTCTGACGGCGGCGGTCGCGGAAGCCGGGGCGATCGGACTGATGCCCGGTTCGATGGGGTCCGCCTACGCGCGCAATTTCTTCCAGGCCATGGGCGAGATAACCAACCGTCCGTTTGGAGCGAACATCCCGATCTCGTACTCCGAGGCCGGCGTCGTCGAGACGCTGCTGGAGCTGGGCGTCCGGTTCATCACGACATCGACGGGCCCCGTCGCCCCATTCACACAGCGCCTCCAGGCGGCGGGGGTCAGGGTCTTCCATGTCGTGACCTCGCTCGAGACGGCGCAACAGGCGGCCGACGCCGGCGTGGACGGCCTGATCGTGGAGGGGAGCGAGGGGGCCGGCCTGCGGGGTGAAGTCTCCATGATGGTCCTGCTGCCGCTCATCACGAGCCGGATCGACCTGCCGGTGATCGCAGCGGGCGGCATCGTCGACGGGGCGTCCATGGCCGCGGCGTTCGCCCTGGGCGCCGAGGGCGTGCAGATGGGAACGCGCATGCTGGCGTCGGCGGAGTCCGGCGTTCACGACAACTTCAAGCAGGCCGTGGTCTCGGCGGCCGAGACCGACACGATGCTGATCGACCGCCACAACCGTCGACCCCTCCGTGTCCTGCGGACCAGGACCACCGAGACCTACGAGTTCGCCACCGAGGGCGACGCCTTCAAGGCGTTGGTTTCCGGCGTTCCCCGGCTCTATGAGCAAGGGGAGATGGAGGCGGGCTTCGCCTGCGTGGGCCAGGCGTCCGGCCGGGTCGAGGAGGTCTTGCCGGTCGCGGAGATCATTCGTCGCACCGTCGATGAATTCGGGGCGGTGATCGACCGTCTGCACGGCGGTTACCTGGCGAGGTAGGGAGGCTTCAGATGCAAGACCTGGACGGACTAGGCTACCGCGGCGCCACAGTCGTCATGACCGGCGCCTCATCGGGAATGGGGGAGGCTGCGGCCCGCATCCTCCACGAGCTCGGAGCCCGGCTTCACCTCGTGGACGTGAAGGCGCCGAGCGTCCCCTGCGAGCGATTTTACCAGACGGACCTGTCGCGCCCAGACGAGGTGCGCGCGACCGCGGCGGCATTGCAGGACATCGGTCCTGTCGATCATGTCTTCGCCTGCGCCGGTCTCGGCCACACCTTTGGGCCGATGACCTGCATGCTGGTCAACTACATCGGCACGCGCCAGTTCGTCGAAGCGGTCCTGCCGGCCGTGAAGTCCGGCGGCTCCATCGGCGTGATTTCGTCGGACGCCGGCATGGCCTGGCAGCAGAACCTCGCGATCAACCTGCAACTGCTCGCCATCGCGGACCCCGATGAGGCCCGCAAGTGGTGCGAGGCCCGGCCGGAGGTGATCAAGGACGGCTACAGCGTCTCGAAGGAGATGCTCATCGTCTGGGCCAAGAACCACGGCGTGGCGATGGCCCAGGATCGCGGGGTCCGCATCAACTGCATCGGTCCTTGCCCCACCGCCACGCCCTTCATGGACGAAGCGGTGAGGGACCTGGGCGACGCCTTCTTCCAGCGTTTCCCCTATCCCTTGCTCCAGCGCATGGCGACGCCGCAGGAGCAGGCCTGGCCGCTGATCCTGCTGACCAGCCGCCTGAACGCGGTCGTCACCGGAGCGATGCTCTACACCGACCAGGGCTTCGCCGGCGGGGTCAGCACCGGAGCCCTGGATGTCGGGGGTCTCATGTCCGGCGCGGCCGGCTAGGAACGGACGGGCCCGCTCACACCACCGACCAACTCGTGAGCGAGGCCAGGCGCTGCAAGGCGAGGCGGCCGACGAAAGAGGTTCCGGCAGGGTCGAGGCCGGGAGCCCAGGTGGCGATCGCGGCGCGGCCGGGCGCGATGGTCAGGATGCCGCCGCCCACCCCGCTCTTGCCCGGCAGGCCGACCCGGAAGGCGAAGTCGCCCGAGGCGTCGTAGTGGCCGCAGGTCATCATGATGGCGTTGATCCGCCGGGCGCGGACGGGCGTGGTGATCTTGGCGTGGTTCAGGGGATCGACGCCGCCGTTGGCGAGATAAAGCCCGGCCCGGGCCAGCTGGCGGCAGCTCATGCTCAAGGCGCACTGGTTGAAATAGACGTGCAGGACATCGGCCACCTCGCTCCTCAGATTGTTCGAGGCGCGCAGGAAGTTGGCCAGGCTGGTGTTGCGAAACCCGGTGTCCGCCTCCGAGGCGGCGACTTCGGGATCGATGCGGACGGCGGGGTCGCAGGCCAGGCCGCGCAGGACCTCGGTGATGTGGGCGATCAGGACGTCCGGGTCGCCGCGGGCCAGGAGCGTGTCGACCACCACCAGGGCGCCGGCGTTGATCAGCGGATTGCGCGGGACGCCCTTCTCGTACTCCAGCTGGACGATCGAGTTGAACGCCGAACCGGAGGCCTCGCGCCCGACCCGGCGCCACAGGTCCGATCCCAGCTTCCCCAGGGCCATGGTCAGCGTGAACACCTTGGAGATGCTCTGGATCGAGAAGGGGACGTCGGCGTCGCCGGCTGTCGCCACCTCGCCGTCACAGGTGGCGACGGCGACGCCGAAACGACCCGGGTCGACCCGGGCGAGCGCCGGGATGTAGTCGGCCACCCGACCGCGCCCGATGTGGACCTGCATGTCGCGATGGACCGTCTCGACGATTTCCGCGAGATTTTCGACGCGTTCCATGATTGGTCTCCTGCAGGCGCGGATCGCCTTGAGCGCTAACCTGATCGGCAAGGGATGTCGTGACCTACTGTCTTGGGATTCTGTTGCCCGCCGGCCTCATCCTGGCCTCGGACTCGCGCTCGAACGCCGGCGTCGACAACGTCGCCAAGGTCTCCAAGCTGACGACCATCGCCGTGCCGGGCGAGCGGGTGATCGCCATCCAGTCGGCCGGCAACCTCGCCACGACCCAGTCGGTGGTGACGCAGCTGACCCAGGCCGCGGGCTCGGGCATGCCGCATGAGGACGTCATCCTGGCCCGCACCATGTTCGACGTGGCCAGCATCGTGGGCGCCAAGCTGCGCGAGGTGGTGATGCTGGACGGCAAGTTCGTGGCGCCCTACGGCGACCCGGCGGCCAGCTTCCTGGTCAGCGGCCAGATCGCGGGCGAGCGGCCGCGGCTGTTCGAGGTCTATTCGGCCGGCAACTTCGTGGAGGCCTCGCCACGCTCGTGCTTCCTGCAGATCGGCGAGGCCAAGTACGGCAAGCCGATCCTCGACCGGGCCCTGGAGCCGACCAGCTCGCTGGTCGAGGCCGAGAAGCTCGCCCTGCTGTCCTTCGACGCCACGATCCGCAGCAACCTGTCGGTGGGCCCGCCGATCGATGTCCTGCGCTACGAGGCCGACAGCTTCATGGTGGAGCAGCTTGTCACCCTGGAGGACGACAACCCGTACTGGAGCGAGCTGCGGCGGCTCTACAGCGAGGGCCTGAACGCCCTGGTGTCCCAACTGCCGTCGCCGCCGGCGGCCTGGGACGTTTGACCTTGGCGCGGCCTGTGCGGCCCAGCCGGTACACGGCGTTCGCGCTGTGCCTGGCGCTTTTCGCCGCCTCGGCCGCCGCGATTCCGGCCTGGCCCTGGACGTGGGCGCCAACGGTGCTGTTCGGGGCGCTGTCGCTGCTGGGCGTGCACGACGTGCTGCAGCGCCGCCATTCGATCCAGCGCAACTACCCGGTGATCGGCCACATCCGCTGGATCGCCGAGTCCGTGCGGCCGGAGATCCGCCAGTATCTGGTCGAGGCCGACGAGGACGCAGCGCCCTTCTCCCGCAGCCAGCGGTCCCTGGTCTACGAGCGCGCCAAGGGGGAGGCGGGGGAGCACCCCTTCGGCACGCTGCTGGACGCCTACCGCAGCGGCTATGAGTTCATCGCCCATTCGATGTCGCCGGCCGCGCCCGCTGATCCGGCGACATTCAGGATCACGATCGGCGGGCCGCAGTGCGCCAAGCCCTATTCGGCCTCGGTGTTCAACATCTCGGCGATGAGCTTCGGCTCGCTCAGCGCCAACGCCATCCGGGCGCTGAACGCCGGCGCCAAGCGGGGCGGGTTCAGCCACGACACCGGCGAGGGCAGCATCTCGCCCTATCACCTGGAGATGGGCGGCGACATCGTCTGGGAGGTGGCGAGCGGCTATTTCGGCTGCCGCACGGAGGATGGCCGGTTCGACCCGGAGCGGTTCGCGCATCAGGCGCGCCTCGACGCCGTGAAGATGATCGAGATCAAGCTCAGCCAGGGGGCCAAGCCCGGGCACGGCGGCGTCCTGCCCGCCGCCAAGGTGACGCCGGAGATCGCCGCCACCCGCGGCGTGTCCATGGGCCGCGACTGCGTCTCACCCTCGCGGCACAGCGCGTTCTCGACGCCGCTGGAGATGATGGCCTTCATCACCCAGCTTCGAGAGCTCTCCGGCGGCAAGCCGGTGGGGTTCAAGCTCTGCCTCGGCCTGCCCTGGGAGTTCATGGGCGTCGTCAAGGCGATGCTGGAGACCGGCGTGACGCCGGACTTCATCGTGATCGACGGGACCGAGGGCGGCACCGGCGCCGCCCCCACCGAGTTCAGCGACCATATCGGCGTGCCCATGCGCGAAGGCCTGCTGTTCGTGCATAACGTCCTGGTCGGCGCCGGGCTGCGCGACAAGCTGCGGCTCGGAGCCGCCGGCAAGATCGTCAGCGCCTTCGACATCGCCAGCGTCCTGGCCATCGGCGCGGACTGGGCCAATGCGGCGCGGGGCTTCATGTTCGCCCTGGGCTGCGTGCAGTCGGTGAGCTGCAACACCAACCGCTGCCCGACGGGCGTGGCGACCCAGGACAAGCTGCGGCAGGCGGCGCTGGTGGTGCCGGACAAGGCCGAGCGGGTCTACAATTTCCAGCGCCTGACCCTGAAGGGGTTGTCCGACATGCTCGCTGCCGCAGGGCTGCAGCACCCCGACGATCTGCTTCCGCATCACCTCGTGCGTCGGGTCAGCGCCACGGAGATTAAGCAGTTCGACCAGCTGCACGTCTTCCTGAAGCCCCGCGAGCTGGTGGATGGGCTGGTCGAGGAAGGCTTCTACGCCGAGAACTGGCGGCGCGCCTCGGCGGCGAGCTTCCATGGAGCCGTGGCGCCGCCGATCAGGAGTTCTGCATGAGCCTTGAGATCGACGCCGACTTCCATGGCGGCAACATCATCGTCCAGGCCGCTGGCGAAGCCACTGCGGATTTGACCATCCGCCAGGACTCCAACGGTCCCTGGTTTCAGTGGTTCTTCTTCCATATCCAGGGCGCGGCTGGGCGCGACCTGACCCTGCGGATTCTCAACGCCGGCGCCTCGGCCTACCCCGAGGGCTGGATCGGCTATCGCGCCTGCGTGAGCGTGGACGGCGAGACCTGGACGCGGGCCGACACGGGCTTTGCCGACGGCGTGCTGGAGATCCGCCATCGCCCGCCGGCCGATACGCTCTGGGTCGCCTATTTCGCGCCCTATGACGACCGGCGCCACGCGGCGCTGATCGCCCGCGCGGTCGCGGCCGGGGCGAGCGCCGACGTGCTGGGGCGCTCGGTGGACGGCCGGCCGATCGATCGCTTCAGCCTGGGAACGGGCTCGCGACAGGTCTGGTTGGTCGGCCGCCAGCATTCCGGGGAGACCATGGCCAGCTGGTGGATGGAGGGGGCGCTGGATCGCCTGCTCGATCCCGCCGACGCTGTGGGCCGCGCCTTGCTGGCTGCGGCGACGGTGCATTTCGTTCCCCTGATCAATGTCGATGGGGCGGCGCGGGGCAACCTGCGCGGAAGCGCGGCGGGCGTGGATCTCAATCGGCAATGGCACGGCCCCGACCCGGCCCGCGCGCCGGAGGTGGCGGCGGTGCTGGCGGCGATGGATCGCGCCGGCGTCGACTTCTGCCTGGACGTGCATGGTGACGAGACCCTGCCGCACGTCTTCGTCGACGGCGCGGATGTGGACCCGCAGGCCACGCCCGCGCAGGTCGCCGGCGTCGAGCGGTTCAAGTCCGCCCTGCTGGCCGCCAGCCCGGCGTTCCAGACCAAGGTGGGCTATCCGGCGACCTATGCCGGCGATGAAGCGCCCGGAATGTGCGCCCGCGCCGTCGCGCGACGCTTCGGCGCCGTGTCCCTAACGCTGGAGATGCCGTTCAAGGACAGCCTGGAGCGCCCGGACCCGGCCGCCGGCTGGTCCGCCGAGGCGTCCCGCCGCCTTGGCCGCGACACGTTGCAGGCCGTGCTGGCCGTACTGCAAAGCTGAGATCACCACGGGGCGTATCACCATGAAGAAACTGATCATCGAGGCGCGCATCAACGAGCTGGCCAAGAAGGCGGACAACCCGCACGTGGCCTACACGCCCGAAGAGATCGTGGCCGACGCCCTGGCCTGCGCCGAGGCGGGTGCGGCCGTAATCCACTTCCACGCGCGCCGGCCCGACGGATCCGAGAGCAGCCTCGCGGAGGATTACCGCGCCGCCGTGACGGGAATCCGCGCTCGTTCGGACGTGCTGATCCACACCACCTTGGGGAAGTTCCACAGCGCCGACGCCGAGCAGCGGCTCGCCCATATCGAGGCGCTGTCGGAGAGGTCCAATGAAAAGCCCGACATCGCCCCGCTCGACATGGGCTCCAGCAATATCGACTTCTGGGATCCGCGGGCGAAGGCCTTCACGCGACATGGGAACGTCTACCTCAACACGACCGAGAACCTGAAGCTGATGGCCCAACGCCTTAAGGGGTGGGGGATCAAGCCGCAGACCTCGCTGTGGACGGTGTCCAACGCCCGGCTGATGGGCGCGTTCGTCGAGTCCGGACTGATCGCCGAGCCCGTCTTCGCGGTCTGCTACCTCGCCGGCGAGGGCTTCCTGGCCGGCCACCCAGCGACCTCCGCCGGCCTGCGCGCCTTCGTGGACAATCTCCCCTCAGCCCGGGTCGAGTGGAGCGTGCTCGGCCTCCAGACGGACCTTCTGCGCCTGGTCCCTGAAATCATCGCCCTGGGCGGGCACGTTTCGATCGGTCTGGGCGACTACGCCTATGCGGAGCTCGGTCGTCCCTCGAACGCGGATCTCGTGCGCCAGGTGGCGGAGATCGCCCGGTCCACAGGCCGCGAGGTCGCGACCCCGCAAGAGGCGCGCGCGATGCTGGGCGTGTGAGGCGGCGGCCGGCTCATCAACCGGCCGCCGTTCAGATCCGGCTTCTAGTAGACCGGGCCGGGCAAGGGGTTGCCCTGGCCCGCCCAGGCCGTGCGGTTGGTCAGCTTCGGCACCGCCGCCCGCTTGGCCCCATGCTTCGCCAGCAGCTCCAGATAGGCCGCATCGTCGTCAGGGTGGCAGAACGAGGCGCCGTGCCCGGCGATGATGCCCAGCGTCTCGCAGCCTTCCGGCCCGGCGATCCAGGGGCCGAAGGTGTCGCCGTGCATCAGGAAGATGTGCGTGCCCTTGGGGCAATGCCGGTCACCAACCGTCATCTCGCCGCTCAGGATGAACACCACATGGTGGCCGTGGTGGCCGTGCTTGCGCTGCATCATCCCAGGGTCCCAGCGGTTGTAGAAACTGAGGAAAGTCGGGAGCTGCTCGACGAACCGCTCGCGCACGGAGGCTGAGCGGCCGTCCTCGAATTCGATCCGGACGACCTCCTGTTCGTAAACGTCGTCGACATGCTTGATCCGCGGTCCGCCCATCATCTGCGTCGTCTCCTCTGGGGTTTTATCAATTGTGGGCAGCCTGCCGCCGGGGAGCGGGCTCCGCGACGGCGGCCAGCCGGCCAGTATGGTACCTCACCTGGCGCCGGTATCGTCGCCGGAACCGCGCATCGCTGCACGCCTGAAATTCGGTTTGACCGCGTGCCAGCTACGCTCAGACTTCGGCGAATATATCGAGCGGCGTCCGCCTGGGGTGCAGCGCCCCTCCGGAACATTCGACGAGAGCCAGCAAGCGGACCCCGATCACCATGGCCAAGCCCGTACTGCCCCTCCGCGACGGCGGTTCATCCTCGCTTCCTCCCTTGACCGGGGTTCGCGTCGTGGACTTCACCCGGGTGCTGGCGGGTCCGTTCGCGACCCAGATCCTCGGCGACCTGGGGGCCGAGGTGATCAAGATCGAGAACCCCGCCCTTGGCGACGACACCCGCTCCATCGGGCCGGACGCGTCGCTCGGCGGCGAATCCGCATTCTTCCTGTCCCTGAACCGCAGCAAGCAAAGCGTGGCCATCGACCTGAAGAGCGAGGCGGGCCGGCAGGTGGCGCTCGACCTCATCGCCACGGCGGACGTGGTGGTCGAGAACTTCAGCGGGGCCGTGATGCGGCGCTTCGAGCTCGATTACCAAAGCCTGCGCGAGCGGTTCCCCAAGCTCATCTACTGCTCCGTCTCCGGTTATGGCCGCTCGGGACGCAACGCCGACGCCGCCGGGTTCGATTCACCGCTCAGCGCCGAAGCCGGGGTGATGTCGCAGAACGCCTATGCGGGAGGCCGGCCGGTGCTGGGGGGCGTGCCCTATACCGACATCTCGACGGCGCTGAACGCCGCCATCGCCATCCTGGCCGCCCTGCAGGCCCGCGCCCGTGACGGCAAGGGCCAGCACGTGGATGTCGCCATGTTCGACAGCGCCCTCGCCAACCTGTCGTTCAGGGGCTGCGAGTTCCTCGCGTCCGGGCGCGAGTCCGCACTCAACACCCGCCAGGCCCCCGTTCCCCGCGGCCAGTTCGAGACGGCGGACGGCGAGATCACCATCACCTGTTCCGGTGACAAGATGTTCCGGGCGCTATGCCTGCAGGTCATCGACCAGCCGGGGTGGCTCGAAGATCCCCGCTTCGCCACCAGCGCCGAACGGTATCGCCATGGCGAGGCGTTTCTGGCCGAGATCGGAGCGATCTTCAGGACCCGACCCAGCGAATTCTGGTCCGAACGCTGCAAGCGCGCGGGCGTCCCCTGCGGCGCGATCCGCACGCCGGGCGAGGCGCTGATGTCGGCCGAGGCGGCCGAGCGCGGGCTGGTCTTCGCGCTGCCGCATCCCACCGCCGGAGCCGCGCCTGTCATCGCCCAGCCCTTCCGGTTCAGCGAAACGCCCTGCCGCTACGAGACGCCGCCGCTCCTCGGCCAACACACGCGGGAGACTCTGCGATCGCTGCTCGGATATGACGAGGCGCGCATCGAGGAACTGTCGGCCGCCGGCGCGATCGGCCTTGGGCAAGACGCGGCCGACTGAAATCACGGAGGAGATCGACTGATGGCCTATGTCACGCCCGGAAGCGTCATCCTGGTCACCGGCGCGACCGGTGGGATCGGGTTCGAGATCGCCGCCCAGGCCGCGGAAGCCGGCGCCGTGGTGGGCGTGCATGGGTCCCGGGCGGAAACCGTCGCCAGCGCGATCGAGCGTCTCAAGGCCCGGGCGCCGGACGCCCGGTTCATCACCGCGCCCGGCGACTTCCGCGAGCCCGGGGTGATCGAGGCCGTCGTCGAGAAAGTGGCGAGCGAGGGTGGGCGGCTGGACGCCCTGGTCCATTGCGCGATCACCGGCGCCGGCGGGATAACGGGACCATTCCGCAAGACCGATCCCAACAACTACGGCCTGCTCGCGTCGCTGATCCTGGGGGTGTTTCAGCAGCTCTGCTTCGCGGCCATGCCGCACCTGGCCAGGCAGGGCGGCGCAATCGTCGGCTTCGCGTCCGACGCCGGCCGTTTCGCCGCGGCCCGGCAGTCGATGATGGGCGGCGCGTTCGCCGGCATCATGGGCTTCGTACGGAACCTGGCCATGGAGGCGGGGCGGGACGGCGTCCGCGTCCACTGCATCTCGCCAAGCTACGTGGTGGACACGCCGGTGTTCGACGCCTTCGCCGGCGTCGGCGATCGGGGCAACAGGGCGCGCGAGCGCGCCGCCCTGGGCCTGCCCGCCCCGAAGGACATTGCGCCGATGACCCTGTTCCTCTGTGGGCCGGACGCCGCGAAGATCACCGGTCAGGTGATCAGCATCAACGGCGGCCTGAACGCATAGAGCTTGTTTCGTTTACTTGGAATCGCAGCTCCCTAACCCGCTCACCCCGGCGGAGGCCGGGGTCCAGGTGAAACCCACCAGCCGATCAGGTTGAATCTGGATACCGGCCTTCGCCGGTATGAGCGGGGGGATCGACCTAAGGGCGTCCGGCGGCGGGCCGCTTGATAGATCTTGAGTCGACATTGGCGCTCTCCCTGGTGGCGTGCGGCGTGACGGGCCTTCGAGCCAGGTCATGCCGCGAACCGCTGCAAATACTCGGCGAAGGTCTCGCGGATCTGGCCGGTGGTGAGGCCGAACTGCTCGGCGGTGTAACGGTGCTCGCCGTGGGCGCCCTTGCGGTTGTGCTGCAGCCAGGCCTCGATGTCGGCGCGGGCGCCCGCGACCCCCAGCTTCAACGCGCCGGAGCGCCGGGGTGACGGAGGGCCGCCGTCGCCAGCGAACGTCGCGTTCAAGTTTCGGCTCTCCCTGACGGTGTAGTTTCCGCAGGCAGCGGGGTCGTCTTGGCCGCTGCATTGAGGACGTCAGTTTGACGTCGACGACTGCAGTCTATTTCCGGCGCGGGCGCCCGCATCTCCCATTAGGGAGGGGCGGCATCCGAAACGGCAGGCGTCGTCCAGGGGCAGGCTCGCCAGCAGGTCGGCGGCGCCATCGGCGGTGGGTCGGCGCTGCATTCATGAATGCAGCGCATAGGCTCTATGGCGATTTCCCGTCTACTTGGCTGGCCCTGGCGTCCGTAGCATCCGGTTTGCCTTCGTTGGTCATGACCCCTGTCGATCGCGGAGCCGCTCAGCCGCAGTTGCGTTCAGTGCAGGGAGCGCGGGCAGGCGCTCCCGCCCTGGCACAGCCACAGCAATGAAAGATCGGTGCGCGACATGAAAAATCCCGGCGATCTCGACCTCTCCAGGCGCGGCCTGCTGGCCGTCGGGGCCGCGTCCGTCGCGGCCTCGGCGCTGCCGCTGGAAGCCTGCGCCCAGGCCGCCGCGACCGATGGATCGGTCACGTCGAAGGTGTCCTTCACCGTGAACGGCGAGGCCCGCGAGCTGGAGCTCGACACCCGCACCACCCTGCTCGACGCCCTGCGCGAGCACCTGCATCTGACGGGAACGAAGAAGGGCTGCGACCACGGCCAATGCGGCGCCTGCACGGTCATCGCGGGCGGGCGGCGCATCAACTCCTGCCTGACGCTCGCGGTGATGCACCAGGGCGATCAAGTCACCACCATCGAGGGACTGGGCCGGCCCGAGGCGCTGCATCCGATGCAGGCCGCCTTCGTGAAGCATGACGGCTATCAGTGCGGCTATTGCACGCCCGGGCAGATCTGCTCGGCGGTGGCCGTGCTCGACGAGATCAAGGCCGGCTTGCCCAGCCACGTCAGCGCCGACCTCAATGCGCCGCCCGAGCTGACCAACGCCGAACTGCGCGAGCGGATGAGCGGCAACATCTGCCGCTGCGGCGCCTATTCCAACATCGCCGAGGCGATCACCGAAGTCGCAGGGGGGACGGCATGAGAGCCTTCACCTACGAGCGCGCGCGCTCGCCGGCCGAGGCTGCGGCCGCCGCGGCCCGCACCAAGGGCGCCAAGTTCATCGCCGGCGGCACCAACCTCCTCGACCTGATGAAGCTCGAGATCGAGACGCCGACGCACCTGATCGACGTGAACGGCCTGGCGCTCGACAAGATCGAGGACACGCCCCAGGGCGGCCTGCGCATCGGCGCGCTGGTGCGCAACACCGACCTGGCGGCGGACAAGCGCGTGCGGCGCGACCATGCCCTGCTTTCGCGGGCCCTGCTCGCCGGCGCGTCGGGCCAGCTGCGGAACAAGGCGACGACGGCGGGCAACCTGCTGCAGCGGACCCGCTGCCCGTATTTCTACGACACCAACCAGCCCTGCAACAAACGCCAGCCCGGCAGCGGCTGCTCGGCGATCGGCGGGTTCAGCCGCCAGCTCGCGGTGCTCGGCGCAAGCGGGGCCTGCATCGCCACGCACCCCAGCGACATGGCCGTGGCGATGCACGTGCTCGACGCCACGGTCGAGACCGTGCGGCCGGACGGCAAGGCGCGCCGCATTCCGATCGCCGACTTCCACCGCCTGCCCGGCGATACGCCGCATATCGAAAATGCGCTGACGCCGGGCGAGCTGATCACCGCCGTCACCCTGCCCAAGCCGGTCGGCGGCGTGCACATCTATCGCAAGGTGCGCGACCGGGCGTCCTACGCCTTCGCCCTGGTCTCGGTCGCGGCGATCGTGCAGCGCGACGGGACCGGGCGCGTCGCCCTGGGCGGCGTCGCGCACAAGCCCTGGCGGGTCGAGGCGGCCGAAGCCGAGATGCCGCACGGCGCCAAGGCGGTCGCGGCGCGCTTGCTCGCCGGCGCGAAGCCCACCGAGGCGAATGCATTCAAGCTGCCGCTGGCCGAGCGCACGCTCGCCGCGGTGTTGGCTCAAGCGAAGGCGTGAGGCCATGAGATTCGACGTTCCCGCCACCACCAATCCGATCGACCAGCTCAAGGTGGTCGGCAAGCCGACCGACCGGATCGACGGGCCGCTGAAGACCACGGGCACGGCGCCCTACGCCAATGACCGGCACGACGTGGTCGCGAACCAGGCCTATGGCTTCGTCGTGGGCTCGGCCATCGCCAAGGGCCGGATCGGCTCCATGGACCTGAACCGCGCCAAGGCCGCCCCAGGCGTCATCGCGATCGTCACCGCGGCGAACGCCGGCACGCTCGCCAAGGGCGACCGCAACACCGCCAAGTTGCTGGGCGGACCGGAGATCGAGCATTACCATCAGGCCGTCGCCCTCGTGGTGGCGGAAACCTTCGAGCAGGCGCGCGCCGCCGCGCAGCTGGTTCGCGTCGACTATGCCCGCACCAAGGGCGCCTTCGACCTCGCCAGCGCGAAGGGCTCCGCCACCGCGCCCAAGCCCGGGTTCGCCGGGCCGCCGGACACCGCCGTCGGCGACTTCGCCGGTGATTTCGCCGCCGCGCCAGTCAAGCTCGACGCCAGCTACACCACGCCCGATCAGTCGCACGCCATGATGGAGCCGCACGCCACCATCGCGGCTTGGCAGGGGGACAAGCTCACCCTGTGGACCTCGAACCAGATGATCGACTGGGGCCGGGGCGACATGGCCAAGACGCTCGGCATACCCAAGGAGAACGTGCGCCTGATCTCGCCCTTCATCGGCGGCGGCTTCGGCGGCAAGCTCTTCCTGCGTTCGGACGCCCTGCTTGCGGCGCTCGGCGCGCGCGCGGCCGGGCGGCCGGTGAGGGTGGCGCTAACCCGACCCATGATGATCAACAACACCACGCACCGGCCGGCGACGATCCAGCGCATCCGCATCGGCGCCGCGCGCGACGGCAAGATCACGTCGATCGGCCACGAGAGCTGGTCCGGCGACTTGCCAGGCGGCGACCCCGAGACCGCCGTCGGCCAGACGCGCCTGCTCTACGCCGGCGCCAACCGCATGACCGCCATGCGGCTGGCGGTTCTGGATCTCCCCGAAGGCAACGCCATGCGCGCGCCCGGCGAGGCGCCCGGCCTCATGGCGCTGGAGATCGCCATGGACGAGATGGCCGAAAAGCTGACGCTCGATCCCATCGAGTTCCGCATCCGCAACGACACCCAGGTCGATCCGGAAAAGCCCGAACGGCCGTTCTCGCAGCGCCGGCTCACGGAGTGCATGCGCCTTGGCGCCGACCGTTTCGGCTGGAGCCGGCGCAGTCCCGCGCCCGGCAAGACCCGCGACGGACGCTGGCTGGTCGGCATGGGCGTCGCCGCAGCCCTGCGCAACAACCTGGTCACCAAGTCGGCCGCACGGGTCCGCCTCGATAGCCGCGGGATGGTGACGGTCGAGACCGACATGACCGACATCGGCACCGGCAGCTACACGATCATCGCCCAGACCGCCGCCGAGATGATGGGCGTGACCCTCGACAAGGTGGTGGTGCGTCTGGGGGACTCGGATTTCCCGGTCTCCTGTGGCTCGGGCGGCCAGTGGGGCGGCAACAACTCGACCGCCGGCGTCTACGCCGCGTGCGTCAAGCTGCGCGGGGCCGTGGCGCAGAAGCTCGGCTTCAACGCCGCTAACGTGGTGTTCGCGGACGGTCAGGTCCGCTCGGGCCGCAAGAGCGCGCCGCTCGCCCAGGCGGCCGGCAAGGACGGTCTGGTCGCCGAAGACTTCATCGAGTACGGCGACCTCGACAAAACCCACCAGCAGTCGACCTTCGGCGCCCACTTCGTCGAAGTCGGCGTCGACGCCGACACAGCCGAGATCCGTGTCCGGCGCATGCTGGCGGTGTGCGCCGCCGGCCGCATCCTCAATCCCAAGGCGGCGCGGAGCCAGGTGATCGGCGCCATGACCATGGGCGTCGGCGCGGCGCTGATGGAGGAGCTGGCGGTGGACAAGGGTGTCGGCTTCTTCGTCAACCACGACCTCGCCGGCTACGAGGTGCCGGTCCACGCCGACATCCCGCACCAGGAGGTTGTCTTCCTGGACGAGACCGATCCGATGTCCTCGCCGATGAAGGCCAAGGGCGTCGGGGAACTCGGCATATGCGGGGTGGGCGCCGCCGTCGCCAACGCGGTCTACAACGCCACCGGCGTACGTGTGCGCGACTATCCGATCACGCTCGACAAGCTTCTGGAACGAATGCCAGCCTTGACCTGACGAGGAAGGCCAGCCGACCGGGGGGCAGAGTTCATGGTCGTATTCGAGACCATTCTGGCGCTTCTGCTGGGCGCGACGGTCCTGTCGACCATCGCCCGACGCGTGAACGTCCCCTATCCCACGCTGCTCGCCCTCGGTGGCGCCCTCGTCGCGCTCGTGCCGGGCGCGCCCAGGCTCGATCTGCCGCCGGACCTCATCCTGACGCTCTTCGTGGCTCCCGTGCTGCTGGACGCGGCCTATGACGCCTCGCTCCGCGACCTGCATGACAACTGGCGCCCGGTCCTGTCCCTGGTCCTGGTCGCCGTCGGCCTGACCACGGCCGCGGCGGCCTTCGCCGCCCGCCTGCTCATCCCCGAGATCCCCTGGCCGGCCGCCATCGCCCTCGGCGCGTTGCTGGCGCCCCCGGACGCCGTCGCCGCCCTGGCGGTGATGCGGGCGGTGGATCCGCCGCACCGCATCCGCAAGGTGCTGGAAGGCGAGAGCCTGCTGAACGACGCCACGGCGCTGCTGATCTACAAGCTCGCCGTCGGCGCCGTGGCCGCGGGCGGCTTCAGCGTCGCGCGGGCCGTGCCCACCTTCGCCCTCGTCGTCCTCGGCAGCGTCGTCGTGGGCTGGCTCCTGGCGCGGCCGGTCGCTCATCTGGTGGAGCGTATCCACGACGCGCCCAGCTCCGTGATCCTACAGTTCGTGACCACCTTCGGCGTCTGGCTCCTGGCCGAGCGCCTCGGCCTTTCCGGGGTGGTCACCATCGTCGTCTTCGGCCTGACCATGGCGCGCCGGACGGCCAACCAGATGTCCGCCAGCCTGAGGGTGCCGTCGTTCGCCATCTGGGAGTCGGCGACCATGGTGCTGAACGTCCTGGCGTTCACGCTCATCGGCCTCCAGATCCGGCCGATCCTCGAGACGCTGAACGGCGAGGAACGCCTGCGCTATCTCGGCGCCGCCCTCATCATACTGGCGGTGGTGATCATCGTCCGCCTCGCCTGGGTGATGGCCTACAACGGGCTCGTGCGGTGGAAGAACAGCGTGTTCGGATTTCATGTCGCCAGGTCGTCCATGACACCCCCGACCGCGAGGGGCGGGCTCGTGATCGCCTGGTCCGGCATGCGCGGCATCGTCACCCTCGCCGCCGCCATGGCCCTGCCGGTGGGCTTTCCCTATCGCGACTTCATCCAGCTCACCGCCTTCGTCGTGGTGCTGGGCACCCTGCTGATCCAGGGATTGACGATCCGCCCGCTGCTGCTCCTCCTTCGCCTGCCCAGCGACGACACCATCGAGACGGAGCTCGCCCATGCGCGGAAAGCCGCGCTGAAGGCGGCCATGACCGAAATGGCCGAGGACGGGACGCCCGCCGCAGAGCGCATCAGGCAGGAATATACGGAGGCGCTTGGTCGGGCGCGCCAGGGCTGCGATGCGCGCGACACCGCGGACAATGTGCTTCGCCGGCGGCTCGTCGAGGCCTCCCGCGTGGCGATCGCCGATCTGCGCCGCGCCGGGACGATCGGGGACGACGCCTACCGCCGCGTCGAGGAGGAGCTCGACTGGCTTGAGCTCAGCGCGGGACCGGGCGGTTAGTCGGCCGCGCCCGATTTCATGAATTCACGGTATAGGCTCATGCTGATTATGCCCTCTAATGCGTCCGGCCAGCGTCCGTTACCTATCCTCCACCGCAACTGAAGCGCCCAACCGGGCCAGGCAGGAGGATCGTCATGCAGAAGCGTATCTTGGGTAAGAGCGGCCTGGAGGTCTCGGCCATCGGTCTTGGCTGCATGGGCCTGAGCTTCGGCTACGGACCGGCGACCGAGACGTCCGACGGCGTCGGGCTGATCCGTGCGGCCGTCGACCGCGGCGTGACCTTCTTCGACACCGCCGAGGCCTATGGCCCCTTCAAGAACGAGGAGATGGTCGGCGAGGCGCTGGCGCCGGTCCGCGACCGGGTGGTGATCGCCACCAAGTTCGGCTTTGAGGGCGGCGACTCCAGCAAGGGCCTCAACAGTCGGCCCGAGCAAATCCGCGCCGTCGCCGAAGCGTCGCTGAAGCGCCTGCGGACCGATCGCATCGACCTGTTCTACCAACACCGCGTCGACCCGGACGTGCCGATGGAGGACGTCGCGGGGGCGGTCAGGGACCTGATCGCCGAGGGCAAGGTCGGACATTTCGGCCTGTCGGAGGCCGGCGTCGCGTCGATCCGCCGCGCCCATGCGGTGCAGCCGGTGGCCGCGCTGCAGAGCGAGTATTCGATGTGGTTTCGCGAGCCGGAGCAGACGGTGCTGCCGGTCTGCGAGGAACTGGGGATCGGGTTCGTGCCGTTCAGCCCGCTCGGCAAGGGCTTCCTGACGGGCGCCATCGACGCCAGCACCACGTTCGCCGCCAACGACTTTCGCAGCGTCGTCCCGCGCTTCTCGGAGGAGAACCGCAAGGCCAACCAGACCCTGGTCGACACCCTGGGCCGGATCGCGGACGGTAAGGGCGCTACGCGCGCCCAGGTCGCCATCGCCTGGCTGCTGGCCCAGAAGCCCTGGATCGTCCCCATCCCCGGCACGACCAAGCTCCACCGGCTGGAAGAGAACATCGGCGCTGCGCCGCTCGAACTGACCGCCGCCGACCTGGCCGCGATCAAGAGCGCCCTGGACCGGATCACCGTGCAGGGCGAGCGCTACCCGGCGCGCATGCAGCACCTCGTCGGGCGCTAAGCCAGCGCTGCGATAGCCTCCTCTGCGGCGCGCACGCCGCTGTCGTGCGCGCCGTGCGCGGTAGAGAAGTCCTGAGGGTTCGTCGCCTCGCCGGCGAAGAAGAGCCGTTGCTCGAAGGGCTGCGCCAGCGCCAGACGCGCCGCCGCGTGTCCCGGCAGGGCGTAGCTGTAGGCGCCGCCCACGCGGCTCATCCGGCTCCAGCCCGAGGCGATGAGCGAATGCAGCTTGCCGCGCACGCCTGATCCGAACAGGACGCTGAGCTGGTCGACGGCGTAGGCGAACCCGGCCGCCGGGCCGTCCTCCTGCACCATTCGGGCGCGGTCGCCGCCCATATAGCACTCGATCACCGGCCAGCCGAACGGGCGGATGTAATAGGCCCCGGTGCGCGCGTCGCGCGGGTCTCCGAGCACTTGGGTCTCCGGCGCGAAGACGCCGTCGCCGGCGATCTCCAGGAAGAGCTTCTCGTCACGCCCGAGCGGCAGGACGCTGGCCGCCTGCCGCCACGCGTCGAGCGCAGGCGCAAGCCTGATCGCGTCCCCGGCCAGCACCGCCGTGGAGACGGTGAGGATCGCGGTTCGCGCGCGAACGGTTCCGACCGGCGTCGTGACCGACACTTCATGCGCCTCGACTTCGATCGCCTCGACGGGGGTCGCCAGGCGCAGCGCGGTCGTCGCGGGGAGGCTGGCGGCGATCAACGAACCGTACCCGGCGGGCGTGCGCCAGTTGCAGTTCGTGGACGCCGCGTCATAGGCCATGAAGTCGGCGACCGAGAGCCGCTCCAGGCTGGCTCCGCTGATGAAGCCGCTCAGGGCCTGCAGATAGCCGTTCCATTCACCGTCCGGCTCCAGCGCATCGGCGGCGCGGTCGCTCGCCGGCGGATCGTCGGCCAGTCTCTGGATCAAGGCGGCGAAAGCCTGCCTGGCCGCGGCCTGCTCGGCGGGCGTGAAGGCGAGGTCGCCATACTGCACGCCCCACGCCGCTGGCCGGCGGTCGATCGCGCGGCCGGCGGCCTTGGCGACGCCGACCCATGCATTGCGATCGGCGGAATGGAGCCAGCCGCAGCCAAGGTCGAGGGGAAGGCCGGCGACCTCGTGGGTCCAGGCGCGCCCGCCCAGCCGGGAGGTCGCCTCGAGCAGGAGCGTGGAAGCCCCACTCGCCGCAAGCCGTCGCGCCGCGCCGATCCCGGCCGCGCCGCCGCCAATGATCACGACATCGATGTCTGCGCTCATCCAGGGATCGCCTGATGGAGCCTCATGAGACCACCTTCGCTGGCGCGTCGCCAGCCAGTGACCGGGCGTTGCGGATCATAGCTGGCGCGCGCCTTACGGTTTAGGCGCTAGGATCCACATGGGCCTATGTCGGGAGTTCATGAATGCGCCGCGAGGAGCTCGGGGATCTGACGGCCTTCCTGGCGGTGGCGGAGGAGCGGAGCTTCACGCGCGCAGCGGCCAGGCTCGGCACCTCCCAGTCGGCCCTCAGCCATACGGTCCGACGGCTCGAGACGCGGCTGGGACTGCGGCTCCTGACCCGCACCACGCGCAGCGTCGCCCCGACCGAGGCCGGCGAGCGTCTGGTCGAGACCCTTCGCCCGGCCTTCGACGACATCGACACGAAGCTCTCGGCGCTGAGCGAGCTGCGGGAGAAGCCGGCCGGGACGGTGCGCATCACCACGAGCAAGCATGCGGCCGAGTCGATCCTTTGGCCCGCGCTTGAGCCGCTCCTGAAGGACTATCCCGACGTGAACGTGGAGGTCTCGGTCGACCAGAGCCTCGTCAACATCGTGGCCGAGCGATACGACGCCGGCGTCCGGCTCGGCGAGCAAGTCGAGAAGGACATGATCGCCGTCCGCATCGGGCCTGAGCTGCGCATGGCGGTGGTCGGCGCGCCCGCCTATTTCGCGAGCCGTCCGGCCCCGACGACGCCGCACGACCTCACCCAGCACAGCTGCATCAACCTGCGCATGCCGACTTCCGGCGGGCTTTACGCCTGGGAGTTCGAGCGGGACGGCCGTGAGCTGAACGTGCGCGTCGAAGGCCGGCTGGTGCTCAACGAGCCGTCGATGATCCTGGCCGCCGCGACGGCCGGCATGGGCCTGGCCAGCCTGCCCGACGACCAGGTTCCGGACTACATCGCCGACGGACGGCTTGTCCGCGTGCTGGAGGATTGGTGCCCCCCGTTCGCCGGCTACCACCTCTACTATCCGAGCCGCCGTCAGATGGCGCCCGCCTTCGCCCTGCTGGTGGAGGCGCTGCGCTATCGCGGTCCCCGCCAGCAGCCGCGTTGAATTCCTCTGGAATGGGACCGCCGACGACGTGTTATTCGCAGCGGAGACACTTGCACTGATGCGCGGCGCGGGGACCGGAAGCCTGTGGACACTGTAAGGTCGCGAGGACGCCCCCGTGACGCGCAGATCGACCGGCGCGTCACGGACGCGACCCTGGAACTGCTGGCGACGGAGGGCTACGCCGGAACGACCATCCAGGCCGTGGCGCGCAGGGCGGGCGTGCGCTCCTCTGCGATCTATCGGCGTTGGCCGACCCGGATCGAGCTGATCGAGGAAGCGATCTTCCCGGGCTTCGATGATGTCTCCGTCGAGCCGACCGGCGACCTTCGCCGGGACCTGGCGCGGTTCATCGACGCCTACCGCGCCGCCCTGGCGCAGCCGGCCGCGCTCGTCGCCCTGCCTGCGCTGCTGTCGACCTATCATTCCGGAGCCGACACGCGCCCGCCGGAGGCGAGAGGTTGGGGCAACGCGCGTCCGCAGTTCGCCGCGATTCTCAAGGCGGCGCCCGCCGAGGCTGTCGACCCGGCGCTGGACCCCGACGACCTGTTCGACCTTTTGCTGGGCGCCATCCTCTGCCGCATCTTCGTCCTGTCCTTTGGCATGCGCGCCGCGGCGCCGGATCAGACGGTGGAGCTCCTCTGCCGCGCCATGCAGCCCCTGCGGGACGCAGCGCCGAGCCCTCGCTGACGGTTGCGTTCCAGGCGATTTAAGGGCCACAGTGATCCATAAATCGACCCACCCCAAAATACGGACGAAGCTGACATGAACTCCCTTGAAGGTCGGGTCGCCGTCGTGACGGGCGGCGGTCACGGCGTCGGACGCGGTATCGCGCTGGCCATGTCCGCCGCCGGCGCAAAGCTGGTGATCTGCGGCCGCACGCCCGCGACCCTGGCCGCCGTGCGCGCCGAGATCGAGGCGGGCGGCGGCGAGGCGGAGGATGTCGTCTGCGACATCACCAGGAAGGACGACCTGGAGCGGCTGGTCGCCAGGACTCTCGAACGGTTCGGCGGGCTGAACATCCTCGTCAACAACGCCGCCCTCGTGCCCCACGGCACGCTTCTGGAGATCGAGGACTCCCTGGTTCAGGCGGCCTGGGAGACGGGCCCCCTCGCCACCTTGCATCTCATGCGTCTGTGCCACCCCCACCTGAAGGGCGACGGGGCGATCGTGAACATCTCTTCGGGGGCCTCCGTCGCGGGCAATGTTCCGCTCCGGGGAATCTATGCGGCGGTGAAGGCGGCGCTCAACGCGATCTCCCGCGCGGCCGCCAACGAATGGGGCCGGGACGGCATCCGCGTGAACACCATCATGCCGGTGGCCCGCACCCAGGCGCTGGATCGGTTTTTCGAAAACGAGCCGGAACGAGCGGCCGCAGTGCTCGCGGGCATCCCCCTCGGCAGGGTCGGAGATTGCGAGGACGACATCGGCCCCGTGGCGGTGTTCCTGGCGGGGCCGGGGGCCCGGTACCTGACCGGCGTCACCATCACCGCCGATGGCGGCACGGGCCACCTGCGGTGAGGCGTGACGGTTCAGGCCTTGCGCCTCGCGCTATTTACGGATCACAATGACCCGTAAATAGCCTTATGGGAGTGAGACGTCATGCGTGCGGCGGTGCTGCGTGAGGGGAAGATCGAGGTCCGGAACATCCCTGACCCCACCCCGGGACCGGGCGAGATCCTCGTGCGCACCTGCGCCTGCGGAATCTGCGCCTCCGACATCCACTTCATGGACAATCCCGAGGCCGACGCGGACGACGATTCCGGCCTGACGAAATACGACTTCAACGCCGACATCGTGATGGGCCACGAATACGTCGCCGAGATCGTCGACTACGGCCCCAAGACCGAACGAAAGTGGGCCAAGGGCACGCGGATCAGTTCGCTCCCGGTGCTTATCCGGCCGGATGGGCCGAAGGTCATCGGCTACAGCGCCGAGGCGCTCGGTGGGTTCGGCGAGTACTTCTTGATGACGGAAGCCATCGCCCAGGTGGTCGACAGCGCGATCCCCGACGAACTGGTCGCCCTCGCCGACGCCATGTCGGTCGGCTGGTACTACGTCCGGCGCGCCGCGGTCGCCGCCAATGAGATTCCACTGGTGATCGGTTGCGGCGCCATCGGCCTGTCGGTGATCGCCGCGCTCAAGCGCCAGGGCGTCGGCCCGATCATGGCGGCGGACTTCGTCGCTTCACGGCGCCAGACCGCCATCGCGATGGGCGCGGACATCGTCATCGATCCGGCGGAGGTCTCGCCCTACCGCGCCTGGCGTGAGCTGGCCACGGGCTCGCCCGAAGCCACGCGCACGCTGATGGGCGGCGCCGACGTGCGCAAATGCGTGGTCTTCGAGTGCGTCGGGATCCCCGGGGTCCTCAATGGCGTGGTGAAGTCCTGCGATCGCGATACGCGGATCTTCTCGGCCGGGGGGCCGCCGGAGGGCGAGCACCTGAACACGATGACCGCCAAGCGCAAGGGCCTGAACATCCAGTTCGGCGGCGGGCCCTTGATGTCGGACTGGAATGCGGCGTTCGCGGAAGTCGCCTCCGGCCGCCTGGACGTGACGCCGATGACCGGCCGCGTCGTCGGGCTGGACGAGATGCCGTCGGCGATCAATGACGCTCGGGATGCGAACGGGCCGGCGCGCATCGTCCTGGTCCCGTCGCGGTGAATGAGGAGATTTGCCCCATGTCCCTGCGTATTGGCGTCATCGGCGTCGGCGAGATGGGCCGCCCGCTGGTCGATCGGCTGGTCGCCGCTGGACACAGCGTCGCCGCCTATGTGCGCCGCCCCGAACTGAAGGCCGAGCTGGCCGCCATGGGCGTCGAGATCGCACCCTCGGTCGAGGCGCTGGCGCGCGGCCGCGAGTTCGTGATCCTCTATGTCTACACCGACGACCAAGTGAAGGACCTCGCGCTCGAAGGCGGTCTCGTCGAGGCGATGGATGCGGGCGCGTCCCTTATCATCCACACGACCGGCAGCCCGCTGACCGCCGAGGCGATCGCGGCGCGGGCCGAGCCCAGGGGCGTGCGGGTGGTCGACGCGGCCGGCAGCGGCGGCCCTGCGAAGGTCGCGGCCGGCGAGGTCACCATGCTGGTGGGCGGCGCGGCCGAGGACTTCGAGCGCTGCCGCGCCGTCCTGGACGTCTACGCTGATCCGGTGCTCCACGTCGGCCCGCTGGGCGCGGGGCAGCGTTTCAAGCTGATCAACAACGTAATGTTCGGCGCCCACATCCAGCTCGCCCTGGAGGCCTGCCGGGTGGCGCGCGAGTTCGGGATCGACGCCGGCGAGATGGCGCGAGCCTTCGCGACCTGTTCCGGCGACAGCGCCGCGATGCGGATCATCTCGGCCATCGGCTCGCCCGAGGCGCTGGTCAAGGGCGCCGGCCGCTTCGTCTACAAGGACGTCACGGTGGCCGCGAAACTGGCGGCCGAGCTGGGCGCCGACCTTGGCCTGCTCAGCACCGTCACCGAGCCGCTGATGGCGATGCTGGAACCAACACAGTCGGCGCACGGCTAGGGAGACGAGCATGAGCGACCTGCAAGACCTGCGAGATGAACTCGCCGCCCTGAAGGCGCGGGTGCGGGCCCTTGAGGACCATGTCGAGATCACCCAGCTCGTCTCGCAGTACGGCCCCTCCGTCGACAGCGGGTCGGCCGACGACACCGCGGAGCTGTGGACCCAGGACGGCGTGTTCGCCGTCGTGGGCGGCGAGCAAACCTTCACCATGGACGGCCGCGAGCAGATCGCCGGGATGGTCAACGGGGCCGGGCACCAGAGCCTGATCCACAACGGCTGCGCCCACGTCCTCACAGTCCCCCACGTGGAGGTTCACGGCGACGAGGCGAACGGGCGGAACTACGCCCTCAACATCCGCTGGGACCCCGCCGCCGGGCGCTTCTGGGTCGCGCGGGTCTCCGCCAACACCTGGCGCTGGCGGCGGACCGATCAGGGATGGAAGACCGTCGAGCGGGTGAACGCCCACCTGGACGGATCGGCCGCGCCGCGCGGTATGCTGGCGAAACCCTGATCCTTGGCTTAATGCCGGTGACAAGAGCGCGAGGCCCAAGCGCTGTGGCCGCCAGTACGCGTGAGGGGGAACATCATGCCTGAATCAGCTCGGATGAATTGTTCTCGCCCGTTGCGGGCCCGCTCGTGACCTCCGCGGAAGCGGCAGGCTCGTCCGACACGCCGTCGACAGCTGCGCCTGCAACGAACGACCGGGTGAAGGGCGTCGCCTGGTTCGGCCTCTTCATTCTGGTCCTGATGTACATCGCTTCGTACCTGGACCGGCAGATCGTCTCGCTGATGGTCGAGCCGCTGAAGCACGACCTGCACCTGTCGGAGATGCAGTTCGGGCTCCTGCAGGGCGCGGCCTTCGCCACCTTCTACGCCATGGTCGGCTTCCCCATGGGCTGGCTGGTGGATCGCTATTCGCGCCGGGGGATCATCTTCGTCGGCATGGCCGTGTGGTCGGCCGCCTGCGTGGGCTGCGGCCTTGCCCACAACGCCGTCCAGTTCATGGTGGGGCGGTTCGCGCTCGGGGCGGGGGAGGCGGTCCTGGCGCCGGCCGGCATGGCGACCCTGGGCGACAGCTTCCCCAAGAGCCGCATCGCCATCGCGGTGAACATCTTCAAGGCCGGCGCGCTGATCGGCGGCATAGCCTCGGTGGCCCTGGGGGGCTTTCTCCTGGCCTGGGCGACGGCGCGCGGACCCGTCGCCTTGCCTGTCGTCGGCGTGCTCCAGCCCTGGCAGCAGGTGCTGGTGATCGTCGGCCTGCCCGGCTTGCTCGCCGCCTTCCTGGCCTTTCTGCTTCCGCGGACGCCGCGTCGCCTCGCCTCGGGCGAGCCGATGGCGCCGCTCCTGCCTTACCTGCGCCGGCGCAAGGCGTATGTGGCCACCATGGTCCTGGGCGGCGCGCTGGTCGTCATCCCCTCCTTCGCGGGCCAGACCTGGGGGGCGGCGTACCTGATCCGCCACTACCACCTGCCGATCCAGCAGGTGGGCGGCGTCCTGGCCTTCATGGCCATTGGTCCCGGCCTCGGCTTCCTGTTCCACGGCTGGCTTGTGGACCGCATGTTCGCCCGGGGAATCCGCAGCGCCCATCTCCTGCCGAGCCTGTGGTGCATGCCGCTCGTGGCGATCATCGCCTATTTCGCCTATGTGCAGGTCGAAGACCTCAAGCTGTTCATCGGCCTGGTTTTCGTGATGCAGGCCCTGCAGACCTGCGTCAGCCCGTTCGACGCTCACATCCAGATCACCAGCCCGGGGGCCTATCGCGGCCGCATGGCGGCGCTCTACGGCATGGGCCAGCACCTCCTGGGCATCAGCACCGGGCCCACCCTCGTCGCCTTCTTCACGGAAAGCGTCTTCGGCGATCCCAAATATGTGGGCTGGGGCCTGGCGGCGACCTTCGCCGCGGCGACGCCGTTCGCCCTTCTGGTCATCGTGCTGGGGCGCCGTTCGGCCGTGCGCGCGGCGGAAGAGGCGCTCGCGGAGGCTCAGTCCAGTCCGCGCCCATAGGCTTCGGCGGCGGTCGCGAGCGCCTTGCTGACCGCCTTCAGCTGGGCGCCCGTCAGCTGATGGCTGAACCCGATGAGCGCGATCCCCCGCATCGTCCGCGCCATGGCGTTGGGCAATAGCGTCGCAACGACCGTGACGCCGCGGATATAGTTCTCGCGGTCCAGTCCCACGCCGTCGCGGCGGGCCTGTTCGATCTCGGCCAGCCAAGTCTCGAAATTCGGCGGCGAGGCCCATTCCAACGCGTCGAACCGCGTCTTCAACGCCTCGCGCGAAAGCCCCATGGCGGCCGCGACGCAGCGGCCGGTGGCGCTGATCAGGGCCGGGAAGCGACTGCCGACATTCACGCGCAGGCTGATGAAGGCGTCATCCGACTGCGAAATTGCGACGACCACCATCCGCTCCCGGTTATCCAGCTCGACGGCGACCGCGGTCACGCCATGGTCGGCGAGCTGGTCGAGCGCCCCCTGAATCCGTTGCGGGAAGTCGCTCTTGGCGAGCCCCTCGCGGACCAGCGCCAATAGGCCGACGCCCATCCGATAGGTCTTCTGGGCGGGGTCGAACGCCACGAAGCCTTCTTCGACCAGGGCCCGCAGGATGTGCAGGCAGGTGCTCGGCACCAACTCCACCCGCCGCGCGATTTCATTGACCCCCAGACCGCCCTGCGTGGCGGACAACAGCCGCAGGATCGCCGCGACCCTTGCGACGGCGGGGGCCCGGCTGGCTTCGGCGGGAACTCCTGGGCGGTTCGGCGGCAAGGCGGTCTCCGTCACAGGGCGCTTGGCCATCGATACAGCGCGACGCCGCCGACGGTCCATCGTCAGGCTCGGGCGCTGTCATTCTATATATACAATGATCATACGATATTGACAACAACTGCCCCCGGGTCCAAACGCTTCGCAGAAGTTTGCGATCAGCACCGCCCGGCCCCGGCCGCGAGCGAACCCGGGAGAGAGATGGATGTCGGTGGTGGAGCAGGAGACGGCCGGTTGGGCGCGAAGCTTTCCGAAGATCACCGCGGAAGGGCTGGCGGACCTGCGCGCGCGGATCGGCGTGAAGATCACCGATACGATCGAGCCCTGGTGCTATGAGGCCACCCGCGACAACATCCGCCACTACGCGCACGGCATAGGCGACGACAATCCGCTGTGGTGCGACCCCGACTACGCCCGCTCGACGGCATTCGGCGACGTCATCGCCCCGCCGTCGTTCCTGTTCGCCTGCAACCGGATCATCAGCGGCTATTGCGGCGGGCTGCCGGGGGTGCACGCCATGTGGGCCGGCGCGGACTGGACCTGGTTCAAGCCGATCCGTCGCAACGACGTCATCCGGACCGAGGCCTATCTGAAGGACCTCATCGAGCACGACACGCGCTTTGCGGGCCGCTCGGTCCAGCAGATCTACCATGTCGATTTCTTCAACCAGGAGGGCGATCGCCTGGCGGGCGCCGACAGCTGGGTTTTCCGCACCGAGCGCGATGCGGCTCGCGAGACCGGCACCAAGTACGCCGACGTCAAGAGCCGCGGCCATAAGGTCTATACCGACGCCGAGCTGGCCGAGATCTACAGCCACTACAAGCGCGAGGAGGTCCGCGGCGCCGAGAAGCGCTGGTTCGAGGACGTCTCGGTGGGCGACGAGCTGCCGACCATCGTCAAGGGGCCGATGACCGTCACCGGCTTCATCGCCTACGCCCAGGGCTGGGGCGGCCTCTACATCCGGGCCAACAAGCTGGCCTGGAAGCTGATCGACAAGCACCAGGGCCTGGGCATCAAGAACAGGTTCGGCATCCCCGACTGTCCGGAGCGGGTGCACTGGGAGAACGACTTCGCCCTGGAGGTCGGCGCGCCGGGCGCCTACGACTACGGTCCGGAGCGCACCTCCTGGATGCTGCACCACCTGACCAACTGGTGCGGCGACGCCGGCTTCGTCACCGGCTCCAAGACTCAGATCCGCCGCCACAACCCCGAGGGCGACGCCCTGTTCATCCGCGGGACCGTGACCGCCAAGCGCGTCGTGGACGGCCAGCACCTGGTCGATATCTCGCAGGAGGCGTCAAACCAGGACGGCGAGAAATCCGTCGCCGCCACCGCCACCGTCCGGCTGCCGTCGCGGGGCGGCTGATCGCAGCACTTGGAGTCGGCGAACATGGCCCTCCTGACGGACTACACAGACTTCGCCGACGCCCAGCGCCGCTACGACAAGGCGGCGCTGTGGGCCCTGTTCGACGGTGACAAGGCGCGGTTCAACATCGCCCACGAGTGCGTGGACCGTCATGCCGGCGACGGCGCGCGCGTCGCGATCCGCATCGCCCACGCCGACGGACAGGACGAGACGCTCACCTTTCGCGAGCTCGCCGCCCAGTCGTCGCAACTGGCCGCGTGGCTGAAGGATCAGGGGATCGGCAAGGGCGAACGCGTCGCCTTCATGCTGGAGCCTTCGCGCGCCTTCTATGTCTGCCTGTTCGGCGCGATGAAGAGCGGGGCGATCGGGGTTCCGCTGTTCACCCTGTTCGGCCCCGAAGCCCTGCGCCTGCGCGCCCAGGACTGCACGCCCGCTCTCATCATTGTCGCGCCGGAAAAGGCGGACATGGCCAGGGCCATTCCGGGCCTGCGCGTCGTGGTGGCGGACGAGGCCCTGTTCGCGGCCCTGAAGGCCTACCCGACCGACTACGCCGCCGCCACCCGCGCCGACGACCTGGCGATCTTCCAGTACACCTCGGGCACCACCCGCGAACTGCCGGACGCGATCCGTCACACCCACGGCGCCCTGGTCGTGCTGATGCTGGCGGCGCTCTACGGGACGGGCGTTCGGCCGGGCGATGAGTTCTTCTGCCCGTCCTCGCCCGCCTGGGGACATGGACTGTGGCACGGGACCCTCGCGCCGCTGGCCCTGGGCGTCACCACCGGAACCTACGCCGGCAAGTTCGACGCCCGCCGGCTGCTCCAGGCGCTTTCCGAATACCGGGTGACGAACCTGTCGGCAGCGGCCACGCACTACCGGATGATGATGCTGTCCGGCGCGGCGGAGGCCCTGCCGTTCAGCTTGGAAAAGCTCTCCTACACCGGCGAGCCGATCGACGATGCGACCCTCGACTTCGTGGCGCGCGTCTTCAAGCGGCCTGTCTGCAGCATGTACGGGACCACCGAGATCGGCGTCGTCCTGGTCAACTATCCCGGCGCGCGCGACTTCCACGTCAAGCCGGGCTCGCTGGGCAAGCCGGTGCCGGGGGCGGCCGTCGAGGTGCAGGATCCGAACGGAGCGCGCTGCGCGCCGCGGGCGATCGGCGAGCTGAAGGTCTGGCGCCGCGACGGCTGGGTCCCGACCAAGGACCTCGGCTATGTCGACGAGGACGGCTATTTCTATCACGCTGGGCGCGCCGACGACGTCATCATCTCGGCGGGCTGGACGATGAGCGCGGTGGAGATCGAGAACGTCCTCCTCAAGCACCCCGACGTCCGCGAGGCTGCGGTGATCGGCGTCAAGGACGCGGTCCGCGGCCAGGTGGTGGGCGCCTTCGTCGTCTCCGCTCGGCCCCCCAGCGACGAGTTCACGCGCGAGCTCCAGACCTTCACCCGCGAGCAACTCAGCCAGCACGAGTTCCCAAGGCGGATCACCATCGTCGACGAGCTGCCCAAGACCCCGGCCGGCAAGATCAATCGCAAGATCCTGCGCGACCGCGAGAACCAGCAGGGCTGAGCCAGGAGGCGAGCGTGGACGGGTTTCCCATTCTCAGGAAAGACGGCCTGGACGCCCCGCAACGGGCCTTCTGGGACGAGGTGACGCTGGGCCCGCGTGGCTTTTTCACCGGCGGGGCGGAGGCCAGGCAGCTTCCCGATCTCTACAATGCGTGGCTGCAGTTTCCCGAGTTCGGCCACACCATGCTGCGCCTGGCGGGCGACATCCGCGGGCGCACCGACCTGCCGGGCAAGCTGCGCGAGATGGTCATCATCACGACGTCGGTGCTTCTGAACTGCCGCGTCGAGTACGACTTCCACTCCAGGTTCGCGCGCACCGAAGGCCTGGCCGACGCCGTCATCGCCGCCATCGGCGAGGGCGCGCCGCCGCCGTTCGCCGACGAAGCCGAGCGGATCGTCTTCGCGGCCAATCTCGAGCTGGTGCGCACCGCGAGCCTCACCGAACCCCTGCGCCAGGAGGTGGTGCGGGTCATCGGCCATCGCGGCCTGATGCAGATGATCGCGGTCATCGGCATGTACACGATGGTGAGCTGCACATCGAACGTGGCGGGCGTCAGGCTGGCGGACGACTTCTCCGCCGACGCCGCGAAACTGGACGATTTCTTCCGCCGCGACGCGGACAAGTCCGGCCCTGAGCCGGCCTAGCTCTTTACCCGTCGCATCGTCATCGAGTGGCGGAAGTGCGACGCCGGGTGGATGTTGATCGTGATCTGGGCGATCTCGCCGTCGGCGGTCTTGTAGGTGCGCCGCACCTCGAGCGCCGCCGACCCCTCGGGGACCTTCAGGATGCCCGCGAGAGTCTCCGAAATCAGGGTCCCGGCGATCTCCTGGTGAACCTCGACGATGCTCTGGCCGAACAGGTCTTCGATCAGGGGGAAGATCGGACCGTTGTGGCGCTGGAGCAGCCGGCCCACCGCCGCAAACTCCCGGTTGATGTAGTACTCGACCCACCAGATCGGATATTCCGCGCCCTCGGCCTGGCGATAGCCGCGGACCTGCAGCCACTCTTCGCCGACCCCAAGCCCTGTGCGGGCCGCGAGCTTGTCGTCGATCGACACCATCTTGATGGACTCGATAACGTAGTGCGCCCCAGTCGCGAAGGCGACGAGGTCATTGATCGACGTCACATGGTGGACGTAAGAGTCCGAGGGGCGGGGTGGGACGACGACCGTGCCGGCCCCCTGCCGCGACGTCACGAGCCCGTCTTCGCGCAGCCGGCGCAAGGCCTCCCGGACAGTATAGCGGCTGACGGAAAAGCGCCCGCAAAGTTCGTCTTCCGTCGGGAGCTGTGATCCCACCGGATAGACGGCGCTTACGATTTCTTCCTTCAAGACGCGCGCGACCTGAAGATAGAGCGGCTCGTCGGATTTAACCTTGGTCGCCGATCGCGCGCCTCCAAGGTTTCGATGGGCTTTTCCGACGGGAATTGTTTTCAATATTTTGACCCCATGACTTGTCTTGGGTATCAGCCCCGTCCGCTCGAAAATCGTGAGCCGCGCACCTTCGCCCTGTTTATCAACTGTGTGGACCTGGACAAGGCCTCGTCCCGGCTGGCCTGACCTGTTTGCATCCCTGGAACGGCCCAGCCGATATACGCTTGGCGAGGCGGGCCATTCCCTTGCATATGCTTCTGCGCCTGCGCGGTCTGCCAGGGTCGTCGCGGAGGCTGGATTGAACTGTCGGCTGACCTGCGGCGGAGACGAACTTCACAATGCTCACCGGTGATCGCGCTTGAGCTCGCCTCAGTCCGTCACGCGGGTGATCCAGATCCTGGAAGCCCTGAGCGCCAGTCCGCGCCCGCTCAGCCTGGCCGATCTCAGCCGCGTCCTCGCCACGCCCAAGAGCAGCATGGCCGCGCTTCTCCGGGGCCTGGCGGAGGCTGATTTCGTCGCCGCGTCGGAGGGGGTCTATCGCCTCGGACCGGGCGCCTTCGGCCTCGGCAGCGCCCTGCTGGAGGCGCGCCGGCGCTTTCAGACATCGGACCTCATCCGTGACGGCATGCGAAGGCTGGCCGAGCGGTCGGGCGAAACCGTCCTGTTCGCCGTGCGCGACGAAGGCGCCGCAACCATGACCTATGTGGATGTCATCGAAAGCCGCAACGCCGTCCGGTTCGCCGTATCGGTCGGCGACCGTCGCCCGCTCTACTGCACGTCGGGCGGCCGGGTGCTGCTGGCGGCGGGGTCGGAGGAGGACCTTCGGCGCTACCTCGACCGCCTCAAGCCGGAGCGGTTCACGGTCCACACCGAAACCAGCCGGCGCCGGTTGGCCGCGGCGATCGCAGAGGTTCGCGAGACGGGCGTGGCGCGCACCGTGGACCAGGCGGCCGACGGCCTGACGGGAACCGCCGCCGCGATCCGTGACGCATCCGGAACCGTGGTCGGCGCTCTGGTGGTCGCGGCGCCCAGTTCGCGGCTCCAGGACCGCAGCGCCGAACTGGCGCATCTTGTGTTCGATGAGGCCGCCGCGATCTCCCGCAGCCTCGGCTACCGGACGCGGGCCTGAGTTGGCGCCCGCCATGCACATTTCAGTGCACTGGTCCGATATCGGCACGTCGGACGGTTGTCACCAAACGCCGTGGCTGCTAGATCGGCGGCCATAATTTCGGGCGGCCAGGGATCGGAAACGTGGATTTTTCGCTCAACGCGGATCAGCAGAATATCCGGGACACGATCCTCAAGCATTGCTCCCGGTATCCGGACGAGTACTGGCTGGAGCGGGATCGGGAAGGCGTCTTCCCGCACGATTTTTATAAGTCATTGGTCGACGCCGGCTGGCTCGGCATTGCGACCCCGACCGAATTCGGCGGCTCCGGGCTCGGCATCACTGAAGCCGCCGTGATGATGCAGGCGATCGCCGAGTCGGGCGCGGGCATGAGCGGCGCCTCCGCCGTCCACATGCCGGTCTTCGGCCTGCAGCCGGTCGTGCTGTTCGGCACCGAGGCCCAGAAGCAGCGGATGATCCCCCCGATCGTCAGCGGGCAGGACAGGACCTGTTTCGCGGTCACCGAACCCAACACCGGGCTCAACACCACCGAACTCAAGACCCGCGCCGAGCGGCGCGAGGGCGGCTACCTGGTGAACGGGGAGAAGATCTGGATCTCCACCGCCCAGGTGTCGAACAAGATGCTGCTCCTGGCGCGCACCACGCCGCTGGACCAGGTGAAGCGCAAGACCGAGGGGCTGTCGCTCTTCTACACCGACTTCGACCGCACGAAGATCGACGTGCGCCTGATCCACAAGATGGGCCGGCACGCGGTCGACTCGAACATGCTGTTCATCGAGGACCTGTGGATCCCCGAAGACGACCGGATCGGTCCGGAGGGCGAAGGGTTCAAGATCATCATCCACGGCTTCAACCCGGAGCGCATCCTGATCGGCGCCGAGGCGGTGGGGATCGGCAGGGCCGCCATCGCCCGCGCCGCCCGCTACGCCCGTGAGCGCATCGTGTTCAACCGGCCGATCGGGATGAACCAGGGCATCCAGCACCCGCTCGCCAAGTGCTGGGCCCAGCTCGAGGCGGCCAATCTGATGGTGATGAAGGCCGCGACCCTGTTCGACCAGGGACTGGACTGCGGCGTCGAGGCCAATTCCGGCAAGTACCTGGCCGGCGAGTTCGCCTTCGAGGCCTGCCATACCGCCATGCTGACCCTGGGGGGCATGGGCTATGCTCAGGAGTATCATGTCGAGCGCTACCTGCGCGAATGCCTGATCCCCAGGACCGCGCCGGTGAGCCCGCACCTGATCCTGAGCTTCCTGGCCGAAAAGGTCCTTGGGCTTCCCAAGTCCTACTGACGCCGGCGACAGGCCCAAGCGAGGAAACCAAGGCGGATGACGTCCCAGCCAGAAGGCATCAGCGCGCGGTCCTGGCTCTTCGCGCCGGGCGACAGCGAACGGAAGATGGAAAAGGCGGCCGCCGGCCCCGCCGACATCGTCATCTTCGACCTCGAGGACGCCGTCGCCGAGGACGAAAAGCCCAAGGCGCGGGCCATGGTCCCCGCCTTCCTCGCAGCCTATCCCGGCGACCGCGCGCGGCTGTGGGTGCGGATCAATCCGCTGCAGGGCCCGCACGCCCTGGCCGATCTGGCGGCCGTGGTTCCCGGCCGCCCTGGCGGGATCATGCTGCCCAAGGCCCGCGGCCGGGCGGACGTCGAGCGGCTCGACAACTACCTCTCGGCCCTGGAGGTCGCCGCTGGGATCGAGCCGGGCGTCACCAAGGTGATCGCGCTCGTCACCGAGACCGCCGAGGCCATGTTCACCACCGGGGACTATGTCGGCGCGCCGCGCCTGGTCGCCATGACCTGGGGCGCCGAGGATCTGGCCGACGCGCTGGGCGCGAGCGAGAACCGCAATGCGGACGGCAGCTACGGTTTCACCTATCAGCTCGCCCGCAGCCTGTGCCTGCTCGGCGCCGCGGCCGCCGGCGTAGCCGCCGTCGAGACGATCCACGGGGACTTTCGCGACGAAGCCGGTCTGCGCAAGCGGGCCTTGGAAGTCCGCCGCGCCGGATACAGCGGCATGCTGGCGATCCACCCGGCTCAGGTCGACGTGATCAATGCGGCCTTCGCGCCGGACGCCGACGAACTGGCGGCGGCGCGGGAGATCGTAGAGCTCTTCGCCGCCAATCCGGGCGTGGGCACGATCGGCTACAAGGGCGCCATGCTCGACCGGCCGCACCTGGCGCGGGCCCAGGCGCTCCTGGCGCTCGCGGCGCGCCGATGACGGTTGATCTCAGCGCCTATCTCCGCCCCGGCGACCGCATCGTCTGGAGCCAGGCGTGCGGCGAGCCCACGACGCTCATTGAGGCCCTGATCGCACAGGCCGAAGGTATCGGCTCCCTCTCGGCGTTCGCGGCCACCAGCTTCTCAGGGCTCCTGACCGTGGAGGCGGCGGAAAGGTTCAGCCTCTCCAGCATGGGGGCGATGGGCTCCCTGCGCGCCGTCGCGGCGGCGGGCCGGCTGGGCGTCATCCCCTGCCATGTCGGCCAGGTCGCCCCGATGATCGAGCAGGGGCTGATCGGCTGCGACGTCGCCTTCGTGCAGGTCAGCCCGCCCGACGCCAATGGCGATCACAGCTTCGGCCTGGTCAGCGACTTCGTGCAGGCCGCGGTGGCGAAGGCCCGGGTGGTCATCGTCGAGGTGAATGAGCGCGTCCCCTTCACCTTCGGCGACGCGACGCTGCCGGCCGCGCGCATCGACTGCGCCGTGCATGTCTCGCGCGAGCCGGTGGAGGTTCCCGCCGCGCCGATCACCGACCTCGACCTGGCCATCGCCAGGCATGTGGCCGGCTATATCGGCGACGGATCGGTGCTGCAGGTCGGGATCGGCGCCGTGCCCGACGCGGTCCTGCGCCTGGTCGGCGACCGCCGCGACCTGGGCGTCCATTCCGGCATGATCGGCGACGGTCTCGTCGACCTGGTCGAGGCGGGCGTCGTCACCAATGCGACGAAGCCGATCGACCCCGGCGTCTCCATCACCGGCGCGCTGATCGGAACACGGCGGCTGTACGACTTCGCCCACCGCAACCGGCAGGTCGGCATGCGCGCCTCCTCGTACACCCACAGCGAGGCGACCCTCTCGCGCCTGACGCGCCTGGTGACGATCAATTCGGCGGTGGAGGTCGATCTGACGGGGCAGGTGAACGCCGAGCAGACCGGCGCCCAGTACATCGGCGGTACGGGCGGCCAGGTGGACTATGTCCGCGCCGGCGCCCGCTCGCCCGGCGGTCGCTCGATTATCGCCCTGCCGGCGACGGCCAGGGGCGGCAAAGTCAGCCGCATCACCGCCGCCCTGTCCGGCCCGGTCACCACCGCCCGCAGCGAGGTGGACGTCATCGTCACCGAGTTCGGCGCGGCCGAGCTCAAGGGCCGCACGCTCGCCGAGCGCGCCCGGCGCCTGGTCGCCATCGCCCATCCGGATTTTCGCGAGGCGCTGGACCAGGCGGCCCACGCCATCCAGCAAAGGGGTTTCTGATGAGCGACGCCGTGCTCTTCGACGCGCGTGCCGACGGCATAGCGGTCATCACCCTGAACCGCCCCGACACGCGCAACGCCCTCAGCAAGGACATTCGCGCCGGCCTCTTCGCCGCCTGGGACCGCTTCGAGCGCGACCCGGCCTTGCGCGTCGCCATCCTGACAGGCTCGGGCGATGCGTTCTGCGCGGGCGGCGACCTGAAGGAGATGACCGAGCTCAAGCTGGCCATCCCTCCGCGGGACATGATGCCGGTGCCGGGCGACAATATCGAGCTGACCAAGCCGACCATCGCGGCGGTCAACGGCGGGGCCTTCGCCGGCGGCTGGATGATCGCCCAGGCCTGCGACCTGTGCGTGGCGAGCACGCGCGCGAAGTTTGCGATCACCGAGGTCAAGGTCGGCCGCAGTTCGCCCTGGGCCGCGCCGCTGATCCACATGATCCCGCAGCGGATCATGATGGAGATCGTCCTCACCGGAAAACCGATCACCGCGCAGCGCGCCTATGAGATCGGCCTCGTCAATCGGCTGGCCGCGCCCGAGGAGCTGATGCCCGCCGCGCTCGCCCTGGCCGCCGAGATTCTCGAGGGCGCGCCGCTGTCGGTGCAGGCGGCGCGGGACATGGTGATGCTGTCGACGGAGATGGGCCGCTCCGCCGCCCTGCGCGCCGCCCGGCACGCCTCCGAGCAGGCCTACCGAAGCGCAGATGCGCAGGAGGGCCCCCGGGCCTTCGCCGAGAAGCGCCGCCCGAACTGGAAGGGCTTCTGAGTGGGCCGCCTCCGCAGAAATTGTCCGGACAAAACTAGCCATTTATCGGAAAATGCGCATATCGCCCTGGGTTGACTGAGGCAGTCGCCCTGCTATTAGTATGGACAACATCAATTCCGTCTCTTCGGGAGGGCTTGGTGCTTGGGCGTGTCGACTTCGATCGACGTCGCGGCCGATCCGCCCTGACGAACCTAAAAGACGAAACAAGGTGACGCTGACCATTTCCTCGAGAACGCGCGAGCGCTTGGGCGATGTTGCGTCGATCAAATCCGGATGCGGCTTGAGGTGGCGGCTGCGATCCTAAAGCAGTGGGAGAGGATCCATGAAAGTTAACCTCGGGCTCGGCGCACATAATTCAAAGGACTGGGATCGGGTTCATAGCGGGGACTTCAGCCATCCGTCTGAAACGCCCGATTACGAGGTCATCGAAGGGGTGCTTGCGCTCGGAGATCTGGCCGAGCCGTTGGGCTTTGACGGCATCTGGGCGCCCGAGCACCAGGGCACGCCCTATGGCATGACGCCCAATCCGCTGCAGCTCTTGACCTATTTTGCGGCCCGCACGGAGCGCGTCAGCCTGGGGACGAACGTCGTCGTCACGCCCTGGTGGAACCCCATCCGGCTGGCGCACCAGATCGCCTATCTCGATATCATGTCGAACGGGCGCTACGACACCATCGGGCTTGGGCGCGGCGTGTCGAAAACCGAGTTCGCCGCCGTCGGCGTGCCGCGCGAGGAGGCCCGGGATCGCTTCGACGAAACTGTCGACATCCTGGAGCTGGCCTTCACCCAGGAGCGGTTCTCCTACGACGGCAAGATCTTCAAGATCCCTGAGATGTCGATCCGGCCCCGGTACAAGAGCACCGATCTGGCCAAGCGCTTCTATGGCGCCTCGTCGACCGGCCCTTCCCTTGAGCTGAACGCCCGCCGCGGGCTGAAGCCGTTGTTCGTCGGCAACAAGCCGATCACCGAAGCCGGCAAGGAGGTTCGCCTTGTGAACACCTTGCGGCAGGAAGTCGGGCTGCCGCCCTGCCAGCCGAAGAACGTGCTGTTCATGTACTGCACGCGAACGCACGAGGAGGCCAAGAAGGCGGATGACTTCATCGCGGCGGCCAATCGTGACGTCACCACCCACTACGGCTTTGGCGACGCCGCGAACTTCGTCGGGGTCAAGGGCTATGAGGCCTATGCGGCCCGGCAGGCCTACGCCACGGCCGTGACCGCCGGCGAGCAGAAGACGCAGAGCCCCGGCTATGACGAGTCGAACTTGCTGGTCGGTCCGCCGGAGCAGATCATCGAACGGATCATCGCCGGCCAGAAGGCCTGCTCCTTCTCGGAGGTCACCCTCGTTCCGAACTTCGGCACCATGACCATGGAAGAGGCCCACGCGAGCGTGCGGCTGTTCGCTCAGGAGGTGCTGCCGATCGTCCACAAGATGGACGCGCCGATACACGCCGCCGTGCTGCCCGAGCCGCAAACCGTCGGGAGTTGAAGACGACCCGCCGCCTTTGGGCGGCGGGTCGCCGGATGCAGACAGCGAGCGCTGCGCCGGGCTTTTGCGCGGCGCTCGTCGTGGGCCGCCCGAAGCGCAGTTCTTACGTGGGGAGGTGATCGAAATGCAGAATGGGCCGGAAACCCGGGTCGCCCTGGAGGTCAAGGATCGCGTCGCCTACGTGACGATCAATCGGCCCGAGGCGAAGAACGCCCTGACCAAGTCGATGTACGCCGCGATCCGCGACGCCTGCGCGGCTGCCGACGCCGACGCCGAGGTCGACATCCTGGTGATCCAGGGCTCGAGCGGCGCCTTCGCGACCGGCGGCGACCTCAAGGAAATCCTCGCGATCCTTGAAAGCGACGAGCCGACGAAGATCCTCGATTACGAGGAGTTTCTCCCCTTCGAAGCCGTACGTTCGGTGCGCAAGCCGACCGTCGCGCATATCGACGGCCTGTGCATCGGTGGGGGCCTGACGCTCGCCCTGATGTGCGACATCCTGATCGCTTCGGATCGATCGCGTTTCGCCATTCCGGAGGCCAAGGTCGGCCTCGTTGACGGACATCTCCCCAGGCTTCTGCGGGAGGCGGTGCCGCCTGCGAAGCTGCGCTATTGGATGTACACGGGTGTGCTCTTCCCCGCGAGCGAGGCCTACGAGACCGGGCTCCTCTCGCGCATCGTCCCGGCCGACCAGCTCCAGGCGGCGCTCGACAAATGCCTGGGCGAGCTCAAGGCCAGCTCGCCGGAGGCGATCAAGGCCCTGAAGCGTATCCTCAACGAGACCCGCCACCTGTCGCCGATGACGGACGCCAATATCGCGCTCCTCCAGCCCGCGGCGCTCCAGCGGCTGCGGCAGTTCGGCAAGCGCTAGCCATGGGGCGAGCGGCCGGCGTCCAGGGGCTGCTCACCGGGGAGGACAGGGCGTGACGACCTTTCACGAGCTGCTCGCCTCCGGGGCGCGGGCCCATGGCGCCCGAACCGCGGTTCTCTTCGAAGACCAGACGCTGAGCTACGAGGCCCTGCTTTCGCGCACGCAGAGCCTCGCCGCCGGCTACCAGTCGCTCGGGATCACCGCCGCCGACCACGTGGCGATCGTGATGGAGAACTCGCTCGAATGCCTGCTCGCCTGGCTGGCGTCGAGTCTCGTCGGGTGCACGGACGTCCCCATAAACCCGCAATATCGCGGCGACCTGCTGGCCTACCTGCTCCGCGATTCCGAGGCGACGGTGGTCGTCTGCGACAGTGAGTATCTTCGGCAGGTCGCCGAGGTCGCTCCGCAACTCCCCGCGCTGCGGCTGATCGTCGTGAACGGCGACGCGGGCCTGGCCGGCCCGCCGCAGATCCCGCTGGCCCGCTTTGAGGCCTGCATGGCGCACAAGGCGGACCTGGCCATGGCCCTGGACGCGCCAGAGCGGGTGATCCTCTACACCTCCGGCACGACCGGCCCGTCCAAGGGCGTCGTGCACACCCAGAAGTCCTGCATGGTCCTGGCCCGCTACAACGCGGAGGTTCTCGAATACGACGAGACGGATCGTCTCCTGAACTTCTTCCCGCTCTATCACCAGAACGCCCGCTACACCGGCGTGATACCGGCGCTTTGCGTCGGCGCGAGCATCCGGCTGGAGCGGCGGTTCAGCTCCAGCGGGTTCTGGAAAACCTGTGACGCCGACGGGACCACGGCCTTCAACTATCTGGGCTCGGTCCTGCGCCTGATCCTCAACGTGACGCCGCCGGAGCGGGTGGCGGGCGCCCATACCGTCAGGAAGGCGTTCGGCGCCGGCTCGCCGCCGCTGGTCTGGGAGCAGTTCGAGCAGCGCCTGGGCATCCGGCTTGTCGAGACCTACGGCCTCAGCGAAGCGCCAATGGCGGCCCTCAACACCCGGCGCGGCGGCCGTCAGTCGCCGATCGGCTCGGCGGGCCGGGCGAGCGACCTCTTCGACGTCGCGATCGTCGATGGGCAGGACCGCGTCCTTGGCGCCGGCGAGGTCGGCGAGATCGTCATGCGGCCCCGGCGGCCCGACGCGATGATGGCCGGCTACCACAACAAGGACGCCGCCACGGTCCGGGCGTTTAGAAACCTGTGGTTCCACTCCGGCGACCGCGGACGGCTTTCCGCCGAAGGCGACCTCTATTTCGAGGAGCGCGAGAAGGATTCCATTCGCAGGCGGGGCGAGAACATATCGGCCTGGGAGGTGGAGAGCGTTCTCGACCAGCAGCCGGACGTGGCGGAATCTGCGGTCTACGCCGTGGCGTGCGACGAGGCGGACGAGGAGGTCGCCGCCGCGATCGTCCTGCGCCGCGCCGATGCGGATCTCGCGGCGATCCTGCAGTTCGCCGAGGAACGCCTGCCGAAGTACGCCGTGCCGACCCTCGTCCGGGTGATGTCGGACCTTCCCCGGACCCCCACCGCAAAAGTCCAGAAGGCTGAGTTGCGCGCCGCCGGCCGCGCCGAATGCGTCGCCGCCTCGGACATCAAGGCCCCCTGAATTTCACACTGATCGAAAGAGGATGAAATGGCGCAGGACCAAACCAAAACCGCACTGAGCCCGGCGGAGCGCTTCGAGCGTCTTTCTCCGACGAACCTGTTCTCGCTGGAGGGCAAGACGGTGCTCGTCACCGGGTCGTCCTCGGGCATGGGCGAGGCCCTGGCGCTGACCGCGGTCGCGGCCGGGGCGCGGGTGATCACGGTCGCGCGGCGCCTGGACCGGCTGAAGCAGCTGGCGGCGCAGCATTCCGCCATCATCCCCATCGCCTGCGACCTGGCGCTGGACGACGAGCGCCAGGCGCTGATCGAGCAGGTGCGTAGGATCGGGCGGGTCGACGTCCTCATCAACACCGCCGGCACGATCGGCGACGTCGTCGCCGCCGAGAACGAGACCGGCGACCAGATCGCCCGGACGATCGAGGTGAACCTCGTGGCGCCCTTCCGGCTGTCCCAGGCCTTCGCACCCGAGATGCGCGCGGCGGGAGACGGGGCCATCGTCAACATCGCCTCCATCAGCGGCGTCGTCGGCATCGGGCGCATCCCGCAGGCGTCCTACGTGGCGAGCAAGGCGGGGCTGGTCGGCCTGACGCGCGAACTGGCGAGCCAGTGGGGCCGGTGGGGAATCCGGGTCAACGCCATCGCCGCCGGCTATTTCCGCAGCGAGATGACGCAAGACATGTACGCCTCTCCGAAGATGGTCGAGTGGCTGCGTCCCCGCCAGCCGCTGACCTTCACGGCGATCCCGGACGATTTCGCCGGGACGGTGCTGCTCCTGTCCTCCCGCGCCGGCCGCTTCATCACCGGCCAGACCTTCGCCGTGGACGGCGGCTGGACCGCGATCTGACGAGGCTCGGGTCGTCTGGGGCCGGGCCCTCGCGCTCGGCCTCAGTCCTCCTTCTCGACCTCGTTGCGGAAGGTCAGCAGGGCGGCCGAATACAGGAGCGCTGCGATACCGTAGGCCGTGGGGACGAGCAGCTGCAGGGCGCGGCCCAGCGCTTCCACCCCATACTGCGGGGCGAGGGCGTCGCTGATCGCGCCGACGATCAACGGCCCGAGACCCCCGAACACGCCGCTGCAGAACAGCAGCAGGGCCGAGGCGCGGGCGCGGAACTCCAGCGGACTGAGGCGATGCAGGGCCGCGATGACCGGTCCCGCATAGGCGATCGGAATGATGTAGTTCACCGCGAGGCACACGACGGCCAGGGTCTGATCGGCGATGCTGAATGCGGCGATGGAAAGCGGCAGCGCGGCCGCGATCATCAGGATGACGACGCCGAGCAGCCAGCGGGGGTCCCGCGCCGAGAGCCTGTCCGCGAGCCATCCGGCGATGACCAGGGTCAGGGCGCCGCCGAGCCCGCCCATGAGGCCGAACTTCAGGCCGGCCTCGCCGACCGTCATGGCGTGCGATCGCATCAGGAAGGCGGGCGCGAACGCCGTCGTCGCATAGCCGCCGATCAGGATGAAGGAGGAGCCCGCCAGGGTCGCGATCAGGCTGCGCTTGCGAAACAGGGGCAGGACGCGCAGCGGCGGTCGCTCGCCTCCAGGCTCAGCGACTGGAGCGGCCGGCCCGCGGCCGAGCGCCAGATAGGCGGTGAGGGCGAGCGCGAGGCCTATCGCGCCCATGAGGATGAAGGTCCGCCGCCAGCCAAGGGTCTCGCCCATGAACCCGCCCAGGACGAACCCGGCCATCGATCCGAGGGGTATGCACAGCATGTACACCGACAGCGCCGCGGCCCGGCGATCGGGCGGGAAGCGTCGGGTGATGAAGGCGTGGGCCGCCGGCGTCGCACCGGCTTCGCCAAGCGCCACGCCCATGCGGGAGACGGCGAGCTGCCAGCCGCTCGTCACCCAGCCGCCGACCATCGTCATGGCGCTCCAGATCGCGAGCGAGATGCTGATCACCACGCTGTAGCGGCCCCGGTCGGACAGGTGGGCGAGGGGAATGCAGGCGGTGGCGTAGATGAACAGGAAGCCGACGCCGTTGATCAGCCCCAGGGTCGTGTCGGATAGCACGAGCTCGCGCTTGATCGGCTCGGCCAGGATCGAAGGCAGGACCCGGTCGAGGAAGTTGACGATGCCGATCACGGTCAGGAGCGCGACGGCCGCCCACGGCCGGGCGGCCAGCCAGCCGCTTCTGGGCGCGACCGGTATGATGGCGTCGGCGCTCTCGTCGCCTGTCCTGGCGGTCATGCGCGAACTCCTCCCCTTGTCTTCTTCATGTCGCGTCGCTGGTGCGAGGCGGGAGCGCCCCGGCCTGTTCAGCCCGAGTTTTTCGGCGCCGTCGAAAGCCGTCCAAGCTCCTCCAGGATCTCGGCTGCGTCGGCGCCCAGCTCCGGCGTGGGACCGGCGACGCGGCCGGGCGTGCGTGAGAACCAGGTCGGCACCCCCGGAAACCGCACCGGCCCCTGGGGCGTCTCCACTGTCTCGAAGAAGCCGACGGCGTTCAGGTGGGGGTCGTCGAGCAACTCGTCGGGGGTGCGAAGCGGCGCTGCGGGCAGGTCGTGCTTTCGGAAGAGCGTCAGCCATTCCAGGGTCGTCCGTTCTTTGAACGTCTCTCCCAAGAGGCCGTAGACGGTGTCGATCTGCTGCGCCCGCAACTCGAGCGTGGCGAAGGCGGGATCGCTGGCCCAGGCCGGCTGCACGGCCTCGACGAACGTCGCCCATTGCTTGTCGTTGTAGACCATCGCGGCGATGTAGCCGTCGCGGGTGCGGTAGGGTCGGCGGTTGGGCTCCACGGCGCGCGGGTAGATCGCCGGGCCCAGGGGCGGATCGAACATGGCGCCGTTGGCGTGTTCGACCAGCACGAACGAGGCCATGGTCTCGAACATGCCGACCTCGACCTCCTGGCCCTCGCCCGTCCGCTCGCGGTGGAACAGCGCCATGGTGGTGGCGTAGAGCGCCGTCAGGCCCGCGACCTTGTCGGCGACGATCGTGCCCACGAAATTCGCTTCGCCTGTCAGCATCTGCTGGACGGCCGGCAATCCGCACGCCGCCTGGATGGTGTCGTCATAGGCGGTCAGGTCGTGGTCGGGGCCGCGCCGGCCATAGCCATAACAGTTGGTGTAGACGATCGCCGGATTGAGCGCGGCGACCTCCTCATAGCTGAAGCCCAGCTTGGTGATCGCCTTGGACCGCATCGAGTGGATGAAGACGTCCGCCGTCTCGACCAGGCTGCGCAAGGTGGCCTTGCCGGCGTCGGACCGCAGGTCGAGGACGATGCTGCGCTTGCCGCGGTTCACATTGACGAAGACGCCGCCCATTCCAGGCGCCGGCCCGACCGAGATGTACCGCGTGTCGTCCCCGCGGGGCGGCTCGACCTTGATCACGTCGGCGCCCATGTCGGCCATGATCTGGGTGCAGTACGGGCCCATGACCATCGCCGTGAGGTCGACCACGCGCACGCCGGCCAACGGGCCTACGCCCTTTGCGCGGTCACCCATCAATTCCTCCCGCCAACACGCCGTCGCTACCCGGTTCTTGCCTCGGGCGGCCATACACAGTTCGGTTCATTCGACCAATATCCGCACGCGTCCCGGTCCCCCCCGCGATTGCAAAGCCATCGGGCTCGGACCCGCAAGCCCTCCCTGGGGCATTGCCTTTTGATCATAAAATTATCCGGACAAATAGCGAAAAATACAGCAGTTGACTGAGGAATGAGGGCTGATAGTAGTCTGGACAAGATCATTTTTGGGTTTTGACGGAGGCCACGTCAAGCGCATGCGCGAGGCATTTCGAGCCGACCTTGCCTACATCACGGCGCTGACGGCCTTCGATGTCGGGCAACAGTTGACCCAGGCTGGGCCCGGCTATGACGAGCCGACCCTGCGGATCGTAACGCCCGACCGGACGATCGAACGGATTGTCGTCGACCGGAAGGCGATCAGGGAGGACAGCCAGTGACCAGCGACACCGCCACGCCCGAACTCGAAACCTGGCTTTGGGGCGCCAACGTCGCCGAGCCGCGGATCCTGCACACGATGATCCGTGTGGCCGACTTCGAGGCGTCCGTGCGCTTCTATGTCGAGGGCTTCGGCATGAAGGTCCTCGACCGCTTCTCCGTCGAATCGAGGGGCGCCGCGGCGATCTATATCGGGTTCAACGACTACAGATCCGGCGGCGTACTGGAGCTGGTCCAGCATCGCGGCGACAAGACGCCGTACACGCACGGCACGGGCTACGGGCACTTCGCGGTCGGCGTGGCGGACGTGCCGGCGATGGTCGCCAGGCTCGAGGCCATGGGCGCGGAGGTCGACCTGCGGCCGAAGGTGCTGATGGACGGCGGCCCGCAGGTCGCGTTCGTCAAGGACCCGGACGGCTACCTGATCGAGCTCATCCAGACCCAGAGGAACTAGGCGCCCCGCCTTCGCGAAGCCCTGGGGAGGACCGCCCGTGGCGAGCCAGACCATCTCCGCCGAATTCGATCCGAGGCGCGTCGTCCTGGGCCCGAACGACGGCCGGCCGCGGATCATCCACACCATGGTCCGTGTCCAGGACCTCGATGCGTCCCTGCGTTTCTATGAGGGCGGGCTGGGGATGCAGGTGCTGGACCGCTTCACCCTCGAGGCGAAGCGGGCGACGGCGATCTTCGTGGGCTTCGACGACCATGACGCCGGCGCGCCCCTGGAGCTGACACGCTATTGGGACGACGAGGGGCCGTACACGCACGGCTCCGGCTATGGCCACGCAGCCGTCGGCGTGTCGGACGCGCCGGAGGTCTTCGCCCGGCTCGAGGCCATGGGGGCGCAGGTCATCATGCGCCCGGGCGTCCTCGTGCCTGGCGGACCCTGCTGCGCGTTCGTGAAGGATCCGGACGGCTATGCGATCGAAATCGTCGAGACGTCGGACCGCCGGGAACTAAGCGAGGATTTCGATCCCAGGCGCGTGATCCTGGGGCCCAGGGACGGCAAGCGGCGGCTCCTGCACACCATGCTCCGGGTGAGGGACCTGGGCGCGACCTTGCGTTTCTATGAGGGCGCGGTCGGGATGCAGGTGCTCGAGCGCGTCGACGTCGCGGTGAAGCGGGCCACGGGGGTCTTCATCGCCTTCAACGCGGAAGACGCGGGGCGCGCCCTGGAGCTCACCCACTATTGGGACGCCGAGACGCCGTATTCCCACGGGTCGGGGTATGGCCACGTCGCCATCGGCGTCCTCGGTCTGGAGGCGGTGGTCGCCCGCCTGGAGGCCGCGGAGGTGGAGATCACCGAGCGGCCGTCGGCGCTGGCGCCGGGCGCGCCCTCGCGGGCGTTCGTGAAGGATCCGGACGGCTACGACGTCGAGTTCATCGAGACGCGAAGGGACTAGGCGCCGGGCCCTCGTTTCGACCGGCCTTGCGACTCCAGAGGTCGCTCAATTCCCGCTAAGTTGTCCGTACAAAACTGCCTGGAATAGGTATTGACGAGGGGCACGACCATGATATTGGTCTGGACAAACGGGCGTCCAACTATGGCGTCCTGGACGCCGCCTGGCGCATTCGAGTCGGCCCAGCCGCCGCATCGAAGGTCTTAGGCGCGAGCGTCACGAAAAAATTGGGGAGCGAATCTACATGCCTACGAAGAGACTGCTGTTGGCCACGGTCGCCGCCGGCTTCGTGCTGCAGGCCCTGCCGGCCTCGGCGCAGCAGCTGGAAGAGGTCATCGTCACCGCGCGCAAGCGGCAGGAATCGATCCTGAACGTGCCGGTCATCCAGACCGTCCTGACGCAGGAGACACTGCAGCAGTCCGCGACCGACGACCTTTTCTCGCTGAAGTCCTATGTGCCCGGTCTGCTGATGGGGACGTCGACCAACTCGGTCGGGACCCAGGTGTCGCTGCGCGGCGTCGGCACCACCGCCCAGAACGCGACCATGGACCAGTCGGTCTCGCTGAATATCGACGGCCTGGCCCTGAGCCAGGGCGTCGCCTACCAGGCCGGCATGTTCGACGTCGGCCAGGTCGAAATCCTGAAGGGCCCCCAGGCGCTCTTCTACGGCAAGAACAGCCCCGGCGGCGTGATCTCGCTGCGCAGTATCGATCCGACCGACGAGGTCGAGGTTATCGCCATCGGCGGATACGAATTCGAAGCGCGTGAGAAGACCGGCCAGTTGATCCTCTCCGGCCCGGTGACGGACGCCCTGAAGGCCCGCCTGGCCGTCAAGTACTCGGACTCGGACGGCTATTTCAAAAACGGCGGGGTCGCGCTGCCCGGCTTCGGCGCCCGCAACCCGCCCAACAAGCGTCTTGCCCCGAGCCGCAACTGGATCATGCGGGGCACTGTCCTGTTCGATCCGACCGCGGCCTACAGTGCGCGTCTGAAGGTGAACTACACCCATGACTATTATGACGGGACAACCTCGGGCACCCAGGCCGTCTACTGCCCGGATGGGACCGGCCCCGTGGCCCCTCTCAATCTCCCCTTCATGGCGGGCGAAAACTGCAAGCAGGACAGGTACTACAACCACCCGTACCCGGACCCGGCGTCGTTCCTGGGCGGTCTTCCCAACGGGGGCGACTTCTTCACTCGCACGTCCCAGGCGTTCGGCTCGCTCGAGCAGAACCTGAAGCTGAATGACAACCTGACGATCACCTCGGTGACGGGGATGTACACGAACTGGTTCAACTCCCTCATGCAGGGAAGCAGCACCTCGGCCATCGCCCCATACGTGCAGGAATACAAGTTCTCAAACCGTCAGATCACTCAGGAAATCCGTCTGACCTCCGACTACCAGGAGAGCCCGGTCAATTTCATGGTGGGTGGGTTCTACCAGGACGGAAAGCAGCGAAATCTCGCCGAGATATTTGGGAACTCCAGATTCCTGACGCCGTACCTGCAGTTCGTTCAGCACCAGGTGGACATCAAGTCCGTCTCGGCCTTCGGTCAGGTGATGTGGGACATCACCGACAAGCTTGAGCTCGCCGGCGGCGCCCGCTGGACCGACGAGAAGCGGAAGCATCAGGAATACAATCTCAATATCGCCAATGCGCCGATCGGCCCGGTGGCTCGCCCGGATCCGAAGATCAGCTCGTCGAACATCTCGCCCGAAGTGTCTCTGACCTATAAGCCGACAGAAGACCTGACGGTCTTCGGTTCGTACAAGCAGGGGTTCAAGTCAGGATCGTTTAACACAGTCAACTTCATCTCACCGACGACCCTCGCCTCGTTCAACGACGAGAAGGTGAAAGGCTTCGAGATCGGCCTGAAGTCCCGGTTGCTCGACCGCACGCTGGCCTTCAACGCCGCAGTCTACAACTACCGCTACGCGGACCTGCAGGTCGGCGGTCTTATTCTGGGAGACCAGCCCGGCCCCGGCGGCACCGTCAATCGCGTCTTCATCCAGCGGGTCCTGAACGCCGCTTCGGCCCGGGTGAAGGGCGCCGAATTCGATTTCACCTATCTTCCGCCGCAGGTCGCGGGTCTGACGCTCCGCGGCGCGCTGAACTACAATCACGCCCGATACATCTCGTTTCCCAATGCGCCTTGCGGCAACGGGCAGACCATCTCCCAAGGCTGCGACCAGTTGCTCAATCCCGGTACCGGCCGTTTTGTCGCCCAGGACCTGAGCGGCCGCCCGCTGGTGCGCGCCCCGGACTGGGCGGCCACCTTCGGCGCCAGCTATGAGCGGCCGATCGGCAAGGACATGACCTTGGCCCTGGCCACGGACTGGAACTACACCTCGAAGTACGTCACGACGCTGGTCGACCTGCCTGGCTTCCGGCAGGCCCCGTTCTACAAGATCAACGCCAGCATCGCCCTGCGGGGCCGTGAGGACGCTTGGGAAGTGGCGCTGATCGGCAACAACCTCACCGACAAGCTGACCCGCGGACTGTGTTTCAACTCCAACGTCCAGAACGGCACGATCTTTGGCGGTCAGGTGAACGGCGCCGCCCTGCCGGGTCCGGCGGGCGATGACGAGGCGGTCTGCGCCCTCGACCGCGGCCGCGAGGTCTGGATCCGCGTCACCGTGCGGCCCTCGGAGTGGCTGAAGAACTAACGGTCGCCACCCTCGCGGCGCCCGCCCGCCCGGGCCGCTGGTCGTGATCCCCTCGACCAGCGGCCCGGGCGGGGCCCCCCGTCATCGGCGTCAGCCAAGCGTGGCGGCGGCCCCGAGCAGGAAGCCGCATTCGAACACCTGCTCGACCCCGCCCAGCACGTCGCCGGTATAGCCGCCGATCAATCGGCGGCTGACCCGGCTCAGCCCCGCGGCCAGGCAGACGCCCAGGACCATGCCGGCGAGGGCGGCGTGGAGCGGCAGGAAGAGCAGCGGCCAGGCCGCCAGCAGCACGGCGACCAGCGCCTCCCAGCCCCGAACCCCGTCCGGGGCTGCCTTGTATTTGGCGACCTCCGGATCAGTGACGTGCCGCTGCACGGCCATGACGACCACCGCCGCCGCCCGTCCCCCGCCATGCGCCGCAATGAGCGCCATGGCCGCCAGCAGCGGCGTCGTCGCGGCGAGCGCGGCGACCTTGAGCGATAGGGCGAACCCCAGGGCCAGGACGCCATAGGTTCCCAGCCGGCTGTCCTTCATGATCTCCAGCCGTCGCGCGGGGTCTCTCCCGCCGCCCAGGCCATCGGCCGTGTCGGCGAGGCCGTCCTCATGAAATGCGCCGGTCACCAGGACGCCGACCAGGACGGCGATCAGCGCCGCAAGCCAGCCCGTCCAGACATGATCGGCGAGCAGCAGCGCGCCGGCGCACAAGCCTCCGACGACCTGGCCCACCAGGGGGAAGTAGCGGGCGGCGCGGGTGATCTGGCCCGGTTCGAATTCGGCGAGCGAGGGCGTGGGGATCCGGGTCAGGAACTGCACCGCGCAAAGCAACAGCTCGACCTGGCGGCGCATGTCAGAGCCTCCCCGCCAGGACGTCGTCCAGGCTTGCCACATCGCTCAGCAAACGGGTCGCGGCGCGCAGCAAGGGCAGGGCGAGCAGGGCGCCCGTGCCCTCGCCCAGGCGCAGGCCAAGGTCGAGCAACGGGTCTGCGCCCAGGGCCTGCAGCATCAGGGCGTGGCCGGATTCAGCGGAGGCGTGGCTGAAGACGCAGTGGGCCTGGGCGGCGGGCTGCAACCGGATCGCGGCCAGGGCGGCGGCCGTGGAGATGAAGCCGTCCACCAGCACGACGCCGCCCGCCGAGGCCGCACCCAGCACCGCGCCGGCCATCATGGCGATCTCGCAGCCGCCGAACTGCGCCATCACCTCCAAGGGCGAGGTCGCGTCAGACCGTCCAGCGGCCCGCTCGAGAACCGCCAGCTTGCGGGCCAGGCCGGCGTCGTCATGACCGGCCCCGCGTCCGACGCAAGCCTGCAGCGGGGCAGGGGCCAGGCGATGCATCAGCAGCGCCGCCGAGGCGGTGTTGCCGATGCCCATCTCGCCCAGGGCCAGGACGTCGACGCCATCAGCCACGCAGGTCGCGGCGATTTCGGCCCCGCGCGCCATCGCCTGGGCGGTTTCCTGCGCGGTCATGGCCGGCTCCACAGCGGCGTTCCGGGTCCCGGCGCGAACCTTGGCGTCGACCAGGGCGGGGTGGGGGGCCAGGTCCGCCGCGACCCCGGCGTCCACGACCCGCACTTCGGCCCCGGCGGCGCGGGCGAAGGCGTTGGCGCTGGCCTTGCCGGCCAGGAAGGTCGCGACCATCGCAGTGGTCACGCTGGCCGGATAGGACGAGACGCCCTCCGCGGTCAGGCCATGATCGCCGGCGAACACCAGCAGCAGGGCGCGCTCCACCTTCGGATCCGGCCGCCCCTGGATCAGCGCCAGCTGCAGGGCCAGGTCCTCGATGCGGCCCAGCGCCCCGGGGGGCTTGGCCTTGCCGTCCAGCAGGGCGCGCAGGCCGGGCTCGGCGGCGCGGTCCAGTGGCTTCACGATGGGTAGTGTCATGGGACGAGCCCTCCAAACGCCAGTCCGGCCCAAATCAGGCCGCACGCCGTGACATAGACCCGCAATCCGCGGGCGAGATCGGCCGGCGCGGGCGCAGCGCCGTCGCCGAATGTGGGGCGATCCGTCGCCACGCCATCATAGGTCGCCGGCCCGCCCAGCCGCACATGCAGCGCCCCGGCCATGGCGGCCTCCGGCCAGCCGGCGTTGGGCGAGGCGTGCCGGCGGGCGTCGCGGAGCATGACCCGCCAGCCGCCACCGCCGGCCAGGGCGATCAACGCCCCGGCGATCCGCGCCGGGATCAGGTTCATCACATCGTCCGCCCGCGCCGCCGCCCAGCCGAACGCCCGCCAGCGCGGCTCCCTGTGGCCGATCATACTGTCGGCCGTATTGACCGCCTTGAAGGCGAACAGGCCCGGCAGGCCAGCGACCAGGAACCAGAACACGGGCGCTGCGACCGCATCGTTGAAGCTCTCCGCCAGGCTCTCCAGGGCGGCGGCGGCGACGCCGCGCTCGTCCAGCGCCTCCACGTCCCGTCCGACAATTGCGCCCACTGCGCCGCGCGCGCCGGCGTGGTCGCCCGCCTGTAGCGCCCGCTCCACCGCCGCGACGTGGTCGTAGAGGCTGCGCTGGGCGAGGCCGAGGGTTCCAGCCAGGACGACCACGCAAACCGCCGCGGCCTTCGGCAGGGGAAGCGCCTCGATCGCCCACCCCAGGCCCGCGGCGAGCCCCGCCGTCAGGACCACGGTCGCCACGCCCAGCATCCGCCGGAAAGCCGGTGACAAGGCGGGCTTGTTCCAGGCCCGCTCCAGCCCCTCGATCAGGGCGCCGGCCCCGACCACCGGATGCGGCGCCCGGCGATGCAGCCAAGCGGGATAGCCGACAGCCGCCTCCGCCACGAGGGCGCCGAGGACGATCCAGGGCGAGGGGCTCACCGCGCCAGGCTTTCGAGCGCCAGGGTGAGGCGTCGCCAGCTCCGCGCCGGCGGCAGGCCGAACCGCAGCCAGGTCGGCTCATAAGCGAACGGACGCGTCAGGACGCCGGCTTCGCAGAGCCGGGCGAAACGATCCGGAGCGTCGGCGGCGGCTGTGAGCCGGAAGAGGTCCGCGCCGCCGACCACCTCGAAGCCTGCGCCCGCCAGCAGCCGGTCGAGCCGCCGCGCATCGGCGGCCAGCCGCTCCCTGGCCCGCGCCCGCCAGTCCGCGTCCGCATAGGCGGCGCGCCCCATGGCGACGGCGTCGGCGCAGACCGGCCAGTCGCCGAAGCTGGCCCGCACCGCCGAGATCACCGGCGGTGAGGCGATGACGAAGCCCAGCCGAACGCCCGGCAGGCCATAGAACTTGCCGAACGAGCGCAGCACGATCAGCCGGTCGGACGGCGCGGCGGCGACGCTGAGCGCCGGGTCGGTCTCGACAAAGGACTCGTCCACCACCAGCCAGCGCGGACCTCGCGCGAGGTCGGCCAGCGTGGCGGGACTGGTTCGCGCGCCGTCGGGATTGTTCGGATTGACCACCACCAGGAGCGCCGCGTCGCTCTGCGACAGCGCGTTCCGTGGGATCAGGCGCACGGGCACGCCGGCGGCCCGGGCGGCGTCCTCGTGCCCGCCATAGGTCGGCGCGGCGATGTCGACGCTCGCCGCGCCCAGCTGCCTGGGCAGCAGGCGCAGGGCCGCCTCGGCGCCGGGCGTCGCCGCGACGCAAGCGGGGTCCACGCCAAAGGCCGCGGCGGCGGCCGCCTCCAGCGCTGCGGTGTCGGCGGGGTCGGGCAGGGCGCCGAGCGCAGAGACCGGCGCGCGGGCGCCGCGCCAGGGCGCCGGGTTGACGCCGGTCGACAGGTCGAGCCACGGGCGGGGCGCGCCCGGCAGAGCGGCGGCGACCTCGGCGAGCCGGCCGCCGTGACGCCCGGCGATCTCCAGAGCGGCCTGGTGGTTCGTTCGGCCCATGTCCCGCCTCTCCCGCTCGACGACGACCGGTCCCGCGACCCGGACCACGCGCATGCGGTCAGGGCCACGAAGCGGCCTGGTGATCGTCGCCTCCGGGAGATCCCGTTCGCGCGGCACGCCCCGGCCGAACGAAGGACGACAGCGAAAGGCAGGTCTCCTGGCTCACGGGTCACCGCCGAAGCGCGTCGCCTTCCCAGCCTTGCGGCCAGTGGCTCGTGACACGCGGGCTCGCCGCCTACAGTTGCGGGGACAGCCGGGGATTTCCGCCCCGTTCCCTTTTAATCCTCTTTCGAGGAGCCTGACGCGAGGCTGCAGTATATGCCGTGCCCAAAGCCGTCAAACCCGGAGGCCCGATGACGCTGACCCTGGTCCTCGGCGGCGCCCGCTCCGGAAAGAGCCGGTTCGCCCAAGGCGCGGCCGAGACCGCGGCGACGGCCGGCCGGCCGCTGTCCATGATCGTCACCGCCCAATCTTTTGACGGCGAAATGGCCTTCGACGCCGAAATGGCCGACCGCATCGCGCGCCACCGGGCCGACCGGGGTCCGGCCTGGCGCACGGTGGAGGCGCCCACGGGCCTGGCTCAGGCGATAGGCGCCCTTGGGGAGGGCGACGTGGCGGTTGTCGATTGCCTGACCCTGTGGCTCACCAATGTGATGCTGGGCGAGCGCGATCTCGCCGCCGAGATCGAGGCGCTGCTGGCGGCGCTCCGGGCCTGCCCGGCGCGCCTGTGGCTGGTGAGCAATGAGGTGGGCTGGGGCCTTGTGCCGGAAACCCCGCTCGGCCGGGCCTTCCGCGACGAGGCCGGCCGCCTACACCAGCAGATCGCCGGGATCGCCGACGAGGCCTTCCTGATCGTCGCCGGACTGCCGCTGCGTCTGAAGCCGCCAGCCTAGCCTTGCCGCCCTAGGGTCAAAACTCAATCAGGACATTGAATTTATTATAGATCGTCATCCTCGGGCTTGTCCCGAGGACCCATGACCTCCGATGTGCAGATCGTGCTTGGCGCCGCCGCTCCCCTTCTTGCCTTCGCCTGTGTTCATGTTGGGGTGGACGGCCCCCGAACGGCATCGCTGTGCCAGATTGAGGTCGTGTTGAACTTCAATCGAAGGGAGCCGTCCGTGGAGAAGATTACCCGCATTTTCATCGATACGTC
>Ga0307516_10000326_pt1 | contig 61941 bp, 56 predicted proteins | sample 19_EM_MG_FD_203310 | JGI IMG/M metagenome (GOLD analysis project Ga0307516, IMG submission 203310) | Populus trichocarpa ectomycorrhiza microbial communities from riparian zone in the Pacific Northwest, United States - 19_EM | ecosystem: Host-associated > Plants > Roots > Unclassified | place...
TGCAGCGCAAGCGTTCGCTGGTGGTGCTGCTGACCAACTTCCGCGACGAGGACGCGGCCGAGCTGGGCCCGGCGCTGCAGCTGCTGCGCAGCCGGCACCTGGTGATCCTGGCCAGCCTGCGCGAACGCGTGGTGCGTGAACTGGCCGAGCAGGCGCTGGATGCGGGGCTCAACCCGGCGGAGCGGGCCATCGAGGTGGCCGGGGCGCATTTGTTCGAGCAGGCGCGCAGCGATGCACTCAGGCGCCTGGCGGCGCGGGAGGCTTTGCTGATCGATGCCGAACCGGCGCGGCTGCCGGCGGAACTGGTGAACCGGTACCACGCGGTCAAGCGGGCGGGGTTGTTGTAAAGCGGGCAGGAGGAAGAGCGCGCCATTGCCGCAGCCCCACCGCCCCGTTCGGGCTGAGCAACGTCGAAGCCCTCGTGCCCTACGAACAGCCCTTCGACAGGCTCAGGGCGAGCGGGGTGGAAGACTCAGGCGGAAATCAGCTCTGCTGCCTCACGACCCGTTCAGGCTGAGCTTGTCGAAACCTTGGTGCTCCGCGCACGAGCCCTTCGACAGGCTCAGGGCGAGCGGGGGAGTGAGGCTCGGGGCCGGTTCATCGCCACCTCTCGCCCCTCAATCCACCGGCGTCAGCTTGGCCACCGACAAGGCCAGCCACTTGAGCCCGTGACGCCCGAAGTTGACCTGCGCGCGCGCATCGTCCCCACTGCCTTCAAGCGTGACGACCACGCCCTCGCCGAACTTGGTGTGGAACACGCCTTGCCCCGGCCGCAAGCCATTGCGCGCCGGTGCCGGGGCCGGCGCCACCCGCCCTGCCCCCACGATGGAATGCAGGCCGCTGCCCCGCTGCCAGGCGTTGTTGTACTCACGCGCAAACCCCGAGCCGAAGGCCTGCGTGCGCGGCGTGATCCACTTCAGCGCCGCCTCCGGCAACTCTTCGAAGAAACGGCTCTTCACGCTGTAGCGCGTCTGCCCATGCAGCATGCGCGTCTGGCTGAAGCTCAGGTACAGGCGCCGGCGTGCGCGTGTGATGGCCACGTACATCAGGCGACGTTCTTCCTCCAGCCCATCGCCCGCGGCGGTGAGTGCCCGGGTGGAGTTCTCGTGCGGGAACAAGCCCTCTTCGAGCCCGGTGATGAACACGCAATCGAACTCCAGCCCCTTGGCCGAATGCACGGTCATCAGCTGCACGGCATCCTGCCCGGCCTGCGCCTGGTTGTCGCCGGCCTCCAGCGAGGCATGGGTCAGGAAGGCCGCCAGCGGCGACATGATCTCGCCAGTCTCGGCATCAGGCGTCACATCCACCGCGGCCACGGCGTTGGGCGTGCCCTGCGCGATGGCGCCGGCATGTTCGTCCACCGGCAAGGCCACCGCATCGCGGCCGAAGCCTTCTTGCGTGACAAAGGCCTCGGCCGCGTTCACCAGCTCGGCCAGGTTCTCGATGCGCTCGGCGCCTTCCTTCTCGCCGGCATAGAAGTCCGCCAGCCCCGAGGCCTGCACCACGTGCTCGATGATCTCGCGCAAGGTCAGCCCGCGGGTGGCCTCGCGCATGGCGTCCACCAGGGCATTGAAGGCCTGCAGGTTGGCGCCCCCCTTGCCGGTGGCCGCGCCGGTACTCTGGTACAGGCTGCGGCCGCTCTGGCGCGCCAGGTCCTGCAACTGCTCCACGGTGCGCGCGCCGATGCCCCGGGTGGGGAAGTTCACCACCCGCAGGTAGCTGGTGTCGTCGTTCGGGTTCTCCAGCAACCGCAGGTACGCCAGCGCATGCTTGATTTCGGCCCGCTCGAAGAAGCGCAGGCCGCCATACACGCGGTAGGCAATGCCGGCATTGAACAGCGCCGACTCCAGCACGCGCGACTGCGCATTGCTGCGGTAGAGCACCGCGATCTCGCGCCGCGAGGTGCCGTCGCGTTGCAGCTGGCGCACTTCGTCCACGAACCACTGCGCCTCGGCAAAGTCGCTGGTGGCCTCGTACACGCGCACCGGCTCGCCCGGCCCGGCCTCGGTGCGCAGGTTCTTGCCCAGGCGTGCGCTGTTGTGGCTGATCAGCTCGTTGGCGCTGTCCAGGATGTTGCCGAAACTGCGGTAATTGCGCTCCAGCTTGATGACCTGCTGCACGCGGAACTCGCGCTCGAAGTCGGACATGTTGCCCACCTGCGCGCCGCGGAAGCCGTAGATGCTCTGGTCATCATCGCCCACCGCAAAGATGGCATTGCCGCCCTCCCCCGGCGGGCCGGCGAACATCTTCAGCCACAGGTACTGCAGGCGGTTGGTGTCCTGGAATTCGTCCACCAGGATGTGCCGGAAGCGGCGCTGGTAGTGCTCGCGCAGCGCCGGCTGGTCGCGCAGCAGCTCGTAGCTGCGCAGCATCAGCTCGGCAAAGTCGACCACGCCTTCGCGCTGGCACTGGTCTTCGTAGGCCTGGTACACCTCCACCTGCACCTTGATCTGCCCGTCGCGCACGTGGATGTCCTTGGGCCGCAGGCCGGCCTCCTTGCTGTCGGCAATGAACCAGGTCACCTGCTTGGGCACGAAGCGTTCTTCATCCAGGTTCATCGCCTTCATCACGCGCTTGACCGCCGACAACTGGTCTTGCACGTCCAGGATCTGAAAACCCTGCGGCAGCGCGGCCAGCTTCCAGTGGGCGCGCAGGAAGCGGTTGCACAAGCCGTGGAAGGTGCCGATCCACATGCCGCGCACGCTCACCGGCAGCATGGTGGACAGGCGCGCCAGCATTTCCTTGGCGGCTTTGTTGGTAAAGGTCACCGCCAGCAGCCCGCCCGGGGACACCTGGCCGGTGGTCAACAACCAGGCAATGCGCGTGGTCAATACCCGCGTCTTGCCCGAGCCGGCCCCGGCCAGGATGAGCGCCGGCTGCGGTGGCAGCGTCACGGCGGCAAGCTGCTCGGGGTTCAGGTTGCGCAGCAGCGGGTCCTGCGGGGACACATCCCCTTGCAGATCGGTGAGGGGCTGGGGTTCGGACATGCGGCATTCTAGGGAGAGGCAGCCGGCGGCCGCAGCGCAGAGAATCAGCCGTCGCTGCCGCGTTTCGCCGGAGCCTTCCTTGTTGACCCGTTATCGCCACGCATTCCTGCCCGTCCTGCTGGCCGCCGTCACCGCGCGCGCAGACTGCCCGCCGCAGCCGCCCCGCGTGCTGCTGGAGCGCTTCGTGGCGGCCCGTTGCGTGGCGTGCTGGAAGGAGATGCCGCCGCTGCTGCAGGAACACCGCGACGCCTGGGTGCTGGACTGGATCGTGCCCGCCCCGCCGGACACGCCGCCGCCCGGCACGCCGCGCCTGGCCTTCCTCCACGGCGCTGCCATGGCGGAAGCGGCCGCCCGCATGGCCCGGATGGGTGGGCCTCTGGCCCCGGACGAAGCCTTCACGCTCAGCCACCCGCTGCCCCAGCGCAGCGCGCTGGACCTGCAGGTGCGCGACACCCTCCTGCCCGGCGGCAAGATCGGACTGCAACTGGCGGCGCGCTTCACCTCGCAGCGCCCGCTGCCGGCCGGGCTGCAAGGCTGGCTGGCCGTGGTGGAGCGGCTGCCGCCGGGTGATGAAAGCTCCCCCGTGGGCCGCCAGGTGGTGCGCGCCCTGGTGGGCCCGCTGCCGCTGGAAGGGCTGGCCAGGCAACCCATCACCCACCTGCGCACCGTGGACCTCCCGGCGCAGGGCAACCCGCAGCAGTTCACGTCTATCGGCTGGGTCGAGACGACCCGCGGTCGCGTGATTGCAGTGGGCCGCAGCCCGCTGCCCGATTGCCCCAAAAACTGAAACGGTGTGCAGGTGCGGGGGAGAATGCCCCGAAAGGACACCGCCATGGACATCTTCGACTACGACAACGTGCTGCTGCTGCCGCGCAAGTGCCGGGTGCAAAGCCGCAGCGAATGCGACGCCTCGGTGGAGCTGGGCGGACGCCGCTTCCTGCTGCCGGTGGTGCCGGCCAACATGAAGACCGTGGTGGACGAGCCCATCACGCAATGGCTGGCCGCCAACGGCTACTTCTATGTGATGCACCGCTTCGACCTGGACACCGTGGCCTATGCACGCACCATGCGCGGCAAGGGCTTGTACGTGTCCGTCAGCGTGGGCGTCAAGGACACGGACCGGGTCACCATCGACCAGCTGGCCGCCGACGGCGTGGGGGCCGACTACGTGACCATCGACATCGCGCATGGCCACGCCGAGAGCGTGCAGCGCATGATCGAGCACATCAAGGCGCGCCTGCCCGCGGCTTTTGTCATTGCCGGCAACGTAGGCACGCCGGAGGCGGTGATCGACCTGGAGCACTGGGGCGCCGATGCCACCAAGGTGGGCGTGGGCCCGGGCAAGGTGTGCATCACGCGGCTGAAAACCGGCTTCGGCACCGGCGGCTGGCAGCTCTCGGCGCTGAAGTGGTGTGCCCGCGTGGCCACCAAGCCCATCGTGGCCGATGGCGGCATCCGCGAGCATGGCGACATCGCCAAGAGCGTGCGCTTCGGCGCCACCATGGTGATGGTGGGTTCGCTGTTCGCCGGCCATGAAGAATCACCCGGCCTCACGGTGGAGGTGGACGGCAAGCTCTTCAAGGAGTACTACGGCAGCGCCTCGGACTTCAACAAGGGCGAGTACAAGCACGTGGAAGGCAAGCGCATCCTGGAGCCCATCAAGGGCCGGCTGGCCGACACGCTGCGCGAAATGCGCGAAGACGTGCAAAGCTCCATCAGCTACGCTGGCGGCACGCGGCTGGCCGACATCCGCAAGGTGAACTACGTGATCCTGGGTGGAGACAACGCAGGCGAGCACTTGTTCATGTAGGGCCCGACGGTGGCCCTCCTAGAATCATTCCCCCCGCGCCGGCGCCCTGCCTTCTCCTAGAACGCCCACCATGACCGACCTCTCCAAGCCCTTCGAACCCGCCGCCATCGAGGCCCGCTGGGCGCCGCTCTGGGAGCAGAGCGGCATCTACCAGCCCACGCTGGACCCGGCCAAGCCATCGTTCAGCATTCAGCTGCCGCCGCCCAACGTGACCGGCACGCTGCACATGGGGCACGCGTTCAACCAGACCATCATGGACTCGCTGACGCGCTACCACCGCATGCGCGGGTTCAACACGCTGTGGGTGCCCGGCACCGACCACGCCGGCATCGCCACGCAGATTGTGGTGGAGCGGCAGTTGCAGGAACAAGGCCAGTCGCGCCGCGACCTGGGCCGCAAGAACTTCGTCGCCCGCGTGTGGGAGTGGAAGCAGCAGTCCGGCAGCACCATCACGCGGCAAATGCGCCGCATGGGCGACAGCGTGAGCTGGGAGCACGAGTACTTCACGATGGATGAGAAGCTCTCCACCGTGGTGGTGGACACCTTCGTGCGGCTGTTTGAGGAAGGCCTCATCTACCGCGGCAAGCGGCTGGTGAACTGGGACCCGGTGCTCAAGTCCGCCGTGTCCGACCTGGAGGTGGAAAGCGAAGAGGAAGACGGCCAGTTGTGGCACATCCGCTACCCGCTGGCTGATGGCTCCGGCTCGCTGGTGGTGGCCACCACGCGGCCAGAAACCATGCTGGGCGACACCGCCGTGATGGTGCATCCTGAGGACGAGCGCTACAGCGCCTTCCACGGCAAGCAGGTGCAGTTGCCGCTCACGGATCGCACCATCCCGCTGATCACTGACGACTACGTGGACCGCGCCTTCGGCACCGGTGCCGTGAAGGTGACCCCCGCGCACGACTTCAACGACTATGAAGTGGGCCAGCGGCACAAGCTGCCGATGATCACGATCTTCACGCTCGATGCACGCGTCAACGACGCCGCACCGGCCGCCTACCGCGGGCTCGACCGCTTCGAGGCCCGCACCCGCATCGTGGCCGAGCTGCAGGCCCAAGGCCTGCTCGTCAAGACCGAGAAGCACCGCCTGAAAGTGCCGCGCTGCGCACGCACCGAGCAGATCGTCGAGCCCATGCTCACCGACCAGTGGTTCGTGGCTGTGAGCAAGCCCGGCCGCGATGGCAAGTCCATTGCGCAGAAGGCCACCGAGGTGGTCGAGAACGGCTCGGTGAAGTTCGTGCCCGAACAATGGGTGAACACCTACAACCAGTGGATGAAGAACATCCAGGACTGGTGCATCTCACGCCAGCTCTGGTGGGGCCACCAGATCCCCGCCTGGTACGGCTCGGGCGGCGAGGTGTTCGTGGCGCGCAGCGACGCAGACGCGCAAGCCAAGGCCGCCGCCGCCGGCTACCGCGGGCCGCTCACGCGCGACGAAGACGTGCTGGACACCTGGTACTCCTCGGCCCTGGTGCCCTTCTCCACGCTGGGCTGGCCGGCGCAGACGGTCGAACAAGACTTGTTCCTGCCCTCCTCCGTGCTGGTGACGGGCTACGACATCATCTTCTTCTGGGTTGCCCGGATGATCATGATGACCACCCACTTCACAGGCAAGGTGCCGTTCCGCCACGTCTACATCCACGGCCTGGTGCGTGATTCGCACGGCAAGAAGATGAGCAAGTCCGACGGCAACGTGCTGGATCCCGTGGACCTGATCGACGGCATCACGCTGGCGCCGCTGCTGGACAAGCGCACCACCGGCCTGCGCAAGCCCGAGACCGCACCGGCCATCCGCAAGGCCACCGAAAAAGAGTTCCCGGACGGCATTCCCGGCTACGGTGCCGACGCCGTGCGCTTTACCTTTGCGGCGCTGGCCAGCCTGGGCCGCAGCATCAACTTCGACAGCAAGCGCTGCGAGGGTTACCGCAACTTTTGCAACAAGCTCTGGAACGCCACCCGCTTCGTGATGATGAATTGCGAGGGGCAGGATTGCGGGCTGAAGGAGCACACCAAGGCCGAGTGCGCGCCCGGCGGGCCGTTCCACGGCTACATGAACTTCTCCAACGCCGACCGCTGGATCACCGGCGAGCTGCAGCGCGTGGAAGCGGCGGTGGCCCAGGGCTTTGCCGACTACCGGCTCGACAACGTGGCCAACGCCATCTACCAGTTCGTGTGGGACGAATACTGCGACTGGTACCTGGAGATTGCCAAGGTGCAGATCCAGACCGGCGACGAAGCGCAGCAGCGCGCCACGCGCCGCACCCTGATCCGCGTGCTGGAGACCGTGCTGCGGCTGCTGCACCCGGTCACCCCATTCATCACCGCCGAACTGTGGGACCAGGTGGCGCCGGTGGCCGGCCGCAAGCAGACCGAAACCATCGCCACCGCACCCTACCCCCAAGCCCAGCCGGAGCGCATCGATCCCCAGGCCGACGCCTGGATGGCGCGCCTCAAGGAGGTGGTGGGCACCTGCCGCGCGCTGCGCAGCGAGATGGCGCTGGCGCCTGGCATGCGCGTGCCGCTGCAGGTGTTGGGTGATGCCGAGTTCGCGCACCAGGCCAGCCCGCTGCTCAAGTCACTGGCCAAGCTCAGCGAAGTGCGCGTGCATGCCGATGAGGGCAGCTTCTCGGCCGCCACCCAGCTGGCCCCCGTCCGACTGCAAGGGGCCATGCGGCTGGCCTTGCACGTGGAGATCGACCTGGCGGCCGAACATGCCCGCCTGGGCAAGGAAATCACGCGACTGGAAGGCGAAATCGCCAAGGCCCAGGCCAAGCTGTCCAACGAGAGTTTCGTGGCCCGTGCCCGGCCCGAGGTGGTGGAGCAGGAGCGTCAGCGGCTGGTGGAGTTCACAGCGGCGCTGGCGAAGCTGCGAGACCAGGTTGCTCGTCTACCGCCAGCGCCTTGATCACGCTGGCCGGCCGCACTGGTGCCAGTGCGGCGGCCAGGTTGTCGGCAGCGGCATTGAGGTTCACGTCCACCGACGAGAGCGCCGCCGCCAGGCTGGGCCGCTGGTTGCGCATGCCGGTGGGCGTGAGGCGCAGGATTTCGTCCAGCCGGCGCGCCACCGCCCAGGCGCTGCGCAGGCGCGCCTCGCGGGTGTAGGCGGCCAGCCGCGGCGTCACCAGCAGGCTTTGCACCTGGTGCAGCGGCTGCCCGGGCTCCAGCATGCCGGGGGCCACGCTATCGAGCCAGGCCGCGCTCATGCGGCCGCTCTTGAGCACATCGGCCAGCACCGCGTCGTCGAACAAGCCGGCATGCGACACGCTCACCATCACCTGGCCCGGGCGGCAATGCGGCAGGTAGCGCTCGCCCAGCAGGCCGTGGTAGCGGCTGAAGTAGTTGAGTTGCACGCATACCGCGTCGCAACGCTCGAACAGGTCCTGCAAGCCCACCGGTTGCACGCCCCAGCGCCGCCAGTGCATGTGCGAGGAATGCAAGGCCGGGTCATAGCCGACCAGGCGCGTGCCGAACACACCCAGCAACCGCGCCAGCGTGCGCGCGGTGTGCGTCATGCCGATCAGGCCCACGGTGCAGGCACCCAGCTCACGGCCCGCCACGCGTGACTCGGCCTCGGGGCTGGGGCGCAGCAAGGCCAGCAACGCACCCAGCATGAACTCGGCCTCGGCCGGGGCCGTGGCGTCCACGCTGCGCACGATCTCGATGCCGGCACGCGAGCAGGCTTCCTTGTCGATGTTTTCGGAGCCTTCCACCACCCGGCCGATGGCGCGCAGCCGGGGCGCACGCAGCAGGGTGGCCGAGGTCACGGCCACGGAGGGCGGCAGCATCACGGCGCGGGTTTGCGCCAGGGCCTCCTGCATGGCCTGGCGGTCGCTGGGCAGCCAAGGCGAATAGAACAGCTCATGCCGCGCATCCAGCCATCGAAGCACCTCAGCTTCGAGCGGTTCAACGATGAGCAAGTCCATGGGAATCAGGCGGCAGCGAGTGACCAAACCTCACGGTGTACCACGGTAGAGGGTGGGCAGGCACACGGCCTGCCAGCAACATCCCCAAAACGCGTGACAGAATCATCGCCACTCTCGCAGTCCCCCTTGTATGCAAATCACAAAAGCCATTTTCCCAGTTGCCGGACTCGGCACCCGCTTTTTACCTGCCACCAAGGCCCAGCCCAAGGAAATGCTACCGGTGGTTGACAAACCGCTGATCCAGTATGCCGTCGAGGAGGCCTATGCCGCAGGCATCCGTGAAATGATCTTCGTGACCGGCCGCCACAAGCGCCCGATCGAGGATCATTTCGACACCACCTTCGAACTCGAGGTGGCACTGCAGCAAAGCGGCAAGCAGGATTTGCTGGAGGTGGTGCGGCAAATCAAGCCGGACGACATGGAGTGCGTGTACGTGCGGCAGCCACAGGCGCTGGGCCTCGGGCATGCGGTACTGTGCGGGCGGCGGCTGGTGGGCATGGAGCCCTTCGCGGTGCTGCTGGCCGACGACCTGATGGTGGGCAAGGTGCCGGTGCTCAAGCAGATGGTGGAGCAGTTCGCGCACTGGCAAGCATCCATCATCGCGGTGCAAGAGGTGCCCGCGGAACACACGCACCGCTACGGCATCGTGGCCGGCAACAGCGTGGGCGAGCGCCTGCTGGACGTGCAACGCATCGTCGAGAAGCCTTCGCCCGAAACCGCCCCGTCGCGCCTGGGCGTGGCGGGCCGCTACATCCTCACGCCCGGCGTGTTCCACGAGATCGCCAACCAGCCGCGCGGCGTGGGCGGCGAGATCCAGCTCACCGACGGCATTGCCTCCCTGCTGCGGCGCGAGAAGGTGTTCGCCTACCGCTACGAAGGCCACCGCCACGATTGCGGCAGCAAGGAAGGCTTCCTGCAGGCCAACGTGGAACTGGCGCTGGCGCACCCGCAGCTGGGGCCGGGGTTCCGGGAGTACCTCAAGTCGCTGGAGCTTTGAGGGCTTGGCTGGAGATAACTTCCAGAATGGCTATCCCGAGCCCGTTCGGGCTGAGCCTGTATTTCCGATCGCCCTGAGCTTGTCGAAGGGAGCCCTGGTGCCCTGCGCACAGCACTTCGACAAGCTCAGTGCGAACGGGGGTTTGCCACGATTCTGGAAGTTATCTCCAGCCAAGCCCCAAGGGGCTTCAGCGCCGCCGCAGCACGTGCACGAACTCGGCGTCGTCGTTGGCATGCTGCTCAACCAGCTCGTTGCCGGTCTGCCTGGAAAACGCCTGGAAGTCGCGCACCGAGCCCGGGTCGGTGGAGACGACCCGCAGCAACTCGCCGCTGGCCATCTCGGCCAAGGCCTTCTTTGCCTTGAGGATGGGCAGCGGGCAGTTCAGGCCGCGGGTGTCGAGTTCTCGGTTCGGGGTCGTGGTCATGGCGATTTGGTGTGTCATTCGGCCCGGGGCGGCGGTTTGCCCCAGTCCACCCATTGCGGCTCGTGGCCGCGTGAACGCAGCCAGTCGGCCAGCGCATAGCCGGTCCCGGCCGGCCAGCACTTCACGGTCTGCGGCGTGAACAAGCGGTACTCGGCCAGTTCGGGCGACAGGCGGATCTCGCCGCGTGCCAGCGCGTGGTAGGCAATGATGACCTGGTTCATGCGCTGGAAGTCGTACACGCCGATCACCGTCAGCGCATCCACCTTCAGGTTGGTTTCCTCGGCCACTTCGCGCTCGATGCCGCCTTGCGGCGTCTCGCCCGCTTCCATGAAGCCGGTGATGAGCCCGAAGGACTTGCCCGGCCAGGCCGCATTGCGCGCCAGCAGCAACTGGCCATCGCGGTCGCTGCATTCCACCACCGCAGCCAGCACGGGGGTGGGGTTGTTCCAGTGCGTCCACTCGCAGGCGGGGCAGCGCAGGCGCGACTTCGGCCCGCCGTCCTCGGCCAGTTCGATCAGCGCCAGCGGCGTGGCGCAGCGCGGGCAGAACCGGTAGGCGTTGTGATCTACGGTAGCACTCATAGAGTACCTTCGGCCTGCGGCCTCAGAGATTCGCCCTTGGGGCGGCCCGGCGGGCTCATGCCGGAAACACCCCGGTGGAAAGGTAGCGGTCGCCACGGTCGCAGACCACAAACACCAGCGTGGCGTTCTCCACCTGCCTGGCAATCTGCAAGGCCGCCCAGCAGGCGCCCGCCGCCGAGATGCCGGCGAACCAGCCTTCTTCGCGCGCCAGGCGCCGCGCCATCTCCTCGGCGTCGGCCTGGGCCACCTGCACGATCTCGTCCACGTGGCTGGGGTCGTAGATCTTGGGCAGGTATTCCGGCGGCCACTTGCGGATGCCCGGGATGCGCGAACCGGGCGCCGGCTGGGCCCCCACGATGCGTACGGCCGGGTTCTTTTCCTTCAGGAAACGCGACACGCCGGTGATGGTGCCGGTGGTGCCCATGGCGCTGACGAAATGGGTGACGCGGCCGCCGGTGTCGTCCCAGATCTCGGGGCCGGTGGTTTCGTAGTGCACGCGCGGGTTGTCGGCATTGGCGAACTGGTCCAGCACCCGGCCACGGCCCTCGCGCTGCATGCGCTCGGCCAGGTCGCGGGCGTATTCCATGCCGCCGTCCTTGGGTGTGAGCACCAGTTCGGCGCCGAAGGCCTTCATGGTTTGCGCCCGCTCGATGCTCAGGTCCTCCGGCATGATCAGCACCATGCGGTAGCCACGCACCGCCGCGGCCATGGCGAGGGCGATGCCGGTGTTGCCGGAAGTGGCCTCGATCAGCGTGTCACCGGGCTTGATGTCGCCGCGCTCCTCGGCCCGGCGGATCATGCTGATGGCGGGCCGGTCCTTCACCGAGCCGGCCGGGTTGTTGCCCTCCAGCTTGCCCAGCAGCACGTTGCCGCGCTGCACGATGCCCGCATCGGGGATGCGTTGCAGCCGAACCAGCGGGGTGCGGCCGATGGCATCTTCGATCGTCGGGTAGGCAGTGAGGAGCTTCTTGGACATGGGGTTTGGGCCTGCCGTGAAGGGATCATTGTCGCAGCGCTCGATTCCACCACGGAGGCCCGGGGGACCGCATGCAATAATCCGCGCCCACGCAGCGTGACCCGCGAGCTTTTGCCGGAGTGGCGAAATCGGTAGACGCAGGGGACTCAAAATCCCCCGCCCTAAACAGGCGTGCCGGTTCGAGTCCGGCCTCCGGCACCATCAAGCTTTCGGTCACGCGCTGTGCGGTTCCCCTGTGTGCTGTGCGCAGCAGCAATCGCCCAGCCCCCACACCTCGAGACCGAAGGTCCCATGCACCAACTGCCTCCCACCACCCGGGCGCTGATGCTGATCTGCACCGCCGTGTTTTGCGTGCAGTACCTGGCGCCCACGGTCTTGATGCCCTGGTTGGCACTTTTCGGGCCTTTGTCGGGGCGGTTCATGCCGTGGCAGCCGGTGACCTACGCGTTTCTGCATGGCGGCCCGACGCACCTGTTCTTCAACATGCTCGGCCTGTGGATGTTTGGCGCCGAACTGGAAATGTTGTGGGGCAGGAAGCGCTACCTGCTGTTCCTCCTGGCCTGTGTGCTGTCCGCGGCCGTCGTGCAGATGGTGCTCGCCACCTTCTTTGGGAGTGGTGGGCCTACGGTGGGCGCTTCAGGCGCCGTCTTCGGGCTGATGATGGCCATGGCCATGACCTTTCCGCACCGGGATTTCACGCTGGTGATCCCGCCTGTGACGCTCAACATCAAGGTGGTCGTGGCGATCTGGGGCGTGCTGGAATTGCTCTATGGCGTCGCGGGCGAAACCGGCGTGGCCCATTTTGCGCACCTGGGCGGCATGCTGGGCGGCTTCCTGATGCTGCGTTACTGGCACGGCCGGCCGCCATTCGGCCGCAAGCGCCGGTATTGAATGACGACCCCTCGGGCCGGCGTGGGAGCGGCCCGGCGTTCGGCCCGCTTTGACCGGCACGCCGGAATCACACGTTCTCAGTTCCGGCAGTTTTTACCAATCGCAAACGCCAGTCACTAGGCAAACCTCCCCGCTCGGTTCATGCTGTGATCGTCACGACAGCAGGAGCTCGCGATGCGCCGAGTCTTGTCATCCCCGCGCACTTCGTTCTGGTGCGCCTGGAGTCTTGCAGTGCTGGTGCTCGCGGCCCCGGCCGCGGCCCTCACCCCTCCTGTGGCGGCGGCCGCGCCGGATGAGGACAACCGGGCCAGCCTGCTGCAGCGGGCCAGCGACGCCGTCATCGGCGTGGAGACGCGGGCCGTGCAAGGCGCGCGCTCGGCCGAGACGCTCGGTCCCCAGCGCAGCGGCTCAGGCATCGTGGTGGGGCCTGAGGGGCTGGTGCTCACCATCGGCTACCTGATCCTGGAAGCCGATGCCGTGGACCTGGTGCTGGACGACCACCGCCGCGTGCCGGCGCGGCCTGTTGCCTATGACCTGGCCACCGGGTTCGGGCTCGTCAAGCCGCTGCTGCCCCTGCCAGTGGCACCGGTGCCGCTGGGCAGCGCCAGCACCGTGCAGATCGAAGAACCGCTGATGGTGGCCAGCGGTGGCGAACAAGGCGCCATCAGCATGGCCCGGCTGCAGTCGCGCCGTGCCTATGCCGGCTACTGGGAATACCACATCGAGGGCGCCTTGTTCACCGCACCGGCCCGCGGCGACCACAGCGGCGCGGGCTTGTTCAACGGCCGGGGCGAACTGGTGGGCGTGGGCTCGCTGTACGTGCCGGATGTGGGCGGCAAAGGCGAGCGCCTGCCCGGCAACATGTTCGTGCCGGTCGATCTGCTCAAACCCATCTTCGCCGAACTGCGCGAGCGCGGCAGTTCCAAGGCCAGCACGCGGCCCTGGCTGGGCGTGAACTGTGCCGAGGCGGGCGGCGCCATCCACATCATCCGTGTCACCCGCGACAGCCCGGCCGAAGAAGCCGGCCTGCTGCCCGGCGACGAAATCTCCAGCGTGGATGGCACCGAGGTGCGCGATCTTGAAACTTTCTATAAAACCTTGTGGAAGCGCAGCGACGCGGAGGGCGAGATCCGCCTGGAAATCCACCGCGGCACGAACGCCCAGACGCTCACCGTGCGCAGCATCGACCGCATGAAGTCGCTGGTCCAGCCGGGCGGCATCTAGTGCAGTGTTCGATGCCATGCGGCACTAGCCGGGCTGCAAGCCTTCCTTCACGGTGGGGTAGCGCAGGCGCAGGCGCAGTTCGCGCTTGAGGCGGGTGTTGTCCAGCCGCCGCGATTCGTTCATGAAGCTCAGCTGCATGGGGCTCAAGGCGGTGCCGGCCTGGCCACGCGCCACACGCGGGGGGCGCGGCAGGCCGCACAGGTCGGCGGCGAAATCGAAGTAGTCGCCCATCTTGAGGTCGGTGTCGTCGCTGGCGTGCAGCACGCGCTGCGGCCGGCCGCGGTGCAACGCCAGCACGCAGGCCCGCGCCAGGTCATCCGCATGGATGTGGTTGGTGTGCACGTCCTCGTCGCTGCGCCACACCGGGGTGCCGCGCAGCAGGCGCTCGCGCGGGTGGCCGCCGGGGCGGTCGAGCGCATAGATGCCCGGGATGCGCAGCAGGCTCACGGCCACGCCGGCCGCGCGGCCCCACCAGCGCAGGCGCGCCTCGGCATCGGTGCGCCGCAAGGCACGGTCGGTGGCCGGCGCCACGGGCCGGGTTTCGTCGAAATACGCGCCTTGCGCATCGCCATACACACCGGTGGTGCTGCCGTACACCAGCCGCCGCACGGCGCCGCCTCGGGCCAGTGCCTGCACCAGGGTACGCGTGCGGGCATCGATGGCGCCGCTGGACGGCGGTGGCGCCAGGTGCAGCACCCGCGGCGCCAGCGCGGCCAGGCGGCCCACGCTGGCGGGCCGGTCCAGGTTGCCGCGCAGCGGCGTGATGCCGGCAGCGCGCAGCGGCGCCAGGCGATCGGCATTCGAGGTCAAGGCCCGCAGCCGGTAGCGCCCGCCCAGTTGCCGGGCCACGCGCAGGCCCACGTCGCCGCAGCCGACGATCAGCAAGCGCGGGCGCTTGAAGAGCGCGGGGCGGGACGGCGGGGGATTGAACATGCGCGGGCTCCAGAGGGGGCTTCGAGGGACCGGCACAATGGGCACCGGCAAAGTGAAGAGCAAAGCGAAGAGGATAGCGACATGACCTTCCAGGTGACCGTGCAACCCAGCGGTCGAAAGTTCGAGGTGGCGCGTGACGAGGCCATCCTGCCCGCCGCGCTGCGCCAGGGGCTGGTGCTGCCCTATGGCTGCAAGGACGGCGCCTGCGGCTCCTGCAAGAGCCGCCTGCTCGAAGGCCGCGTGATCCACGGGGCCCACCAACTCAAGGCCCTGAGCGTGGAGGAAGAGGCCGCCGGCCTGATCCTCACCTGCTGCGGCACACCGCAGACCGATTGCGTGATCGAGCAGCGCCAGGTGGCCGCGGCCGGGCAGTTCACGGCGCAGAAGATGCCCGCGCGGGTGATGAGCCTCACGCGCCCCGCCCCCGACGTGGCCGTGCTGCGCCTGCAACTGCCGGCCAACGTGCAACTGCAATACCACGCCGGCCAGTATGTGGAGTTCATCCTCAAGGACGGCGCGCGGCGCAGCTATTCCATGGCCAACGCGCCCTCCACGCAACAGCAGCAGCCGGGCATCGAGCTGCACATCCGCCACATGCCCGGCGGCAAGTTCACCGAGCATGTGTTCGGCGCCTTGAAGGAACGCGACATCCTGCGCGTCGAGGGGCCGTTCGGCAGCTTCTACCTGCGCGAGGACAGCGACAAGCCCCTCGTGCTGCTGGCCTCCGGCACGGGCTTCGCGCCCATCAAGGCCATCATCGAGCACATGCAGGCCAAGGGCCTGACGCGGCCGGCGGTGCTGTACTGGGGCTGCCGCACGCGGACTGACCTGTACCAGCACGAATGGGCCGAGCAGGCCGCCGCGGCGATGCCGAGCCTGCGGTATGTGCCGGTGTTGTCGGAACCTCGGCCTGAGGATGGGTGGTTCGGCCGCACCGGGCTGGTCCACCAGGCGGTGATGGAAGACCTGGCTGATCTGTCGGGCCACCAGGTGTATGCCTGCGGCGTGCCCATCATGGTGGAATCGGCACGGCGCGACTTCGTGGCGCACTGCGGGTTGCCGGCGGAGGAGTTCTATGCGGACGCCTTCACCTCGGAAGCGGACAAGCACGGGAGGTAGCTCCGCTGCTTTTTCATGGCCGAGACCGCCCCTGCCCGGATCGACATCAGGTGCAGGGCTCGACGGCGAGCCACGTCCGGAACCGGGCCTCGAAGTCGTCCTTCAAGCAGGCGTACAGGCGGGCCCGCTTGCCCTCGGTCCAGATCGACGGGTCCGACGCGCTCGGCGGCATGTGGCCGCTGGATCCGCCGCCGTGTCCGCTGCTGGCTGTGACGTAGCGGTCGATGACATCACGCGACATCGAGCCCAGGTAGAGGGGACCGCGCACGCCGCCATCCTTGTGGCAGGTGCCGCAGCGCGCCGCGCTCTTCAGAAGCTCGTCGTCACCACACTTCGCACCAGTCGCGTCGCCCACGGTGACCCCGCCGAACACCAAGACCATGTGGTTGGCGAAGGGGGCCTTGTTGGTTCCCACTGCGTTGACAGCGGCGAGAGCGGGCGCGTCGACAGCGTACGCAGTTCCGGAGATCGGAAGGGACGGCTGTGGATAGGCCTTGAGAAAACCCGTGGCATGGCACTGACCGCACTTGATGCCGTTACCCGTCCCGCCGGCCCGGACCACCGACAGACCGCTGGTGTGCCGGGTGTGATCCTGGAAGTACGTAGCGCCGTCGGCCACCTTGAGGATCGAGACATTGACCGGCTTGTCGCCAACGCCCTTGTCCGACATGCTGATGACGAAGTTCGCCCACGTCGCCTTCGCCGCCGAGTACATCAGAATGCGGCCATAGCTCGTCATCTCTCCGAGCTCGCCGAACGGAACCGTGCCCACGGAATCGACGTGGCCGGCAAACGACGCCATGACCCAGTCAGTGTCCGATCTCTTGTTGATCGCGGCGAGAGCGGTCTTGACCTGGTTGAGCGATGCCGGCTTACCGAGGGCAGCTTCGTCGAGCGCCTGGAACAGGCTGGCGTCGCGCAACGCAGGTGGAAACGAGGCCTTCTCGGCGTGGATGGCCTCGCCGCCCGGCGTGGTACCGAGGGGGTTCTCGAACTCGTAGGCGAGGAAGTTCTCGACGCGCGCGATGCAGGTGGCGAACCTGGGTCTTGTCACCGCCAGCCGCGTCTTGCACGCGCGCACCTCGGTCAGATCGCCAGGCTTCGCGCTCAGCGGCAACCGGCCGACGATGGCTGCGCGGAATCCGGCCGGATCAACGTCGCACGGCTGGGCCATCGCGAACGACGAGGCCGCGGCGACGAACAGTGCGATGCAGAGGGTTCTGGTCATGCCATTGCTCCTTCAAGGGTGGCCCGATCTTCGAACCGCAGGGACGGGTGCACCATCGGTCCGGATCCGATGCCGCGACGGCGAAGATCCCCTGCCCTCGCGCATGGTGGGCCCGGGAGGGGCGGCCCCCCTGGACTGAAACCTGCTACCGGAGTCCAATGCACCGGGACCGCCGCGCCCCGGGCACCCACCCGCACAGGAGTCAGCCATGTCCACCGACACCCGGACCCCCGACCCGCAGCTTGCCGAGGACCTGAAGGTCCTACACGGCATGGGCTATGCGCAGGAGCTGGCGCGCAGCATGAAGGGGTTCCAGAACTTCGCCATCTCGTTCTCCATCATCTGCATCCTCTCCGGCGGCATCAACTCGCTGGGGCAGGCGCTCAGCGGGGTGGGCGGCGCGGCCATCGGCATCGGTTGGATCGCCGGTTGCGCGGTGAGCTTCATCTTTGCGCTCGGCATGGCGCAGATCGGCTCGGCCTTCCCCACCGCGGGCGGGCTGTACCACTGGGGGTCCATCCTGGGCGGGCGTGGCTGGGGCTGGCTCACCGCGTGGCTGAACCTGATCGGCCTCGTCACGGTGCTGGGCGCCATCAACGTGGGCACGTTCAGCTTCTTCATCGGTGCGTTCGGCGCCCGCCTGGGGCTGGAAGCCGGCTTCCTGACGCAGGCCGTCTTCGTGGTCACCATCACCGTGCTGCAGGCCCTGGTCAACCACCTGGGCATCCGGCTCACGGCGCGGCTCACGGACGTGTCCGGCTACCTGATCCTGGCCACCGCGGCCGGGCTCACGCTGGTGCTGCTGGCCTACGCGCCCAGCCTGGACTTCTCGCGCCTGGTGAGCTTCAAGAACTACAGCGGCCCGGTGGGCGGCGACGTGTGGCCGCAGACCGGCAACATGCTGATGCTGTTCGGCCTGGGGCTGCTGCTGCCCATCTACACCATCACCGGTTTTGATGCCTCGGCGCACACGGCCGAAGAAACACAAAACGCCTCGCGGGCGGTGCCCAAGGGCATCATCAGTTCGGTGCTGTGGTCGGCCTTTGCCGGCTGGCTGATGCTGTCGGCCTTTGTGCTGGCGATCCCCGACATGGACAAGGCCGCAGCCAGCGGCTGGAACGTCTTCTTCGCCACCATGGACGCCGTGCTGCCGGCCGCGCTGCGCGACCTGCTGTATGCGCTGGTCTTCGTCTGCCAGCTGCTGTGCGGCCTGGCCACGGTGACCTCGGCGTCGCGCATGATCTTTGCGTTCGCCCGCGATGGCGGCCTGCCGGCCTCGGCGGCGCTGCGGCGTGTGCATGCGCGCTACCGCACCCCCGTGGCCGCCATCTGGACCGCGGCGGCCATCTCCATCGCCTTCACGCTGTACACGCCGGTGTACGCCACCATCGTCTCGGTCACGGTGATCTTCCTGTTCCTCTCGTACGGCATGCCGGTGATGCTGGGCGCGCTGGCCTACGGGCGCAGCTGGACCACCATGGGCCCCTGGGACATGGGCCCGGCCTTTCGCGTGGTGGGCGTGGCGGCGCTGCTGGCGGTGGCGCTGATCTTCTACCTGGGCGTGCAGCCGCCCAATGAGGCTGCACTGTGGATCACCGGCGCCTTCCTGGCCATCACGGCCGTGGTGTGGTTCGGCTTTGAGCGCCGCCGCTTCCAGGGCCCGCCGATGGGCGACGCCGTGACGCGGCGGCAGGCGCAGATCGCGGCGGCCGAGCAGCGGGTGGCGCAGGCGTAGAGCGAGGCACGCGCCATGGCCTTCTCGCACTGCGTCGGCGCCACGACCTACCGCTTCGAGGACCTGCGCACGCTGCTGGCGCGCGCCAGCCCTCATCGGTCGGGCGACCACCTGGCCGGCGTGGCGGCGCGCAGCACCGAGGAACGTGTGGCGGCGCAGATGGCCTTGGCCGACCTGCCGCTGGCACACTTCCTCCAGGAGGCGGTGGTGCCCTATGAGGCCGACGAGGTGACTCGCCTCATCATCGACAGCAACGACGCCCAGGCGTTCGAGCCCGTGCGGCACCTCACCGTGGGCGACTTCCGCAACTGGCTGCTGGGTGATGCGGCCGACACCGTGACGCTGGCCGCGCTGGCCCCCGGGCTGACGCCCGAGATGGTGGCCGCGGTGAGCAAGATCATGCGCGTGCAAGATCTGGTGCTGGTGGCGCGCAAGTGCCAGGTGCTCACGCGGTTTCGCGGCCGCATCGGACTGGCCGGGCGGCTGTCCACGCGGCTGCAGCCCAACCACCCCACCGACGACGCCGCCGGCATTGCCGCCAGCCTGTTGGACGGCCTGCTGTATGGCTGCGGCGACGCGGTGATCGGCATCAACCCTGCGACCGACAACGTGCCGCAGGTGATGCGCCTGCTGCAGATGCTGGACGGCGTGATCCGGCGCTACGAGATCCCCACCCAGTCGTGCGTGCTCACGCATGTGACCAATACGCTGCAGGCCATCGAGCGCGGTGCGCCGGTGGACCTGGTGTTCCAGTCCATCGCGGGCACCGAGGCGGCCAACCGCAGCTTCGGCATCGACCTGGCGGTACTGGCCGAGGCGCGTGCAGCGGCGCTGGCACTGCAGCGCGGCGCTTGGTTCGATGAGGGCAACGGCAGCCGCACTCGCGGCGACCACGTGATGTACTTCGAAACCGGCCAGGGCAGCGCGCTCTCGGCCCAGGCCCATCATGATTGCGACCAGCAGACCATCGAGGCCCGCGCCTATGCGGTGGCGCGCCACTTCAAGCCGCTGCTGGTGAACACGGTGGTCGGCTTCATCGGGCCGGAGTACCTGTACGACGGCAAGCAGATCCTGCGCGCCGGGCTGGAGGACCATTTCTGCGGCAAGCTGCTGGGCGTGCCGATGGGCTGCGACGTGTGCTACACCAACCATGCCGAGGCCGACCAGGACGACATGGATGCCTTGCTCACGCTGCTGGGCGCCGCCGGCTGCACCTTCGTGATGGGCATCCCGGGCTCCGACGACATCATGCTCAACTACCAGAGCACCTCGTTCCACGACGCGCTGTACCTGCGGCGTGTGTTGGGGCTGCGACCGGCACCGGAGTTCGAGGCCTGGCTGCAGCGCATGGGGGTGTTCAATGGGGCGGGGCAGTTGGCCGAGGCCCTGCCGCCCTTGTTCCAGCGCATAGTGCAGCAGTTGCCATGAGCGGTCCCTCTCCGGTCATCGCCAACCCGTGGCACGCGCTGCGCCGCTTCACCGCGGCGCGCATCGCGCTGGGCCGCGCAGGCACCAGCCTGCCCACCGCCGCGCACCTGGAGTTCCAGCTCGCGCATGCGCGAGCGCGGGATGCCGTGCACCTGCCCTTCGATGCGGCCGGCGTGGCCGCGGCCATCGAGGCGCTGGGCCTGGCCACCGTGCGCTTGCACAGCGCGGCCGGTGACCGTCACACCTACCTGCAGCGCCCGGACCTGGGCCGCCGGCTGGACGCCGCCTCGCGTGCGCAGTTGCAGGCGCTGCCAGCCGACCCCCCACCCGCCGACCTTGCCTTCGTCGTGGCCGACGGCTTGTCGGCGCTGGCCGTGCATGAGCATGCCGCGGCGCTGATTGCGGCCACCGTCGCTCGCTTGATGCCGCTGGGCTGGCGGCTCGCCCCCGTGGCGCTGGTGCATCATGGCCGCGTGGCCATCGGCGACGAGATCGGCGAGCTGCTGGGGGCTGGTCTGGTGGCCGTGCTCATCGGCGAGCGGCCGGGCCTGAGTTCACCCGACAGCCTGGGCGTCTACCTCACCGGCTCGCCGCGCGTGGGGCTCACGGATGCGAACCGCAACTGCATCTCCAACATCCGGCCGGCCGGTCTGGCCATCGAGACGGCGGCAGACAAGCTGGTGTACCTGCTGACGCAAGCCCGCGCGCGCGGGCTCACGGGGGTGGGCCTGAAGGATGAGGCCGACGCGGCCGCGCTGCCCGCCGGTGGCGCTACCTCGCCCAATTTCTTGCTGGAGAACTGACGACCCCTCGTCCGATGTGTACATCGGACGATCCCCCCAGGGGATCCGGGCCGGCTTGGGAGCGGCCCGGCGCTCGGCCCGGACTAACCCGCCCCCGCCCGGCGCACGTCTCGCAGCATGAAGAGGTACAGGCTCTCCACCTTCTCACGCGCCCACGGCGTCTTGCGCAGAAACTTCAAACTCGAGCCGATGCTCGGGTCCACCGTGAAACACCGCACCGGCACGCGTTCGGCAAGGCCGGCCCAGCCGTAGTGGGCGACGAGTTCCGTGACGATCTGCTGCAGAGTCAGGCCGTGCAAGGGATTGCGCGGCTGGGTGGGCGAAGGCGGCGTGGACATGCAGTGATTCTGACCTGACGGCGCCGCACGCCGCCTGGCCCGCTTAAACCCGCGCGGGCAGGCGCGCCTGGGCCGCTCCATCGTCGCGGAACACATGCGCCTCCCCCGCGGGCAGCGTGATCGGTACCTGGTCGCCCAGGCGGATGTCGCTGCGCTGTGTCTTGGCCATGAGGGTCGGTGCCGCCGCGTCAATCTCCAGGTACACATGGCTGTGCTCGCCCAGGTGCTCCAGATGAGTGACGCGGGCGCTCAGCGTGCCCACACCGATCTGCACGTGTTCCGGCCGAATGCCGAAGCTCACGGGGCTGCCGGGATGCAGGCCTTGGGCCTCGACCCCGGCGGCACACACCCCACCGCGCACCTGCACCTGCACACCTTGCGAGTCCGCCTGCTTGACGACGCCCGGCAGGAAGTTCATCGCCGGCGAGCCGATGAAGCCCGCCACGAACTGGTTCGCCGGGTGGTGGTACAGCTCCAGCGGCGGGCCGGCCTGCGCGATGCTGGGCAGGCCCTGGCGGCCGGGGTCGGGCCGCAGCAGCACGATCTTGCTGGCCAAGGTCATGGCTTCCACCTGGTCGTGCGTCACGTACACCATGCCGGCCGAGCCCAGCTCACGGTGCAGCCGGGCAATCTCGAGCCGGGTCTGCACGCGCAAGGCGGCATCCAGGTTGGACAGCGGCTCGTCGAACAAAAACACCTTGGGCTGGCGCACGATCGCGCGGCCGATTGCCACCCGCTGGCGCTGCCCGCCGGACAGCGCGCGCGGCTTGCGCTGCAACAGTTCCTCCAGGTGCAGGATGCGTGCGGCCTCGGCCACGCGCCGCTCGATCTCGGCCTCGCCCAGCTTGCGGTGGCGCAGGCCGAAGGCCATGTTCTCGAACACCGTCATGTGCGGGTAGAGCGCATAGCCCTGGAACACCATCGCCACCTGGCGCTGCGCGGGCGGCAAGGCATTGACGACCACGCCGTCGATCTCGATCTCGCCCTCGCTCACATCGTCCAGGCCGGCGATCAGGCGCAGCAGCGTGGACTTGCCACAGCCCGAAGGGCCGATGCACACACAGAACTCGCCCGGCCGGATGGCCAGGTCGATGTCTTTGAGGATGTGCAGGCCACCGAAGCGCTTGCCCACGTGGCGCAGTTGAATTTGGGACAAGGTCATAGGGCAGTCATTTCAAGGTCTTGAGGTGGTGGTTGCCGAGAGAGGGGCTGTGCCGCTGTTCGCGTGGTGTTCTCTGTTACTTTGTGAGAGCCCGCCGGAGTTCGCCCGGCCGGCGACTCACTTTCTTTGCTGGTGCAAAGAAAGTAAGCAAAGAAAACACCTTAAAACCCATTTGACCGAGCGATGACACGGTGGCCGCTCCAACACCGCCGGTGGCAGGTCTGGAACTCGCCTCGCGGCTCAAACAGCGCCACCTGGGAAGGTGGTACGCGGCCCTATGCAATGTCGCCTCCAAGACGTCTCCGCCTGTCACCGATCTGACCCTGCGGAGACTGGGCGGACTGTGCCGGCGGTAGAGCATTCGCTACGTGTCCAGGTGGCGCTGTTTGAGCCGAGAGGCGAGTTGCAGCCACGGCACGGCGGTGTTGGAGAGGTATTCGTGTGATCGCTCGGTCAAATGGGTTGTCAGGTGCTTTCTTTGCCTTCTTTCTTTGCACCAGCAAAGAAAGAAGGTCGCCCGCCGGGCGAACTCCGGCGGGCTCTCACGAAGTAACAGAGAACAACAAGCGAACAGCGGCACCCCAACAAGACCTTGAAACGACTGGGTCATGGCGTCCTCTCAGCCCTTGACGGCCCCGGCCGTGAGGCCGGAGACGATGAGCCGCTGGCAACCCACCACCAGCGCCACCAGCGGGAGCGTCACGATCACCGAGGCCGCCATGATGGATCCCCAGGGCAGCTCGAAGCCGGAAGCGCCTGAAAGCAGCGCGATCGCCACCGGCACCGTGCGCTGCTCGTTGCTCAACGTGAAGGTGAGCGCAAAGAGAAACTCGTTCCACGAGGCAATGAAGGCGAGCAGGCCCGTGGCCGCCAGCGCCGGCCACAGCAGCGGCACGAAGATGCGGAAGATCAGCGTGAACACGCCCACGCCATCCATCGCCGCCGCCTCTTCCAGCTCGCGGGGCAGTTGGCGCATGAACGTCACCAGCACCCACACGGTGAAGGGCAGCGTGATCACCAGGTTCGAAATCCACAGCGCGCCGAGGTGGTCGTACAGGCCCAGGAAGCGGATCAACTCGTACATGCCCGACAGCACCGCCACCTGCGGGAACATCGAAACCGACAGGATGGTCATCATCAGCGCACCGCGGCCCCTAAAACTTACCCGCCCCAGCGACCAGGCCGCCAGCAGGCTCAGGCCCAGCGACACCGCCACCGCACCGCTGGCCACCACCACCGAGTTCATGAGGTTGTGTGCGAACGGCTGGTCGCGAAACAGGGCGCGGTAGTTGTCCAGCGTGGGGGCAGCGGGAATCAGGTCGGGCACGAACAGGCCGGAGCCCTGCTTGAACGAGGTGGCCAGGGCATAGAGCAAGGGGAACACCGACACGGCCACCAGCACCAGGGACGCCAGCGAGCGGACCAGGCTGCCCCAGGGATTGTTCCTCGTCACGCCGGGTCCTCCAGCCTGGAGCGCGTCAGCACGATGTAGACCGACGTGGCCAGTGCGATCACCAGGAACAGCAAGGTCGCGGCCGCCGAGCCGTAGCCGACCTGCTGGAAATCGATCAGCTGTTCCCGCACGTAGACCGACATGCTCTTGGTGTCGCGGCTGTTGGACGTCATCACGTAGACCAGGTCGAACACGCGCAGCGCGTCCAGCATGCGAAAGATCACCGCCACCGCCACGCCCGGCAGGATCAGCGGCAGCGTGATGCGGCGGAACACACGCCAGGGCGGCACGCCGTCCACCTCGGCCGCCTCGTAGCACTCGGTCGGTACCATCTGCAGCGCGGCCAGGATCAGCAGCGCCATGAAGGGCGTGGTCTTCCACACGTCCACGAGCACGATGGTGAAGAGCGACAACTCGGGGTCGGCGGTCCAGGCCAGCGGCGCGGCGATCAGGCCCAGCGCCTGCAGGTAGTGGTTCACGATGCCGAACTGGTCGTGCAGCATCCAACTCCACATCTTGGCCGAGACCACGGTGGGAATGGCCCAGGGCACCAGCATCGCGGCACGCAGCAGGGTGCGCAGGCGCGACGGGTGGTTCAGCAGCAGCGCCACGCCCAGGCCCAGCACCGTCTCCAGGCTGACGGACAGCAGCGCGAACAGCAAGGTGTTGAGCACCGAGTGCCACCAGTCGCCGTCGCGCAGAACGCCGTACTCGCCGAGGTAGTTGTCCAGGCCGATGAAGCGCCATTCCGACAGGCGCGCGAGGTGGGCATCGGTGAGGCTGAACCAGATCGTGCGGCCCAGCGGCCAGCCTGCCACCAGGGCCAGTACCAGCAGCATGGGCAGGAGCAGCCACCAAGCCAGGCGCACGCGCCGCGCCGCCAGTGACACAGGGGCGCGCGGCGACAGCGGCACGGGCGTCTGTTCCGCCCCTTCAGCCCGCCCTGCCCGCCCGGCCGGTTCCGCCAGGCCGGCCGATCCGGTCAGTCCCACTTGCCGCCCCGGCCCAGGCGATTGAGCACGCCGTCGAGCCGGGCCAGCGAGTCTGCGGCCTGCGCCTTGCCGGACAGCACATCGTGCACGGCATTCCAGAACGCGTTGCTGACCTGGTTGTACTTCGAGGCCGTCACGGCGGCCGGGCGGCCCACCGCGCTGGTGAAGGTGCTGGCCAGTTCACCCATGAACGGGTTGGCAGCCAGGATGTCCGCGTCTTTGTACAGCGCAGCGAGGGTCGGGTTGTACGAGCCCTTGAGCGCCCGCTCCTTCTGCACGGCCGGGCTGGTCATGTACATCACCAGGTCGGCGGCCAGGGCAGCGTTCTTCGAGTATTTGGACACCGCCAACGACTCGCCGCCCAAGGCGGCCGCGTGGCGGCCGGACGGGCCGCCGCTGGGCAGCACCGCCACGCCGATCTTGCCCTTGACGGGGCTGCCTGCCCCCTGCCCCAGCGACCAGGCATAGGGCCAGTTGCGCATGTACACCGCATTGCCGGCCTGGAACACACCGCGGGCCTCCTCCTCGCCGTAGTTGAGCACCGCCTTCGGGGAGATGGTGCCCACCCAGGCGGCCGCGGCCTGCAGGGCCTGGGCGGCCTGGGGGTTGCGGAGGGTGACCTTGCCCGCCTCGTCCACGATGCCGCCGCCGCCATGGCTGGCCACCCACTCCAGCGCATTGCAGGTGAGCCCCTCGTAGGCCCGCCCCTGCCACACGAAGCCCCACATCTTGTCGTTGCCGGCGGCGCGTTCAGCCTCCTGCACCTTGCGGGCCGAAGCCTCCAGGTCGGCCCAGGTCTGCGGCACCTTCTGGCCGTGCTTGTCCAGCAGGTCGCGGCGGTAGAACAGCAGGCCGGCATTGGTGAACCACGGCATGGCCACCAGGTGGCCGCCCACGGTGTGGCTGGCGATCATGCCGGGGAAGTGGCCCTGCTCAGCCCCTTTGGCAAAAGGCTTGAGGTCGAGCAGGTGGCTGGCCAGCAGCCCCGGCCATACCACATCGATCTGGAGCACGTCGATCTTGTCAGAGCCCGCGCTGAGCACCTGCTGGTACAGCGCGAGCCGCTCGCTGCTGTCGCTGGGGGTGGACACCACCTGCACCTCGTTGCCGGTCTTGGCGGCCCACGCCTGTGCCGAGGACTTGCACAACTCCAGCTCCCGGCCCAGGCCGCTGCAGGAGATCTTCAGCGAGGCGGCGTGGGCCACCCCTGCACAGGCCAGGGCGACGGCAAGCACCAGGGTTTGCATGCGGATCATGGCGGGCCTTCAGTGGGAATGAGGTCAGGGCGGGATCAGCCTGACGTCCCCGGCAAGGCGTGTGCCCGCTTGCCCGCCGCAGCGGCTCAGCCGGCGCCGGGCCGCCCCAAGGCGGCTGAGTTACCCGCTCGGCGGGTGGCGCCGGTACCCCGGTGCCGGGTGCCGGGTGCCCCTCAACGCGGCACAAAAGCAGCCTGAACAGCCGCCACGACCCGGGCCTCACGGTCCTTGTCGGCCAGCAACGGAAACTCCTTCACGAGCTTGTTCGACAGCGTGCCGCCGTTCTCGCGCACGGACCGCACGATGCGGTCGATCTCGCCGTCGGGCCCTTCGATCACCTGCTTCACCCCCTCGCGGGCCGCACGCAGGCTGCGCAGGTGGGTGGCCTCCTGGCGCATTTCTTCCTCGATCGTCACCTGCACCACGTCGGCCAGGTACTCGGCGTGATCGGTCAAGTCGGGGTAGCGCCACGCGGGCAGTGCGTCCGCGTAGGCATCGAATTGGAGGTTGTAGCGCACGCCATCTTCAGCCACCTGCTCCGGGCGGAAACGCCACGCCCCGGCATAGTGGCGCATCAAGGGACGCGAGAACAACTCCAGCACCTGGTCGTAGCCGCGGCGGTTGACGAGGCTGCGCGTGATCGTCGCCGACACCGGCAGGATGAAGGGCTCGGGCACCGCTCCATCACGCCTGAGCGTGTCGTTGATGAGAAAGCGCGAGATGCGGCCGTTGCCGTCCGCCATGGGATGGATGTAGACGAAGCCGAAGGACAGTACCGCCGCACGCACCAGCGGCGCCGCACCCACGGTGCGCTGGGCCACGGCCCGCAACCCGGAAAGCAATGCCGGCGTGTGGTCCCAGTGCGGCGCGATGTAGTGGACCAGTTCGGTAAAGCCATTCATCTCGCCCACAAAGACCGGCGAGCGGCGCGAGCCATACCGGGTGGCCCGGGGTCCGAGGATCTGCGTCTGCAAGGCCGCCAATGCATCCTCGCCCAGCGGATCGTCGTCGCGGCCGCAGCGCTGCTCCATCGCGGCGGCGAAGCGGCGCACGCGGTCATCGTGCTGCTCTTCGTGTTCGATGGCGAAACTCGCCCGGCTCTCCTTGATCGTCAGCCACACCGCGCTGCGGCGCAGGAGGTCGGCGCCGAATTCGATCTCCAGGTCCTTCAACCGCTGGGCACAGTCATACCGCTCGGCCTGCCGGATGCGCTCGGTGCGCCAGACCAGGGGGCAGTGGTCGCGGGTGCCGGGCAGGTTGTCACGCACACGCCAGCGCGGGTTGTTGATGGGCGTGTGGGCGGTGAAGTACGCACCTTCGTCCAGCGCGTTCACGTAGTTGCCGGCCGTCACCCCGGGAAAGGCCAGGCGCTTTCCGGTCAGGAACTCGTAGAAGAAGCCCACCCTGCGTGCATATTGCCCGGTGGGCTCGGCAGCAATCCAGGCCTCGACCTCCGCCACCGGCACCACCTCGAAGAGGCGCGCCAGGAACTCCAGATGGATGCCTTCGTGCTTGAACGCAAAAGTCAGGTGCCCGGCGAGCGTGTCGCGGGGCCGGGCCACGGCCGGATAGGATTCGTGCACATGGCCGTTCTCCCGGACCGTGGAGCGCGACTTGGCAAGCGCGCTGTCCGTGCGGAACGGCTGGACCGGGCGCACGCCGTGGTGCTGTGCCAGCCATTGGTACCCGATCCAATCGGCCACTTAGGTTCCCGGATGTCTTCCGCAAATTGATGAATCCGGGCAGATTTTGATTACATGTGGGCCATCGGTCAACAAAACGATTAGAGATTTGCGGCACAGCTCGGATCAGCCTGCGCCGGGCCACCCCAAGGCGGCTGAGCACCCGCTCGGCGGGTGGCACCGGTACCCCGGGGCCGGGTGCCCACACACACTCAGCGTTTCAAGCGCACCTCCCCCTCCAGCAGGCTCTGCGCCGAATTGCCCGCTGCATCCACCGCCTGCAAGTCAGCCCCGCGCTCCTTGAGCCGCTGCAGCAATTCAGCGCGGCCGAACAGCGCCGCCATCATGGCGGCCGTCTGGCCCGCGGCGTTGCGCTGGTCCGGGTTGCAAGGGGCATCCAGCAGCCGCGCGGCGATGCGCATCTCGCCCTTGAAGAGCGCGCCCATCAACGCGGTGTTGCCGCGCTGGTCGGCGGCGCAGGCGTCGGCACCGGCTTTCATCAGCAACTCCACCGCATCCGCATGGCCGTGGTAGGCGGCCAGGATCAGCGCGGTGTAGCCCTTCTCGTCGCGCAGGTTCAGCGTGTAGCCGCTGGCCAGGAACTCGCGCAGCATCGGCACGTGGCCGGTGCGGGCCGCATCGAACCAGTAGGTCCGCAAGCGCTGCGCCAGGTCTTGCGAGGCGGAAGCTGAGGCCGCGGTGGCCGGCGGGGCCGGCGTCTGGATCGACTCGCTGGCCCGGACCGGCCGCCAGCACGTCGCACCCAGCAGCCACACGATCGCCACCCCGACCGCGGGTCGGCTCCATGTCGAAACATTCATGAACACTCCTTGCGGGCCGCCTGCCGCCCATGCACAGCGGCAGCGGCCCGCGGACTCAACGCGTCATTGCGACAAGCCAGCTGCGAGCTTTTCCACCCGGCCCGGGTCGGCCTTGACCGCACGCGAAATGGCTTCCCCATACTTCGCGTCAGCCTTGTAGAAGTGCGACAGCATCGTGTACTTCACGGTCTCGTCACGCACCTGCCCCAGGTCGCCCGCCAGATTGGCCACCAGGTTGGCCTGCGCCGAAGCTGGCAGTGACCGGTAGAACTCGCCGGCCTGACGGAAGTTCAGCGTCTTGGCGATGCGGGCCTGCTGGGTGCCACCCTTCAGCGCCATGCTGCTGTACTTGAAGGCAGCGTCCTGCGGCAGCGGCTGGGTACGCGACGGCTCGTAGTTCACGCTGCCCACACGCGCACCCACGTTGACGTCCCCGTCCTGGTTGTTGCTTGCGACCGTGGCCTTGGGTGCATTGATGGGCAGCAGGAACACGTTGGTGCCCACGCGGTAGAGCTGCGTGTCGTTGTAGCTGAAGATCCGGCCCTGCAGCAGCCGGTCTTCCGAAGGCTCAATGCCCGGCACCAGGTTGCCCGGCGCAAAGGCGGCCTGCTCCGTTTCCTGAAAGATGTTGGCCGGGTTGCGGTTGAGCGTGAGCGTGCCCACCTTGCGCTCGGCCACGCCGGCCCAGACCTTGGTGGCGTCCAGCGGGTTGAAGTCGAAGCCGTCGAGCTGCTCGGGCTTGAGCAGTTGAACGTACAAGTCCCACTTGGGAAACTCGCCGCGCCGGATGGCCTGGACCAGGTCTTCGGTGGCGTGGTTGAAGGTCTTGCCCTGCAGCGTGCCGGCCTCGGCGTTGGTAAGGTTCTTTTCACCCTGCAGGCTCTTCCAGTGGAACTTCACGTAGGTGGCCTGGCCCTGCGCATTGACGAACTTGTAGGCATGCACGCCATTGCCGTCCATGGTGCGGTAGCTGGCCGGCGTGCCCAGGTCAGAGTACAGGCGCGTCAGCATGTGCGTGGCTTCCGGCACGTGCGAGAAGAAGTCGAAGAAGCGGTTCGGGTCCTGCAGGTTGGTGTCGGGGCTGGGCTTCAAGCTGTGGACCATGTCCGGGAACTTGATCGCGTCGCGGATGAAGAACACCGGCAGGTTGTTGCCCACCAGGTCCCAGTTGCCTTCGCCGGTGTAGAACTTGGTGGCAAAGCCGCGCGGGTCGCGCAAGGTCTCGGGCGAATGGTTGCCGTGGACCACGGTAGAAAAGCGCACGAACACCGGCGTGCGGGTGCCGTTGACAAAGACCTTGGCGCGCGTCACGTCGGCGAGGTCCGCCGAAGCCACGAACTCACCATGTGCACCCGTGCCGCGCGCATGCACCACGCGCTCAGGGATGCGCTCGCGGTCGAAGCGCTGCAGCTTCTGGATCAGTTGCACGTCCTGCAGCAGCACCGGGCCATCGGGCCCGGCGGTCTGGGAGTTCTGGTTGTCGCCCACCGGCGCACCGTTGTCACGGGTCAGGCCCTGGGCCTGCGTACCGAGCGCCAGCAGGGCGCCGCTCAGGCAAGCCACAAGGCGGAATGTCGAAAGGGAGGGTTTCGTTGTCATGGGCAGGTCTCCTTGGGGATCGGCTGAAAGCGATGCCAAGGCTAGTGGGCGGCCCCCAGTGCGTGAAGTTGAATGAATCACGCACGCCCATCGACAACAGCCATGGGGAGACAGTGGTTGTATTCAATCCACGGCGGCCAGCGTGCCCTCGGGCACCGACCTGCGCAACCGCATGCCCAATGACTCCAGATCAGCATGCCGTGGATGACCGCGCCGCCACACCATGCCGACGCGGCGCGACTCGGCCGTGGCCAGGGGCCGGATGACCAGGTCGGCACGGTCCTGGTGGCGCACCGCGAGCGCCGGCAGCAGTGTGCAGCCCAGGCCGCAGGCCACGAGCTGGACCAGCGTCTCCAGGCTGGCGGCGCGGAAATCGGCCGCATCGGACTGCTGGGCCTCGTTCTGGCCGCAGGCCGCCAAGGCCTGGCCGCGCAGGCAATGGCCGTCGGTGAGCAGCATGAGCTTGAGTTCGGCCAACACGGAGGTCGGCACCTGCGCGTAGGCCGCGATCTCATGGCCGGCCGGGCAGGCCACGAAGAAGGGCTCGCTGAACAGGGCGTGCTCGACCCGCGCGCCCTGCCCAAATTCCACCGGCAAGGCCAGGAAGGCCACGTCAAGGATGTGCTCGTCGAGCTTGTCGGCCAGGTGGCGCGTCGTGTCTTCATGCACGACCAGGTGCAGCCGCGGGTACTCGGCCCGCACGATGCGCAGCAGCCAGGGCAGCAGGTACGGCGCCAGCGTGGGGATCAGGCCGATGTTGAGGGCCCCCTGCAGCGGCCCGATGCGCTGGCGCGTGAGCTGCAGGATGGCATCGGCCTCGGCCAGCAGCCGCCGGGCCCGCTCCACGATCTGCTCGCCCGCCGGCGTGGGCACGGGCTGCTTGCCGCTGCGGTCGATCAAGGCCAGGCCGAGATAGTCCTCCAGCTTGCGCAGCTGGGTGCTCAGGGTCGGCTGGGTGACGTGGCAGCTCTCGGCCGCACGGCCGAAGTGGCGGTGTTCGGCGATGGCGACGAGGTAGCGGAGTTCGCGCAAGGTCATGGCAGGTCTCAGCCTCTCAGTGCATTCGGGACCTGCATCCTGCCCCCGAGCGAGACCTTGCACCAGCCAAAGACCAGCAGCGCAACCGGGTTTGCGAAGACCCGGTTGCAGGGTGCGGGCGCGCGGCCCTCAGCCTCTCAGGCGCCCAGGTACGCCGCCTGCACCTTGGGATCGTTCAGCAAGGACTTGGCCTCGCCGGACATGGTGATGAGACCGGAGTCCATCACGTAGCCGCGGCTGGCCAGACCCAGCGCGCGGCTGGCGTTCTGCTCCACCAGCAGCACGGTGGTGCCCTGTGCGTGGATGTCGCGCACGATCTCGAAGATCTTGTCCACCAGGATGGGCGCCAGCCCCATGGACGGCTCATCCAGCAGCAGCACCTTGGGCTTGGCCATCAAGGCGCGGCCCATCGCGAGCATCTGCTGTTCGCCGCCGCTCATGGTGCCGGCGAGCTGGTCGCGCCGTTCCTTCAGGCGCGGGAACAGCGCAAACACCTTGTCGATGTCGGCGTTGATCTCGTTGTCGCGGCGCACGAAGGCACCCATCTGCAGGTTTTCGGTGATGGTCATGCGCGTGAACACACCGCGCCCTTCGGGCACCATCACCAGGCCTTGCTTGACCAGGTCCCACGGCCCCTGGCCCAGGATCGGCCGGCCCAAATATTCCACGCTGCCCGAGGCCACGGCCTGGATGCCTGTGATGGCTTTCAAGGTGGTGGTCTTGCCGGCGCCGTTGGCGCCGATCAGGCTCACCAGTTCGCCGGCATGCACCTCCAGCGAGGCGCCCTTCACGGCCTGGATGCCGCCGTAGGCGACCTTCAGGTCACTGACCTTGAGCAAGGTGTCTGCCATCGTGTCTTGTGCTGGATTTCAGTGAGTCAGGAGATCAGTGGGGAGTGTGCTGCGCACCCAGGTAGGCCTCGATCACCTTGGGGTCGCGCTGCACCTCGGCCGGCGAGCCCTCGGCGATCTGCCGGCCGTAGTCGAGCACGGTGACACGGTCGCACAAGCCCATCACGAGCTTGACGTCGTGCTCGATCAGCAGGATGGTGCGCCCGTCGCCGCGGATGTGGTCGATCAGCTCGCGCAGTACCACCTTCTCGGTGGCGTTCATGCCGGCCGCGGGTTCGTCCAGCGCGATCAGCTTCGGGTCGGTGGCCAGGGCCCGCGCGATCTCCAGGCGGCGCTGGTCGCCGTAGCTCAGCGTGCGCGACTTGAAGTCGGCGTAGCGGCCGATGCCCACGTAGTCGAGCAGCTCGCGGGCACGCTCGGTGATGGCCCGCTCCTCGGCCTTGAACCCGGGTGTGCGGAACATGGCGCCGAGCACGCCGGAGCCGCTGCGCACGTGCCGGCCCACCATCACGTTCTCCAGCGCCGTCATCTCGGAGAACAGGCGGATGTTCTGGAACGTGCGCGCAATGCCGGCCTTGGCCACCTCGTGCACGGCGCTGGGCTTGTAGGGCTTGCCTTCCAGCTCGAAGCTGCCGCCGTCGGGCGTGTACAAGCCGGTGATGACATTGAAGAAGGTGGTCTTGCCGGCACCATTGGGGCCGATCAAGCCGTAGATCTGGCCGCGCTGGATGCTGATGCCCACGTCGGACAAGGCCTGCAGCCCGCCGAAGCGCTTGGCCACGCCGGCCACCTTGAGAACGGTATCGCTCACCCCGGCCCCCTCAGCTCGCCGCCACCGGCTTGCCGTGCTCACGCGAGGGCCACAGGCCCCGCGGCCGCACCAGCATCACCACGATCATCGCCAGCGCGATCAGCAGCTGGCGCAGGATGGCGGCATCGAGCCGGCCGTCGGTGAGCTTCTGGATGTCGCCGGCCACGTAGCGCAGCACCTCGGGCAAGGCCGACAGCAGCAAGGCCCCCAGGATCACGCCCGGCAGGTGCCCCAGCCCGCCCAGCACCACCATCGCGACGATCATCACCGACTCCATCAGGCTGAACGACTCCGGCGAGATGAAACCCTGGAACGCCGCGAACATGGAGCCGGCCACGCCGCCGAAGGTGGCGCCCATGCCGAAGGCCAGCAGCTTCATGTTGCGCGTGTCGATGCCCATGGCCTTGGCGGCAATCTCGTCCTCGCGGATGGCCATCCAGGCACGGCCGATGCGCGAGTTCTCCAGGCGGTGGCACAGCACCACGCTGCCGATCACCAGCACCAGGAACAGGTAGTAGTACAGCGCCACGCCGGGCAGCCGGTAGTCGCCGATCATGAAGGGCCGCGACAGCTCGTGGCCGAAGAGGCTGATGGGGTCGATCTGGCTGATGCCGCGCGGCCCGTTGGTCAGGTTGATGGGCTGTTCCAGGTTGTTGAGGAACACGCGGATGATCTCGCCGAAGCCCAGCGTGACGATGGCCAGGTAGTCGCCGCGCAGCTTGAGCGTGGGTGCGCCCAGCAGCACGCCGGCCGCCCCGGCCAGCAGCGCGGCCAGCGGAATGACCATCAGGATGGGCGTGTGGATGCCGTTGGGGAACGTGGCCGCGATCCATGGGAACTGCTCGATCAGGTGCGGCGAGGCCAGCAGGCCGTACATGTAGGCCCCCACGGCGTAGAACGCCACGTAGCCCAGGTCCAGCAGGCCGGCATAGCCCACCACGATGTTCAGGCCCAGCGCCAGCAGCACGTACAGCAGGGCCAGCGCGACGATGCGGATGGGGCCGCTGCCCCAGTCGAGCAGCTGCACGGCGAAAGGCAGTGCGATCAGGGCGATCGCGGCCAGCACGATGACGGGGAGCTTGTTCTTCATGTCATGCACGGTTCATGCACGGTCAGCGACGCGCTCGCCCAGCAGGCCCGACGGCCGCAAGGTGAGCACCAGGATCAGCGCCAGGAAGGCAAAGATGTCGGTGTACTGGCTGCCCAGCACACCCCCCGTGAGGGCGCCCAGGTAGCCGGCGCCGATGGCCTCGATCAGGCCCAGCAGCACGCCGCCCACCATGGCCCCGGCCAAGTTGCCGATGCCGCCCAGCACGGCGGCCGTGAAGGCCTTCAGGCCGGGCAGGAAGCCCATGGAGTGCTGCGCGGTGCCGTAGTTCGATGCCCACATCACCCCGGCCAACGCCGCCAGCGCCGCACCGATGACGAAGGTGGCCGAGATCACCATGTCGGGCTTCACGCCCATGAGGGCGGCCACGCGCGGGTTCTCGGCCGTGGCCCGCATGGCGCGGCCCAGCCGCGTGCGGTTGACCAGCCACATCAGGCCGCCCAGCGTGAGCGCGGTGGTGACCAGGATGACGATCTGCGTGGTGTTGATGCGCGCGCCGAACACGTCGAACGGATCCGTGGGCAACAGCGCAGGGTACGACTTGTAGGTGGGCTTCCACACGATCATGGCCAGCGTCTGCAACAGCAGCGACATGCCCATGGCGGTGATCAGCGGCGCCAGCCGCGGCGCGCTGCGCAAGGGCCGGTAGGCGATCTTCTCGATGCTGAAGTTCAGCAGCGAACACACCACCACCGCCGCCAGCAAGGCCACCAGCAGCAGCAGCCAGCCCGGCAGGCCGGCACCCTCCAGCGCAATGATGACCGACCAGCTGGTCAGGGCCCCCACCATCAGCACCTCGCCGTGTGCGAAGTTGATGAGGTTGATGATGCCGTAGACCATGGTGTAGCCGAGCGCCACCAGCGCGTACATGCTGCCCAGCACCAGGCCATTGATCACTTGCTGAATGAAGATGTCCATGCGCGGGTCTGCTCTTGTTTTCGGACGAATCCTGGGGCCGGCTTGCTCGGAGTGGCGCGGATTGTAGGCGTGGCATGCCACCACTTGGTGCGGGTGTTCCCGCTGCCGCCACCCGCGCTTCCCATCACTGGCAGCTTCCGTGCCAGCAGGTCCCAGGCGTCGTCCTACGCATCGTCCTCGGCAGGCTGCGCGCCGGCTGCGTCGTTCAGGCGCCGCAGTTCCTGCAGGCGCTCGCCGATGCGCAGTTCCATCCCTCGCGGCACCGGCCGGTAGAAGCGCGGCGGCTCCATGCCTTCGGGCCAGTAGTTCTCACCAGCCGCGAAGCCGCCGGCTTCGTCGTGCGCATAGCGGTAGTCGCGGCCGTAATCCAGGTCTTTCATCAGCTGCGTCGGCGCATTGCGCAGGTGCAGCGGCACTGGCCGGGTGCCATCGCGCTTCACAAAGGCGCGGGCCTCGTTGTACGCGGTGTAGAGGGCGTTGGACTTGGCCGCGATGGCCAGGTAGACGGTGGCCTGGGCCAGCGCCAATTCGCCCTCGGGCGATCCCAGACGCTCGTACGTGTTGGCCGCATCCAGCGTGAGGCCAAGCGCCTTGGGGTCGGCCAGACCGATGTCCTCGGTGGCCATGCGCACCAGGCGGCGTGCGATGTAGCGCGGGTCGACGCCGCCATCCACCATGCGGATGAACCAGTACAGCGCCGCGTCCGGGTCGCTGCCGCGCACCGACTTGTGCAGCGCGGAGATGGTGTCGTAGAACTGCTCGCCGCCCTTGTCGTAGCGGCGCAGTTGCGCGCCCAGGCAGCGTTCCAGCAGCGCTTCGTCAATGACTGCGGCATCGCCGGCCATGCCCAGCACGGCTTCCAGCGTGTTCAGCAGGCGGCGCGCGTCGCCATCGGCATAGGCAATCAGGCGCCGCGCCGCGGCCGGCTCGAAGGGCGCACCCTGCAAGGCCGCGCGGCCACGCTCCAGCAAGGCCATCAGGTCGGCCTCGGACAGCGGCTGCAACACGTGCACCGTGGCGCGCGACAGCAGCGCGGAGTTGACCTCGAAGGACGGGTTCTCGGTGGTGGCGCCGATGAAGGTGAACAGGCCCGACTCCACATGCGGCAGGAAGGCGTCCTGCTGGGCCTTGTTGAAGCGGTGCACCTCGTCCACGAACACGATGCTGCGGCGGCCCCGGGCATGCGACACCTGGGCCTGCTCCACGGCCTCGCGGATGTCCTTCACGCCGCCCAGCACGGCCGAGATCTGCACGAAGTGTGCATCGAAGGCCAGCGCCATCAGTCGTGCGAGCGTGGTCTTGCCGGTGCCGGGCGGGCCCCAGAGGATCATCGAATGAGGCCGGCCGGACTCGAACGCCGTGCGCAGCGGCTTGCCCGGGCCCAGCAGGTCCTGCTGGCCCATCACCTCGTCCAGGGTTTGTGGGCGCAGGCGCTCGGCCAGGGGGATGGCCTCGGCCACCACGGCGCTGCCACGGGCGCGCCGCGAGGCCGGCTCGGCGTCGCCGAAGCCGAACAGGTCCGGGCCGGTGGACATGATCCGGCCTACTGCTTCAGCACGTCGGCACCGGCGGGCGGCTTGAAGCTGAAGCGTGCCGGGTCGATGCGCACGTTGGATTCCACGCGCGTGAAGTCCAGCCGCGAGCGCTGGCCGAATGCGTCGAGGATTTCCATCGCGGCCAGGTCGCGGCCCTTGAAGCCCACGCGCAGCGACTGGAAGCTGCCTTCCTTGGCCCGGGGCATGGCCAGCACCCATTGCAGGCCGCCTTCGTCAGGCTCGGCCTTGAGCGTGAAGTCGCCGTCCAGCGAACCGCCGGCCAGCAGCGCCGCGGGCGTGGCGCCGAGTGCCTGGTCCAGCGCGCGCACCGTCACCTGGTTCAGGTCGGCGTCGTACAGCCAGACCTTGCTGCCGTCGGCCACGATGTTCTGTTCATACGGCTTCATGTAGTCGAAGCGAAAGCGGTTCGGCCGCTCGAACTCGAACACGCCGACCGAACTCTTCTTCTTGGCCCCGCCCTGCGCCGTGACCACCTGCGTGAAGCTGGCCCGGCCGCTCTTGACGTCGCGCACGAAGCTCTTGAGCGTGTCCACCGAATCGGCCTGCACCGCGCTGCCCAACAGCACCAGCACACCCGCCAGACCGCTGCGTAAAACCGCACCGCGTAAGACTTTGATCATGGGTCCCATCATTCCTTGGCTGCTACAGGCACCAGGATGTCCCGGTTGCCGTTGGTGGCCATGCCCGACACCACGCCGGAGCGCTCCATCTGCTCCAGCAATCGGGCCGCCCGGTTGTAGCCGATGCGCAGGTGCCGCTGCACCAGCGAGATCGATGCACGGCGGTGCTGCAGCACCACCGCCACCGCCTGGTCGTACATGGCGTCGGACTCGCCGCCGCCATCAGGCCCCGCCTCGCCGGCCTCGCCCTCCTCGCCATCGACGGTGCCGCCTTCCAGCAGGCCCTCGATGTAGTTGGGCTCGCCCTGCGTCTTGAGGTACTCCACCACGCGGTGCACCTCCTCGTCGCTCACGAAGGCGCCATGCACACGGGTGGGCATGCCGCTGCCCGGTGGCAGGTACAGCATGTCGCCCTGGCCCAGCAAGGCCTCGGCGCCCATCTGGTCGAGGATGGTCCGGCTGTCGATCTTGCTCGACACCTGGAAGGCCACGCGGGTGGGGATGTTGGCCTTGATGAGGCCGGTGATCACGTCCACGCTGGGCCGCTGCGTGGCCAGCACCAGGTGCACGCCGGAGGCTCGCGCCTTCTGTGCCAGGCGCGCGATCAGCTCCTCGATCTTCTTGCCCACCACCATCATCAGGTCGGCCAGCTCGTCGATCAGCACCACGATGTGCGGCAGGCGCTCCAGCGGTTCAGGCGCCTCGGGCGTGAGGCTGAAGGGGTTGGGTAGCTTCTCGCCGCGCTCGGCCGCGTCGGCCACCTTCTTGTTGTAGCCGGCCAGGTTGCGCACACCCAGCTTGCTCATGAGCTTGTAGCGCCGCTCCATCTCGCCCACACACCAGTTCAGCGCGTTGGCGGCCTGCTTCATGTCGGTGACCACCGGCGCCAGCAGGTGCGGGATGCCCTCGTACACGCTCAGCTCCAGCATCTTGGGGTCGATGAGCAGCAGGCGCACGTCACGCGCTTCGGCTTTGTACAGCAGCGACAGGATCATGGCGTTGATGCCCACCGACTTGCCGGAGCCGGTGGTGCCGGCCACCAGCAAGTGGGGCATCTTGGCCAAGTCGGCCACCACGGGGGCGCCGATGATGTCTTTGCCCATGCCCAGTGTCAGCGGCGAGGCGGCGTCGTGGTAGGCCTGCGAGCCCAGGATATCGGCCAGCCGGATGGTCTGGCGGCGGGCGTTGGGCAGCTCCAGCGCCATGCAGTTCTTGCCCGGGATCACCTCCACCACGCGGATGCTCACCAGGCTCAGCGAGCGGGCCAGGTCCTTGGCCAGGCCCACCACCTGCGAGCCCTTCACGCCCACCGCGGGCTCGATCTCGTAGCGCGTGATCACGGGCCCCGGCGAGGCCGCGATCACGCGCACCTCGACGCCGAAATCCTTGAGCTTCTTCTCGATCAGGCGGCTGGTCATCTCCAGCGTCTCGGGCGCCACGGTCTCCAGGCGCCCGGCCCCGGCATCCAGCAGATCCACCTGCGGCAGGCGGGTGTCGGACAGTTCCTTGAACAAGGGCTTCTGCCGCTCGCGCGCCACCCGGGGCGACTTGGGCACCTCCACCATGGCCGGCGCAATCACCAGCGGCACGTGGTCTTCGGCGTCCAGCCGCTCCACCTCGGCCCCCTGCTCGCGCTCGCGCTGCGCCTGCTCGCCCAGGCGAATGTCCTCGGCCCGCTCGATGCGCTCCTGGCGCCGTTCGCGCCAGCCCTCAAGCCAGCTGCCGATGCGCTCGGCCGCGGCCAGCCACGAAAAGCGCAAGGCCAGCGACATGCCCAGCATCAGCAGTGCAATCGCCAGCACGCCGCTGCCGGTGAAGCCGATCGCCTTCATGCCCAGCGGCCCCAGCAAGGCACCGATCACGCCGCCCGAGTGCGCCCCGGCCAGGAACGGCTCAAAGCGGTACAGGCGGGTCCACTCCAGCGTGCAGCTGGCCAGCAGCAGCAGCCCGAGCCCGAACCACACCAGCCACTGCGGCCGCAGCACGATGGGGCTGGGCGCCGCGGGCGGCTGCGACGGCAGGTCTGCACGCAGCAAGTGGGCCGTGACCGCCAGCCACTCGCGCAGTGCGAACACCACGCACCACCAAGCCGAGTAGCCGAACAGCACATAAGACACGTCGGAGACCCAGGCGCCGGCCAGGCCGATCTTGTTGGCGATGGGGCCGCCGCTGCCGGAGGTGGAGAACGCCGCGTCACCGGCGTCGTGCGTCAGCAGCGCCAGCACCCACAGCAACCAGAGCGCGCCGCCCAGCACCACGCGCAATTGCAGCGTCCAGCGCGACGAGGCACCGGACACCGCCTTCAAGGCCACCGCGGCGGCGCCTTCGGACTGGATCGAACCCAGGGGAAACGTCATGCCCGGTATTGTGCGGGATTGCTCAACCCCGCCGCCGGGCGTGGCACACCCGGCTGTGGCGCACCCGCTACTGCCCCGACAAACGGTCGTGCAGCACCACCCAGCCGGTCTCCAGGGTTTCGATGTGGCCGCGTTCCTCCAGGTCTTTCATGACCCGGCTGACCATTTCGCGCGAGGCGCCCACCACCTTGGCCAGGTCCTGGCGCGACACCTTGTTGCGGATCACGCGCTGGCCGGCTTCGTCCTGCGCCATGTCCAGCAGCGCCCGGGCGACCCGGCCATACACGTCCAGCAAGGCCAGCGACTCGATCTGCCGGTCGGCATTGCGCAGCCGCTGCACCAGGCCGCGCATGATGGCGTACGACAGGCTGGAGTTCTCGGGCAGGCACTGGGCGAATTCAGCCCGGCCCAGCACCAGGACGTCGGTCTGCACCTCGGCACGCACGGTGGCCGAGTGGGGTTCGTTGTCGATCAGGCTCATCTCGCCCAGGTAGTCGCCGGGCTCAAGCACCGCCAGGATGACCTCGCGGCCGCGGGAATCGGAGGTCATCACCCGGGCGCGCCCGGTGAGAAGGATGAACAACGCATTGGACTTCCGGCCCTGCTCGACGATGATTTCGCCACGCCGGAAGCGCCGCTTCACCACACCGTCGGCAACGGACTGCGCCTGGTCATTGGTCAACATCGAAAACAGCGGCACCCGGCGGATCAAGTCCAGGTTCGAAAGCATCGTCATCGTTGTCTCCAGTTCAGGGCGGCAGCTCCGCGCTGCCGGGCCTCTTCCCTCATCTCCGTGACTCCCTGGGTGACTCAGACAAGCCTATCGGAACGATTGCTTTGCTCCTGGGCCTCGTCACCGTCGGGCTCCCTACAATGCCTCGATCCGTCGGAGTCTTGAGCGGCAAGCGCCATGCGGGCTTTGTGTGACCGGGACTCTAACCGAAGCAGCAAGCGGTTGAAACACTCCCCCCGCAAACTCGTTCGCTGCGTTTAGCCTACCCACCCTGGGGGACGGCTTGAAAACCGTCCTTGCCCACCCAAGGTGCCCTCCGGGTCGCCTCGTTAGCATCCACCACCACCCCTCCATGAGCACCACCCAGCAGCCCCCCAGCCCCCGGCACGCCAAAGTGCTGATCCTCGGCTCCGGCCCCGCCGGCTACACCGCAGCGGTCTATGCCGCACGCGCCAACCTGCAGCCGATGCTGATCACCGGCATGGCCCAGGGCGGGCAGTTGATGACCACCACCGACGTGGACAACTGGCCGGCCGACGCCGCAGGCGTGCAAGGGCCCGAGCTGATGCAGCGCTTCCTGGAGCACGCCGAGCGCTTCAACACGCAAGTGGTGTTCGACCACATCAACGAGGTGCAACTGGGCCAGCGGCCGTTCCAGCTGCGCGGCGATTCCGGCACCTACACCTGCGACGCGCTGATCATCGCCACCGGCGCCTCGGCCAAGTACCTGGGCCTGCCCTCGGAAGAAGCCTTCATGGGCCGCGGCGTGAGCGGCTGCGCCACCTGCGACGGCTTCTTCTACCGCGACCAGGACGTCTGCGTGGTGGGCGGCGGCAACACCGCCATCGAGGAGGCGCTCTACCTGTCCAACATCGCGAGCAAGGTGCACCTGGTGCACCGTCGCGACAAGTTCCGCGCCGAGGCCATCATGGTGGACAAGGTGATGGACAAGGCCCGCACCGGCAAGATCGAGCTGCACCTGTTCCACGCGCTGGACGAGGTGCTGGGCGACGCCAGCGGCGTGACCGGGGTGCGCCTGAAGGACACCATGAGCGGCAAGGCCCGCGAGCTCACGCTGAAGGGCTGCTTCGTCGCCATCGGCCATCAGCCCAACACCGACATCTTCAAGGGCCAGCTCGACATGAAGGACGGCTACATCCAGTCCCGCTCGGGCCTGGCCGGCATGGCCACCATGACCAGCGTGCCGGGCGTGTTTGCCGCCGGCGACGTGCAGGACCATGTGTACCGCCAGGCCATCACCAGTGCCGGCACCGGCTGCATGGCGGCGCTGGACGCGCAGAGGTTCCTTGAGCAAAGCTGAAGGGTGCAGGCTTGGTTACCCGGCCGCGCACAGGCTACAATCGCGCGCTTTGCCGGGCACAGCACGGTGGCCTCTTATTTTTTAAGGGGTTCACGATCCAGGGCAGTTGCCTTGATTGCCGCGTCCCGGACCCCAGAAACACGTCGAGAACATCTCTTGGAGTAGCGTCATGGCACGCGTCTGTCAAGTCACGGGCAAAGGTCCGATGGTCGGGAACAATGTGTCCCACGCCAACAACAAGACCAAGCGCAGGTGGCTGCCCAATCTGCAGTACCGCCGCTTCTGGCTCGAAAAGGAAAACCGCTGGGTGCGCCTGCGCATCAGCAATGCGGCGCTGCGGCTCATCGACAAGGTGGGCATCGACCAGGTGGTCGCCGACCTGCGCGCCCGCGGCGCACTCTGAGTCTAGCTAGGAGCACACCATGGCCAAAGGCGCACGCGAAAAGATCAAGCTGGAGTCCTCTGCCGGCACCGGTCACTTCTACACCACCACCAAGAACAAGAAGACCACGCCCGACAAGCTGGAATTCATCAAGTTCGACCCCAAGGCGCGCAAGCACGTGGCCTACAAGGAAACCAAGCTCAAGTAGCACGGTTCCCGCCCGTCTCCGCACTTCAAAACCCGCCCGGCGGCTCTCGCCTGGCGGGTTTTGTCCTTATGCGGCCCCTGGCCCGATTCTTGTACAGTTTGTCACGCAAATTTGTCCGGCTGATCCGCCGGACATGGGCGAACAACAGTCAGGGAGGGCCTTTTGATGATTCATTTCATGCGCGGGATGCTGGCCGCGTGTTTATGCCTGTGCGGCAGCGGCGTGATGGCGGCCGGGGCACAGCACTCAGTGGAACTGGCCAGCAGCACGGCCGTGCTGGATGAGCCGCTGCGGGCGGTGCTGCACCTGCGCCCCTGGAACGCCGCGCAGCTGGAATACCCGGTGGGCTGCGTGCAGGCCGAGTTGCGGTATGGCGACTTTGTGGTGCCGGCCGCCCAACTGCAGGTCACTGCAGTGCCCATGCCGGAAGTGGGCTACATCCGGGTGGCCATCTTCAGTCCGCTGGTGGTGAGCGAACCCCTGGTCTACCTGCGGCTCACGCTCAGTTGCGACCCACAGCAGGAACAGCAGTGGACCCTCTTCTCGGAGCCCGCGGAGGCCACCCCGGCCGTCCAGGCCACAGTGCCGGAGCGGGTGTGGAAGGACTCGGTGGCCGGCATGTTCGGTACGAGGCCGCCCGGCCCGGCCGCCGAGCCCTCACCGGCAGCCCCAGCCCCACCCTCGCCGGCGCACGCCACGCGCACTGCACTGGATCCGCGGCCCGCGGCAGCAGCCACCCCGGTTTCACGGCTGCGCCTGGACCCGACCGACAACGCCACGCTGCTCCAGGCCGTCAGAGCCCTGCTGCAACAGCAAAGCCTGGCCCAGTCGGAGTCGCTGCAGAGCCAGATCATGGCGTTGCACGAGGAGAACGAACGGCTCCAAGCCAGAACGCAAGCCCTGCAGATGCGGGTCGAGCAACTGTCGCTGCAGCAGCCCACCGGCCCGGCACCGCACTGGGGAGCCTCAGCCGCCTGGGTGGCGCGTGACAGCCTGCCGTGGGCGGCCGCCTTATTGCTGGTGGCGTTGCTGGCCTGGTTCCTGCACTGGCTGAATTCCGATCGCGAGAGCCCCTGGCGAGGCGACGCCGACATGGCGCGCACACGCCTGCGCCAGGCCTTGAATCGCAGCAGAACGGTGCCGGTGCGGCCGCCGGCATCGCCGGCCACGTCGTTTCCCGTTGCCGCGGCACTGCCCCCGGCACCCGCGGCGCTGACCACCGCCACCGTCGAGCACACCCTCCCGGACGATGTGCAAGCCCAGGCGGACGAGTTCATCCAGGAGGGTCACCTGGGCGCGGTGGCCATGTTGCTGGAGACCCATCTGCGAACCCAGGCGCAAAAGAGCGCCCCCGTGCTGCTGGGCCTGCTGGACATCTACCAGGAGATGGGCCAGACCTCGCAGGCCACGCGGGTGGGCACGCTGATGAGCCAGCTCTTCAACCTGCGCCACCCAACGGGCGGCCAGGATCAGGACGGGGGGCTGGAACGCCACCCCGCCACGCTGGATTGCATCACCGCGCAGTGGAACCAGCCCAGCGTGCGCGAGGTGCTGAAGAACCTGCTGCTGCGGCCCACGGCCATCGAGGAACTGAGCCTCGCGGCCTTCCGTGATGTGCTTGCGCTGTATGAAATGGCCGGCCTGCGCGAGGCCGACGACGCCGACTACGGCCTGGACTGGGAGTAGCCTGGAGGGCTGCGAACGGGGTGGACTCTGTGGTAGGTTCCGCCCTTCCCCCCCCCCACCCCATGCTCCTTGCCCAGGACCCTGTCGTGACATCGATTCCCCCCCCACCCGCCTCCACCCTCGCCTCCTACCCCAGCCTGCGCGGACGCCGCGTGTTCATCACCGGCGGCGGCACCGGCATCGGTGCGGCCATGGTCACGGCCTTTGCCGAGCAGGGTGCGCAGGTGGCTTTCGTCGACGTGGCGCAGGCGGCCAGCGCCCAGTTGGCCGACTCGCTGACCGAGGCCGGCCACCCGGCCCCGTGGTGGCGGGTCTGCGATGTGCGCGACATCCCAGCGCTGCAGGCAGCCATCGCCGACGCCACACGGGAGCTGGGCGACTTTGCGGTGCTGGTCAACAACGTGGCCAACGACGACCGCCACACACTGGAGTCCATCACGCCGGACTACTACGACAACCGCATGGCCATCAACCAGCGGCCGGCGCTGTTTGCGATCCAGTCGGTGGTGCCGGGCATGAAGCGGCTGGGCGGCGGCTCCGTCATCAACCTGGGCTCCACCGGCTGGCAGACCAAGGGCGAAGGCTATGCCTGCTATGCCATCGCCAAGTCGTCGGTCAACGGCCTGACGCGCGGCCTGGCCACCACCCTGGGGGCCGAACGCATCCGCATCAACACGGTCTCGCCGGGCTGGGTGATGACCGAGCGGCAGGTCAAGCTCTGGTTCACCGAGGAGAGCGACCAGGTGCTGGCGCGCACGCAGTGCCTGCCCGACCGGCTGCAGGCCGGCGACGTGGCCTGCATGGTGCTGTTCCTGGCCGCGGACGATTCGCGCATGTGCACGGCGCAGGAGTTCAAGGTGGATGCCGGCTGGTCCTGACTGGCCGTATCCACATCCACATCACTCCAGCGCCTCGATCTCCAGCCGCACGCCATAAACCGACAGCGCCGCGGCCTTGATGGCGCGCAGCATCAGGCGCGCGCCCGGCGAGGGCAGCCGGTCGGTGCGCGTGATCAGGCCGAACGCGTCCATCTTGCAGGGCAGCGGCATGGGCAGTACCGCCACCATGCCGTGCTGGGCGTAGTAGCGGCCCACGTCACTGGCCGCCACCGCCAGCATGTCGCTCTGCTGCAGCATCCGGGTGGTGAACAGCAAGGCGGTGGTCTCGATCAGCTGCGCTGGCGCATCCAGCCCCTCTTCGTGGAACATCAGCTCAAAGCGGTGGCGCAGCACGCTGCCCGCCGGCGGCACGATCCACCCGGCATGCGCCAGGTCGCGCAGCTGCAGCCGCGCCGCCGACAGCATGGGGTGGCCGGGGCGCACCATCGCGCTCACGGGCTCCTCCACCAGGCCGTCGTAGCGCAGGTCGGCCTTGTCGTGGCGCTCCGACAGGCGGCCCACCACCAGGTCGAGCTTGCCCTGCATCAGGCGGTCGATGAGCACGTCGCTGGTCTCGATCTGCAAGGCCACGCGCAGCTTGGGCTGCTGCTGGCGCAGTTGCGCCACGGCCACCGGCAGCAGCGTGATGCCGGGCGCGGTGATGGCACCGATGCTGACCTGGCCGAAGCGGCCGGCCTTGAGTGCCTCGACCTCGCCATGCACGTCGTGCAGGCTGGTCAGTGCGGCCCGGGCATGCCGGATCACGGCCTCGCCGTACCAGGTGGTGCGCATGCCGCGTGGCAGACGCTCGAACAGCGGCACGCCCAGCATGTCTTCCAGTTCGCGCAGCAGCTTGGACGCGGCAGGCTGCGTGAGCCCCAGCGAGGCGGCGGCACGGTGCAGGTTGCTTTCGTCGTCCAGCGCGGCCAGCAACTGCAGGTGCCGCACCTTCAGGCGCGCCGCGACGAACCAGGGGCTGGCAGGCGAAGGGGACGGAGCAAGAGAAGGGCCGGTCATGGGGCCGCAACGATATCCGAATGGGCGGCTGGGATGCCAAATCGGATATCAGTGTCCGGGAAAATTCCATGGGAAGGTGATCGATCCCTTGCTTAGGATGCTCCACATTCCAACGACCCCGCTCAAAAGGAGACACCATGACCATTCAAAGACGTACCGTGATTGCCGCCCTGTCGGCCGCCGGCCTGCCCCTGTCGGTGCTGGCGCAGAAGAAGATCGTGCTCGGCTTCGCGCAGATCGGTGCCGAATCTGAATGGCGCACGGCCAACTCCGAGTCCATCAAGAAGTCGGCCAAGGATGCCGGCATCGAGCTGAAATTCTCCGACGCGCAGCAGAAGCAGGAAAACCAGATCAAGGCCATCCGCAGCTTCATCGCCCAGAAGGTGGACGTGATCGCCTTCTCGCCGGTGGTGGAATCGGGCTGGGGCACCGTGCTGCAGGAAGCCAAGGCCGCCAAGATCCCGGTGATCCTGACCGACCGCGCGGTGAACGAAAAAGACAGCAGCCTGTGGGTCAGCTTCATGGGCTCCGACTTCCTGGAAGAAGGCCGCAAGGCTGGCCGCTGGCTGGTGGAAGCCTCCAAGGGCAAGACCGGCGACATCAACATCGTGGAGCTGCAAGGCACGGTCGGCTCGGCCCCAGCGATCGACCGCAAGAAGGGTTTCGAGGAAATCATCAAGGCCGATCCGCGCTTCAAGGTCATCCGCTCGCAGACCGGCGACTTCACCCGCGCCAAGGGCAAGGAAGTGATGGAAGCCTTCCTCAAGGCCGAGGGCAAGAAGATCAATGTGCTGTACGCGCACAACGACGACATGGCCATCGGTGCGATCCAGGCCATCGAGGAAGCCGGCATGAAGCCCGCCAAGGACATCACCATCATCTCGATCGATGCGGTGAAGGGTGCCTTCGAAGCCATGATCGCCGGCAAGCTGAACGTGAGCGTGGAGTGCAGCCCCCTGCTGGGCCCGCAACTGATGAGCGCGGTGAAGGACCTGGTGGCAGGCAAGGCACTGCCCAAGCGCATCGTCACCGAGGAAGGCGTGTTCCCGATGGAAATTGCGGCGCGCGAGTTCCCCAAGCGGACGTATTGACCCACCCCCGAGGCGACCCCTTGGCCGCCTCCCCCTCAAGGGGGCAACACCAGCGGACCGGCAAAGCCGGATCCGCGGTGTTGCTGGGCCCAACCTGCGCCATATGGCCAGGACGGAGTACCGAATTAAGCGTGCCACGGCACCTGTCAGCCTGCTGTCGTCAAGATGTCCGACTCCCCCGCGGCTGAACCGCTGCTGCAGATCACCGGCTTGCACAAGCGTTTCCTGGGCGTGCAAGCGCTCCAGGGTGTGGACCTGCGCCTGTTCGCCGGCGAAGTGCATGCCCTCATGGGACAAAACGGCGCCGGCAAGTCGACGCTGATCAAGGTGCTCACCGGCGTGCACCCTGCCGACCAGGGCGAAATGCGCCTGGCCGGCCACGCGATTGCACCCGAGACGCCGCTGGATGCGCAGCGGCTGGGCATCAGCACGGTCTACCAGGAGGTGAACCTGTGCCCCAACCTCTCGGTCGCTGAAAACATCTATGCGGGCCGCTACCCGCGGCGCGGCGCGGCGGGCGCCTGGCGCATCGACTGGCCGCGCATGCACACCCAGGCCAGCGAACTGCTGGCCCGGCTCAACCTGGACATCGACGTCACGCAACTGCTCTCCAGCCATTCGGTGGCGGTGCAGCAGATGGTGGCCATCGCACGCGCGCTGAGCACCCGCTCGCAGGTGCTGATCCTCGACGAGCCCACCTCCAGCCTGGACGATGACGAGGTGAAGCGGCTCTTTGCCGTGCTGCGCCAGTTGCGCGCAGATGGGCTGGCCATCCTCTTCGTCACCCACTTCCTGGACCAGGTCTACGCCATCTCGGACCGCATCACGGTGCTGCGCAACGGCGCCCTGGTGGGCGAGTACCTGGCCGCCGACCTGAGCCCGCGCGCGCTGGTTTCGGCCATGGTGGGGCGCGAGTTCGAAGCCAGCCTGGACGGTGCCGGCCATATCGTCAACGCCCGTGCCAGCGCGGCGCCGGACCCGCAGGTGCCGCCCGTGCTGCAAACGCGTGGCCTGGGCCGGCGCAACCACCTGCAGCCCATCGACCTGCAGCTGCATGCCGGCGAGGTGATGGGCGTGGGCGGCCTGCTGGGCTCCGGCCGCACCGAGCTGGCCCGGTTGCTGTTCGGCCTGGACCGGGCCGATGCTGGCGAGATGTCGCTGGGCGGCCAGACCGTGCACCTGCAAAGCCCCACGCAGGCCATCCGCCACGGCATTGCGCTGTGCCCGGAAGACCGCAAGGTGGAGGCCATCGTGGCCGAGCTGTCGCTGCGCGAGAACATCGTGCTGGCCTTGCAGTCGCGCATGGGGCTGTGGCGGTTCATGGCGGTGCGCAAGCAGGCCGAGATCGCGCAGCGCTTCATCACCGCGCTCGGCATCAAGACCGCCGACATGGATACGCCCATCGGGCAGCTTTCCGGCGGCAACCAGCAAAAGGCCATCCTGGCGCGCTGGCTGGCCACCGAGCCCACCTTGCTGATCCTGGATGAACCCACCCGCGGCATCGACGTGGCGGCCAAGCAGGAGATCATGAACCAGATCGTCGCGCTGGCGCGCGGCGGCATGGCGGTGCTGTTCATCTCCTCCGAAATGGACGAGGTGGTGCGCGTGTCCGAGCGCATCACCGTGTTGCGCGACCGGCGCAAGGTCGGCGAGCTGCCGGCCGGCAGCGATGAGTCGTCCGTCTACCGCTTGATTGCCGCAGGTTCCGCATGAGCACTCCCATGACCATCTGGCGGCGCCTGCAGGCGCACGCCCTCTTCTGGCCGCTGACCACGCTGGCCCTGCTGCTGGCGATCAACGCCGTGTTCAACCCCGGCTTCATGCACCTGCAGTGGCGCGACGGCCACCTGTACGGCAACCTCATCGACATCCTCAACCGCGCCTCGCCGCTGATCCTGGTGTCGCTGGGCATGACCATGGTCATCGCCACGCGCGGCATCGACATCTCGGTGGGCGCGGTGGTGGCCATCTCGGCGGCGATCGCGGCCTTGATGATCGGCGGCAAGCTCATCATCAACGACGGCGTGCCGGTCTACGAGAGCCGCTTCCCCATGCCGCTGGCGATTGCCGCCGCGCTGGCCGTGGCGCTGGCCTGCGGGCTGTGGAACGGCCTGCTGGTGGCGCGCATCGGCATGCAGCCCATCATTGCCACGCTCATCCTCATGGTGGCCGGGCGCGGCGTGGCGCAGCTCATCACCGGCGGGCAGATCATCACCGTGTACTACAAGCCCTACTTCGTGCTGGGCAACGGCTACCTGCTGGGCCTGCCGGTGGCGCTGTACATCGCCGCGGCGGTGTTTGCCGTGCTGGCGCTGGCCGTGCACCGCACGGCGCTGGGCCTGTTCGTGCAGGCCATCGGCATCAACCCGGTCGCGGCCCGCCTGGCCGGCGTGCGCGAGCGGGCCATCACGGTGTGCGTGTACGGCTTCTGCGGCTTCACGGCCGGCGTGGCCGGGCTGCTGGTCAGCTCCAACGTCAAGAGCGCCGACGGCAACAATGCCGGCCAGTTGATGGAGCTGGACGCCATCCTGGCGGTGACGCTGGGGGGCACCTTGCTCAGCGGCGGGCGCTTCTCGCTGGCCGGCAGCGTGGTGGGGGCGCTCATCATCCAGACCCTCACCTCCACCATCTATTCCATCGGCGTGCCGCCGGAGATCAACCTGGTGGTCAAGGCCGCGGTGGTGTTCGTGGTGATGCTCATGCAGTCGGCCGAGTTCCGCCGCACCGTGCGGGGCTGGGTGTTCCGGCCGGCGGCTACCGCTTCAACGGGTTCGGCGGCGGGTTCCGTATGAACGCCCAAGTGCAACCCCTGCCCGCAGCCGCCACAGCCGCGCCGCGCAAGCGCCGCCTGCTGGGCGCCGCGCACGTGCCGCTGGCCACCACCATCGCGCTGTTCGTGGCAATGGGCGCCTTCGGCTCCCTCAGCTACACCGGCTTCTTCTCTGCGCAGGTATTCCTGAACCTGCTGATCGACAACGCCTTCCTGTGCATCGTGGCGGTGGGCATGACCTTTGTCATCCTCTCGGGCGGCATCGACCTCTCGGTGGGCTCGGTGGTGGCGCTCACCACCATGGTCTGCGCCGCGCTGGTGGAGCATCACCACTGGAGCGCGGCAATCGTGATCCCGCTGGTGCTGGCCGGCGGCATGGCCTTCGGCGCGCTGATGGGCGTGCTGATCCAGCGCTTCCGGCTGCAGCCTTTCATCGTCACCTTGGCGGGCATGTTCCTGGCCCGCGGGCTGTGCTACCTCATCAGCATCGACTCCATCAGCATCACCGACCCGTTCTTCACGGCCGTGGCGCAGGCGCGGCTGCCGGTGTGGGGCGAGGAGGTGTCCATCACCGTGAGCGCGCTGCTGGCGCTGGGGCTGGTGGCGGTGGCGGTGTTCATGGCCCACGGCACGCAGTGGGGCCGCACGGTATATGCCATCGGCGGCAACGAACATTCGGCCGTGCTGATGGGCCTGCCGGTGGCGCGCACCACCGTGCTGGTGTATGCCTTCAGCGGCTTCTGCTCGGCGCTGGGCGGCGTGGTGTTCTCGTTCTACATGCTGTCGGGCTACGGCCTGCATGCCATGGGGCTGGAGCTGGATGCGATCGCCGCGGTGGTGATCGGCGGCACCTTGCTCACCGGCGGCGTGGGCTATGTGATCGGCACCTTGTTCGGCGTGCTGATCCTGGGCGTGATCCAGACCTTGATCTCCTTCGATGGCACACTGAGTTCATGGTGGACGCGCATCGTGATCGGCACGCTGCTGCTGGTGTTCTGCCTGCTGCAGCGGCTCATGGAGGCGCGGCGGCGTTGACCCTCCTTGCCTCGTGATGCCCACATCCTCGCCTTTGCCCTCTCCCTTGCCCGAAGAACCCTGCCGCCTGCTGCAACTGCAGCGCCCGGGCGGCCTACGCCTCACGCTCACCGACCTGGGTGCCACCTGGATGTCGTGCCAGGTGCCGCTGGCCGATGGCAGCTGGCGCGAAGTGCTGCTGGGGTTTGATCAGCCCGAGGACTATCTCGCGCAGCCCGGCTACCTGGGCGCGACGGTGGGCCGCTATGCCAACCGCATCGCGCAGGCCCGCTACACACACGCGGGCCAGCCGGTGCACCTGGCGGCCAATGAAGCCGGCAACCATCTGCACGGCGGGCCGCAGGGTTTTGACCGGCGCCGCTGGCATGTGGACGCATACGGGCCGCATGAGCTGCAGTTTTCGCTGCATTCCGAGGATGGGGACCAGGGCTTCCCGGGCGCGGTGCAGGTGCTCACGCGCTACCGGCTGGGCGAGGACCTCAGCGTGACCCTGGAGTACGAGGCCACCACCACGCGCACCACGCCGCTGGCGCTGACGAACCATGCGTATCTCAACCTGGATGCCACGCACACCGACTGCCGCGGCCACACGCTGCGCCTGCGGGCTGAGCGCTACGTGCCGGTGGATGCGGCGCTGATTCCCACCGGCACGCTGGAGCCCGTGGCGGGCAGTGACTTCGACTTCCGCGTGCCACGGCGCGTGGGCGATGGCTTTCTCGCCAGTGACCAGCAGCGCCTGGCGCGCGGCTACGACCACAGCTTCCTCCTCGATGCGGCCTGCCGCGATGGCTCCGTGCCGGCGGCCGAACTGCTGTCCGCCGATGGCCGTCTGGCCGCCCGGCTGTACACGGACCGGCCGGCGGTGCAGTTCTACAGTGGCCAGTCGCTGGTCACCTCGCAGCGGCGCGGCGAGGATGGGGGTTATGCGGCGTGCCACGGCCTGGCGCTGGAGCCGGGCGTGCCGCCCGACTCGCCCAACCATCCGGAGTGGGGCCCCTGGAGCAACTGCCTGACAGAACCGGGCACGACTTGGCGGGCGTGGATGCGCTGGGAGTTCGAGAGTCGCTGACGATCTGGGCCCTCTCCTTTTGATTGCTTGATTTGAATGTGCCACCAGGCACATACACCTCAAACCCCCAGATACCCAGCCAACGCCGGATCCCCAGCCACCTCACCCGCCCGGCCCTGCATCACCACCTGCCCCTTCTGCAGCACCAGCGCGCGGTCGCTGTGAGCCAGCACGCGCCGCCAGTCGCGGTCGACGATCAGCGTGGCGATGCCGCTGGCGCGGATCTCGCCGGCCACGCGCCAGATCTCGGCCACGACCAGCGGCGCCAGCCCCTCGGTGGCCTCGTCCAGGATGATCAGCTCCGGGTGGGTCATCAAGGCCCGGCCGATGGACAGCATCTGCTGCTCGCCGCCGGAAAGCTGCCCACCCAGGCTGCCCAGACGCTCAGCCAGCCGCGGGAAGGTCTGCATCACGCGCTCCTGCGTCCACGCGCGGCTGCCGTCACGCCCCGGCCGGGCCGCCATCACCAGGTTCTCGCGCACCGACAGGTTCGGGAACACGCCGCGGCCTTCCGGCACGTAGGCCACGCCGCGGCGCGCCACCTCGTGCGGCTTGGCTCGCGAGGCATCCACGCCAAAGAAGCGGATGTCGCCGGAGCGCTGCGCCACATGGCCCAGCAGGGTGCGGATCAGCGTGCTCTTGCCCATGCCATTGCGGCCCAGCAAACCCAGCGTCTCGCCGCGCGCCATGGACATGTCGATGCCGTGCAGCACATGGCTGCTGCCGTACCACGCGTGCACGCCGCGGGCTTCGAGGATGGGGCCCATCATCCGTGCCCCCCACCCAGGTAGGCCGCCTGCACGTCCGCATTGAGCCGCACCTCGCCCGGCGAGCCTGAGGCGATGACGGCGCCATTGACCATCACCGTCAGGCGGTCGGCAATGCGGAACACCGCGTCCATGTCGTGTTCGACGAGCAGGATCGCGTGGCCGGCCTTCAGCCCCGCCAGCAGTGCCAGCATGCGCTCGGTCTCCTCCGCCCCCATGCCGGCCAGCGGCTCATCAAGCAGCAGCACCTGCGGTGCGGTTGCCAGGCACATGGCGATCTCCAGTTGCCGCTTCTGGCCGTGGCTCAGCAGGCCGGCCTGGTATTGGAGCTGGTCCGCCAGCCCGGCGCGTGCCGCGGCTTCGCGCGCAGCGGCCAGGGTGTCCGTGCAGGCGTTCGCGTCGCGCCACCAGGCCCAGGCGCGCTGGCGGCGCGCTTGCGCGGCCAGCCGGCAGTTCTCCAGCACCGTGAAGCTGGGGAAGATCGTGTTGCGCTGATAGCTGCGGCCCAGGCCGGCGCGGGCGCGGCGGGGTTGCGGCCAGGCCGAGACGTCCTGGCCCAGCAGCTCGACGCTGCCCGCCGACGGCGGGAACTCGCCCGACAAGAGGTTGATGAGTGTGGACTTGCCGGCGCCGTTGGTGCCGATCAAGGCATGCACCTGGCCGCGTTCAAGCTCGATCGACACGCGGTCCACCGCCACCACGCCGCCCCAGCGCCGCGTGAGTTCGCGCCCGCGCAGCAGGATCTCGCCCATCACCGCCCCTGCCCCGCGGGCAACCCGCGACGACCCGCACGCCCCATCAACCGCTCCCGCCACTGGCCTGGCAAGCCCACCAGCCCGCGCGGCAACCCCGCCACGCTGGCGATGATGGCCAGGCCCAGGCCCAGGTGCCAATGTTTTGCGGCCGCACCGAAGATGGCCTCGCTCTGGAAGAACTCCTGCAGCAGCGCAAACGCGAAGGCACCGACCAGCGCGCCGCGCAGGTGGCCCAGCCCGCCGAGGATGATCATCACCAGCACGGCGCCTGACAGGTGCCACGACAGCAGTTCCGGGTTCACGAAGCCATCCTTCACGGCAAACAGGAAGCCGGCCAGCCCGGCCATGGCGCCGGAGAGCGTGAACGCGGCCAGCTTGTAGGGGTAGGTGGAAAAGCCGGTCGCCCGCATGCGCTGCTCGTTGATGCGGATGCCGGCCAGTGCGCGCCCGAACGGCGAGCGCAGCAGCACGGCCAGGAACGCGAAGACCAGCGCCAGGCAGGCCAGCGTGAAGCCGTACATCGCGAGCGGTTTGTCCAGGTCGAGCCAGGGGCCGACGGCGGGTTTCATCATCAGGTAGATGCCGTCGGTGCCCCCGCCCAGCGGGGTGTCGTGCACGACGTAGTAAGCCATCTGCGCAAAGGCGAGCGTGACCATGATGAAGTACACCCCCCGCGTGCGCAGCGAGAGTGCGCCCACCGCCAGCGCGTACAGGCCGGCCGCGGCCACGCAGGCCGGCAGCAGCCACCACAGCGCGGCCGCCTCGCTCTGCGGCGACAGCAGCACCGCCGCGTAGGCGCCGATGCCGAAGAACGCCGCCTGGCCAAAACACACCAACCCAGTCGTGCCGACCAGCAGTTCCAGGCTGAGCGCAAGGATGGCGTAGATCATGATCTTCGTGACGAGATCAATGCCGTAGGGGCCGGCCGCCAGCGGCCACAGCGCCAGCGCGGCGAAGCAGCCGAGCAGGAAAATCGTCTTGGGGGTCATTCGGTCAAGTCACGCGGTCTTGAACAGGCCGTTCGGCTTCCAGAGCAGGATCAGCGCCATCAGCACGTACACCAGCACCCCGGCGGCCGACGGCAGCAGCACCTTGCCGAAGGTATCGACCGCGCCGATGAGCAAGGCCGCCAGCAGCGCGCCGCGGATCGAGCCCACGCCGCCGATGACCACGACCACGAAGCAGATGATCAGGACCTGGTTGCCCATGCCGGGGTAGACCGACGACACCGGCGCCGCAATCATGCCGGCCAGCACCGCGATGGCCACGCCGGCGGCGAACACGATGCGGTAGAGGAACTTGATGTCGATGCCCAGCGACTGCACCATCTCGCGGTTGGTGCTGCCGGCGCGGATCATCATGCCCAGCCGCGTGCGCGTGAACACGAACCACATGCCGGCGGCCAGCGCCAGGCACACGCCGCTGACGAAGAGCCGGTAGACCGGGTAGGTCATCATGTCGCCCAGCGGCAGCGTGCCGGCCAGCAGGGGCGGCGCCTGGACGCCGTGCACGTCGTCCCCCACCAGCAGGCTGCGCAATTCCTCGAACACGAGGATCAGCCCGTAGGTCATCAACACCTGCTGCAGGTGCTCGCGCTCATAGAGGAAGCTGAAGAACACCCACTCCAGCACGTAGCCCAGCAGCACCGCCAGCACGGTGCCCACCAGCAAGGTGGCAAAGAAGCCACCGCCGAAGGTGGCCGCGACCAAGGGCGCGAGCGCGAACGCCATGTACGCGCCGATCATGTAGAAGCTGCCGTGCGCAAGGTTGATGACGCCCATGATCCCGAAGATCAGGGTCAGGCCGCTGGCCACCAGGAACAACAGCAGGCCGTATTGCAGCGAGTTCAGGCACTGGATCAGGAAGGTGGCAACATCCATGGAGGCGGGCTAGCAGTAGAGGGCGGGCCGGGCCGAGCGCCCGGCCGCTCCCAAGCCGGCCCGGATCCCCTTGGGGGATCGGCTGATGGTTCCATCGGCCGAGGGGTCCCATTTCACAGCTTGCAGCCGCGGCTGGGGTCGGCCAGCGCCTTTGATGCCACGCCGATCAGCTTGTTCTCGTTGCCCGTCACCTGGCGCAGGTAGATGTCCTGCACCGGGTTGTGGCTCTTGCCGAGCGTGAGGGTGCCCCGCGGGCTGTCGATCTTGGCCTTCTCGATGGCGGCGGTGAACTCGGCCTTCTTGCCCAGGTCGCCCTTCACGGCCGCCAGGCCGATGGCCAGCATCTGCGCGGCGTCGTAGCCTTGCACGGCGTACACATCGGGCTGCAGCTTGTAGGCCTTGGCGTAAGACAGGCGGAACGCGTTGTCGCGCGGCGTGCCCAGGCTGTCGGCATAGTGCAAGGTGGTGAGCACGCCCTCGGCATCTGCCCCCTGCGCCTGGAGCGTGCCATCGGTCAGGAAGCCGGCCCCATAGAGCGGGACGGATTTCTTCAGCCCGGCGGCCGCGTAGTCCTTGACGAACTTCACCGCGCCGCCGCCGGCGAAGAAGGTGTAGACGGCATCGGGCTTGGTGGCGGCAATCTCGGTGAGCAAAGCCTGGAACTCGACGTTCGGGAACGGCAAGCTCAGTTCCTTCACAACCTGGCCGCCGCCTTTTTCGAAGGCCTCCTTGAAGCCCTTCACGCTTTCGTCGCCGGCGGCGTACTTCCAGGTGATGGTCACGACCTTCTTGTGGCCCTTCTTGGCCACCACCTCGCCCATGGCATAGCCGGGCTGCCAGTTCGAGAAGCTGGAGCGGAAGATGTTCGATGCGCACATGGGGCCGGTCACCGCGTCGGCGCCGGCGTTGGGCACGATCAGCAGCGTGCCGGTTTCCTTGGCCACGCGCGCCATGGCCATGGCCACGCCGGAGTGCACCGTGCCCACCACCAGGTCGACGTTGTCGCGCTTGATGAGCTTGTTGACGTTGTCGGTGGCCTTGGCCGGGTCGCTTTCATCGTCAACCTTGACGAACTCGATCTCGCGGCCGGCGAGCTTGCCGCCCTGCTCGTCCACATACAGCTTGAAGCCGTTTTCGATGGCCGCGCCCAAGGCGGCGAAGGTGCCGCTGTAGGGCAGCATCAGGCCAACCTTGATCTTGGCTTGAGCCTGCGCTTGCGCAAACAGCGGCAGCGCCAGCAGCGCGGCAGCCAGGGTGAGTCTCTTCATCATCATTTGCCTCCTTTGGAATGATTGAACGGTACCACCGGCCCGGTGGTCACTGACGAGCCTTTTCCAACTCGCGCAGCTTGTAGCGCTGGATCTTGCCGGTGGCCGTCTTGGGCAACTCGCCCAGGAACTCGATCAGCCGCGGGTACTTGTACGGTGCGAGCTTGTCCTTCACGAAGGCCTTGAGTTCGGCCTCCGTCGCCTCGACGCCGGATTTCAGCACAACAAAGGCCTTGGTCTTGGTCAAGCCATCCGCGTCCTGCACGCCGATCACGGCGGCTTCGAGCACCGCCGGGTGCTGCACCAAGGTGGCCTCGACCTCGAACGGGCTGACGTAGACACCGCTCACCTTGAGCATGTCGTCGCTGCGGCCGGCGTAGGTGTAGCTGCCGTCGGTGTTCTTGAAGTATTTGTCGCCGCTCTTGGTCCAGCCGCCCTGGAAGGTTTCGCGCGTCTTTTCGCGGTTGCCCCAGTACATCATCGCGGCCGACGGGCCGTGGATGTACAGGTCGCCGGGGTCGCCGTCGGGCACCGGGCCGCCGTCCTCGCCGCGCAATTCAATGCCGTAGCCGGGTACCGGCCAGCCGGTGCTGCCGTAGCGCACCTTGCCGGGCTGGTTGGAGAGGAAGATGTGCAGCATCTCGGTGGAGCCGATGCCGTCGCATGATGTCCACGCCGAAGTGGCGCTTCCAGCGCTCGCCCAGGTCGGCCGGCAAGGCCTCGCCGGCCGAAGACACCAGGCGCAGCGCCACCTGGTCACGCCGCGGCAATGTGGGCGAAGCCAGCATGCCGGCAAAGCCGGTGGGGGCGCCGTAGAACACGGTCGGCTTGGTGCTGCCGGTCAGGCGCTTGAAGGTGGCCTCGGGTGTGGGCCGCTCGGCCATCAGCACGACGGTGGCGCCCACCGACATGGGAAAGGTCAGCGCATTGCCCAGGCCGTAGGCGAAGAACAGCTTGGCGGCGGAGAAGCACACGTCGGCGGCGGTCAGGCCGAGGATGCGCTTGCCGTACAGCTCGCAGGTCCAGTATGGGTTGGCGTGCGAATGCACGGTGCCCTTGGGGCGGCCGGTGGAGCCCGAGGAATACAGCCAGAAGGCGGGGTCGTCCGGGCCGGTGGCGGCCGGGCGCGGCAGCGGCTCGTGGCCTTGCATGAAGGCATCGAAGTCCAGCTCGCCGACGTCGAGCGGCGCGACCGGGCGCGACACGATCACCTTCTGCACCTCGTGGTCGCTCTTGGCGAGCGCGGCCTTGAGCGCAGGCAAGACCGCCCCCGAAACCAGCGCCACCTGCGCACGCGAGTGCTCCAGCATGTAGGCGTAGTCGTCGGCCGTGAGCAGCGTGTTCACGGCCACCGGCACGATGCCGGCGTAGCTGGCGCCGAGAAAGGCCACCGGCCAGTCGGTGCCGTCGTGCATCAGCAGCAGCACGCGTTCCTCGCGCTTGACGCCCAGGCCCCGCAGGCCCGCGGCCACACGGCGCACCCGGTCTTCGAGACGGCCGTAGCACAGCACGCCGAGGTCGTCGATGAAGGCCGCCTTGGAGGCTCGGCCGGCGTTGGCGCTCAGCAGGTGCTGCGCAAAGTTGAAGGCCTCGGGCGGGGCCGCCACGTCGGCCGGCGGGTTCAGGAGCGATGGGTTGACTGGGGTACCTTCGGCCGAGGGCCTCAGGGATTCGCCCTTCGGGCGGCCGTGCGTGCTCATGCTTGTCTTTCAAAGCTGCTGCAACACCACGGGCGCCGCCTGCACGGCGGCGCGGCGGTGATAGAAGTTGAGCGCCCGCAGGCCGCCCAGTTCTTCGCCCCCACCCGCCCGCCCGGGGCCGCCGTGCAGGGACTGCGGCATGACGTTGCCGTGGCCGCTGTGGACGGCAGCCACCTCGGGGCTGACCCCATGCACGCGGCCGTGGCTGTCGGCGAGCTCCAGCGCCGTGTGCGCCAGCGCGGCAGCGTCGCTGCCGTACAGCGAGGCGACCAGCGAGCCTTCGCCGCGGCGGATGAGTTGCAGCGCGTGCGCGGCATCGCGGTACGGCACCAGCGTGGCCACGGGGCCGAAGACCTCGGTGGCGTGCACGCGGTCGGCCGCATCGGGGTCCTGCGTGCCCAGCAGCGTGGGACCCACGCAGCAGGCCACTGCCGCATCGGCGTCCACCAGCGCGTGCGTAGCGCCATCGTGCAGCACCTCGGCCTGTTGCCGCAAGACCGCGAGGCCCGCGCGGACCGCTGCAAGCTGCGCCCGGCTCACGAGCGCGCCCATGCGCACGCTCTCGTTGCGGGGGTTGCCCACGGTGGTCTTGGCCAGGCGGGCGGAGATCGCCTGCGCGGCGGCGTCGTACAGAGATGCCGGCACGAAGACGCGGCGGATCGCGGTGCACTTCTGGCCCGACTTGACCGTCATCTCGCGCACCACTTCCTTCACGAGCGCATCGAATGCGGCGCTGCCGGCAGGTTCCCCGGGGAGCAGCAGCGCCGAATTGATGCTGTCGGCCTCGATGTTGACGCGCACCGAGCGTTCAGCCACCGCGGCGTGGCGGCGGATGAGCGCCGCCGTGTCGGCGCTGCCGGTGAACGACATCACATCGAAGGGCCTCAGGGCATCCATGAGCCCGGCCGAACTGCCGCAGACGATGGACAGCGCGCCCGGCGGCAGCACGCCGGCGTCGATCACGTCCCGGACCATGCGCTGCGTCAACCACGCGGTGGCCGTGGCCGGCTTCACCACCACCGGCACGCCCGACAGCAGCGCCGGCGCGGCCTTCTCCCACAAGCCCCAGGCGGGGAAGTTGAAGGCATTGATGAAGAGCGCCACGCCCCGCACCGGCACCTGCACGTGCTGGCTCTGGAAGACGCCGTCCTTGGCCAGGGAGACTGGTTCACCGTCGGCCAGGAAGCGGCGGTCACCCAGTGCGGCCCCGAGCTTGGCGTAGGTGCCCAGCGTGTAGAGGGCGCCGTCGATGTCCACGGCAGAGTCGTTCTTCACCGTGCCACTGTTTGCTGTGGCGATCTCGTAGTAGCTGTCGCGGTGGGCCTGCAGCAGCTTCACGATGGCGGCCAGCATCTCGGCGCGCTGGCGATAGGTCAGTGCCCGCAGCGCGGCGCCGCCTTGCTCGCGGGCAAACGCAAAGCCACCCGCGAGGTCCAGGCCGGTCGCGTCCACGCGCACGAGTTCGGTCCCCAGCACGGGGTCGAACAGCGGCACGCCTTCGCCGCGGCCCATGGTCCAGGCGCCGCCAAGGTGGTTGGGAAGCAGGTCGGGCATTGAGGATGAGGGAATGGTCATTTCGTGAACTGGATCTGCCCCAGGGGCAGCAGGTAGAGCACCAGGGCGCGGCCGCCGCTCACGGTGGGCGCATGGGCAGTGCCGGGCGGGTAGACCAGCCAGCCGGCGGGGCGGCCGTCGAAACGGGCATCGCCTTCGAGCGGCAGGACCAAGTCGATCTCACCGCCCGGGTGCAGGTGATGCGGGCCAGCGATGTTTTTCATGTCGACCACATCGACCGAGAAGCCGTGCAGGTCGTCGGCGGGCTTGAAGATGCGGCCGTAGCGGATGCCTGCGCCTTCGCGGTTGCACAGCCAGCCGGCGGCAACGCCGGCTTCGCAACTGGCGCGCAGGTCCTGGTAGGTAGCACTGGCGGGGCCATGTTCGCGATTCAGCCAGGCATCGAGTTCGGCATCCAGCGGCCGACCGGCCAGTTGCAATGTCAGCCGGGCGATCTGCAGGCGAAAGGTTTCTGGGGTGGCGGTGTCCATGGTCCGAATGACGTGAGGCTGCTTGCCGGCCCCAGATCAATGCAGTATTGTGCGTGCACGAACTCTATGCACCGGCCTGCACCATGTCAAGCACTATATTGCCACACGCCGGGTTAACCCCGCCACAACCGGAGGGCGAAGCCCTCGCCGAAGCAGCCGCCAACGACCTGGCCACGACGCAGAAGCACCCGTTCCTGGCCGCGCTCGGCGAGCGGGTGCGTGCACTGCGTGCGCGCCGCGGCATGACACGCAAGGCACTGTCGCTGGCCACCGAGGTTTCGGAGCGCCATCTGGCCAACCTGGAATACGGCGTGGGCAACGCCTCGATCCTGATCCTGCTGCAGGTGTCGCAGGCACTGCAGTGTTCGCTGGGCGAACTGGTGGGCGACGTGACGACCAGCTCGCCCGAATGGCTGATGATCCGCGAGCTGCTCGAGCAGCGGGATGAAGACACGCTGCGCCGGGCGCGCGTCGCCATCGGCGAGCTGCTGGGCATGGGCGGTGCGCACGGCGAGGGCAAGAGCCAGCGCAGTTCACGTGTGGCGCTGGTGGGTTTGCGTGGCGCCGGCAAGTCGACGCTGGGCAACATGCTGGCCGAAGACCTGGGGTTTCCGTTCGTGGAACTCAGCCGCGAGATCGAGAAGTTCGCCGGCTGCAGCATCAGCGAGATCCAGGCGCTGTACGGCCAGAGCGCCTACCGCCGCTATGAGCGCCGCGCCCTGGAAGAAACGATCCAGATCTATCCCGAGGCGGTCATTGCCACCCCGGGCGGCATCGTCAGCGACCCCGCCACCTTCAACCAGCTCCTGGCCCACTGCACCACCGTCTGGCTGCAGGCCAGCCCCGAGGACCACATGAAGCGGGTCATCGCCCAGGGCGACACGCGGCCGATGCGGGCCACGCGCGAGGCCATGAAAGACCTCAAGAGCATCCTCGCCGGCCGGGCTGCCTTCTATTCGAAGGCCGAGATCCAGCTCGACACCAGTGCGCAGTCCCTGGAAGACACCTGCACCACGCTTCGGCGCATGGTCCGTGAAGCCCTGCAGCTGCCCCTTCAACCATAGGCACAAAAGTGCGTATCTTGTTGACAATCACAAAACACGCAATATCATGCATAGCATTGAAGTGCAGAAATTGAGGAACCCCTGTGCACACACCCCCTCGCGTCGACTACCAAACCCACCCGTCCCTGTACAAGCACTGGAAGCTCAAGTTCGAAGGTCCCTTGGCCACGCTGGCGGCCGACTTCAATGAGAACGCGGGCATCCGGCCGGGCTACAAGCTCAAGCTCAACAGCTACGACCTGGGCGTGGACATCGAGTTGCACGACGCGATCAACCGCATCCGCTTCGAGCACCCGGAGGTGCGCGCAGTCATCGTCACCAGCGCCAAGGAGAAGGTGTTCTGCTCCGGCGCCAACATCTTCATGCTCGGAGTCTCCAGCCATGCCTGGAAGGTGAACTTCTGCAAGTTCACCAATGAAACACGCAACGGCATCGAAGACTCCTCGCAGCATTCGGGGCTCAAGTTCATCGCGGCGGTGAACGGGGCCTGCGCTGGCGGTGGCTACGAGCTGGCACTGGCTTGCGACGAGATCATCCTGGTGGACGACCGCAGCTCGGCCGTGAGCCTGCCCGAAGTGCCGCTGCTGGGCGTGCTGCCCGGCACCGGCGGGCTGACGCGGCTGACCGACAAGCGCCGCGTGCGGCATG